>Ga0190274_10000252_pt1 | contig 35344 bp, 33 predicted proteins | sample Popmic531T_FD_133002 | JGI IMG/M metagenome (GOLD analysis project Ga0190274, IMG submission 133002) | Populus adjacent soil microbial communities from riparian zone of Yellowstone River, Montana, USA - 531 T | ecosystem: Environmental > Terrestrial > Soil > Riparian zone | place: USA: Montana... | reverse complement strand
TTCCTGCAGGAGTACCCGATCGAGCAGTACGTCCGCGACGCCAAGATCGACACCCTCTACGAGGGCACCACGGCGATCCAGGGCCAGGACTTCTTCTTCCGCAAGATCGTCAAGGACCAGGGCGCCGCGCTCGGCCACCTGGCCGGCGAGATCTCGGCGTTCATCGCGAGCGAGGCCGGCAACGGTCGCCTCAAGGTGGAGCGCGAGCTGCTCGCGACCGCGCTCGACGACGCGCAGGCGATCGTCGGCCACATGATCAACGACCTGATGTCCGCCCAGGACGACACCCGCAACATCTACAAGGTGGGCCTCAACACCAGCCGCCTGCTGATGGTGCTCGGTGACGTGGTCTGCTCGTGGCTGCTGCTGCGCCAGGCCGAGGTCGCGCTCGAGAAGCTGGGCGGAGACCCGGGGAAGGACAAGTCCTTCTACGAGGGCAAGGTCGCCGCGGCGCAGTTCTTCGCGCAGAACGTGCTGCCGAAGATCACCGCCGAGCGCCAGCTCGCCGAGGCCACCGACCTCGCGATCATGGACCTCGACGAGGCGGCTTTCTGAGCCGAGTCGGCGCAGATTGACCCACGAGTCGGCGCAAAGTGACCCTTACCGGGGTCACTTTGCGCCGACTCGGCTATCTCGGGAGCTTCTCGCGCGCCAGTCGTACGGCGGGGCGCGGCATCTCCGCCTCGTGCTGGTCGAGGAACGCCAGCAGCGCGGACCGGTCCCGTTCGCCGGCGTACTTGAGCAGGATCCCGACCGCCTTGTGCACCACCGGGTCCGGGTCGGTGCACACCCGGGCCGCGACCTCGAGGCTCGGCGCGAGGTCGGCGTCGACGCCGTACCGCACCAGGAAGAGCGGCGCCGTCACGGCGGTACGCCGGCGCAGCGGGTCGGGTGAGGCCGCGAGCTCGTGCAACGGCGCGAGGTCGCGGCCGGTGAGGTAGCCGCCAACCACGCGGGGTGCGGCCCGGTCGACCATGTCCCAGGTGGTGATCCGGTCGTGGCGACCGAGGTAGACGTCGTACAGCTCGCGGCGCTGATCGTCGTCGAGCCGCCGACGGGCCTGGAAGTCGAGGATGCAGAACGCCGCCATCCGCGGCTCGTACGCCGGATGGTCGAGCAGCACGTGCACCTCGGGCAGCGGGAGGTCGGCGCGTGCCTTCGCGGTGTCGAAGAGCAGCCGCATCCGCAGCGAGTCCCCGACGCGCTGGGCCTCGAGAGCCTCGACGACGTCGGCCGCGGTCATGACGTCACCGTAGCCCGGCGCGAGCGGCCCGGCGTACGACGTCGGTGAGCCGGTCGAGCGCGGGCGAGTCGAGTCGCCACCGCTGCCAGTAGAGCTGGACGTCGGTGTGCAGCCGGGTGCCGAGCGGCACGAGGCGACCGGACGCGACGGCAGGGGCCAGCTGAGGGTGCGGGATCATCCCCCAGCCGAGGCCGAGGCAGACCGCCTCGAGGAAGTCCGCCGAGGTGGGCACCCGGTGGACCACGGGCGGCTCGGCGGCGCCGCGGGCGGCGAGCACGTCGTGCTGGAGCTCGTCCTTCTCGTTGAAGACCACCATCGGCATCGCCGCCCAGTCGACGACGCGACCGCGGCGACAACGCTCGGCCACCTCCGGGGCGGCGGCGGGCACGTAGCGCAGGTGGCCGAGCGGCTCCACAGAGCAGCCCTGCACGGGCGTCGGCTCGGAGGTCACGGCGGCGAGCACCGCGCCGCTGCGCAGCAGGTCGGCCGAGAACGCCTGGTCCTCGACGTGCAGCCGCAGGGCCACGTCGGACCAGCCTGCGACGTCGACGAGCGCCGCGCGGAGCCAGGTCGCCAGGGAGTCGGCACTCACCGCGACCGGCAGGTCGATGGTGCCGACGTGCCCGTGCGCGAGCGCGTCGCGGACCTCGTCGTGCAGCAGCCGCGTCTGCCGGGCCAGCCGGATCAGCACCTCGCCGGCCGGAGTCGGCGAGCACGGCGTCGTACGGCGGACCACCACCTGCCCGGCCTCCGACTCCAGGGCCCGGATCCGCTGGCTGACGGCCGATGCGGTGACGTGCAGGTGCCGCGCCGCCGCCTCGAACGTCCCGTGGTCGGCGATCGCCACCAGGGCGGCCAGCTGGGCGGGTGCGACGTCCATGAAGCCACGCTAACGGTCTTGCAGAAACATTCGCTAGCCTTCATCTGATACCGCCTCTAGCGTTGGCCGGGTGCTCGACTCCACCGCCGCCGGCCTGCTCACCGGCCTCTCCCTGATCGTCGCGATCGGCGCGCAGAACGCCTACGTGCTGCGGCAGGGCCTCGCGCGCGAGCACGTCGGGATCGTGGTCGCGATCTGCGCGCTCTCCGACCTCGTGCTGATCACGGCCGGTGTCGCCGGCATCGGCCGGATCGTCGAGCACGCGCCGTGGGTGCTGGACGTGGTCCGGTGGCTGGGCGTCGCCTTCCTGAGCTGGTACGGCGTCTCCTCGCTGCTCCGCGCCCGCCGGCCAGAGTCGCTGCGGGCGGCCGAGCGGGCAACCGTCAGCCGCCGCGGTGTCGCCGGACGGGCGATGGCGCTGACCTGGCTCAACCCGCACGTCTACCTCGACACCGTGTTGCTTCTCGGCACCATCGCCAACCACGAGGGCCCGACCGGTCGCTGGTGGTTCGCGGTCGGCGCGGCCGTCGCGAGCATCCTGTGGTTCTGCGCCCTGGGCTTCGGCGCTCGGTTCGCGAGCCCGGTGCTCGCCCGGCCGCGGGCCTGGCAGGTGCTCGACGTGCTGATCGGCGTCGTGATGCTGCTGATCGCGCTCCAGCTCGCCCTCGGCTGACGTCACCGACCACCCAGTCGGGGGAGATTCCCGCCGTTCAACCGTGCCCGTCAGGGTCGGGCGATAGGTTGCGACCAACGGGAGGAGAGCCCAGATGAACGAGCCCGGCGGAGCCACCGCCGACCCCTCACTGGACCGGTACGCGCGTCTCGCCTCCCGGGTCCTGGGCGCCCCGATCGCGCTGGTGAGCCTGGTCGAAGAAGGCCGTCAGATCTTCCCCGGCGCCTGCGGGCTGCCCCCGGCGCTGGAGGCGGACCGGGAGACGCCGCTGTCGCACTCCTTCTGCCAGTACGTCGTCGCGGACCGGGCGCCGCTCGTGATCTCCGACGCCCGCGAGGACGACCGGCTCCGCGACAACCTGGCCATCCCCGACCTCGGGGTGATCGCCTACGCCGGCTGGCCGATCACCGACCACACCGGAGCGATCGTCGGGTCGCTCTGCGCGATCGACACCGAGCCGCGGACCTGGTCGGCGCACGACCTCGAGATGCTCGAGGACCTTGCCGCCGCGTGCTCGACGGAGCTCTCGGAGCGCGGACTGCGGATCACCGAGCAGGAGCTGACCCACCGCAGCCGGGTGCTGCTCGCGTTGAGCGAAGGGCTGTCCGCGACCCGCACCATGACCGATGTCGCCCAGGCGGTGGAACGCATCGCCGTCGACCAGCTCGGCTGCCTGCACGCGGGGATCTGGCTGCGCGGGATCGCGGAGCCGGTCGACGCCGATCGGGCGTCCGAGGTCCTGACCTTCGTCGCCCCGCCCGCGACGACGTGGACCTCCGCGTTGCTCAACGCCGTGCTGCCGTGGGACGACACGAACCCCCTCGGCGGCGCGGCGGTGCACGGGCGGGCCCAGTACTTCCGGGACAAGGCCAGCCAGAACGCCATCTACGGCCACCTCGACACCAGTAGGCAGGTCGGGGAGGCGCGGACCTTCCAGCCGCTGATCACCCGGGGCGCCGTTCTCGGCGCGCTCGCGCTCATCTGGGACGACACCCACCCGCTCACCGAGCAGGACCGGGTCACAATCGAGGCCCTGGCGTCGTACTCCGCCCAGGCCGTGCAGCGCGCCGGCCTCCTGCAGGAGCGACTCGACGCCCTGGTGACCCTGCAGAGCGCGCTGCTCCCGGACCTGCCCGAGTCGGAGGGCCTCGAACTCGCGGCCCGCTACCGCCCGGCCGCCTCGCGCGACCAGGTGGGCGGTGACTGGTACGACGTCGTCGTGACGCCGTCGGGGGCGACCAGCCTCATGGTCGGGGACGTCGTCGGCCACGACATCGCCGCAGCGGCCGTGATGGGCCAGCTCCGCACGATGCTGCGGACCATCGCCTGGACGCTCGGCGACGGGCCGGCGGCCCAGGTGCGGCGGCTGGACCGGGCGATGGAGGATCTCGCGGTCGACGCGATGGCCACCCTGGTCTACGCCCGCGTGGAGGCCGACGACGGTTCCGAGGGCCGGGTCCTGCGCTGGACCAACGCCGGTCACCCTCCCCCACTGCTGGTGACCGCGGAGGGGGCGGTGACCTTCCTCGACGAGGGCGTCCCGGACCTGATGGTCGGGGTGCAGCACGACACCGAGCGGACGGACAACACCGCCGTGCTCCCGCCGAGGTCCACGCTGCTGCTCTACACCGACGGGCTCGTCGAGCGGCGCGGGGAGACGATCACAGCGGGTCTGGCCCGCCTCGCCGATGCCGCGCGACGGCACCAGGCCCGCTCGGTCGACGCCTTCCTCGACGCCGTCCTCGGTGACCTGCTCGGGCCGGAGCTGGCCGACGACGTCGCGGTGCTCGCCGTACAGCTCCGCGCCTAGTGCATAGGGTGCTGCCCATGACGGACCAGGAGCTGCTGAGCGCGTACGTCGACGTCTGGTGGCAGGCGATCAACGACTTCACCGACCTGCTCGAGGAGCTGACCGCCGAGGAGTGGTCGACCCCGACCGACCTGCCGGGCTGGGACGTGAAGGCCGTGGCCTCGCACGTCGCCCACCTCGAAGGCATCCTCGCCGGCGGGCCGGAGGAGACGGCCGACGTCGGCGAGCCGCCGCACGTGACCGGCCTGATGGGGCTCTACACCGAGGTCGGGGTCGTGACCCGGCGCGACGCGAGCCCGGACGCGATCATCAACGAGATCAGGGCGGCCGCCACCGCGCGGCACACGGCGCTGCTCGCCGACCCGCCGACCGACGCCGCCGGCAAGCCCGAGCCGATCTTCGGCGGCGTGCCGTGGGACTGGCGCACGCTGCTCCGCAACCGGCCGCTGGACGTGTGGATGCACGAGCAGGACATCCGTCGTGCCGTCGACCGGCCCGGTGGCATGGACTCCGCTGCCGCGCGGCACACGGCCGAGTACCTCGCCGAGAGCATGGGCTTCGTGCTGGCCAAGCGCGTTGGCGCCGAGCCGGGCACGACCGCGGTGCTGGAGCTCGAGGGCAGCGAGCCGTTCGCCTTCGCGGTCAGCGACGCGCGCCGCGGCGAGCGGCTGCCGGCGCCACCGGCCGACGCCACGACCACGCTGCAGATGGACCGCGAGGCCTTCATCCGCCTGGCCGGCGGTCGGTGCCAGCCCGAGCCCGGCACCTTCGCCGTCACCGGTGACGAGGTGCTGGCCAGCCGGATCTTCGCAGCGATGGCGACGACGCCGTGACCCGCCCGGACCGCTGGGACCCGGCCGACATCCCCGACCAGGCCGGCCGCACGATCGTGGTGACCGGCACGACCGTCGGCGGCCTCGGCCACCACACCGCGCTCGAGCTGGCCCGTCGAGGCGCGCGCGTCGTGATCACCGGTCGCTCGCCCGACCGCCTGGCCGAGACCGAGCGGGCGATCCGCGACGCGGCGCCGGCGGCAGCGCTGGAGACAGTCGAGCTCGACCTCGCCGACCTGTCGTCCGTACGTCGAGCGGCCGCGGAGGTGTCCCGCCTCGGGGCGGTCGACGTGCTCGTCAACAACGCGGGCGTGATGGGTACGCCGTACGGCCGGACCGCGGACGACCTCGAGCTGCAGATGGCCACCAACCACTTCGGCCCCTTCCTGCTGACCGGGCTGCTGCTGCCCCAGCTCGTCGCCTCGGAGGACGGCCGGGTCGTGGCCGTCTCCTCGCAGATGCACCGGATCGCGCGCTCGGCGCCCCTGCAGGACCCGCGGACCCAGCACGGCCGCTACCAGCCGTGGCCGACGTACGGGCAGTCCAAGCTCGCCAACCTGCTCTTCACCTATGAGCTCGACCGCCGGTTGCGGCGCGCGGAGCTGCCGGTGAAGGCACTCGCCGCGCACCCCGGCTTCGCCTCGACGCACCTCGCGGCCAACGGGCAGTACGGCCGCTCGGTCGGCGGGCGCGCCTCGATCCTCGACGGCGCGATCAAGCTGGTCTCCCCCAACACCGCCGAGCAGGGAGCGTGGCCGACGCTGATGGCGGCCACCGCCGACCTGCCGGGGGCGACGTACTGCGGACCCGACGGCTTCCTCGAATGGGGCGGCCGCCCACGGGTCACCACGAGCAACAAGCGGTCGAACGACGAGGACGCTCAGCGCAGGCTGTGGGAACTGAGCGAGGAGGCCACCGGCATCACCTACCCCTGACCCGCTACCTCCGCGCCCACCCGGGGCGCTACGCGATGCTGCAGACGGTCGGCGGGGTCGGCAAGGTCGTCGTACCAATCGTGCTCGCGTCGTTGCTGGCCGCTTCGTCTTCTCGCTGCCGGTCAACCTGCCGGCCATCCCTTTCCCCGACTTACCCAGTCCCGACTTACCCAGTCCCGACTTACCCAGTCCCGACCTGCCGTCTTACCCAGTCCCGACCTGCCGTCGTCACGCACTACATCTGGCCCGTGGCTCTGGCGTTCGTGCTCGCCCGCGCCGAGATCAGGCGCCGCCGCCGGCAGGACGAGAAGCGGGCGCAGCGGGACAGTTCCGCCTAGCGTGCCCACTTGGCATTGGGGTCCACGTGGACCCCAATGCCAAGTGGGCAGGTAGTCGGTCGGCACAAACAGGCACCCGGTAAAGTTCCGCGGCGTGGAGAAGGAGCGCGGCAGCGGGACCCTGAGGTTCCGGCTGACCCTCGGCGTGCTGGTGGCGCTGCTCGTCATCCTGCCCGTCGCGGCGATGACGTTCTTCGACCTCGACGCGCGGACCCCGCTGACCATCGCCCAGGACACCCTGCACGAGGAGTACGGCCTCAAGCTCGTCGACAAGACCGGCCAGGTCGTCCCCATGGACTCCAGCGCACCGACGGTGTCCGAGTTCAGCGTGGAGGCCGGGGCTACCACCGAGGGCGTCCCCTTCAAGCTCGACGGACGCCACGTGAAGTGCTCGGTCCACGTCGCAAACAGCGACCCGGCATCGGTCACCGCGACCTGCGGCTGAGGCCCTAGGTCCGGTCGGCGACGCGGACGACGCCGCCGAGGACCGGGACGTACGCCGCGCGGTCCGGGCCGAGGGCGACCGCGCCGCCGTGGTTGTCGGCGAGCGGACCGAGCCCGGTACGGCGCGCCCAGGCCAGCCGGCCGGTGCGGAGGTCGAGGGCGCTGAGGTACCACGCGTCGACGCCGAGCCAGCTGTGTCGCTTGGTCCAGGCGTAGACGAACCCGTCCTCGACGGAGACGGCCGGTGCCCCGCTGGGCGCGTCCATGTCGATGGTCCAGGTGACCCGGCACTTCCCCGCGACGACGTCGACGCGGGCGATCCCGCGGCTCGTCGTACGACCGAAGAGGGTGGAGCGGACGCCGCCGTAGCCGTGGGAGTTCTGCACGACGACGCCCCTGCCGGCCGCGACGAGGCCACCGTCGGTCGCGCCTGAGTCGTCGTCGAACACCTCGGCGCGGCACACCACGTCGCCGGTGCCGGCGTCGTGGAAGACCACCTGGAGTCGCGGGTCGCGGTTGTCCGCGACCGCGACCAGCCCGTCGGGGAGCGCGACCGGCGCGCTCCCACGGGAGCCACCGTCGTCGTACGGCGCGGCCCAGGCCGGCGTGGGCTCCCCACCGACGACGACCAGCCGGTGCAAGGCTTCGGCACCGGCGACGTAGGCACCGTCGTCGGCGACCGTCAGCGGCCGGTCGACGCGGTCGGCCAGGTCGACGACGTGCAGCCGATCGCCGTCGACGAACCCGGCGACGCCCGCTCGCGAGGCGAACCAGACCCGGCCGTGCTCGTCCGACCCGAGGCCGGTCACGCAGTCGCCGGAGCCGAGCTCGGCGGACAGGTCCACCGACGACTCGACCACGAGGTCCGAGACGCCGATCGTCAGGATCCGCTGACCGCTGGAGGCCACCAGGTCTCCCGCGACGACCGCCAGCTGCCCGACGCAGCCGGATCCCGGCAGGTCGGCGGAGCGGACCTGCCGCAGGCTCTCGGGGTCGACGATCCTCAGCACCGCCCGGTCCGCGCCGCAGAGCAGCACCAGCCGGCCCTCGTCGTCGAAGACGGTCCGCCGGCAGTCCGTGACGCCGTATGACTTGGTGGCGACGGTCGGCGACTCCCCGACCGGACCGCGTTCGGCGCCCGCGATGGACGGGCGCCCGACGTACGCCGGCGTCACCCACCGCCCGGACCCCGGAGCGATCGGCACCCAGCCGTCGGGGACGACGACTGCCAGCCCGGCGAGCACGACCGCCGCACCGGCCCAGATCGCGACCACGCGGCGGGTCGGGCGCAGCCAGGCGCGCATCGGAGACCACAGCAGGGAGAGCGCCGCGAGCACGAGCACGAGAGGGCCGAATCCGAACCAGAGAAGACCGACGCCCACCAGGGCGGACGTGCGCGCGAACCTCATCTCACCGAAATCCTAGTGTCCGTCGGCTCCTTGGCTTCGCTCACTCGCCGGAGCAGAGTGGAGGCATGAAGCGACTCTCGGACGTGAAGCGGATCGGGTACGGCGCGATGCGGCTGACAGGCCCCGGGATCATGGGGCCGCCCGCCGATCCGGACGAGGCGAGGCGGGTGCTGCAGCGTGCGATCGAGCTCGGCGTCGACCACATCGACACCAGCGACTACTACGGGCCGTACGTCGTCAACGACCTGATCCGCGAGTCCCTGCACCCCTACCCGCCCGAGCTGGTGCTGGTCACCAAGGTGGGCGCGCGTCGTACCGACGACGGCGCCTGGCTGCCCGCCTTCGCCCCGGACGAGATCAAGTCAGCGGTGCACGACAACCTCGGCCGGCTCGGGATCGAGCGGCTCGGCGGCGTGAACCTGCGGTTCATGGACGGCGACGACCTCGGCTTCGAGGAGCAGTGGACGGTGCTGGCCGACCTGCGCTCCCAGGGACTGATCGGCGACCTGGGACTGAGCAACTGCACGCCCGAGCAGGTGAAGGTCGCGCAGGGGATCGCGCCGGTCGCCATGGTGCAGAACGCCTACAACGTGGCGCATCGCGACGACGACGACTTCGTGGACGCGCTCGCGGAGGAGGGCATCTACTACGTGCCGTTCTTCCCGCTCGGCGGATTCAGCCCGCTGGCCCTGGCGGCCGTCGACGGCGTCGCCGCCAAGCACGGGGCCACCCACATGCAGGTCGCGCTCGCCTGGCTGCTGCAGCGCTCCCCCACCATCCTGCTGATCCCCGGCACCAGCTCGGTGGCGCACCTGGAGGAGAACCTGGCCGCCGGCCGGCTGACGCTGGACGACGAGGATCTCGCGACGCTGAACGCGCTGGGCTGAACCGGCTGGGCTAGGCCGTCGCAGGTACGACGACGCCGGGCAGCAGGCCCTCCTTGCGGGCGACCAGGACCGCCAGCCCGATGGTGGCGACCGCGGCGACCATGTTGATGCTCAGCGCCGAGACGCTCTTGACCAGCACGAAGGTCTCGAGCGACGTCGACTGGAGCAGCCAGAGGGTCAGCCCGGCCTTGATCAGGCAGAGGGCGGCCCACAGGACGGTCAGGTTGCGGAACAGCCGCCGGATACGCGGACGCAGGTGGAGCTCGTCGTCCATCGGGTAGAAGTCACCGGCCAGCCGGGCCACCATCGGACGGGCCGTCGCCAGCGAGGCCAGGAACGCCGTCCCCACGAGGGCGTCGCTGATGATCGGCTGGAGGAAGTAGAGGAACGTGCTGCCCGCCGCCAGGGAGATCACCGTCCGCGCCGTGAGCAGCAGGGCGGTCAGCAGCAACAGGCCCGACGTACGACGACCGGTCAGCGCCCGCCACGCGATCGCGCCGTACGACCAACCGAGCGCCACGCAGATCGCCGTCCAGACGCCGTACAGGCGAAAGCAGGTGTAGAAGAGCGCCGCGGGGATGACGCACGCGATGACCAGGCTGAGGGCCACGCGGCGCACCACGGCGCCGAGTCGTGGGCAGTGGCGCTCCTCGGAGACGAGCGGCGCGGTTGCCAGGGCGGCGGATGAGGTCATGTTCTCGGTGACTGTACGGGTCGAGTCTGTGATTGCCATGTCCGCGACGTTTCGGGCGGCTACGACAAGGCTGGACATTCATGTTCCATCGGACGGGGCTCCGCAAACCTGAGCGGCCGACCTCGTAGCCTTGCCCACCGGCCGGGCGTGCGCCCGCCGTCTCGGGAGTCGACAACAGGAGCGCGATGGATCTCGACCCCACGAAGAAGTTCTGCTCGTTCTGCGGCGACCCGGGCCGCGTCGATCCACCGCTCTTCGGCGGGCTCGGCGCGTTCATCTGCGGGAGCTGTGTCGCGGACTTCGGCAGGGTTCTCACCCGCGACCGGGCCCCGAAGCCGCCGCCCTGGGAGTCGATGTCGGACGCCGAGGTCCTCGGCCAGCTGTGGTCGATCGCGCAGACCGGCTTCCAGGCCGACGACTTCCTCGGCGAGTGGGTCGACCTGGCGCGGTCGCGAGGCGTGTCCTGGACCGCGATCGGGCAGGCCCTCGGGATCCCCCGCCGGGAGGCGCAGGAGCGTTTCGCCTAGCCCGACCGGTGCATGATGACGACATGACCGACCCGCGCGCGGGACAGCCCGCCGAGCCCTCCGACCTCGTCGACGTCGCGCACCTGGTGACGGCCTACTACACGGGCGTGCCCGACCCGGAGGATCCCGTCCAGCAGGTCGCGTTCGGCACCAGCGGGCACCGCGGCTCGTCGCTGCGGACGGCGTTCAACGAGACCCACATCCTCGCGACGACGCAGGCGATCGTCGACTACCGACGACAGCAGGGGTACGACGGGCCGCTCTTCATCGGCCGCGACACCCACGGCCTGTCGGAGCCGGCGTGGGCGACCGCCCTGGAAGTGCTCGCCGCCAACGACGTCGCCGTGCTGGTCGACGCCGACGACCGCTACACGCCGACGCCGGCGGTCTCGCACGCGATCATCCGCGCCAACCTCGGCGGCGGGACCGCTGACGGCATCGTGGTCACGCCGTCGCACAACCCGCCGTACGACGGGGGCTTCAAGTACAACCCTCCGCACGGCGGGCCAGCGGACTCCGACGCCACCTCGGTGATCGCCGCCCGGGCCAACGAGCTCATCCGGGGCGGCCTGGCCGAGGTGAAGCGGATCCCGTTCGCCCGGGCGCGGGCCGCGGCTACGGCGTACGACTTCCTCGGGACGTACGTCGACGACCTGCCGAACGTCGTCGACCTCGCCGCCATCAAGGGTGCCGGCGTGCGGATCGGCGCCGACCCGCTGGGCGGCGCGTCGGTCGACTACTGGGCCGCGATCGCGGAGCGGCACGGGCTCGACCTGACCGTCGTGAACCCGCTGGTCGACCCGACCTGGCGCTTCATGACCCTCGACTGGGACGGCAAGATCCGGATGGACTGCTCGTCACCCTCCGCGATGGCGTCACTGATCGCGCAGAAGGACCGGTACGACATCGCGACCGGCAACGACGCCGACTCCGACCGGCATGGCATCGTCACGCCGGACGCCGGGCTGATGAACCCCAACCACTTCCTCGCGGTCGCGATCGGCTACCTGTTCGGCGGCGCCCGCCCGGGCTGGCCGGACTCCGCGCGGATCGGGAAGACGCTGGTGTCGTCGTCGATGATCGACCGGGTCGCCGCCTCGATCGGGCGGGAGATGGTCGAGGTGCCGGTGGGCTTCAAGTGGTTCGTGCCGGGGCTGATCGACGGGTCGTTCGGGTTCGGCGGCGAGGAGTCGGCGGGGGCGTCGTTCCTGCGCACCGACGGGTCCGCGTGGACGACCGACAAGGACGGCATCATCCTCGCGCTGCTCGCCTCCGAGATCCTGGCGACGACCGGCACGTCGCCGAGCGCCCACTACGCCGACCTGGTGGCCGAGCACGGCGACCCGGCGTACGCCCGCATCGACGCCGCCGCGACCCGCGAGCAGAAGGCCGCGCTCGCCGCGCTGTCCCCCGACGCGGTGACGGCTACCGAGCTCGCCGGCGAGGAGATCACCGCCAAGCTCACCGAGGCCCCCGGCAACGGCGCCAAGATCGGCGGGCTGAAGGTGACGACCGAGTCGGCGTGGTTCGCCGCCCGCCCGTCGGGCACCGAGGACGTCTACAAGATCTACGCCGAGTCGTTCCGTGGCCCCGACCACCTCGCGCAGGTGCAGGCCGAGGCGCGCGAGGTGGTGGACGCCGCGCTGGGGTGACCCACCCAGCGCCCCCGAGATCGGGGATATGGAGCCGCCCCGGATGACAACCGCGGCGCGGGTCAGCATCCTCGGAAGGTGGCCCGCCTGCTGCGCACCCTGGGTTCCTTCTGCGCGCGGCGCGGGCTGCTGGTCATCGGCATCTGGGTGCTCGTCGGCCTCGGCGTCGGAGTCGCCGTCGCGACGTACGGCGCGAAGACGAGCAACGACCTCTCGCTGCCGGGCACCGGCAGCCAGGCGGCGAAGGACCTGCTCGAGGAGCGGTTCCCGCCCCAGCAGAACGGCGTCAACCCGATCGTCTTCGACGTGTCGACGGGCAAGCTCACCGATGACGCCAACAAGCAGGCGGTCACCGACTCGGTCAAGGCACTCAAGGCGCTCCCTCACGTCTACAGCGTGACCAACCCGCTCAGCAGCGACGGCCAGACCGCCGGACTGCTGGCGAAGGACGGGCAGACCGCGTTCGCACCGGTGCTGCTCGACATCGGCTCCGGCGAGCTCACCACCGAGCTCGCGCAGGAGATCCTCGACGCGACCGAGCCCGCCCAGAAGGCCGGCATCACCGTCGCCGCAGCCGGATCCGTCGGCTCGACCCTCTCGGCCGACGACTCCGAGATCAGCGAGATCGTCGGCATCGTCGCGGCCATGGTCATCCTGACGCTGGTGCTCGGGAGCCTGGTCGCGATGGGGCTGCCGATCATCACGGCGGTAGCCGGGCTGGGGGTGGGCCTCGGCGTCGTCGGGCTCCTCGGGCACGCGGTCACGATCCCGTCGAGCGGCCCCACGCTCGCCACCATGATCGGGCTCGGGGTCGGCATCGACTACGCCCTCTTCCTGATCACCCGGCACCAGGAGCACCTCCGCGGCGGCATGCCGGTCGTCGACTCCGTCGCGCAGGCGGTCGCGACCTCCGGCAGCGCGATCGTCTTCGCCGGCTGCACGGTCGTCATCGCGCTGCTCTCGCTCGGCGTCGCCGGGATCCCGCTGGTCAGCGCGCTCGGCCTCGCCTCCGCCATCGCGGTCGTGGCCGCCGTGCTGGCGGCGATCACGCTGCTCCCGGCGCTCCTCGGCCTGCTCGGCCACCGCATCGCCTGGCTGTCGCTGCCGGCGTTCATGCGGGGGCGGCACGGCCGCCGCGCCGGGCTGTGGACCCGCTGGGCCGGCTTCGTACGGCGGCGCCCGGTCCTCGTCACCGTGCTGTCGCTAGCGGCGCTGGCGCCGCTGATCGTGCCGGTCTTCTCCCTCGAGCTCGGCCAGGAGGACGTCGGGGCCACCTCGCCGGACACGACCGAGCGGCAGGCCTACGACCTGATCGCCGACGGGTTCGGGGTCGGCTACAACGGGCCGCTGCAGGTCGCCTCGGAGCTCGACCCGGCGGCCGCGCCCAGCGACGAGTACACCCAGAAGTACGACCAGGCGCAGTCGATGCAGGCAGACCTGGAGCAGAAGCAGCAGGACCTGCCGAAGCAGCAGCAGGAGCTCGAGGCGCAGCAGGCCGACCTGGAGGACCAGAAGTCGGTGCTGCAGAGCCAGCAGGTGGCGCTCGAACGACGCGGTGACCAGCTCCGGGCGCAGCAGGCCGACCTGGAGCGACAGGCCGCGGCCCTGCGGGCCCAGCAGCGACGACTGCAGCGCGAGCAGTCCGCGCTGCAGGCCGAACGGACCGCCCTCGAGCGGCGGGCTCGCGCGCTGGCCGCGAGGATCAAGCCCTTGGCGCGCGAGCTCGCGCGGCTCGACGTACGCGAGCGGGTCCTGGTGCGGCGGATCGAGCGCGCGCAGGGCGACCCCGATCGCGTCGCGCGGCTGCGGGCCCGGCTGGCCGACGTGCGCGAGCGCAAGACGCAGGTACGACGGCAGCTCGCGCCCCTCGCGGAGGACGCCCGCCGGCTGGCCGACCAGGCCCGCCGGCTGAAGGCGCAGGCGCAGCAGCTCCAGCGCCAGGCCACGACGCTGCAGCGCCAGGCGGACCAGCTGCAGAGGCAGAAGTCCGAGCTGGAGCGGGATGCGACGTCGCTCCAGCGTCAGGCCGCCCAGCTGCAGCGCGAGGGCGCCGCGCTCCAGCGTCAGGCCGACGCGCTGCAGCAGCAGGCGGACCAGCTCAAGGCCGAGCAGAAGCAGGCACAGCAGGAGCAGCAGCAGGCCGAGGAGCTCAAGCAGGAGCTCACCGACATGGTGACCCAGGCGGGCGGCGACCCCCGCGGGACCGACCCCCGCGTCGTACAGCTCCAGGACGGGTTGTCGGCGACCTCGGGTGTGGCGACGCTGACCCCGCCCCAGCTCAACAAGAAGGGCGACGTGGTGCTGCTCTCGGCGGTGCCGGTGACGTCACCCGCCTCCGACGACACGGCCGACCTGGTGACCCATGTGCGCGACACCGTGCTGCCCGACACCAACAAGGGCGGCGGCATCACGTCGTACGTCGGCGGCTACACGGCGTCGTACGTCGACCTCGCCGCGCTGATCTCCGCGCGGCTGCTCCTGGTGATCGGCACCGTGATCCTGCTCGGGTTCCTGCTGCTGATGATCGCGTTCCGGTCGCTGCTGATCCCGCTGCAGGCGGCGGTCACCAACATCCTCTCGGCCGCCGCGGCGTTCGGGGTGCTGACGGCGGTCTTCCAGTGGGGCTGGGGGATCTCGCTGCTCGGCATCGACACCGCGAGCGGGTCGGTGCCGGTCGCCAGCTACGTGCCGCTGATGATGTTCGCCGGCCTGTTCGGGCTGTCCATGGACTACGAGGTCTTCCTGGTGAGCCACGTCCAGCAGCACCACCACGCCGGTGAGGAGTCCCGCGACGCCGTACAGGCGGCCCTCGGGTCGAGCGCCAAGATCACGACCACGGCGGCCCTGATCATGGCGTCGGTCTTCGCGAGCTTCATCCTCAACGAGGACCCGACGATCAAGCAGTTCGGCGTCGGGCTGTCGGTCGCCGTGCTCCTGGCGGGCATCCTCGTGGTCACGCTGGCGCCCGCGGTCCTGGTGCTCTTCGGTCGCGCCGCCTGGTGGCTGCCGCGCTGGCTCGACCGGATCCTCCCGCACGTCTCGATCGAGGGTGAGGCGCCGCCTCAGTCGGGCAGCGGCACCCGCAGGAACGTCGGCCGGTAGAGCGTCGGGTCGTCCTTGATCTTCTGCGGGTCGGTGTTGTTGTTGCTGTACGACGCCACCACCGTCCCCTTCTCGGGGAACACCTCGGCGTGCGCGAGCGGCATGTAGGTGACGGCGCCGGTGGTCGGGTCGGACGGCAGCGACGCGACCGGGTCCGTCGGGGTGAACGGACCGGTCGGACCGGGCGCGGTCCAGAAGACCATCTCGTCGCCGAGGTCGCCGTCGCGCTTGCTGAGGGCGTACCAACGCTTGCCCCGGTGGAAGACGCTCAGCGTCTGTGACACTCCCCCGACGGCCGGCACCAGCTCGGCGGACCGGCTGGCGTCCTGCTGCCAGGACGTCCCGTCCCAGAACCGCCACTTCGACGGCTCGACCACGTCGTCGGGCCGCACCCGCGCCACGTGGAGCGAGAAGCCGAAGACTCCCTGCTGGTCCGGGTTCGCGGTCCCGTAGAGGTAGAGCCAGTTGTCGTCGACCGCCATCGCGGCGCCCCACGCCGGCCGGCTCCGCTGGGCGTCGTCCTTGCCGATGTCGCCGACGTCGATCAGCTGCGGCGTCTCACCGTCGCGCACCACGAAGACCGCGAGCGCCGGGCCGAGGTTGGCGAAGTCGAAGGAGCCGGCGCCGGTCGTCTTGACCCGCTGGGTGGAGACCAGCACCAGGTCGTAGCCGGGCCGGTGCGCCACCCCGGTCGACATCGGCCAGTACCCGACCCCGTCGAGGCGGTCGGGGATCAGCGGTCCCTTCGACGGCGGCAGCACCACGGAGACGCAGTCGGTGTCCCACACCATCATCGAGTTGCGCGCGAACCGGGGCCCGTCGAAGTCGGCGCTGCGCAGGGTGTCCCCGAAGACGACGAGGAACCGGCCGTCGGCGAGCTGGACGTCGGCGCCGACGTCACCGCCCTGGAAGGCCGGGCTGCCCTGCATCGTGGCGATCTGCTGGTTGAGCTGGCCGACGTTGCGGGGCCGGCCGCCGTTGTCGACGCAGGTCGTCTCCGACGCGACGCTGGGCAGTGGGCCGGCGGCGACGACCTCCGTCGGCACGAAGGCGATCACCAGGCCCAGCACGACCGCGAGCGGCAGCAGCGCGCCGATCACCCATAGGCGCCAGTGCCGCACCGGCATCGCGACGACCGGGTCACCGCTCGCGCCGAGGTCGAGACCGCGCTCACGCAGCCCCCGGGACAGCACCAGCGCCACCACGGCCAGCACCGCAGCGGCCGCGAGCACCAGGGTCGGCTGCAGGGCGCGACCCGCGTCGAAGTACGCCGTGTCCGCCAGGGCCTGCTGGGTGGCACCGGTCGGCGTCCACGGCGACACCACCGGCCACGGCGCCGGCAGCAGGTAGGGACTGGTGCCGGCCAGCAGCGGCGTGGCCAGGATGAAGTACGCCGCGGACACGGCCACCAGGCCGACGAGCCCGGCCAGCGCCTCGACGGCGAGGGCGATCGCCCCGAGCGTGAACGCGTAGAGGGCGCCCAGCCCGAGCACGGCGAGGGTGCTGTCGCCGAGCGAGGTCGCGGGGAGGAGTTGGAGGAGGGCGGCACCCGCCAGCGAGACCGCCCCGAGGCCGAGCACCCGGAGGACGCCCAGCCCCGCCGTACGCGCCACCGGCCCGCGCAGCAGCGACACCACGAGCACGAACCCGAAGCCCACCAGCCCGCACAGGACGGCGAAGAGGCGGACCCGGTCGGCGGCGCCGTCGGAGCCCGTTCCGGCGACCTCCTGGACCTCGACCGTGCGCTGGTGGGTCTTCTCCACCGCGGAGATCTGGTCCACGACCGCCTGGTTGAGGTCGTCGTCGGCCCGCGCGTTGACGAGGACGACATCCGTCGTCTCACGCAGGTCCACGAGTACGGCGGCCACGGCCGTGCCGTCGTGGACCGCCGTACGGGCCTCGTCCTCGTCGTCGATCCAGGTGGCGTCGAACGGGTCGCCGGGCATCGCGCCGGCCTCGTCGGCGAGCGCCGAGGAGACCACGGCGGGGGCGGAGATCAGGATGGGGACGTCATGGGGCGAGCCGGCCCCGTCGCGCATCGTGAGCGTCGCCAGCATGATGCCCTGGACGGCGACGACGACCAGGCAGGCGAGGACGGTCCAGCGGCGCGCCCTCTGCTTCGATGCCACGCCACCTCGCTCACCGGTCGTCCAGCCGTGCGCAGTCTCTCAGAGGTGGTCCGGCACCGTCAGCGCGTCGGGATCGCGACGCGGCGGCACGTGGCTGAGCGCGATCTGCACCAAGGTGACCCGCGCCTTGACCGTCACCGCCCGTCGCAGCTTGCCGAGGTCGTCGCCGACCCGCTCCTCGACCGTCGCCGTCACCTGCGCGGCGGTGAACGTCGGCCGGGTGCCGGGCTCGACCTCGACGTCGGGTAGCGCGACCAGCACCGGCAGCACCTGGTCCCCCAACCCGTCGAGCAGCTGGAACCGCTCGAACTGCGTCAACGCGTCCCAGGCCTCGTCGACGCTGCGCCGGCCCTTGCGGACCGACTTGTCCTGCGCGGCCAGCACGCTCTTGGCCGCGCCGGTCAGCGCCGCGGTCAGCTCGTGCTCGGTGAACCTCATGCGGCCAAGCATGCCGCCCACCGGACCGGTGGTGGAATGGTGGGGTGGACCTCGCCGGCGCGCTCGCGACCCTGCCCGCCAACCCCCGGATCGTCGTGTCGGGCAACCACGCGACGCCCTGGCACACGCTCGGGCTGCTCGACGCTGCGCTGGGTGAGTACCGGCTCTGGGTGCTCAACGGCCAGCCGGGGCTGCCGGACCGCGACGGCGTGACGCTCGAGACGTCGTTCGTGGGACCGGGCATGCGGCGCAGCCCCCGGCTGAGCTACGTGCCGTCGCGGCTGTCCATGGTGCCGACGCTCTTCGCCCGCGAGCTCCCGCCGGACGCGGTCGTGCTGCACACGACCCGACCGCGCGGCGGTGCCGTCTCACTGGGGGTGGAGGTCAACGTGCTGCCGGCGGCCCTGGAGTCCGTACGGCGCCGGGGTGGTGTGGTGATCGCCCAGGTCAACGACCGGATGCCCTGGACGTACGGCGACGCCGTGGTCGACCTCGACCTGGTCGACGTCCTGGTCGAGGCGGACGCCCCGCTGCCGACCGCACCGGTCACCACCATCGACGACGCCTCGGCCCGGATCGGCGAGCTGGTCGCCGCCCGGGTGTCCGACGGAGCGACTCTCCAGGCCGGGATCGGCGCCGTACCCGACGCGACCCTGCACGGCCTGACCGGTCGCAGCGGGCTGCGGGTGTGGACCGAGATGTTCTCCGACAGCGTGCTGGCGCTGGAGAAGGTGGGAGCGCTCGACCGCAACGTGCCGATCTCGGCGTCGTTCCTCTTCGGCTCTCCCGAGCTGCTGGACTGGGTCGACGGCAACGAGCGGGTCGACATGGTGCGCACCGAGGAGACCAATAACCCGGCCCGGATCGCCCGCAACCCCGCGATGGTCAGCGTCAACACCGCACTCCAGGTCGACCTCTTCGGGCAGGCCAACGCCTCGCGGATCAACGCCCGCATCCACTCCGGGTTCGGCGGTCAGACCGACTTCATCGTCGGCGCCCTGCACAGCGCCGGCGGCCAGGCCTTCATCGCGCTGCGCTCCTGGCATCCGAAGGCCGACTGCTCCACCGTCGTACCGATGGTGGACGAGCCGATCACGTCGTTCCAGATGAGCGCGATCGTCACCGAGCAGGGCCTCGCGGAGGTCTTCGGCCGCGACCAGCGCGAGCAGGCCCGGCAGATCATCGAGTTCGCCGCGCACCCGGCGGTGCGCGACGAGCTCCGAGAAGAGGCCGTGGCCCTGGGTCTCTGGTGATCGGTCAGACCAGCTGAGGCACTCCGGCGCTCGCACCGACCTCGGCCGTGGTGGTCGCCCGTCGTGCGTGCCAGATGCCGAGGGCGAAGAAGATCAGCAGGGCCGCTGCTCCGGCGAAGGCCGCGATGGCGGCGATCCCGGCGAGCGTGCCGATGGTGGCGAACGCGTAGCCGTAAAGCAGCAGCCCGCGCAGGGTGCTGCCCATGAAGAGCGTCTGCCGCAGGCCACCCAGCGCCTGACCCTCGGGCGACGCCTTCTGCTCGTCGGTCATCCCGACGTACTGCCCGCTGACCTCCGCATAGGTCTGACCGTCACTGGACTCGTTCATGTGAGCGAGGATGTAGTGGTCGGCGTACGCCTTCGCCTCGGGACCGGTGTCCATCGGGCTGCCCGCGTACTGCTCGAGCGCGGCCGCGTCCGCCTTGGGCAGCCCCGCCAGCGCCTCGCCCTCAGGCATCGTGATGCCCTGCATGGTGAGCTGATCGGTCACTTGGTTGTCGATGAACGTGTTGGCCCAGGTGAGCAGGCCCCCCGCGACGAGCAGGACGGCGGCCAGTGCCAGACCCGTCCACGAGATCAGCTTGTCGAATGCAGATCGCATCGGTGACTCCTTGGTTGGGGCGGTGGTCCGCCGTCTCTTGGTGTCACTGACGCTAGGAGTGCCCCGACCTCACGGTCAGTGCCGGAGTCCTCGCTCAGGGGGGCCGTTCGGCACCGGTCCTCGGGACCTTCGGACCGACCTGGTCCCGACCAGCGTCGTCGCCGGCGACCCACTGGTAGAACGGGACCCATGACCGACGAGCCCCGCACGATCCGGGTCTACCTCCTCGACGACCACGAGGTCGTCCGGCAGGGCCTGCGCGCGCTGCTCGAGAGCGCGGGAGACATCGAGATCGTCGGAGAGTCCGGCTCGGCGGTCGACGCCACCCACCGCATCCCCGCCCTGCACCCCGACGTGGCCGTGCTCGACGCCCGACTCCCCGACGGGTCGGGCATCGAGGTGTGCCGGGAGGTCCGGGCGGTCGATCCCTCGATCGGGGCGCTGATCCTCACGTCGTACGACGACGACGAGGCGCTCTTCGCCGCGATCATGGCCGGCGCCGCCGGCTACGTGCTCAAGGAGATCAAGGGCACCGACCTGGTCACCGCGATCCGGCAGGTGGCCGCCGGGAACTCGCTCATCGACCCGACCATGACCACCCGCGTGCTCGAGCGGGTCCGGCACCCGCAGACCCTGGCGCCGGAGCTGGCCACGCTGACCGAGCAGGAGCTCAAGCTGCTCGGGTTCATCGCGGAGGGCCTGACCAACCGCCAGATCGCCGAGCGGATGTTCCTGGCCGAGAAGACGGTCAAGAACTACGTCTCGAGCATCCTGTCGAAGCTCGGTCTCGAGCGCCGAACCCAGGCCGCCGTGCTGGCGAGCAAGCTGCTCCAGCACTAAGCCCCCGTCAGCGGAGCGGGACCCGCCACACGAACGACGTACCCCGAGGGTCGCGCTGCGTGAGCTCGAGCGAGCCGCCGAGCGCGGAGGCACGGCGGCGAGCGTTGCGCAGCCCACTCTCGACGGTGAGGGTGCCGATCCCGACGCCGTCGTCCACCACGGCCAGCCGGACCTCACGGTCGTCGACGGTCAGCGAGATCTCGGCATGGTCGGCGGCGGCGTGCCGAGCGAGGTTGGAGAGCGCCTCGCGCAGCACCGGCAGGAGCTGCTCGCGGATCTCGGCGGTGACGGCGGTGTCGACCGGACCGACCGTGTGCACCGTGGGCCGGAACCTGAGCAGGGGCGCGTACTCGCGGGTGAGGTTGCGGACGTCGGCCCGCAAGGAGGCCCCACGGTCGCGGCGCTGCAGCTCGAAGATCGTGCCCCGGATGTCCTTGATGGTGAGGTCGAGCGCCTCGACCGCCCGGTCCAGGCGGACGGACACCTCGTCGTCCGCCACCGCCATGCCCACGCCCTGCAGCTGGAGGCCGGTCGCGAAGAGCCGCTGGATCACCAGGTCGTGGAGGTCGCGGGCGATGCGTTCCCGGTCCGAGGTGACCGCGAGCTCGGCCCGGTCCTCGATCGCCTGGGCCCGGTCCACGGCGAGACCGGCCTGGTCCGCGTAGGACGCGAGCAGCGACCTCTCCTCGTACGCCATCGGGGCGGCCGGCCGCTCGAAGAACATCACCAGCAGCCCGCTGCCCACCAGATGGGTGCGCAGCGGCACGAGAGTCGCGTGGAAGTCACCGAGCTCGAGGTCCACCGGCGCCGAGTCCGGGCGGAGCCAGGGCTCGTTGTCGAGCGCGGCCAGGGCCTGCTCGACCGCGCCCAGGACGTCGGTCTCCGCGACGACGGTGTGGACCGCGTTGCCGTCGGCGAGGCGGCGTACGGCGGTCGCGGTCGCACCCGAGATGGCGCGGGCGGCGCGGGCCACCTCGGACAGGGCTCGCTCGAGCTGGATCGGCGGCTGCAGCGCCTCGGAGAGCTCGGCGGAGGCCTCCAGCCATTGGCGACGTCGCTCGCTGAGCCCGTAGGCGCGGGCGTTGTCGATGACGAAGCCGGCCGTCGTGGCGAGGGACTCGACCAGGGACTGGTCCTCCTCCGTGAACGACTGCCCCTCGGCCTTCTCGGTCAGGTAGAGGTTGCCGTAGACGGTGCCGCGGATCCGCACGGGTACGCCGAGGAAGGAGCCCATCGGCGGGTGGTTGGGCGGGAAGCCGGCGGACTGCGGGTGCTGCGCCAGGTCGTCGAGCCGCAGGGGCTCCGGGTGGTGGATGAGCTGGCCGAGGATGCCGCGCCCGTGGGGCAGGTCGCCGATCGCCGCGCGGCCCGCCTCGTCGATGCCGGTCGTCACGAACTCGACCAGGAAGGCATCGCTGCCGACCACCCCGAGCGCGCCGTACCTCGCGTGCGTGAGCTGGGTGGCCGCCTCGACGATCCGGGTGAGCACCGAGTTCAGGTCGAGGTCGGAGGAGATCGCCGTGACCGCCTCGAGCAGCGCCCGGGAGGAGGCGGGGAGGCTCTCGCTCTGCCTTGACTCTGGCTCGGGCGGCACCGGGCCAGTGTGCCGCACGCGGTCAGACCGTACGACGGACAGGGAGCGAGCCGTGCAGGTCCCAGCCCACGCCGATGCGGCGGCCGGTGAGCTCGGTCCAGCGCAGCCGCAGGTGCAGGCCCCGCGCGCCGGACGCCGCCCAAGGCCGCGGCTCCCAGATGGCATGGATGTGCTCGAGCTCGGCGGGGTCGACGACGACCTCGCCGCGGCCGCGGGCTACGACGCTCCAGCCGTGCTGTCGCTCGTGGTCGAACTGGTCGACCTCGAACGCCAGCATGCTGTCGCGCCCGTACGTCCCGAGCACGCTGTACGCCGACGTGCGCAGGATGATCGCATCGTCGACCACGGAGTAGTTGACGGGCACGATGTGCGGGCCGTTCGGGGAGGACAGCGCTACCCGTCCACCCACGCCCGACTCCAGCAGGCTGCGACACTCGTCCTGGGTCAGGTCGATCGCCTCTTGCACGGTGGCCTCCTCTGCTCGGTCCGACCCACCTATGGTCGGTCGGCGCGAGCCGGGAGCGCAGGGCCGATGGTCCCGACCTCGCGGGACCCCGGCGCACCTCGCCGGGCTCGACGCAATCGCAGCCCGACTCGAGCACCCGCCGTACTGGACAGGGAGTCCTGACGGTTGACAGCCGTTGCAACCCCCGACAAGCGACGGGATCCCCGGTCGACCGGGGATCCCGACACCGGTCAGGCGGCCGTCGTCATCCGCCGAGCCTGCTGCTGCAGGCGGGCGGTGGCGGCACGACGGACCTTCGGGCCCTTGGTGCTCATCGCCCACAGCAGCTTGGTCTGCTCGGGCAGGTTCTTGACGTTCGTCGTCTCGAGCCAGCCGTTGGGCAGCGAGAGCCGGACCACCTTGTGCCAGGCGGAGTAGACCTGCGCCGGCAGCGGGGCCGAGTGGTAGTTGAGCTCGTACTTGTCGAAGAGCGCCTGCACCTTGGGCGCGACCTCGGCGTACCGGTTGGAGGGCAGGTCGGGGAAGAGGTGGTGCTCGATCTGGTGCGACAGATTGCCGCTCATCAGGTGCATGGCCTTGGAGCCGGAGATGTTGGCGGAGCCGAGCATCTGGCGCAGGTACCACTCGCCGCGGGTCTCGTTGTCCGGGATCGACTTCTTCTCGAAGGTCTCGACGCCCTCGGGGAAGTGCCCGCACATGATCACCGAGTGCGACCACACGTTGCGCACCAGGTTGGCGGTGAAGTTCGCGGCCAGGGTCGGCAGGAAGCCGCCGAACGGGATCGCGAGCGCCGGGTTGACGACGTAGTCCTTGGTCGCCTGCTTGCGGATCTTCTTGAGCGTCTTCGAGAGGCTGGTCTTGTACTGCTCGCTGCGCTTCTCCTTGGGGATCCGCAGGTTGCGGCCCAGCTCGAGGTCGTACGCCGCGATGCCGTACTCGAAGAAGCAGGCGTTGATGAAGTTCCACAGCGGCTGCGCGAGGTACATCGGGTGCCAGCGCTGGTCCTCGTCGACGCGCATGATGCCGTAGCCGAGGTCGTTGTCCTTGCCGACGATGTTCGTGTACGTGTGGTGGATCTCGTTGTGCGCGTGCTTCCAGCCGTCGGCGGTCGACGCGTTGTCCCACTCCCAGGTGGTCGAGTGGATCTTCGGGTCACGCATCCAGTCCCACTGGCCGTGCATGACGTTGTGGCCGATCTCCATGTTCTCGAGGATCTTGGCGACCGACAGGCCGACGGTGCCGAGCACCCACAGCGGCGGCAGCGCCGAGCCGAGGAGCACCGCGCGGGAGGCCAGCTCGAGGCGGCGCTGCACGGTGACGATGTTGCGGATGTACGCCGCGTCCGACTCGCCCCGGTTGTCGAGCACGTCCTGGCGGATCGCGTCGAGCTCGATGCCGAGCTGCTCGATGTCCTCGGGGGTCAGGTGCGCGGTCGGGTTGACGGGCTTCTTGGTGATCGTGGTCATCGGTCGCTCCTACTGCTAGTGGTCAGTGATCGATGTGGCAGGGCCCGGCGGCCGCGTTGATGCAGGTCTGGATGCGTACGCCGCCCGGCCCGGTCTCCCCGGGGACCGCGACGGTCAGGGCGCCGTTGCGCAGGTCGCGCACCGCGCCCTCCTTCATCGGGACGACGCAGCCCATGCAGATGCCCATCCGGCAGCCGCTGGGCATCAGGACGCCGGCGCTCTCCGCGGCGTCGAGGATCGGGGTGGCGCCGTCGGCCTCGACGACCGTGCCGTTGGTGAAGGTGACCGTGCCACCCTCTCCGGCCACCACGGTCACGGGGCGGAAGCGCTCGGTCGTGAGGACCAGTCCGCGCCCGGTGTAGTGCTCCTCGAGCGCGTCCAGGAGCCCGGCCGGCCCACAGGCGTACGCCGTGCGCTCGGCCAGGTCGGGGACGATCTCGTCGAGGTCGTCGACGTCGAGCATGCCGTGGGTGTCGGTGTGCAGCTCGACGAGTCGCAGCCAGCCGGCGGCGTCGTACTGCCGCAGCTCGCTGCCGAAGATCACCTCGGCCCGGGAGAGCGCCGAGTGCAGCAGCACGATGTCGGTCTGGGGCCGCTCGGCGCGCGAGAAGAGGTTGCGCAGCATGCCGATCACCGGCGTGATGCCGGACCCGGCGGTGACGAGCAGCAGCTTGCCGGGGATCGGCTGCGGGAGCACGAACTCGCCCTGCGCCTGGGCCAGCTGGATCATCTGGCCGGCGCGGGCGCGGTGCACGAGGTAGTTGGAGACGACGCCGTCGGGGATCGCCTTGACGGTGATGCTGATCCGGCGGTCGGCGCGCGGCCCGTGCGTCAGCGAGTAGGTGCGCCAGAGGCGGACACCGTCGACGTCGACGCCGACGCGGACGTACTGCCCGGGCACGTGGCCGGTCCAGTCGCGGCCCGGCTGCAGCACGATGGTGGCCGACTGGTGGGTCTCCGAGCGGACCTCGACGATCTTGGCGCGGAGGTCGGCGCCGCGGCGCAGCGGGTGGAAGACGTCGAGCACGTCGCTCAGCTCGAGGGGCGTGACGGCTGCCTCGGCGACCCGGCGCAGGCTGTCCCGCAGCGACCGACCGCGGGTGGACCGGGTCGTAGTGGACGGGAGGGCGATGCTCATGCTCCCCAGTGTGCTGCGGGACGCGTGCAAACTCATGACCGCAGGACGTGAAGATCTAGGTCACAGTTGTTCGCAGATGATAAAAAGGAGTGCATGGCCGCCGTACGCCGCACCGCCGATCACGGACTGCACCTCCCCACGCTCGCCGTCGACCAGATGCGCAGCGAGCTACCCGAGGTGGCCGAGCACGTGGTCGCCGCCATCATCGACGAGGTCCCGAGCTACACCGACGCGTTCAGCGGCCCGATGGGCGAGACCATCCGCAACGCCGTGCAGCTCGCGCTCGGCGGCTTCCTCTCCCTGGCGAGCGGCAAGTGGGGCGCGGAGGTGTCGACCCCGACCGCGCCCGCCGTCGAGGGCGCCTACCAGCTCGGCCGCGGCGAGGCCCGCAGCGGCCGGACCACGGAGGCCCTGCTGGCGGCGTACCGCATCGGCGCGCGGGTCTCCTGGCGCGAGATGTCCACCACCGCCGTACGCAACGGCCTCGACGCCGAGACGCTGGTGGCGTTCGCGGAGCTGGTCTTCGCCTACATCGACGAGCTGTCGGCGGCCAGCGTCGCCGGCCACACCGACGAGCTCACCACGACCGGGCGGGTGCGGCAGCGCCGGCTGGAGCGGATCGCCCACCACCTGCTGACCGGGTCCCCGGTCGAGACCGTGCAGGCCGCGGCCGAGCGTGCCGGGTGGGAACCGCCGCGCACCCTCACGGCAGTGATCGTCCCCGAGTCCCAGGTGCGGCCCGTGCTCGCATCGGTCTCGCCGGGGACGATCGCGGCGAGCGAGGCACCCGACCTGGAGGAGAGCGTGCTGCTGCTGGTGCCGGACGCACACGGGCACCGGCGTACGGCGCTGCTGCGCACCCTCGGCACCCGCGGCTGCACCGCCGGTCCGGCCCGGCCGTGGCTCGAGGTGCGGGCGTCGTACGACCGGGCCCTGCGCGCCCGCGTCGCCGGACTCGACCTGGACACCGAGGCGCACCTGGTGCCGCTCGTGCTCGAGGCCGACCCGGCCGCGCGCGCCGACCTCCGAGCCCAGCTGCTCGCCCCGCTCGCCGACCTGCGTCCCGGCACCGCCGAGAAGCTGACCGACACCCTGCGCTCGTGGCTGCTGCACCTGGGCCGGCGCGAGGACGTCGCCGCCGACCTCTTCGTGCACGCCCAGACGGTGCGCTACCGGATGGGCCAGCTGCGCGAGCTGTACGGCGACCGCCTCGACGACCCCGACACGGTGCTGGCGCTGACGGTCGCGCTGGGCTGATCGCCCGACGACCCATCCGCCTCCCGGGTGGCTCCGAACCACCTCCGCACGTGTACGTCCCCTGCGACGGACATCGTCGCAAGGGCCTATCGGGAGGGAACCCCAATGATCAGGAAGCACACCGTTGCCGCCGGCCTCACCGCCGTCGTCCTCGCCGCCACGGCCACCGTGGCAGCAGCACCCGGCGCCCAGGCCGCGCCGAGCACCACCCATCGAGCAGGCACGACGAGTCTCGCCGCCGTGCTCGCCGCCGACGGGCACCACTTCGACAAGAAGTGGGGCGACTTCGACGTCCTCGACGCCGCGGTCATGGCCGTGCTGAAGGAGAAGCCGAAGAGCCCGGTCGCCGTTCTCGCCAAGGGCAAGGTCCGCCTCACGGCGTTCCTGCCGACCGACCGCGCCTTCCGTCAGCTCGCGAAGACGCTGACCGGCAAGGCCCCGAAGACCGAGCGGGCGACGTTCAAGACGCTCGCCAAGGCCGCCGGGGTGGACGTCATCGAGACCGTGCTGCTCTACCACGTGGTGCCCGGCAAGACCCTGGGCGCCGCCAAGGTGGTCAAGGCCGACGGCAAGAAGCTGACGACCGCGCAGGGTGGGACCGTCACCGTCAAGGTGAAGGGCAAGAAGGTCACCCTCGTCGACGCCGACCCCGATCTCCGCAACCCGCGGGTCGTCGCGACCGACATCAACAAGGGCAACCGGCAGATCGGTCACGCGATCAACCGGGTGCTGCTGCCGCTCGACCTCTGACAGGTCACTGGGACGTCATACGAATCGTGGGCCAGAGGCCTCGATTCGTATGACGTCCGCCAGGGCTGCTCAGTCCGGCGGGTCCTCGCCGACCAGACCGTCCACGGACTCGCGGATCAGGTCCGCGTGGCCGACGTGGCGCCCGTACTCCTCGATCATGTCCAGGACCAGCCGGCGCACGTTGGCATGGTGTCCCTCGTCGTCGGCGACGTCGGCGTCGCCACCGAGCCCGCCGGTCGCGATCGCCTCGTCGACCAGCGCCTGCCCCTGCGCCACCGACTGCTTGAAGAGCGCCTCGAGCGACTCCGGGGTGTCGTCGTCCTCGACCCGGAAGTGCGAGCCCTCGTCGTCCCAGTCCCACGCATCGAAAGGCGGGAACGGCCGGCGCCCGTGCAGCTTCCACGCGAACGTGGTCGCCTCCACGGCCGACAGGTGCTTGAGCAGCCCGCCCAGCGTGAGCGTCGAGGAGCCGAGCGTGGCCCGGATGCCGGCGGCGTCGACGCCGCCGCACTTCCAGAGCAGGTACCCGCGCAGCCGGTTGAGCGAGCCGATCAACGCCTCGACCTCGGTGCCGGCGAGCGGGGGTTCGTTGTGGATGGTCAGTTCGTCCATGTCCGGCACACTAGGACCATTCCCGGACGATCTACTTCCCCGACCGCTCGAGCGCTCCAGGCCCTCGAGCTGATCCAGGCGTCCCCGGGCATCAGCGCCGACCGGCTCGGCGCCGCGCTCGGCGTCACCGGCCGGGCGGCCCGGCGGTACGTCGCGATCCTGCGCGAGGCCGACCTGCCGATCGAGTCGGTCAGCGGCCCGTACGGCGGCTATCGGGTCGGCCGCGGGCTGCGGCTGCCGCCGCTGATGTTCACCTCGGCCGAGGCGGCCGGCCTGGTGATGGCGACCCTCGAGGGCCACCGCGGGGCCGCCGACGTGACCGACGTCGTCGGTGGCGCGCTCGCCAAGATCCTGCGGGTGCTGCCCGAACGGGTCACCAGCCGCGTCCCGAGCCTCGAGGCCGCCGGTGAGCCGACCCGCCACGACCACCTCGAGCAGCTCATCGAGGCGTGCGCGTCGGCGCGGGCGCTACGCCTCGCGTACCGGCTGGACGCACGCACCTCGACGATGGACGTCGAGCCGTGGGCCGTCGTACTCCGGCACAGCCAGTGGTACCTGCTGTGCTGGTCCCGCAGCCGCGACGCGCAACGGGTGCTGCGGGTCGACCGGGTCGAGTCGGCGGAGCCGTTGCCGGAGACGTTCGTGCCGCCCGCGGACCTGGACGCGATGCGCACCGTCGAGGAGCACTTCTCGCAGGGCTGGCGGTACGCCGTGGAGGTGGTCGTCGAGGCGCCCGCCGAGTGGGTGGAGCGGTGGGTGCCGCGCAGCTTCGCCCGGATCGAGGCTATCGGCGAGCAGCGGACCCGGTTGGTGGCGACCACCGACGAGCCGGACTGGTACGCGCGTCAGCTCGCGCGGCTACCCGTCGGGTTCACCGTCGTCGTCGGCGAGGAGGTACGGCGGGCCGTCGCCGAGCTGGGTCGTCGGCTGCTCGAGTCAACCGGTGACGAGAGCTAGCTGCCGGTCGAGCTCCGCGGTCAGCTCGGCCCGGAGGTCGTCGTGCTGCGGGCCGAGGGCGTGCTCCTCGGTGACCAGGCCCCGCAGGTGGTGGAGCTGGGCGGTCCAGCCGACGATGTCGGCCGGCTCCCACTCGTAGCGCGGGGTCACGTGCGCGTGCAGGAACGCGTCGGTGTTGCCCTGGATCTCCAGGTTGATCCGCCGGAACTCCGGGTCCCGACGGGCGCAGACCGCCGCCACCGCCCGGCCGAGGATCGCCATGTCCTCGAGGAACAGCACCTGCCGCTCCGGCGGCAGGTCGACGATCTGGTCGGCCGCCGGGTCGTCGGTGACGAGCACGCAGTAGCCGGGCAGGTGCTGGACGTCCCCGATGACGGCGTACCCGGCCCGCAGTCGGCGCAGCACGGTCGGGTTGGTTCCGGCCAGCGCCGTACCGACCCGGTCGTGGCGGTAGTCCTCGGTCACTCGAAGTCCTCCAGGGTCAGCGCTGCGGTGATCGCGGCATCCACGTGCAGCTGGGTCGTCGGGAAGACCGGCACCGAGCTGTCGTCGGCGCCGACCAGCAGCTCGATCTCGGTGCAGCCGAGAACGACGCCCTCGGCGCCACGGGCGACGAGCCGTTCGATGACCCCGCGGTACGCCGTACGCGACTCCTCGCGGACCACGCCGAGGACGAGCTCGTCGTAGATGACCCGGTGCACGACCTCGCGATCCTCCGGCGGCGGCACCAGCACGGCGATGCCGTGGGTGGCGATCCGGCCGATGTAGAAGTGCTGCTCCATCGTGAAGCGGGTCCCGAGCAGCCCGACGGTGGTGAGCCCGGCGGCGCGCACGGCCACGGCGGTGACGTCACCGAGGTGCAGCAGCGGTATGCCGGTCGCCGCCTCGATCGCGGGCGCCACCTTGTGCATGGTGTTGGTGCAGAGCACCAGGATCTCGGCTCCGGCCGCCTCCAGCCGGCTGGCCTCGTCGGCGAGCACCTCGCCGGCCCGGTCCCAGTCACCCGTGCGCTGGAGCTCCTCGATCTCGGCGAAGTCGACCGAGCTCATCAGCACCCGCGCGGAGTGCAGGCCACCGAGCCGCTCGGCAACCCCGCGGTTGAGCAGGTCGTAGAACAGTGCCGAGCTCTCCCAGCTCATCCCGCCCAGCAGGCCGATCCGTCGCATGGCCTCTGCCTATCAGATCCGGGACCCACCAGATCGGCTCGCCGGGACTTCTCAGGCAAGTCCGTCACTTCTCAGGCGTTGCGTTGCCTGAGAAGTGACGGTTTCACCGGTGCACCGGTGAAACCGCGGACCCCCAGCAAGCCCTCAGAGGCCCTGCCAGGACGGCTTGCCGGCGTACACCTCACGGTAGTAGTCGAGCCGAGCGAGACCAGAGGCGGCGGCGGCGTCGACGAGCACGGTCGCGTGCGGGTGCAGCTGGAGCACCGAGGCCGGGCACGAGGCGGACAGCGGTCCTTCGACTGCCGCGGCGACCGCGGCGGCCTTACCCGACCCGGTCGCGACCAGCAGCAGGTGCCGGGCGCGCAGGATGGTGCCGAGGCCCTGGGTCAGCACATGGTGCGGCACGTCGTCGACCGAGCCGAAGAACCGCGCGTTGTCCTGCCGGGTCCGGTCGGTCAGCGTCTTCATCCGGGTCGCGGAGGCGAGCGAGGACCCCGGCTCGTTGAAGGCGAGGTGGCCGTCGGCCCCGATGCCGAGCACCTGGAGGTCGACGCCGCCGGCGGCCGCGATCGCCTCCTCGTAGCGAGCACCGGCGTGCTCGGGGTCGGACGCGTCCGGGCTCGCGACCCGGTCGCGCGCGATCTCCAGCTCGTCGGTGAGCTCGCGGAAGATCGTCTCCCGGTAGGTCTCCGGGTGACCGACGGCCAGGCCGACGTACTCGTCGAGCGTGAAGCACCGGACCCCGTCGTACGACGGCCCCGAGCCGTCGCGGTGCCGGCGGATCAGCTCCTGGTACGCCGGCAGCGGGCTCGAGCCGGTCGCCAGTCCGAGCACGGTGGACGGAAGCGACCGCACCAGCGCCTCGATGGTGTCGGCCGCGACGGCCCCGACCTCTTCGGCGCTCGCGAGTGGCACGACCTCCATCAGCACAGCTCCAGGTCGTCGGTGAGCTCGATCCGCTCCTCGCGCGGCGGCAGGCCGAGCAGCGCGAGCGGGGTGGTCGTCGCCGTCGCGAGCGCGTCCGAGACCGAGCAGCCGGTCTGGGCGACCAGGATGCGGAGGCAGCCGAGCAGGGACGCGGCCGACCCGGCGAGGGTGCCGTCGTGGAGCCGTACCGTCCCGTCGGCGACGACGACCTCCTGGTCGCCGAGCCGGGTCGGGCCGTCGGGCAGGCCGAGGGCGGCGGTCGTGTCGGAGACGGACAGGAACCGCGACGGCCCGAGCGCGCGCCACACGGCGCGCAGGAAGTCGGGGTGCAGGTGGTGCCCGTCGGCGATCACGCCCGCCACGAGGTCGCCGGTGAGCGCGACGCCGACCGGTCCGGGCTCCCGGGTCTGCATCGGCGGCATGGCGTTGCCGAGGTGGGTGACGCAGCGGGCGCCGGCCTCCACGGCGGCGCGGACAGCCGCCGTGTCGGCCGCGGTGTGACCGACCGAGACGACGACACCCTCGGCGACCAGCCGCTCGATGACCTCCAGCGCGCCGGGCAGCTCGGGGGCGATCGTCGCCATCACGACACCCGCCTCGCGCGACCAGCCGTCGACCAGCTCCAGCGACGGCGGGCGCAGCCAGTGCTCCGGGTGCGCGCCCTTGCGGCTCGGCGCGATCATCGGCCCCTCGAAGTGCAGGCCGAGCGGCTCGGCGCCCGTCCACCCCGCGGGCGGCCCGCCGGCCAGGGTCGCCAGGGCCAGCTCGCGCGCGGCCGGGTCGCTGGTGATGACGGTCGGCACGAACGCGACGACGCCGTACGCCGGCAGCGCGGACGCGACCTCCCAGAGCCGGTGCGGCTCGGCGGTCAGGTCGATCCCCGCGGCGCCGTTGACCTGGAGGTCGACGAGACCGGAGAGGGTGGTCATCGGCCGAGGAAGGCCGCGCCGACCGCAGCGACCGGGTAGTCGGACGGGACGACGCGCAGCCGCCCGGCCAGGTCGAGCGAGGCCAGGAACGGCGAGCTCGACGCCTGCTCGAGGAGCGCCTGCGCCACCGCCGTCCGCAGCGGGTCACCCAGCTGGGCGACACCGCCGCCGAGGACGATGCTCGCCGGGTCGACCGCCAGGCTGAGCACCCGGATCGCGCTCGCGACACCGCGCGCGAACCGGTCCCGGGCCTCGATCGCGGAGGGGTCACCGGACCGGGCGGCCGCGAACAACGCCTGCGCCGGCGGTACGTCGCCGGACGGCCAGGCCGCGGCCAGGGCCGAGCCGGAGGCGATCGTCTCCAGGCAGCCGCGCTGGCCGCACTGGCACACGACGCCCTGCGGGTCGACCGGCACGTGGCCGATCTCGCCGGCGGCACCGTGCTCGCCGCGGCGGACCCGGCCGTCGAGCATCAGGCCGGCGGCGAGACCGGTCCCGATGCTGAGGTAGACGAGGTCGCTCGCGTCATCGAGGGCCGCGGCACCGAGGGTGGCGGCGTTGACGTCGTTCTCAAGGACGACCGGCACGCCGAGGCGCTCGGCCAGCAGCTCGCGCAACGGCAGCCACTCGCCGTTGACCCCGAGGTTCACCGCATGCTTGACGGCACCCTTGCCGACGTCGACGAGGCCGGGGATGCCGACGCCCACCGAGCCGTCGAGCGGCTGCCCGGTCGCGACGCGGAGCGCCTCGAACACCCGGGAGGCCGAGCGCACGATGCCCTCGGCACCCGGCTCGGTCGGCTCACGCACCTCGGCCAGGATCGCCCCGTCGGCGTCGAGCACGAGCCCGAGAGTCTTGGTCGCCCCGATGTCGAGGCCCACACGCAGTGCTCGAAGCTGCGTTTCACGCAGTGCGGCGGTCACCGCTTCCACCCGGCCTTTCGCAGCAGTTCGGTCACGGCGGCTGCTCCGGGACGAGAGTAGCCACGCGTGCAGATCCTCGGCACCGAACCGTCGTACGGTCCGGGCCAGCCCCACTCGACCACGACGGCCGCGCCGTCGACCTCGATCTCCGGGCGGCGGTGGGCGTCGCGCACCTGCAGCACGACCGGGCGGTCGCCGAGCACCGGCTCCCCGGGCGCGACCAACCGGTCCGGCGCCAGCCCCCACGGGACCTCGCCGATCGCGATGTTGGCGGCCGTGGCGACGCTGACGATCTCCGCACCCTTCAGGTCCGGCAGCTCGCCCTCGACCATGAGGGCCCGGCGGGCGCCGTCGAGCTGGGCGTCGGCGTCCACGTCGTACGCCGTCGGCTCGCCGAGCTGGTCGAGCATCCGGTCGATCCGGGCGACGGCCTCCTCGAGGCGCCCCCGGGTCAGCCGTCCGTCGTGGACCGCGGCGACGATCGCGTCCTGGGTCTCGCGCACCAGCGCGGCGGGCTTCTCGGGCCCGATGCACAGCAGGTCGGCGCCGGCCGCCAGGGACAGCACGGCCGCCTCCGGGATGCCGCGCCCGGCCGAGGCACCGGCCATGTCGAGGGCGTCGCTGACGATCACGCCGTCGTACCCGAGCCGGTCGCGCAGCAGCCCCAGCACCGGGGCACTCAGGGTGCCGGGCAGCTCCGCGTCGAGGACGGGTACGACGATGTGCGAGGTCATCACCGAGGCGATCCCGACCTCGACGGCTGCCGCGAACGGCACCAGCTCGCGCTCGGTGAGGGTCGCCAGGTCGGCGTCGACCGTGGGCAGCTCGAGGTGGCTGTCCTGCGCGGTGTCGCCGTGGCCCGGGAAGTGCTTGGCGCACGCGGCGACCCCGGCCTCCTGCAGCCCGGTCACCCAGGCGGCGACGTGGGCCGCGGCGCGGACCGGGTCGGTGCCGAAGCTGCGGGTGCCGATCACCGGGTTGTCCGGGTTGGAGTTCACGTCGGCGACCGGACCGAAGTCGAGGTTGATCCCGACCGCGGCCATCTCGGCGCCGATCGCGCGGCCGGTGTCGCGGGTGAGCACCAGGTCGTCGGCCGCGCCGAGGGCGGCCGGTCCGAGCACCGGGCTGCCGTCGAGGGCGTGCAGCCGGGTGACGTCGCCACCCTCCTCGTCGACGGCGATGACCGCACGGGGGTTGGCCGCCTTGATCGCGGTGCTGAGCTCGACGACCGGCCACAGCCCGTCCGCGGTGTTGCTGCCGAAGTAGCAGACCCCGCCCAGGCCCTCGGCCAGCAGGTCGGCGTAGTCGTCGGGCAGCGTCGTACCGGCGAAGGCGGGCAGCTGGACGCGCAGCGCGAGCGTCTCCAGAGACGTCATCCCTTCACCGCCCCGGAGGTGAGGCCGCTGACCATCCGGCCCTGGACGATCAGGAAGAAGATGATCACCGGTACGGCGATCAGGGTGGAGCCGGCCATGATGCCGCCCCAGTCGGTGCCGCGGTTGACGTCGGTGAACGTGGAGAGCCACAGCGGCAGGGTGCGCTGGTCCTCGCGGGTCATCACGACCAGCGCGAGGGTGAACTCGTTCCAGGCCTGGATGAAGCCGAAGACGCCGGTCGCGACCAGACCGGGCGCCAGCAGCGGGAAGGTGATCCGGAAGAAGGCCTGGGTGCGGGAGCAGCCGTCCATCATCGCGGCCTCCTCCAGCTCGTAGGGCACCCCGGCGACGAAACCACGCAGGGTCCAGATCGTGAAGGGCAGCACCAGCGACACGTAGACCAGGCTCAGGCCGACGACCGTGTTGAGCAGGTCCATCGTCTCCAGCATCTTGTACTGGGAGATGAAGAGCCCCTCGACCGGGATCATCTGGATGACCAGCAGCGTCACGATGAAGGACATCCGGCCGCGGAACCGAAAGCGGGAGACCGCCACCGCCGCGACGAAGGCGAAGGCGAGCGCGACCACGATCGTCAGCAGCGTCACCATCAGGCTGACCTTCATCGCGTTGAGGAACTGGTCGCCCTCGAAGACGGTCCGGAAGTTGTCGAGGTCGCCGCCGAACGGCACCCAGGTGGGGACCGGGCTGCGGATCTCGTTGCGGTCCAGGAACGAGCTGTTGACCATCCAGTAGACCGGGAACGCCGCGATCACGAAGGCGATGACGCCGACGACGTTCGCCGTGACGCGCAGTGGACGGCTGACGGGGCGAGACATGTCAGTCCTCCCTTTCCTGCTTGAGCATGGAGCGCACGTACGGCGCGGTCAGGAGCACCGTCAGCACGAGCATGAAGATGGCGACGGCGGCGGCCATGCCGAACTTCCCGCCGCCGATGCCCAGCCGGTAGATGTAGGTGCCGAGGAGGTTGGTGTCGCGGGTCGACCCGCCGGCCTGCTGGAGGATGTAGATCTGGGTGAACACGCGGAGGTCCCAGATCACCTGGAGCAGGCCCACCACCAGCAGCACGGGGCGCAC
>Ga0190274_10000251_pt1 | contig 35348 bp, 33 predicted proteins | sample Popmic531T_FD_133002 | JGI IMG/M metagenome (GOLD analysis project Ga0190274, IMG submission 133002) | Populus adjacent soil microbial communities from riparian zone of Yellowstone River, Montana, USA - 531 T | ecosystem: Environmental > Terrestrial > Soil > Riparian zone | place: USA: Montana... | reverse complement strand
GACGACGTCGCCATTGATGAAGGCGATCGCGGTCGGGCCGGTCAGCAGGTCGTCCACGCCTTCGATGCCGGCCTCGGAGGCGGCGATCTTGGCGAGCGTGTTCTTGACCACGGCGTAGCTGGCGTTCTCGCCGAGGGAGCGCCGCAGGTCCTGCAGCTGCTTCACGGTGAGACCGCGGTACTCGGTCAGCACAGCACCGGCGGCACCGTTGAACGAGTCAACGATCTCCGCGACGGCTGCCTGCTTGTCTGCCCGCGCCATGGGTCTCCTTCCGGTGGTCGACCACCAGCGTCTCGGCCCCGGAATGACGAACGCCCCGAGCGCAAGGCTCAGGGCGTGGAAGTCGCGGATCGCGGTTCTGCTCTGTCCCCTGCGCAGGCCGTCCGCTTCGCGAACCCTTCGGTCGAGCCGTAGTGCACAGCTCGACAACCGGCGGTCATTGGTTTCGTGGAGAACAGTACGGGCGGGTCCACGGTATTGCCAATTCACGAGAGCACCCGGACCGGCGACCCCGCGCGCCAGGCGGCGATGTCCTCGACGGCCTCGGTGAAGAACGTCCGGTAGTTCGCCTCGGTGACGTAGCCCAGGTGCGGCACCGCGAGCAGGTTGGTCAGCTCCAGCAGCGGGTGGTCCCCGGGCAGCGGCTCCACGTCGTACACGTCGAGCCCGGCGCCCGCGATCCGGTCCGCCCGCAGCGCCTCGACCAGCGCATTGGTGTCGACCAACCCTGCCCGCGCGGTGTTGACGAGGTACGCCGTGGGACGCATCGCGGCCAGCTCGGGTGCGCCCACGATGCCGCGGGTGCTGTCGGCGAGGACGAGGTGGAGCGAGACGAAGTCGGACCCGGCGAAGAGCTCCGACTTGCTGACCAGCCGGGCGCCCGCTGCGGCCGCCCGCTCCTCGGTCAGGTGCGGACTCCAGGCGAGCACGTCCATCTCGAAGGACCGGGCCACGCGGGCGACCCGGGCGCCGATGCGGCCGAGGCCGACCAGCCCCAGGGTCGCGCCGGCCAGGTCCGCGCCGACCGTCGACTGCCACGGCGCACCCGGCGACGCGAGCAGCTCGGACTCGGCGACCAGGTGCCGAGCCAGGCCGAGGATCAACGCCCAGGTCAGCTCGGCGGGCGCTGCGGCCGAGGACCCGGTGCCGCAGACCGTCACGTCGTGGTCGCGGCAGGCATCGAGGTCGATGGACGCGTTGCGCCGCCCGGTGGTCACGACGAGCCGCAGGTCGGGCAGCCGACCGAGCAGGGAGCGCGTGACGGGAGTCCGCTCGCGCATGACCACGACGATCTCGGCACCGTCGAGGATCTCGGCGAGCACGTCCTCGTCGTCGACGTGGTCCCGCACGGACGACACCGTCACTCCGTCGAGCACCGACCAGTCGGCGTACGACGTCGCGACGCCCTGGTAGTCGTCGAGGATCACGCAGTGGAGGTCGTCGGGCACGGGCAACACCCTCTCAAATGCAGTCGACCCGCCAGACCGGAGTCTGACGGGTCGACCTGGTGGAGCGTGGGATCAGGCCTCGTCCTCGACCGCGACGTTCTTGGTGCGGTTGGGGTCGACCTGGACACCGGGGCCCATGGTCGTGGAGACGGTGACCTTCTTGATGTAGCGGCCCTTGGAGCTGGCCGGCTTCAGCCGGAGCACCTCGTCGAGGGCCGAGGCGTAGTTCTCCGCGAGCTGGGTCTCGGAGAAGGAGGCCTTGCCGATGATGAAGTGCAGGTTGGCGTGACGGTCCACGCGGAACTCGATCTTGCCGCCCTTGATGTCGGTCACGGCCTTGGCCGGGTCCGGGGTGACGGTGCCGGTCTTCGGGTTCGGCATCAGGCCACGCGGGCCGAGCACGCGGCCGAGGCGGCCGACCTTGCCCATCAGGTCCGGCGTCGCCACGACGGCGTCGAAGTCGAGGTAGCCACCGGCCACCTTGTCGACGAGCTCGTCGCCACCGACCTCGTCGGCACCGGCGTCCAGGGCGGCCTGCGCCTTGTCACCGACGGCGAACACGAGGACCCGGGCGGTCTTGCCGGTGCCGTGCGGGAGGTTGACCGTGCCACGGACCATCTGGTCCGCCTTGCGCGGGTCGACGCCGAGGCGCATGACCACGTCGACGGTCTCGTCGAACTTCTTCTTGCTGGTGGTCTTCGCGATCTTGATCGCGGCCAACGGGGCGTGGAGCTCGTCCTTGTCGAACGTGTCCGCCGCCGCGCGGTAGGTCTTGCTGCGCTGCATGAGTGTTCCTCTTCCTTCAGGAGATGTGGTTAGCGAGCCAGCGCGGCTCTCCCACGGTCAGTCAGTCGTGACGCCCATGGAGCGGGCGGTGCCTTCGACGATCTTCATCGCTGCGTCGATGTCGTTGGCGTTGAGGTCGGGCAGCTTGGTCTGGGCGATCTCGCGCACCTGGTCCTTGGTCAGCTTGCCGACCTTCTCCGTGTGCGGGGTGCCCGAACCCTTCTTGAGACCGGCGGCCTTCTTGATCAGCTCGGCGGCCGGCGGGGTCTTGGTGATGAACGTGAACGAACGGTCTTCGTAGATGGTGATCTCGACCGGGATCACGTTGCCGCGCATCGACTCGGTCTGCGCGTTGTAGGCCTTGCAGAACTCCATGATGTTCACGCCGTGCGGACCGAGAGCGGTACCGACGGGCGGAGCGGGAGTCGCGGCGCCGGCCTGCAGCTGCACCTTGACGAGCGCGGCGATCTTCTTCTTGGGAGGCATCGTGCTTCTCTTTCTGATCTCGTGGTCATGACGAGGTGTACGTCGTACGCCTCTGCCACCTGCTGTCGCCCCTCGTGCCCGGGCAACCTGTCTATTGTGCTCCGCTCGCGAGCGAGCGGGAAATCGTCAGACTTTCTGGATCTGCGAGAACGACAGCTCGACCGGCGTCTCGCGGCCGAAGATCTCGACCAGGGCCTTGACCCGCTGCGACTCGGCGTTGATCTCGGTGATCGTCGCGTGCAGCGTGGCGAACGGGCCGTCGACCACCATGACGGAGTCGGACACGTCGAAGTCGGCGACCTCGACGGGCTTCTTCGCGACGGCACCGGAGGAGGACGTCGAGGTGCCGGCCGCAGCGGCCTCGGCCTCGGCGCGGGCGACGACCGCGGGGGCGAGCATGCTCTCGACCTCGGACATCGACAGCGGCACCGGCTGGTGGCTGTGGCCGACGAAGCCGGTCACGGACGGGGTGTGGCGGACCGCGGCCCACGACTCGTCCGTGAGGTCCATCCGGACCAGGACGTAACCGGGGAGAACGGTGCGCTTGACCATCTTGCGCTGGCCGTTCTTGATCTCCGCGACCTCCTCGGTGGGGACCACGATCTCGTGGATGTAGTCCTCCATGTTGAGGGAGATGATGCGGTTCTCGAGGTTCGACTTCACCCGGTTCTCCATGCCGGAGTAGGTGTGCACGACGAACCAGTCGCCGGGCTTCGCCCACAGCTCGCGGCGGAAGACCTCGAGCGGGTCGTTGTCGTCGGCGTCGTCGTCCTCGGAGTCGCCCTCGGCGTCCGGGCCCTCGTCGCCCTCGGCCTCGGAGAGCTCCGCGCTGGAGCCGGCGGCCTGGTGGTCGTCGAGGCCCAGGGCCTCGTCGCTGTCCTCGTCGGTGACCTCGGCGTCGAGACGCGGGTCGTCCTCCACCTCGGGGCCGTCGTTCGGCTCGCCGTACTGGTCCTCGAGGGTGGGCTCCTGCTCAGACACGTCCTGCTCCATCACGTTGGGTGCTGCTGTGGTCGCTCCGCCAGCCGATCAAGATTTCGAGCCGCCGGAGAAGATCTCGAAGGCCAGCTTGCCGAAGCCCAGGTCGAGCAGCGAGACGAGCGCCATCATGAAGATCACGAACACCATCACCACGATGAAGTAGGTGATCAGCTGTTCCTGCGTCGGGTAGACGACCTTGCGGAGCTCGGCCACCACCTGGCGGTAGAACGTCGGGATGCTGGTGCGCTTGTGGGCGCTGCCGCCCCGCTCACCGTGGACTGCCTTGCTCTCCGGCACTCCCGTCACCCCTTCTCAGTTTCTGCCTCGTTCGACCACGGTTGGCCGGTTGGCCTGACCGATCTTGCAGGGCACGAGGGACTTGAACCCCCAACCTTCGGTTTTGGAGACCGATGCTCTGCCAGTTGAGCTAGTGCCCTCCGGTGAACCCTGCGCGACCGCGGCCCGTTTCAGGGCGCAACCGAGCATCTGGCTGATTCACCAAACCGGGAGTCTACGGTCCCCCCGGTCGCAGCACCAATCAGGTCTGCCGAGCGGGCCGGTACGGGCTGGACCGGACCACCTCTGACACGATAGGTGGGTGAGCGAGCACCAGCCCCTGTCCGAGCTGTCCCCTGCCGAGCTGGCCGCCTTCCGCGACGCCCAGCAGACGTCGTACGACGCCCTGGTCGCGTCCGGCCTCAAGCTGGACCTGACGCGCGGCAAGCCGTCGGCCGAGCAGCTCGATCTCTCCGACGGGCTGCTCTCGCTGCCGACGACGACGACCGCGGCCGACGGCACCGACGCCCGCAACTACGGCGGTCTCGCCGGGGTCACCGAGCTCCGCGCGATGTTCGCCGAGCTCCTCGGGCTCGAGCTGGACCAGCTCTCCGCCCAGGGCGCCTCCAGCCTCACCCTGATGAAGGACGTCCTCTCCTACCTGTGGCTCAAGGGTGGCGTCGACTCCGAGCGTCCGTGGGGCGCCGAGGAGAAGGTCCGCTTCGTCTGCCCGGTCCCCGGCTACGACCGGCACTTCACGCTGCTGGAGTGGTTCGGCATCGAGATGGTGCCGGTGCCGATGACCGACGACGGCCCGGACGTCGACGCCGTGATCGCGCTCGTCGCCGACGACCCGTCGTTCAAGGGGATGTGGCTGGTCCCGACGTACGCCAACCCGACCGGCCAGGTCACCACGCAGGAGGTCGCCGAGCGGCTCGCCTCGATGCCGACGGCCGCCCCGGACTTCAAGATCTTCTGGGACAACGCCTATGCGCTGCACCACCTGACCGCCGAGGAGACCAAGACCGCCGACATCGTGTCGCTCGCGGCCGTCTCCGGCCACCCGCACCGGCCGGTCCTCTTCGCGTCGACCTCCAAGATCACGTACGCCGGCGCCGGCGTCGCGTTCGTGGGCGGCTCCCGCGAGACCGTCGCCTGGTTCCACGCCAACCTGGGCCTCGGCTCGATCGGCCCCGACAAGGTCAACCACCTGCGGCACCTGGAGTTCTTCGGGACCCCGCAGGGCGTGCGCGACCACATGGACAAGCACCGCGGCCTGCTGGCGCCGAAGTTCGGCGAGGTCGAGCGGATCCTCGACGAGCGCCTGGGCGGGCTCGGCATCGCGACCTGGACCCACCCGCGGGGTGGCTACTTCGTCAGCCTCGACGTGCTGCCGGGCACGGCGACCCGGGTCATCGAGCTGGCGAAGGCCGCGGGCGTCGCGCTGACCCCGGCCGGCTCGGCGTACCCCTACCGGCGCGACCCCGACGACACCAATATCCGGCTGGCGCCCTCCTTCCCGACCCTCGACGAGGTGACGGGGTCGATGGAGGCCGTCGCGACGTGCGTCCTGCTGGCGGCCGCGGAGAAGCTGCTCGGGTGAGCCTGAGTTGACCGGGCGTCGCCACGATGCGTGACCTCCTGAAGCTGCCGAAGGCGCACCTGCACCTGCACTTCACGGGGTCGATGCGACACGCCACGCTGCTCGAGCTCGCGGCCCGCGACGGCATCGTGCTGCCCGACCAGCTGGTCGAGGAGTGGCCGCCGACGCTCTCCGCGGCCGACGAGAAGGGCTGGTTCCGCTTCCAGCGGCTCTACGACGTGGCGCGGTCGGTGCTGCGCACCGAGGACGACGTACGCCGGCTGGTGCGCGAGGCCGCGGAGGACGACGTCCGAGACGGTGGCCGTTGGCTCGAGATCCAGGTCGACCCGAGCGGGTACGGCGCCCGCTTCGGCGGCATCACGGAGTTCACCGACCTGGTGCTCGACGCCGTACGCGAGGCGTCGGCTGCCACCGGGCTCGGGATGGCCGTGGTCATCGCCGCCAACCGGACCCGGCACCCGCTCGACGCCCGCACCCTCGCCCGCCTCGCCGGCCAGTACGCCGGCCGCGGCGTGGTCGGCTTCGGCCTCTCCAACGACGAACGCCGCGGCAGCACGGCCGACTTCGCCTCGGCCTTCCGGATCGCCGAGCGCGCCGGGCTGCTGCTCGCGCCGCACGGTGGCGAGCTGCGCGGACCGGAGCACATCCGGGTCTGCCTCGACTCGCTCGGCGCGGACCGGCTCGGCCATGGCGTCCGCGCCGCCGAGGACCCCGCGCTCCTGGACCGGATCGTCGAGGCCGGGGTCGCCCTCGAGGTCTGCCCGGTCTCGAACGTGGCGCTCGGCGTCTACTCGGACCTGACCTCGGTGCCGCTGCCGACCCTCCTTGCCGCCGGCGCGACCGTCGCGCTCGGCGCCGACGACCCGATGCTCTTCGGATCGCAGCTGGCCGGCCAGTACGCCACGATGCGCGCCGCGCACGAGCTCGACGACGCGCAGCTCGCCGAGCTGGCCCGGATGTCGGTGCGTGCCTCCCGCGCGCCCGACGACCTCCGCGCCGCGACCCTTGCGGACATCGACAGCTGGCTTGCCGACACCTGACGGCCCGGCCCTGACAGGATGAGGTCATGACGACCGGCCCCGAGAACCCGTACGGCGCGCCCCAGCAGCCGCCGTACGGCCAGCAGCCGCCCCAACAGCCGCCATACGGCCAGCAGCCACCCCAGCAGCCGCCGTACGGCCAGCAGCCGCCCCAACAGCCGACGCCGTACGGGTACGGCTACCAACAGCCCTATCGGCCGGCCGCGCCCAAGCACCCGTCGGCCACCACCGCGATGGTGCTCGGGATCATCGGCCTGGTCGGAGTCCTGGGCTGCGGTGGCGTGACGCTGGTGTTGTCGCCGTTCGCGTGGGCGATCGGCGGCAAGGCGGTCAGGGAGATCGACGCGGCCCCGCCCGGCACCGTCGGCGGCCGCGACGAGGCCAACGCCGGCAAGATCATGGGCATCATCGGCACGATCCTGCTGATCCTCGGGATCATCGCGGTGATCGCCTTCATCGGGCTTGTCGTCGCGTTCGACGGCGACGGCTCCACGACGTACGGCGACTACTAGAGCTCGCAGCCGACTAACACGGGCTCGTTGACCAGCACGATGCCGAACCGCTCGGCGACGCCGTCGCGCACCTCGCGCGCGAGCGCCAGGAGCTCGTCGGTCGTCGCGCCGCCGCGGTTGGTGAGCGCGAGGGTGTGCTTGCCCGAGAGCGCGACGTTGCCGGCGCCGTAGCCCTTCGCGAAGCCGGCGCGCTCGATCAGCCACGCGGCGCTGGTCTTGACCCGCCCGTCGGGCTGCGGCCACGCCGGCGCGCCGTCGGGCACCGTCTCCGGGTCGATGACGGGGTTGGTGAAGAACGACCCGGCGCTCCAGGTGTCGTGGTCGGCCGGGTCCAGCACCATGCCCTTGCCGCCGCGCAGGGCCAGCACGGACTCGCGTACGGCGGTCAGGGGCGCCCGCTGGCCGAGCTCGATGCCCAGCGCCCGGGCGAGCTCGGCGTACTCCACCGGCGCGCCGAGGTCACCCTGGCGGAGCTGGAACGTCACGGACAGGACGACGTGTCGCCCGGGGTCGGCCTTGAAGCGGGACGTGCGGTAGCCGAAGTGGCAGTCGGCGGCGGCGAAGGTGCGCACGCCGCGCAGGGTGCGGTCCCAGACCCGCACCCGGGCGACGGTCTGGCTGACCTCCTGGCCGTAGGCGCCGACGTTCTGGATCGGGGTGGCGCCGACCGAGCCGGGGATCCCCGAGAGCGCCTCGATGCCGATCCAGCCGCGCTCGACGGCCAGCGCGACCACGTCGTCCCAGCTCTCGCCGGCGGCGACGGTGACCATCGCTCCCCCGCAGCTCGGGCCGTCGTCGGCGTCGATCTCGGCACCCGTGGTCGCGACCTCGACGACGGTGCCCTGGAAGCCGCCGTCGGCCACCACCAGGTTGCTGCCGCCGCCCAGCACCAGCACGGGCTCACCCGCGGTGTCGGCCTCGACGAGCGCGGCCGTCAGCTCGGCCTCGGTGGTCGCCCGCACCCAGCGCTCGGCGGGGCCGCCGAGCCGGAGCGTCGTACGGTCCCTCAGCTCAGGCACGCAGGACTGCCTTGGGCATGCCCAGGACCTTCTGCCCGTTGCAGGTGACCGTGAGGGCGACCGTGGTCAGCCCGTCCTCCGTCGACTTGATCTCGCCGGCGACCTCGATGTCGACGCCGCCCTCGGCGGGTACGACGACCGGGTTGGTGAACTTGCAGCCGAAGCTGACCACCTCGGCGCCGGGGAACCAGCTCGACACGGCTCCCGCGGCCAGCGCCATCGTGTACATGCCGTGCGCGATCACTCCGGGCAACCCCACGCTGGCGGCGACCGCCTCGTCCTGGTGGATCGGGTTGTGGTCGCCGCTCGCCTCGGCGTACCGGACCAGGTCGGCGCGGGTGATCGTGAAGGTCTGCGTCTCGAGCGTCATGACGCCGCCCCCCGGTGGACGAGGGTGGCGCTGGTCGTGCAGACCAGGGCGCCGGAGTCGTCGGTGATCTCGCTCGAGGTGCCGATGATGTCGTTGCCGGCGATCTGCCGGAGGCTCGTCACCGTGAGCGTCGCGGTGAGCACGTCACCCGGGACGACCGGGCGCTCGTAGGCGAACTTCTGCTCGCCGTGCACGATCCGGAAGAGGTCGACCGACTCCGCCTCGAGGAAGGCGTTCATGGCGTCGAAGGCCAGCACGATCGGGTAGGTCGGCGGCGCCGCGCCCTCGGCGTACGCACCGGCGGTGGCCGCGACGAACTCGCGGACCTTCGCCACGGTGACCTCGTGGGGCGGCGTCGGGGGAAAGGTCCGTCCGACGAGGGACTGGTCGACTGGCATGGGCTCAAAATAGCCGTCGGCCCGTCAGACCAGGTCTGACGGGCCGACGCTGAAGCTGGATCAGCGGGTCTCGCGGTGCATCGTGTGCTTGCGGTCCCGGGGGCAGAACTTCATGAGCTCCATGCGGTCGGGATCGTTGCGGCGGTTCTTCTTGGTGATGTAGTTGCGCTCCTTGCAGTCCACGCACGCAAGCGTGATCTTGGGGCGAACATCGGAGCTCTTGCTGGCCACGGGAAATCCTTTGTCGATTCGGGTGATGCTGGTCTAACCGGTTCGAGTAGCGGGAGCGGGACTCGAACCCGCGACACCACGATTATGAGTCGTGTGCTCTAACCACCTGAGCTACCCCGCCAGGGGGACAGGGCGCCCATCGGCTGAGTCTACCGGCCGATGGGCACCCGCACCCAGAGCCCCTTTACGGAATCGAACCGTAGACCTTCTCCTTACCATGGAGACGCTCTACCGACTGAGCTAAAGGGGCAACGACGGAGAACGATACACAGGGGAAGCGGGAACGGGAAATCGGCCCAGGCACTCGGCCGGACGGCCCGATCTCACCCCGTGATCGAGGCCCACGGGGACGCCTCCTCGAGCTCGTAGGCGAGCTCCAGAAGGGTCGCCTCGCCGCCCGATCCGGCCGAGAACATCATCCCCTGGGGCAGGCCCGCGGCCGTGGTCGCGAGGGGCAGGGAGACGGCCGGATCGCCGGTCGCGTTCTGCCACGGGGTGAAGGTCACCCAGTCGAGGATCCGGCCCATCACGACGTCGTACGACGCGCTCGGGTCGAGGTGACCGACCCGGGGGGTCTCGAGCGCGAGCGTCGGCGTGAGCGCGACGTCGTACGTCCGGTGGAAGTCGGCGGAGACGCTCTGGAGCCGCCGCAGCCGGCGGATGGCACCCGGGACCCGGTGGACGTTGCGCCGGGCGTGCCGGTCCAGGCCGAGGGTCAGGTTGTCGAGGCGGGCGCGGTCCCAGGTCGGGCCGGCCGCGCGGCGCCCGGTGCGGACGATCAGCATCGCGAGCATCGCCCAGTAGAGGAGGAAGTCGTCGGGGACGTACGCCGGCGCCGGGTGCGGGACGTCCTCGACCTCGTGGCCGAGCTCCTCGAGCAGGTGTGCGGTCTTCAGGGTGAGCTCCCTGACCTCCGGCGAGCAGACCCGGCCGAGGCCCTCGGTGTGGACGGCGACGCGGAGCCGCTTGCGTCCGGAACGGGTCACGTCCCCGATCGGCGGAAGCCGGAGCTCTCGGTAGACGCACTCGGCCTCGCGGAGGAAGGCGGCCGTGTCGCGGACGGACCGGCTCACGACGCCGTCCGCGATGATCCGCACCGGCAGCTGCCGGCTCAGCTTGTCCTGGACGATCCGGTCCCGGGTCGGCTTGAGGCCGACCAGCCCGTTGACCGCCGCCGGTATCCGGATCGAGCCGCCGCCGTCGTTGGCATGGGCGATCGGTACGGCGCCTGCGGCCACCAGCGCCGCCGATCCGGCGGACGACGCTCCCGCGGTCCGGGTGGTGTCCCACGGCGACCGGACCGGGCCGAGCCGGGGATGCTCGGCCGACGGGCTGAACCCGAACTCCGAGAGCTGCGTCTTGCCCAGCGGCACCAGTCCGGTGGCCAGGAACATCCGGGCGAAGTCGCCGTCGACGGCCAGCGGGGCTCCCCGGAAGGCGTCGCAGCCCTGCTGGGTCGGCATCTGGGCCACGTCGACGTTGTCCTTGACGAAGGTCGGGACGCCCGCGAAGAACCCACCCCGCGGGTCCCTGGCCTCGGCCCGGGCACGGTCGTAGGCGACGTACGCGACGGCGTTGAGCTCGGGCTGGAGCCGCTCGGTCCGCTCGATCGCGGCCTCGACGACCTCGGGGATCGAGACCTCGCCCTCCTGGATCGCGGTGACCAGACCGACTGCGTCGAGGTCACCGAGGGCATCGTCTCCGAAGGCGTGCACGCGGCTCACGAGCCGAGGCTAGCGCTGGGCTTGCGGGGTGCGCCCGACGTACACCTAGAACGCCGCAGGGCCGAAGCGCCAGTAGGCGAGCACGACGCACATCACGATCAGGGCGATGGTGCGCAGCGCGTCGGGGAGGAACTCGCGGCGGCGTACGTGCACGACGAGCGCACCGATGGTCAGCAGCGTCAGGCAGGAGGCCGCGACCGGGGTGATGATCCCGACCCCGACCAGCGGCGGCACGACCAGGCCGACGGCGCCGAGCACCTCGGCCCACCCGAGGGCGCGCAGCTGCGGCTCGGAGTAGTCCTCGGCCCAGGTCAGCCCCTCGGCGATGATCTCGTCACGTGAGCGGGTGAGCTTCAGGATGCCGGTGCCGAGGAAGAGCGCGGCCAGGAAGCCGGCGAGGATCCAGAGCCAGGTGTTCGCGTCCACCCGCGGAGCCTATTAGGGCACGGCTCCCAAGTCGGAAGCGCCTGCTACGCGGCGCCGACTGGGAGACGCACCCCTAGCCCGCGGCCGCCAGCCGGGCGTCGACCGCCACCGGCGAGAGCACGTGGTCCAGCGCGAGCGCGGCGCAGCCGACGAGGCCGGCCCGGTCGCCGTGGGTCGCGGGCAGGAACTGGAGGTCGCGGGTCGCCAGCGGGGCGGCGAGCGCGTAGACGCTCTCGCGGATCCCGGCGACGTGGAAGTCGAACGCCGACGCCATGTCGCCGCCGATCACGACGGCTGCCGGGTTGAGCAGGTTGATGGCGATTGCCAGCACCTCGCCGAGCTCGCGGCCGCTGTCGCGCAGCAGCCCACGGGCGGTGGGGTCGCCCTGCAGCGCCAGCGCGACCAGGTCGCGCAGGTGGCCGACCTCGTGGCCGGACTCGCGGGCGCGGGCCACCAGCGCCCAGCCGCCGGCGAGGGTCTCGAGGCAGCCGGTCGCGCCGCACCGGCACTGCAGCCCCGCCGCGGCGTCGACCTTGGTGTGCCCGATCTCGCCGGCCGCGCCGAGGTGCCCGCTGAGCACCCGGCCGTCGGCGATGATGCCCAGACCCAGCCCGGTGGAGGCCTTGACGACCAGCACGTCGTCGAGCGCGGCGGAGCGGCCCAGCAGCTCGGAGCGCGCCAGCACATCGGCGTCGTTGCCGACGAAGAGCGGCGCATGCGTGACGTCGTCGAGGTACGGCGCCAGCTCGACGCCGTCCCAGCCGGACATCACCGGGGAGCCGATGCTCAGCCCGCGCAGCGAGTCGAGGGTGCCGGGCAGGCTGAGGCCGATGCCGAGCACCGGGGGTTCGACAGCCGCCAAAAGGACGGCGAGCCGCTCGGCGATCTGGGGCATCAGCTCGTCGGGCCCGACGCCGACCTCGTGGTCGCGGGAGTCGGACGCGATCTCCTCGCCGTCGAGGTCCGTGACGGCGAGCTGGCTGCGCGAGCGGCCGATGGCGACCGCCACGACGACGCCCGCGTGCTGGTTGAAGACGAGCGCGCCGGGTGGGCGGCCTCCGGTCGAGGCGAGCTCCTCGCCGAGGAGCAGCAGTCCCGCCGACGTCAGCGAGCTGACCCTCGTGGTGATCGCGGTGCGGGACAGGCCGGTGAGGGCGCGCAGCTGCGATCGGGTGCTGGCCCGGCCACTACGGACCAGGTCGAGCAGCTCGCCGGCGGTCGCCGGGGCGGCGCTCTCACGCGTCTCGGTCCGCGGGCCGATGGCGCGGGTCTGGGTCTGCGTCACGGGCGAGAGCATAACGTGCCTTACTTTGATCCTGAGAAAACCTTAGTTGTGCTTGCATCAGACCGAACTAGTTCCTACCGTGGACGTCATGGACCCGCATCCCAGCCCGAACGTGCTGCCGACCGCGTGCGACTTCACGGTCTTCGGCGGGACCGGTGACCTCGCACTTCGCAAGCTGCTGCCGGCGCTCTACCACCGCGATCTCGAGGGCCAGCTGCCCGCCGACTACCGGATCCTGGGCGTCTCCCGCTCCGACCTCGACGACGCCGGCTGGCGCGCGGAGGTCCGCGAGGCGCTGACGATCCACGTCGACGCCGCCGACCTGTACGACGGCGCGGTCGACCGCTTCCTCGCCCGCCTCTTCCACCTCAACCTCGACGCCGAGGTGCCCGCGGACTGGGACCGCTTCCACGCGCTCCTCAAGGACCGGCCGCGCCCCGAGGAGGCGGTGCGGGTCTTCTACCTCGCCGTCGCCCCCAAGCTCTTCGGGTCGATCTGCCAGCGCCTCGACGAGATCGGCGTCGTCGACGAGCACGCCCGCGTCGTCCTCGAGAAGCCGATCGGCCACGACCTGGCCTCGGCGCGTGAGGTCAACGACGCCGTCGGCCGGGTCTTCGCCGAGTCGCAGATCTTCCGGATCGACCACTACCTCGGCAAGGAGAGCGTGCAGAACCTGCTCGTCACGCGCTTCGCCAACACCTTCCTCGAGCCGCTGTGGAACTCGCGCTGGGTCGACCACGTCGAGATCACCGTCTCCGAGACCGTCGGGGTCGGCGGTCGCGGCGAGTACTACGACCACGCGGGCGCGCTGCGCGACATGGTGCAGAACCACCTGCTGCAGCTGCTCTGCCTGGTCGCGATGGAGCCGCCGACGTACGTCGGCCGCGAGACCGTCCGTGACGAGAAGGTCAAGGTGCTCCAGGCACTGCGGCCGATGGAGGCGGCCGACGTCGACCACGACACCGTCCGCGGCCGGTACGAGGCCGGCCTCGTCGACGGCGTCGCCGTGCCGTCGTACGCCGAGGACCTGGGTCACGGCGGGTCTCGCACCGAGACCTTCGTGGCCCTCAAGACCGAGGTGCAGAACTGGCGATGGGCCGGGGTGCCGTTCTACCTGCGCACCGGCAAGAGGATGGACCGACGGGCGTCCGAGATCGTGGTGGTCTTCAAGGAGCCGCCGCACTCGATGTTCCCCGGGGCCGAGGGCGTCACCGCGCCGAACCGGCTGCACATCCTGGTCCAGCCCGACGAGGGCATGCGCCTGCACCTCACCGCCAAGGAGCCCGGGCCCGGGGGCTACCGCCTCCGGCCGGTCTCCTTGGACCTCAGCTACGCGACCGCGTTCGACGCGCGGCTGCCGGACGCCTACGAGCGCCTGCTGATGGACGTGATCAAGGGCAACCCGACCCTCTTCATGCGCCGGGACGAGGTCGAGGCCGCCTGGACCTGGACGGAGCCGATCCTGCGGCGCTGGGCAGCGACGCCCGAACGCCCCAAGAAGTACCCCGCAGGGACCACCGGACCGACCGCCGCCGCGATGCTCCTGGAGCGGGACGGCCGTACCTGGCAGGAGCCCGACCAGTGAGCCTCCCCCCGAGTCAGCAGAGCCTCCACCCCACCCTCGCGGCCGTCACCGACCGCATCGTCGAGCGCAGCGCCGACAGCCGCGCCGAGTACGTACGCCGCATCGACGCCGCCGGCCAGGTCGGACCGGCGCGTGGCCGCCTCGCCTGCGCCAACCTGGCGCACGGCTTCGCGGCCGCCGAGCCCACCGACAAGCAGGCGCTGCGCGGCCGGACCAAGCCCAACATCGCGATCGTGTCGTCGTACAACGACATGCTCTCGGCGCACCAGCCCTACCGCGACTACCCGGAGGCGCTGAAGAAGGCTGTCATCCGCGGCGGCGGCATCGCCCAGTTCGCCGGCGGCGTGCCCGCCATGTGCGACGGGATCACCCAGGGCCGCGACGGCATGCAGCTCTCGCTCTACAGCCGCGACGTGATCGCGATGTCGACGGCGATCGCACTCTCGCACGACATGTTCGACGGCGCGCTCATGCTCGGCGTCTGCGACAAGATCACGCCGGGTCTGCTGATCGGCGCCCTGTCCTTCGGCCACCTGCCGACCGTCTTCGTGCCCGCCGGGCCGATGACCTCGGGCCTGCCGAACTCCGAGAAGGCCCGGGTCCGCCAGCTGTACGCCGAGGGCAAGGTCGGACGCGACGAGCTGCTCGAGGCCGAGGCGGCGTCGTACCACTCGGCCGGGACGTGCACCTTCTACGGCACCGCGAACTCCAACCAGCTGCTGATGGAGGTGCTCGGCCTGCACCTGCCCGGCTCGTCGTTCGTGAACCCCGGTACGCCGCTGCGCGAGGCCCTCACGCGTGCGGCCGGGCTCCGGGTGACCGAGCTGACGCCGCAGGGAGGCGAGCCCACGCCGATCGGCAAGATCGTCGACGAGAAGGCGATCGTCAACGCATGCGTGGCCCTGCTCGCCAGCGGCGGCTCGACCAACCACACGATGCACCTGGTCGCCATCGCCCGGGCCGCGGGCATCTCCCTGACCTGGGACGACCTGTCGGACCTGTCAGCCGTCGTACCCCTGCTGAGCCGGATGTACCCCAACGGCGAGGCCGACGTGAACCACTTCCACGCCGCCGGCGGCATCGCGTTCATGGTGCGCACCCTGCTGGACGCCGGCCTCCTGCACGACGACGTCGAGACGATCGCCGGCCACGGGCTGTGGCGCTACACGCAGGAGCCGGTGCTGCGCGGCGACAGCCTCACCTGGGAGGAGGGGCCGACGCGGTCCCTCGACCTCGCGGTGCTGCGCCCGGCCGATGAGCCGTTCTCCCCCGACGGCGGCCTGCGGATGCTGGACGGCCCGCTCGGCCGCGCGGTGATCAAGACGTCGGCGGTGAAGCCGGAGCACCGGCTGGTGACCGCCCCGGCCGTGGTGTTCGACGACCAGCACGACTTCCTCGAGGCGTTCGGCCACGGCCAGCTCGACGGTCGCGACTTCGTCGCGGTGATCCGCTACCAGGGCCCGGCCGCCAACGGCATGCCCGAGCTGCACAAGCTGACCCCCGCGCTCGGCGTACTTCAGGACCGAGGCCAGAAGGTCGCGATCGTCACCGACGGCCGGATGTCCGGCGCATCGGGCAAGGTCCCGGCCGCCATCCACGTCACCCCCGAAGCCGCTCTCGGTGGTCCGCTGTCACGGATCCTGGACGGCGACGTGATCACCGTCGACGCCGACGGCGGCCTGCTCGGCCTGCACGTCGACCACGAGACCTTCGCGCGCCGGCCGATCACCGGCCGCGCGCCGCAAGGGTCCGAATGGGCCGGCACCGGCCGCGAGCTGTTCGCTGCCTTCCGCGCCACCGTCGGGTCCGCCGACACCGGCGCCAGCGTCTTCCCGGCGGTCACCGCGCCGGGCCAGGAGGTCCGCCATGTCCAGACTGTCTGACTCCGTGCTCGACGTCGTCCCGGTGATGCCGGTCGTGGTCCTCGACGACCTCGCCCACGCCGTACCGGTCGCCCGTGCGCTGGTCGCCGGCGGGCTGCCCGCCATCGAGCTGACCCTGCGTACGCCGGTGGCGCTCGACGCCATCCGCGCGATCGCGGCCGAGGTGCCCGAGATTCTCATCGGCGCCGGCACCATCACGACGCCCGCGCACGCCAAGCAGGCACTGGACGCCGGCGCGCAGTTCCTGGTCTCCCCCGGCACCACGCGCTCGCTCCTGCACGCGATGCAGGACACCGGGCTGCCGTTCCTGCCCGGCACCGCGACGGTCTCCGAGGCGCTCGCTGCGCTCGAGGCCGGCTGCACCGAGATGAAGTTCTTCCCGGCCGCCGCCTCGGGCGGGACGGCGTACCTCAAGGCGGTCGCGTCCCCGGTCCCGGCGGCCCGCTTCTGCCCGACCGGCGGGATCACACTGTCCACCGCGCCGTCGTACCTCGCGCTGTCGAACGTCGGCTGCGTCGGCGGCTCCTGGATCACCCCGGCCGACGCGCTCGCCGCGGGTGACTGGGACCGGGTGACGCGTCTCGCGGCGGAGGCCGCCGCGCTGCGCTGAGGCGCCGCCGTCGGCTGTAACGCCGGGTTACTGCTTGTTCCAGGGTGTTGCAACCTCGTGGGAACAGTGACTAACCCGGCGTTACAGCTGGCACGGTCGGCCGGCGACACCCTGCCCGCGGGCTAGTCAGTAGCCGGAGCCCTGCTTGACCTGCGCGCGCTCGGCCTGGTCGGCCGCGCCCTTCTTGTCCAGGGTCGTGCAGGCGTCCTCGATGTCCTGGGTCAGCCGGTCGACCTGCTCGCGGCTCATCGTCTCCTTCACCAGGGCACGCAGGATCTTCACGTCCTGCGCGTCGGGCGGGAGCGTGTACGCCGGCACCATCCAGCCCCGCTCCGCGGACAGCTGCCAGGCGACGTCGGACTCGTCGTACTCGACGTGGTCGCCCGTGAGCCGGAAGGCCACCAGGGGCAGCTGTTCCTTGTCGTCGCCGATCACCTCGAAGCGACCGGTCGCGCGGAGGTTGTCGGCCAGCGCCTTCGCGTTCTGCTGCATCTGCCGCATCACGTAGGTGTAGCCCTCGCGGCCGAGCCGGACGAACATGTAGTACTGCGCCAGCACCATCGAGGCACCGGTGGAGAAGTTGAGCGTGAAGGTCGCGTCGGTCTTGCCGAGGTAGTTCTCGTAGAACACCAGGTCCTCGGCGAGGTCGCTCTTCTCCCGGAAGATCAGCCAGCCGATGCCGGGGTAGACCAACCCGTACTTGTGGCCGGAGACGTTGATCGAGCGGACCTGCTCGAGCCGGAAGTCCCAGGCGGAGTCCGGGTAGAGGAACGGCCACACGAACCCGCCGCTGGCGCCGTCGACGTGCATCGGGATGTCGGGGCCACCGCCGTCCTTGAGCCCGACGAGGAGGTCGTTGATCCCGACGAGGTCGTCCATGTGACCGGTGAAGGTGGTGCCGAGCACGCCGACGACCCCGATGGTGTTGTCGTCGAGGTGGGGCCGGACGTCGTCCGGGCCGATCGTGTACTTGTTCTCCGCCAGCGGCACGATGCGCGGCTCGACGTCGAAGTAGCGGCAGAACTTCTCCCAGACGACATGCACGTCTCCGCCGAACACCAGGTTGGGCTTGTCGACCGGCTGTCCGGCCGCCTCGCGCCGCTCCTTCCACTTCCACTTCAGCGACAGGGCGCCCAGCATGATCGCCTCCGACGATCCCTGGGTGCGGCAGCCCGTCGTCTCGCCCGGTGCGTTGAACAGGTCCGCGAGCATGCGGACGCAGCGCTGCTCGATCTCGGCGGAGATGGGGTACTCCGCATGGTCGATGAAGTTGCGGTGCAGGTTCTCCGCGATGATCCGCTGCGCCTCCGGCTCCATCCACGTCGTCACGAAGGTGGCGAGGTTGCGCTGCGGATCGCCCTCCATCGTGAGGTCCGCGTCGAGCAGGCGCATGGCCTCGACGGGCACCATGCCGCTGTCCGGGAAGCGGGTGGACGGCGCGGACTGGGTCAGGAACCGGTTGCCGAAGAGTGCGGTGGCCCGGTCGTCGGCACTAGTCGTCATCTCCCGAGACAAGCACGCCGGACTGGCCGGTGTCATCACCCACCGCGGACGGTTTCGTCCACCGGTGGGGCCGGGCGCTCGAAGAGCTGCAGCACCCCACCGGCCGCGAAGCACACCGCACCGGCAAACGTCCCCCAGTTGACCAGCCCCTCGTCCAGCACCGTGGAGGTGGCCGGCCGGGTGAACGCGGCGAGCCCGGCCAGGAAGAACAGGAACGAGCCCACCTGGTTGACCCCGACGATCCACCAGCCGAGGTCGTCGATGACCCGCCAGATCCGCCCGTGCCCGACCTCCACGAGAGCCAGGTGCCCGGAGACCAGGAAGCAGACGCAGCCGACGATGTCCGGCAGCCAGATCCACCCGTCGGTCTGGCGCGGGGTGAGCTCCTCGGCGTACGCCGCCGCCAGGCTGACGCCGAAGCAGAGCGTCCCGACGAACAGCACCGCGGCGCTGAGCCAGCCGATCTGCCGCGGCTCGAAGCTCGACCAGCGCCACCTGTCCGAGTGCAGCGACCCGTGCTCGTCGATGTCGGTGGGCGTGTTGGCCGCCTGCAGCACCGAGACGTAGCCGCCGACGCTGAAGAACACCCCGCCGACGAGGTAGACCGTGTCGACGTCCCACAGGCTGCCGACGCCCAGCTGCGCCAGCAGGGCACCGATCGCGAAGAGCGTCCCGCCCAGGGTGAACGCGGTCGCTGCGACCACGTTGGCGCGGGCCAGTCGGCGCGCGGTCGTCGGTGTCGCCTCGACGAAGCCTGCGGTTCTGCCGTCTGTGTCGAGCAGCTCCACCCGGCCGCGGCGCCGCGCCAGCCGCGACGCCCACCGCACCCGCCCGCCGTCGGGGGTCGTCCAGGTCGCCCGGGTTGTGAACCACGCCGTCCGCTCGACGCGGTGCAGGACCCAGCGCGCGGGATGCGTGCGCGGCACGCCCGCCGACGTCTGGACCTGCTCGGCCATGCCGCCGACTCTAGGGTGTGGCCATGCTGCCGCGCGTGCATGAAGTCAGCCTGCCGACGCATCAGGTGGGGGTTCTCGAGTGGGGCCCGCCCGACGGTCGCCTCGTCGTCGCGCTGCACGGCTTCCCGGACACCGCGTGGACCTGGCGGCACGTCGCTCCGCTGCTGGCCGACGCCGGCCTGCGAGTGGCGGCGCCGTTCCTGCGTGGCTATGCCCCGTCGGAGATCCCGGCCGACCGCGACTACTCGGTGCGGGCGCTGGCCGCGGACGCCGTCGCGCTGCACGCGGCGCTCGGCGGTGGGCGCGACGCCGTACTGCTCGGCCACGACTGGGGCGCGATCACGACGAACGCCGTCGTCGGCGACCCGGCCTCGCCGTACGGCAGGCACGTCTCGCTGGCGGTGGCGCCCTTCGCCGCGATGAACCCGAGCCGCGCGACTCTCCGCCCGTGGCTCTCGGCGATGGTGCGGCAGCCCTTCCACTCGTGGTACATCGCGGCCAACCAGGTGCCCGGCCTGTCCGAGCACAACTTCGACCGGCTCGCCGCGCGGCTGTGGCGGTCGTGGTCGCCGGGGTACGACGCGCGAGAGGACCTCGAGCTGCTGCGGGCCGCCGTACCCGACGTCGAGCATGCGCGGGCCGTCGTGTCGTACTACCGGGCGATGCTCGGCAGCGGGATCAAGCCGGCGCTCGCCGAGCCGGTGGCGCCGCTGCTGTACCTCCACGGCGATCGTGACGGCGCCCTCGACCCACGCTTCTTCCCGGTCGTGGAGCACTGGATGCCGGTCGGCTCGCGGGCAGTGCTCGTCGCCGATGCCGGACACTTCCTCCAGCTCGAGCAGCCGGCGGCGGTGGCGACGGCGGTGCTGGAATTCGTCAGCTGAGCCGTCAGCTGAGCCCGCGCCGGTGACAGCCGACCAGGTGCGGGTCGAAGACGCCGATCGCCTCCATCAGGGCGTACATCGTCGTCGGGCCGACGAACGCGAAGCCGCGCTTCTTGAGCTCCTTGGACAACGCCCGGGACTCGTCCGACATGGTCGCCATCTCGGCCGTGTCGGCCCAGGCCGGCGGCTCCGCGGGGGCGAACGACAGCACGAACGCCTCCAGCCCCTCCTGCTCCCGGAGCACCACCGTCGCCCGGGCGTTGGTGATCGCCGCGTCGATCTTCAACCGGTTGCGCACGATCCGCGGCTCCTGCATCAGCCGCTCGACATCGCCCTCGTCGAACTCCGCGATCGCCTCGGCGTCGAACCCGTGGAAGACCTCGCGGAACGCCGGGCGCTTGTTGAGGATCGTCGACCACGACAGCCCGGACTGGAACGCCTCCAGAGTCAGCCGCTCGAGGTACGACGCCTCGCCGTGCACCCGGCGACCCCACTCCTCGTCGTGGTAGTCGCGCATCACGCCCGCGCCACCTGCCCAGGGGCAGCGGGCCACCCCGTCCTCACCGATCAGCGGTCTCATGCGGCCATCCTCTCCGACGGTGCCGACAGTCGGGTCGTCCGCCTGACAGGCACCTCTGGCTAGCCGAGAGGCGGACGACCCGACTAGCGGCGCTCCCTGAGGCGGGCGTTGGGGAGCGGCGGCGCGGGGATGGGCGCGCGCTCGTCGCCGACCGGGATGCCGAACCACCCGTCGGCGAGCCGGCCGTCGACGATCTGCCCCTGCCACTCGGCCCGCCAGGAGACGACCTCCTCGTGGGTGCGGGCGACGATGTTCCACCACATCACGATCGCCTCGCCGAAGGGCGGGCCACCGAGGAGCAGCAGCCGCACGGGTTCGTCGTACGACGTCAGCGTGAGTGTCGAGGAGCCGGGTGGGACGTAGGCGAGGTCGTGCTGCTTCGCCTCGACGCCGTCGACCGAGAGCACCCCGCTGTCGACGAGGACGCCGTGCTCGAAGGTCGGGTCGACGTCGAGCACCAGGTCCGTGCCGGGCGACAGCAGGATCTCGGCGCCGAGCAGCGGCGTGTACGTCGGCACCGGCGAGGTGTCGCCGAGCAGCGAGCCGAGGAACACCCGGGCCTCGTATCCCGGACCCGTGGCCGGTGCCGGCGCGTGGTGGGCGAAGCCGGGGTCGACGAACCGGTCGGCGTCCGGCAGCGCCACCCAGAGCTGCGCACCGTGGAGCGTCGTCGTCGTGGACGGCGAGACCTCGGAGTGGCTGATGCCGCGGCCGGCGGTCATCAGGTTGACCTCGCCGGGGCGCACCATCGCGTGGTGGCCTGCGCTGTCGCGGTGCTCGACCTCGCCGGTGAAGAGCCAGCTCACGGTCTGCAGCCCGGTGTGCGGGTGCGGTGGGACCACCATGCCGCCACTGTCGGCGACCTCGTCCGGCCCGTAGTGGTCGACGAAGCACCAGGCACCGATGAGGGAGCGCTCGCGCTGCGGCAACGTACGGCGAACCCGCATCGCCCGCGGACCGCCGAGCGGGACGTCGCGCGGCTTCATGATCTCGACGCCGTTGGCGGGGGCGGTCCGGCAGTCGAGCTCGGACGGCTTCTGCTCGAGGTTGCTCATCCGGGGTCCCCGCGGAATCGTGAGATGGAGGAGCGGAGCGGGGGAAGCTCGCGATTCCGTGGGGTGGTCATGAGAGGTGCTCCGGCTCGACGGTGCGCTTGTTGTCACCAGCCGTGACAGTTCCTGCATCGCTCGACTCGGTGACGCCCTGCTCGCCGCCCGGCGGCTCGAGGCGGACGATGACCGACTTCGACGTCGGGCAGTTGCTGCCGATGGCCGTGGATCCCAGTGGGATCAGGGGATTCGTCTCCGGATAGTACGCCGCCGCGCACCCTCGCGGCTGGTCGTAGGGCACCACGCGGAACTGCGGAGCACGGCGTTCGGACCCGTCCGACCACTCACTGACCAGGTCGACCATCGAGCCGTCCGCGAGGCCGAGCGCAGCGATGTCGTCGGGGTGCACGAAGACCACCCGGCGCCCGTTCTTGATCCCTCGGTAGCGGTCGTCGAGGCCGTAGATCGTGGTGTTGAACTGGTCGTGCGAGCGCAGGGTCTGCAGCAGCAGCCGGCCCTCGGGGACGTGCAGCACGTCGGTCGGGCTCGTGGTGAAGACCGCCTTGCCCGCGTCGGTCTTGAAGGTCCGCGAGTCGCGCGGCGGGTGCGGCAGCACGAACCCGCCCGGCTGGCTGACCTTCTCGTCGTACGCCGCGCAACCCGGCACCACGCGCGCGATCCGGTGCCGGATCTCGGTGTAGTCGGACCGGAACGCCTCCCACGGGATCCCGTGCCGGTCGCCGAGGGTGGCGATCGCGAGCGAGCAGACGATGTCGACCTCGGACTTCAGGTAGGGCGACGCCGGCTTCAGCGGACCGTGCGAGGCGTGCACGGCCGACATCGAGTCCTCGACCGTGACCCGCTGGAGGCGGCCGCCGGTGAGGTCGCGCTCGCTGCGCCCCATCGCCGGGAGGATCAGCGCCTCCCGACCATGGACGACGTGCGACCGGTTGAGCTTGGTGGAGACGTGCACGGTCAGGTCGGCGTTGCGCATCGCCTGCTCGGTGATCTCGGTGTCGGGCGCGGCCGAGACGAAGTTGCCGCCCATCCCGACGAAGATCTTCGCCTTGCCGTCGCGCAGCGCCTCGATCGCCTTGACCGTGTCGAAGCCGTGCTCCCGGGGCGGGTCGAACCCGAACTCCTGCTGCAGCGCGTCCAGGAAGTGAGCGGGCGGCTTCTCCCAGATCCCCATGGTCCGGTCGCCCTGCACGTTGGAGTGCCCACGCACCGGGCACAGGCCCGCGCCCGGCTTGCCGATGTTGCCCTGCAGCAGCGCGACGTTGACGATCTCCTTGACGGTCGCGACCGCGTTGCGGTGCTGGGTGATGCCCATCGCCCAGCAGGTCACCGTGGCGTCGGAGTCCTGGAACATCCGTGCCGCGGCCTCGATCTCGGGCCGCTCGAGGCCGGTGGCACGTCGTACGGCGTCCCAGTCGAGCTCGCGGGCGTGCGCGGCCCACTCCTCGAAGCCGACGGTGTGGTCGCGCACGAACTCGTGGTCGACGGCGCCCCACTCCAGGAGCAGCGAGCCGATCGCCTGGAAGAGCGCGAGGTCGCCGTTGACCCGGACCGGCAGGTGCAGGTCGGCGAGGGCGGTGCCGTGGCCGGCGAGGCCGCGCGCCTTCTGGGGGTTCTTGAAGCGGACCAGCCCTGCCTCCCGGAGCGGGTTGACCGCGATGATCTTCGCGCCGTTGCGCTTGGCGATCTCGAGCGCGCTCAGCATCCGGGGGTGGTTGGTGCCGGGGTTCTGGCCGGCGATGACGATCAGCTTCGCCCGGTGGATGTCCTCGAGGCTGACCGATCCCTTCCCGATCCCGATCGCCTCCGCCAGGGCGACCGACGTCGACTCGTGGCACATGTTGGAGCAGTCGGGAAGGTTGTTGGTGCCGTACGCGCGGACGAACAGCTGATAGGCGAACGCCGCCTCGTTGGAGGTCTTGCCCGACGTGTAGAAGACCGCCTCGTCGGGTGACGCGAGCCCGTTGAGCAGGCCGCCCATCAGCTCGAACGCCTGGTCCCACGCGATCGGCTGGTAGTGGGTGGACCCCGCGCGGAGCACCATCGGCTCGGTGATCCGGCCCTGCTGGCCGAGCCAGTAGTCCGTCTTGTCGTGCAGGTCGTCGATGGAGTGCTCCGCGAAGAAGCTGCGCTCGACGCGACGCAGCGTCGCCTCCTCGGTCACCGCCTTGGCGCCGTTCTCGCAGAACTCCGCGGTGTGCCGGTGGCTCGGGTCGGGGTCGGGCCACGCACAGCCCTGGCAGTCGAACCCGTCGGCCTGGTTGAGCCGCAGCAGCGTCTGCGCCGTACGACGCACGCCCATCTGCTCGACCGCGAGCTTCATCGTGATCGCGACCGCGGGCAGCCCCGCCGCAGACTTCTTCGGCGCTGCGACATCCAGCCGCTGCTCGTCGACATCGTGCCGTGGCGCTCGCCTGCTCATGGCCCCATCCTGCCTCGCGCTCCCACGGATCGGCGTCGCCCTGTCCGTCCCCTACGGATGCGCGAACCGCAATAGTCCGTACCGGCCCTGTCGGCGAAGGCTCAGAACCCGCTACGTTGCAGATGTCTGCCGCTCAAGCGACACGCGAGGAGCCACCATGTCCACGAACGAACCCCCTCCCGAGCAGCCCGTTCCGCCGCCGTCCGGTGGGTACGGCGAGGTGCCGCCGCCTCCGCCGACAGGTGGGTACGGCGAGGCTCCACCACCGCCGCCGCCGGGCTATGCCGGTGCGCCCCCGGTGGGTGGCGGCGCCTACAGCGCCAGCACCGCCTGGAGCTACGGCTGGAAGAAGTTCACGTCCAACCTCGGGTCGATCCTGATCGCCATCCTGGTCCTGGTCGCCGTGCAGATCGTCTTCCAGGTCTTGAGCTACAGCGTCCGGGGTTCGTACGTCCTGTCGTTCCTCATCGGCCTCGCCTCCTGGATCGTGACGATGATCATCGGAGCGGGAGTCGTCCGCGGCGCACTCGACATCACCGAGGGCAGGGAGCTCGACCCGAAGACGCTGCTGACCCCGCAGAAGCTGGGCGAGGTGATCATCGCGTCGGTGTTGATCGGCATCGCGACGTTCGTCGGGCTCATCCTGCTGGTCATCCCGGGCCTGCTGATCGCGTTCTTCACGTCCTTCACGCTCTACTTCCTGATGGACCGGCCGGAGCTGGGCGCGATCGACGCGATCAAGGCGAGCTTCGAGTTCACCAAGAGCCACGCCGGCGACGTGATCGTCTGGTTCCTGCTCTCGCTGCTGACCTACATCGTGGGCTTCTGCCTCTGCGGTGTCGGCCTGATCGCCGCGATCCCGGTGATCATCCTCGGCACGGCGTACACCTACAAGACGCTCAACAACGAGCCGGTGGCCGCCTGACCGGCGGCTGCGTCAGCTGTTCGAGAAGACAGCCGGATCGTCCGGTCCACGGCCGGCCCAGCTCCAGGCGTACGCCGGGTCCTCGACCGCGAACCCGCCCTCGCCGAGGTCGAGCGGGGCGAAGGTGTCGACCATGACGGCCGACTCGTCGAAGTAGTCGACCCCGAGCGAGGCCTCGATCGCGGAGGGCTGCGGGCCGTGGGCGTAGCCGCCCGGGTGCAGGGAGATCGAGCCCAGCCCGATCCCTGATCCCTTGCGGGCCTCGTAGTCGCCGCCGACGTAGAACATCACCTCGTCGCTGTCGACGTTGGAGTGGTAGTAGGGCACCGGGATCGACAGCGGGTGGTAGTCGACCTTGCGCGGCAGGAAGTTGCACACCACGAAGTTGTGGCCCTCGAAGACCTGGTGCACCGGCGGCGGCTGGTGCACCTTGCCGGTGATCGGCATGTAGTCCTCGATGTTGAACGTGTAGGGATACAGGCAGCCGTCCCACCCGACGACGTCGAAGGGGTGGGTCGCATAGGTCATCCGGGTGCCGACGATGCCGGCACTGGTGCGGTGCTTGACCAGCACCTCCACGTCGGTGCCCTCGAGGTGGAAGGGCTCGGTCGGACCGTGCAGGTCGCGTTCGCAGTACGGCGCGTGCTCGAGCAGCTGCCCGTAGCGCGAGAGGTAGCGCTTCGGTGGCGCGATGTGGCTGTTGGCCTCGATCGCGTAGAGCTGGCTCGGCTCGGCCGGCACCCAGCGGTGCGTCGTCGCGCGCGGCACGATCACGTAGTCGCCCGCGCGGTAGTCGATGACGCCGAACACCGTCTGGACGACGCCGGACCCGGACTCGACGTACACGCACTCGTCACCGATCGCGTTGCGGTAGTACGGCGAGTGCTCGGTGCCGGTGAGGACGTACGAGATGCGCACGTCGTTGTTGCCGAGCACCAAACGCCTGTCGTTGACCGCGTCCGGACCGGTCTCGAGGGAGTGCAGCTTGAGGTGGCGCGGCTTCAGTGGGTGGTTGGGCGTGCGGGACTGGTCGGGCAGCTCCCAGACCTCCGAGCCGACGATCGCCGAGGGCACGCCGCGGTGGTAGAGCAGCGAGGAGTCGGAGGAGAAGCCCTCCTCCCCCATCAGCTCCTCGTAATAGAGGGCGCCGTCGGGGTCGCGGTGCTGCGTGTGCCGCTTGGGGGGCACCTCGCCGATGCGGCGGTAGTGGGCCATGAGCTTCTCCCCGAAAAGTGAGACAGGGTGTCCGATAAACGAACGCCGTCGTCCGTTATCTGATCCGTGGTTAGAGTAGCCAGCGTGTCAACGGAACCACTCTCGGCCACCTGGAAGGCGTTCGTCGATGACGCCGCCATCTTTCCCCCGGGCGACGCGCCCATCCACGACGCGGCGGCCGCGCACGCCGAGCGCCGGCGCACGCCGTACGCCGACCTGGTCGGGACGTTCGTCGTCCGCGACACCGACATCCCGCTCCTGCGCGGCACCCCGCTGGCACTGTCGGTCGTGGTGACCGGCGGCGCGGGCCAGATCGCGGGCGCCGCCGGTCTCGGGCGCAAGCTGCACGTCGCGATCGAGGGTCTCGAGATCGCGCTGCGCGATCCGGCGGACCCGCTCGGCGCCGCGCGCCGGGTCGTCGCCGCGGTCGACGCGGCCCGCGGCGAGGGCATCCTCGACGACCATGTCCCGATCTACGTGGAGATCCCGGCGTCGTGCCCGGAGCCGACTTGGCTCGCGGCGGCCGACGAGGTCGCCGCGGCAGAGTTCCGGCTGAAGTTCCGCACCGGCGGCCTGGAGCCCCGCGCCTTCCCCACCGGCACCACCCTGGCCGGCTGGGTCGACGCGGCGCTGGACCGGGAGACGCCGTTCAAGTGCACGGCCGGGCTGCACCGCGCCGTACGCCACACCGGCGACGACGGCTTCGAGCACCACGGCTTCCTCAACCTCCTCGTCGCGACCCGGCTCGCGTTCGACGGCAGTCCGCGGGTGGAGGTCGTCGACCTGCTCGAGACGCGTGAGCCCGCCGTACTGGTGGAGACCGCGCAGGACCTCGATCTCGCCGGCGCGCGCCGGTGGTTCACGTCGTTCGGCTCCTGCTCGGTCGACGAGCCGCTGGCCGACCTCCAGGCGCTGGGTCTCCTGGAGGACTCATGACCACTCCACCGACCACGTGGGTGCCGGGTGCCGCCGGGTCGCTCTTCGACGTCGACAACCTGCCGTACGGCGTCTTCTCCCGGCCGGGCGAGGAGCCTCGCGTCGGGGTCCGGATCGGCGACCAGGTGCTCGACCTGGCGCCCATCGCCGCCGCCGAGATGCTCGACGTCCACCACGTCTTCCAGGAGCCGTCGCTCAACCCGCTGATGGCCGAGGGACGACGGGTCCGCGAGTCCGTGCGCCACTGGGTCGTCGGCCTGCTCGCCGACGAGACCGAGCGCGACCTCGTGGAGCCGGCGCTGGTGCCGCTCGCCGACGTGACGATGCACCTCCCGGTCGAGGTCGCCGACTACGTCGACTTCTACGCCTCGCTCGACCACGCCACCAACGTCGGGCGGATCTTCCGCCCCGACGGCGATGCGCTGCTGCCGAACTGGCGGCACCTGCCCGTCGGCTACCACGGGCGGGCCGGCACGGTCGTCTCGTCCGGCACCCCGGTCCTGCGGCCGAGCGGCCAACGGCCCGGCCCGGAAGGGCCGACCTACGGCGCGTCCCGGCGGCTCGACATCGAGGCGGAGCTCGGCTTCGTGGTGGGAGTCGGCTCGACCCTCGGCGACCCCGTCTCGTACGACGCGTTCGCCGACCACGTCTTCGGCGTGGTCGGGCTCAACGACTGGTCGGCGCGCGATATCCAGGCCTGGGAGTACGTGCCGCTCGGGCCGTTCCTCGGCAAGTCGTTCGCGACCTCGATCTCGCACTGGGTGACACCGGTCGAGGCACTCGCGGCCGCCTGGGTCGATCTCCCCGGACAGGACCCAGAACCCTTGCCCTACCTGGGTCCTGGCGCCACACAGGGTCTCGACATCGACGTCGAGATCGAGCTGAACGGCGAGGTCGTCAGCAGGCCGCCGTACCGCACGATGTACTGGTCTCCGGCCCAGATGCTCGCCCACCTGACCGTCAACGGCGCCTCGCTGCGCACTGGCGACCTCTATGGGTCCGGAACGATCAGCGGCCCCGAGCCCGACCAGCGCGGCTCCCTCCTCGAGATCGGCTGGGGGGCCGACAGGACCTTCCTCGACGACGGCGACGAGGTGGTGCTCCGCTACACCGCTCCCGGCACCGGCGGCGGCCGGATCGCGCTCGGCGAGGTCGTCGGCCGGGTCGAGCCTGCTCGCTGAGCGCATCGTGACCGTGACGTCGCGTGCCGTCGGTTTCACCGGTGCACCGGTGAAACTGTCACTTCCTGGGCAAAGTTTCGCCTGAGAAGTGCAGCAGTCCCCGGTTCACCGGTGAAACCGGCAGCAGGCTGCGGCCACCCCGAGGAGATCTGTACGTCGCCGCTGGCTAATCGGGTTGTGGCCGACGGCCCGCGCCGGTTGGCTGAGGGCATGACCGACATCCAGGTGGGACTCGCCACCAACGCCGACCGCTACCTCGCCACCGACCAGACCGTGTGGTTCAACGAGGTCGTGTCCGCGCCCACCGAGGAGCAGCTGATCGGGCTGCCGGTCGACCAGCGGTTCGCCGCGGAGATCGAGGGCGTCGACGAGGGCACCTACCCCGGGATCTACGGGGTCTTCCCGATGACGCTGGCCGTCCCCGGCGAGGACGCCGGCCTGCGCCGGGTCCCGTGCGCCGGGCTGACCTGGGTCGGCGTACACCCCGACCACCGGCGACGAGGCGTGCTGACGGCGATGCTGCGCCACCACTTCGAGCAGGTGCACGCCGAGCCCGGCACCCACGTCTCCGCGTTGCACGCGAGCGAGCCGGCCATCTACGGCCGGCACGGCTACGGCCTGGCCTCCCTGGAGCTCGTGGTCACCCTGTCCCGGGGCGCGACGCTGACCGCGCCGGGGCTGGACGACGCGGCCGCGGAGATCACCACCCGGATGCAGGCGGTCTCCGAGCCCGACGTCCCCGGTCGGCTGCGCGAGTGCCACCTGGCGTACGGCGAGCTGGGCGCGGTCGCCGGCGCGCTCGAGTACTACCAGCGGGTCTGCCAGCAGCTGCCCGAGCACCTGCGGGACAAGGAGCCGTGGCGGGTGCTCTTCGCCCGCAGGGACGGTCGCGACGTCGGGTTCGCGTTGTTCCGTCGCAACGACAAGTGGGAGCAGTCCCGGCCTGCGGCGACCCTGGAGGCGTGGGCCGTGGTCGGCGAGCCCGCGACCCGACTCGCCCTGCTGCGACGCCTCGTGGACTTCGACCTGGTCTCGACCGTCAAGTTCGGCACGGTCGGCGCCGACGACCCGCTCCTGCTCTGGGCCGGCGGCCCTCGCGCCACCGGCGGCATCCAGACCTACGACAGCCTCTGGGTCCGGCTCGTCGACCTGCCGGAGGCGTTGATGGACCGCAGCTGGAGCGCGCCGTGCGACGTCGTGCTCGACGTCGCCGACCGCGCGGCCCCCTGGAACGAGGGCCGCTGGCGTGTCCACGCCGACGAGTCCGGGGCGGCCACCGTCGAGCGGACGACCGACGACGCCGACGTACGCCTCCCGGTGGAGGCGCTCGGCTCCGCCTACCTGGGCGGCGCCAGCCTGCTCGACCTCGCCCGGGCCGGCCTCGTCACCGAGCAGCGCGCCGGTGCCGCCCGCGACCTGTGGCGCGCGATGCGCTCCGACATCGCTCCGGCGGCGGCGGTCGGCTTCTAGCACCACCTCCGCGGCCACCACCCCGGTAGCGTGGCGACGTGCACTACGGCCAGCACCCCGCTCCGGGGCACGTGATCGCCCACCTCTCCGACCCCCATCTGCTGGCGGGTGGCGAGCTGCAGTACGGCGTCGTCGACACCGAGGTAGGGCTGGCGCTCGCACTGGCCCGGATCGCCCGGCTGGACCCGCTCCCGCAGGCGCTGGTGTTCACCGGCGACCTCGCCGACAAGGCGGAGCCCGCGGCGTACGCCCGGCTCCGGCAGTTCGTCGAGCCGGTGGCCGCCGAGATGGGCGCGCAGGTCGTCTGGGTGATGGGCAACCACGACGAGCGCGCGACGTACGCCGCCGAGCTGTTCGGCGAGACCGTCCCCGAGGGCAGCGAGCCGACCCAGGACCGCGTGTACGACGTCGCCGGGCTGCGGATCGTCTCGCTCGACACCAGCGTCCCGGGCTACCACCACGGTGAGCTCACCGACGCGCAGCTCGACTGGCTGGCGGACGTGCTCGCGACGCCCGCGCCGCACGGCACGCTGCTGGCGCTGCACCACCCGCCGATCCCGATCCCGATGATGCCCGCCGCCGAGGTGATCGAGCTGCTCGAGCAGGAGCGGCTGGCGGCGGTGCTCGAGGGCACCGACGTCCGCTGCATCCTGGGCGGGCACTTCCACTACTCGACGTACTCCACCTTCGCGGGCATCCCGGTCTCCGTGGCCTCCGCGACCTGCTACACCTCCGACCCGGCGCCGCTCGAGCGGTTCGTCTCCGGCGTCAACGGCCACCAGGCGATGACGATGGTGCACGTCTACGAGGACCAGATCGTGCACACGGTCGTGCCGGTCGACGAGGCGACCGAGGTGAGCGGCTTCCCCTCCGACGTGCGGGCGCAGGTCGAGGCCATGTCCCCCGAGGAGCGACGGGAGCTGCTCTCGCGCAAGGACTCCCCCATCTACACCGGCGAGATCCAGGTCCCCGGGGTGGTCTGACAGGCCATGTCTCCCAGTTCTGGCCGTCGCGAGCGTCGTCCAGCGCGTGCGCTGGCAAGGCGCCGGAGCGAAGGCGTGCCAGCGGCACGTCGAGCGAACGGCAACGCAGCCAGCGTGCGTGATGGGCGGCGCGCAGCAGGCAATGAACTGGGAGACGTGGCCTAGCGTGGCGGCGGCGCTCTTCTGGGGGCTCTTCTCCTCGGCGGCGCTCTTCCTCGGGCAGCTGCTCGCGAAGCCGCTCGGCAGGTCCGAGCGCGCGGTCGGCCTGATGATGGGCTTCGGCGGCGGCACCCTGCTCGCCGCCGTCGCCTACGAGCTGATCCCGGAGTCCAACCTCCAGGACGGCTGGCAGATCATCGCCAGCGCGATGGTGGGCGCGCTGACCTACTACGTCGGTGACCGACTGGTCGACCGCGGCGGCGGCGCGGCCCGGGTCGCCGTCGCGACCGGCAAGGGCGAGGGCGGCTCCGGGATGGCGATGTTCCTCGGCGCGCTGCTCGACGGCATCCCGGAGGCCTTCATCCTCGGCCTCGGCCTGGCCCTCGGCGGCGAAGTCAGCCTGGCCTTCCTGGCCGCGATCTTCGTGTCCAACATCCCGCAGGGCCTCGCCGGCACGACGAGCCTCCAAGAGGCGGGTACGCCGGGGCGCCGGATCACGGTGATGTGGGGGCTGCTCACCGTCGCGTGCGGCGTCGCGTCCCTGCTCGGCTACGTGATGGCCGACAGCCTCACCCATGTCGGCACCTACGCCAGCGCCTTCGCCGGCGGCGCGGTGCTGATGATGCTCGCCGACTCGATGATCCCCGAGTCCTACCGCCACGGCGGCCGGCTCGTCGGCCTCCTCACCGTGATCGGCTTCCTGGTCGCCGGGATCCTCACCGTCCTCCAGTGACTCAGGAGACGGCAGCGCCCAGCAGCAGGAACCCGCAGATCAGCACGAAGAGGATGCCGAGCAGCGGCGCGATGAAGCGCAGGTACTTGTTGTAGCCGACCTTGCCGAGGGTCAGGCCGCCCATCACGACCGCGGTCGTCGGCACCCACAGGTTCATCCAGCCGGAGGCGGCCGCCCAGGCCGTGATCACCAGCTCCCTCGGTACGCCGGCGAAGTCGCCCAGCGGAGCGAGGATCGGCATCGCCAGGGTCGCGTGGCCCGAGGTCGAGGGGATCAGGAACGCCAGCGGGAGGTTGACGATGAAGACCATCACCGCGAACCCACCGGAGCTGAGGCTGTCGACGGCGCCCTCCATCGCGTGCAGCACGGTGTCGGTGATCTGCGCGTTGTTCATGATCGCGGCGACACCACGGGCGAGCACGATCACCAGGCCCGCACTGATGAAGTCGCCGGCACCGGCGCTGATCGTCGCACTCAGCTTCTTCTCGCCGAGGCCACCGATCAGGCCGACGACGATCGCCGCGACCACGAACCAGGCCGCCAGCTGGCCGAAGCCCCAGCCCAGCTCCCACGAGTACGGCGCGGCGTCCGGGCCGTCGATGATCTGCGACCAGGGGATGATCCCGAAGATCATCACGACGAAGGTGAAGGCCACCCAGACCAGCACCAGGACGTGCCGACGGGTCAGTGGCGGCGGCTCGGGTGCGTTGTGCGCGTCCTCGTCCCCGGGCAGGAAGCCGACCATCGACCGAGCGGGGTCGGACTTCACGCGCCCGGCGTACCGCAGGACGTAGAGGACCGTCACCGTGGTCAGCACCAGCCACATCACCAGGCGCAGTCCGATGCCGTCGCTGATCGAGACCTCTGCGGCGGAGGAGGCGACGCCGATCGCGAAGGGGTTGAGCGTCGAGGCGAGGCAGCCGACGCCGGCGCCCAGGATGATCGCGCCGCACGCGACCATCCGGTCGTAGCCGAGCGCCAGCATGAGCGGCACGATGACGCCGTAGAAGCCCAGCGTCTCCTCGGCGAAGCCCTCGATCGACCCGAGCACCGAGAACAGCACCATGACGCCGGCGATCATCAGCCAGCCTCGACTGGACAGCCGGGCGGCGAGCCGACCGATGCCGCGGTCGAGTGCTCCGGTGGCCATCATCATCGTGACGAAGATGCCGATCGCCAGCACGAAGAAGAAGACCGCCACGCTGCCGAAGAGGTCGCCGCTGTTGTCGGGAGAGACGAAGCCCGTCTCCGGGTCCTCGACCCCGTAGAGGCCGTTGACCGGCGACAGGAAGAGGTCCTCGACCCGGTCGCCGAAGGACATCGGCGAGTCGACCTCCTGGTACGAGCCCTGCTCGGGTCGACCGTCGTCATCGGTGGCGTACTGGCCCGCCGGGATCACGAACGCGAGCAGCCACACGGCCACCGTCACGATCGCCAGGACCGTGTAGGCGCTGGGGAAGGACCGGACCTTCTGCTCGCCGGGATCTGCGGCCTGCTGCTGCTCGGTCACGTCTCGCTGCCCTGGTGGCTCGCGGCGTACCGCTCGAAGAAGTCGACCATCGCGACCACCGTCCGGCGGATCTCGTCGATGACCACGCGCTCGTTGGGCGCATGCAGGTTGCACTGCATGTCCTCGGCGCCGAAGAGCAGGATCTCCGCGTCGGGCACCGCCTCGTGCAGTCCGCTGACGAGCGGGATGGCGCCGCCGCTGCCGATCTCGATCGGCTCCTTGCCCCAGGCGCGCCGGAGCGCGGCGCGGGCGGCGTCGTACGCCGGGCCGCCGGTCGTGGCCTCGAAGCCGGAGCCGGCGTCCTTGCGCTCGACGGTGAGCTCGAGCCCGAACGGCTTCACCGCCTCCAGGTGAGCGACCAAGGCGTCCTGGGCCTCGACCGCCGACTGGAGCGGGTGCACGCGCAGGTTGACCATCGCTCGCGCGTACGGGACGACCGCGAGCACGGCTCCCTCGACCGCGGGCGCGTCGATGCCGACCACCGTGATGGCGGGCCCCGACCAGAGCCGGTCGGCGATGGTGCCCTCGCCGAAGAGCGGGAGTGCCGGGTCGATGCCGGCCATCTCGCGGAACTCCGCCTCGTCGATCGGCGCCGCGCCCTCCCAGGTGTCGTCGCGGAGACCCGCGACGGCGACGTTGCCCCGCGCGTCGTGCAGGGTGGCGAGGGCGTGGATGAGCGCGACCAGGGCGTCGGGCGACGGGCCGCCGTACTCGCCGCTGTGCCGGGGCTCGGGAAGCGTGCGCAGCGACACGACGACCTCGGTGTCGCCGCGCAGCGCGGTGGTGAACGTGGGTACGCCGGGCCGGATGTTGCCCATGTCGGCGATCACCATCGCGTCGCAGCTGAACAGGCCGGGGTCGGAGGGCGGGTAGGTGTCGAGCGGGCTGCCCCACTCCTCCTGCCCCTCGAAGACGATCTTGAGCGACACCGGAGGCTTGCCGTCGAGCGCGCGCAGCGCCCCGATGTGCGCGATCAGGTTCGACTTGTCGTCGGCCACGCCGCGCCCGTGGATGACGCCGTCACGCTCCGTCGGCTCGAAGGGCGGCGTGGCCCACAACGACTCGTCACCCGCCGGCTGTACGTCGTAGTGCGCGTACAGCAGCACGGTGGGCGCCCCGGGCGGCCCCGGCACGGTCGCGGTGACGATCGGGAAGGTGTCGGGCAGCTCCAGCGTCTCGATGTCGCTGACCCCGGCGCCCCGGAGCAGCTCGACGACCAGGTCGTGCGCCTCGTGCACCGGATCGGGCGGGAAGCCCTCGAACGCGATCGACGGGATCGCGGCCAGGCGCTTCAGGTCGCTCACCAGCGCCGGCATCAGGGCATCAACGGTGATCTCGAGCTCACCCATGCCCGCCACTGTGGCACTCGGCGGGCCCCGGCTACCTCACCCGAGCCGGGTGAGGAGACACGCCTTACGCGGTCGCCTCGTCCTCGGGCTCGGCCTCGGCCTCCAGGGCGGCCGCGGCGGCGAGGCCGAACGGGCCGTGCAGGATCGGTCGTACGTCGCCCCGGGTGCCGACCCAGCCGACCCCGGGCTCGAGCCGACGCAGCACCCGGGCGGGCGCACCGCCGACGACGGTGTGGTCCTCGACCACGCCGCGCACCACCGAGCCGGCGGCCACGACGACGTTCCGGCCGATCCGGGCTCCCGGCAGGATGATCGCGCCGTGCCCGATCCAGGTGCCGGAGCCGATCTCCACCGGGTCGTGGGTGCCGAACTGCTCGCCGATCGGCAGCTCCGGGTCCTGGTAGCCGTGGCTCGCGTCGGACACGAAGATGTCCTGGCCGAACCAGACGCCGTCGCCGATCACGATCGACTCGTGGGCGATGATCGTGCACCGGGCGCCGATGACGCTGCGGTCGCCGATCACCAGCGCGCGCTCCGGGGCGCGGGTGTCGAGGACGCCGTACCCGACCGCCAGGCTGACGTACCGACCCACCAGAGTGTCCTCGCCGATGTGGATCGAGCGCTGCCCCATCAGTGTGGCCATCGGGAAGCCGATGCTGCTCCCCCGGCCGAGGCTGCCGAACTGCTCCGCCGCGCGGGTGCCCGGGACGATCTGGCCGACCCGGTCCAGCCAGCGCGATCCGGTCAGCACCGCGCCGTTCGCCAGGCGCCTCGCGATCCTCTTCACGGACGGAGGGTAGCGGTCGCGTGTG
>Ga0190274_10000250_pt1 | contig 35479 bp, 48 predicted proteins | sample Popmic531T_FD_133002 | JGI IMG/M metagenome (GOLD analysis project Ga0190274, IMG submission 133002) | Populus adjacent soil microbial communities from riparian zone of Yellowstone River, Montana, USA - 531 T | ecosystem: Environmental > Terrestrial > Soil > Riparian zone | place: USA: Montana... | reverse complement strand
TACCCACCAGGTAACTTGAACCCAGTGCATCAGTAGCTATACCGTTCACACTATTGGTGTAACCGGCCTTAATATGATTGGCCCACACCGCATTTCCGTTCACATCGTATTTCACAATAAACAGGTAGCTTCCGGATCCACCACTTGAATTAGTAAGTGTCAGGCTGTCAAAGTTACAAACCGGACTGCGGTAAAATCCAGCTACAATGGTATTTCCCATATTGTCAAACGTTATGGCAGTGCCTTCATCGTATCCTGTTCCGCCGGCGCGTTTGAGCCAGGTTACATTACCATTATTAGCCATTTTGGTAATAAAAATATCACGAATTCCCGCGGTACCATAACTGGAAACACTGAAGCTGTCGATGCCGAATGATGGATGCATAAAAGAGCCTGTCAGCAACACATTACCTGCCCTATCGGTATCCATATCATATACATGATCATAATTGCTACCTCCCCCATTCTTGGCCCAGATTACATTTCCAGATGAATCCAGTTTCGATACCACAATATCATTGCTTCCATTCAGAGTCATGGTCACGGTATCCATACTGAAAGTAAAACCTGCAATATTTCCGACCATGTACACATTCCCGGAGGAATCGCAATCTATATTCTCTGCATCTTCATTTATTCCATTCCCACCGAATCCTCTGGCCCATTCCCAGGCGGGAGTTTGAGAGTTGGAATTCAGGATGACAATGAAATTGAAAGCGAGCAAAAGCAGGTGTTTTTTCATATGGACTTTTATGGGATCATACAATAACAAGCTAAGAGAAAAAGGTAGAGGGATTAAAACCCCACAACGGCTTCTGAAAGATCAGCTAAAAACATGAAAACACCAAATTTCGTCCAAGCAATGGCTGCCCGTTTTGTCTCCCTCATTTACTTAAATATATCATCCTGCTCACGCCGGTGTCAACAATATAATACTTTGGGGTTACTTTTATTAATTTATGGCTTCCCCATTTATAACGACCTTTAATATTACCTTTTCTTTTGGTTGCTTTAAAATCAGCCCGGGTCATCTTATAACAAATTGAATTATCCCTGATTTTATACTTCATAACGTAGGAAACCTTAGGGGAATCATGTTCCGCTATTCCGGACTTTAAATATCTTACTGAATTCAAACTTGAATCGATACTCAAACTATCAGTTTCAAAAACATACTTTGCATAACTTTTCCAGCCGTCTGGTCTTTGAATGATAGCTATATAATTCGAGTCAATTTCGATTGTGTTGTCCATTAAAAACTCCCTGGTTACTTCTACCTGCGCCAGGCAGCAATTAGAATACAGGAATGTAAAAAGGCAGAGTGAAACTACTCTCAGAAATATGGATGCTTTTTCAGAACACTTAGTCTCCATCTGGAGGGAAATGCTGTTAACCGGATTACTCATTGTTTTACCATTTTTCCGGATCGCAGCACCGATTCCTTATTTCTTAACTGAAAATAATAAATTCCAGTATCAAATTCCTTTGTATTTATGCTGATATCACCTGTGATTGATTTAGAAAAGACCATTCGGCCGAGATTATCGTAAAATATCAATTCAAGTGGCTCATTATAATTGGAAGTCACACTCAAAAGATCCTCAAATGGGTTTGGAAAGACCGCGAAATTTTGATCATTTCCGATTGGATTAATACCAGTGATGGCATTGCAGGTTAAAGAGTCGGTTGAAACACAAATGTCTTCAATATAGTAATAGCAAAAATAATTTGTCCCGCTAATTGGGTAGACAGAAGTATTTGCATCATTCTTAAAATTTCCAATCGTAATAAACTGTTCGGCTCCTGTCGCAATAAATTCTCCTGAAATTTTAGTCCAATTGGTTTTGTCGGAAAGTAATTGTCCCGCAGGATTTTCAATTTGAGGGGTGAAAGGAATTTGATGGGTCGAATTTTCCAATAATGAATCCACTGTAAAAGCTACGCCAATATCATCAGTATAGTACCGTGAATCTTCCGCCAAAGAAACCCAAAAGCTCACAAAATATTTTTGACCCTGCACCATCGGGCTGATCAGTCTGGCTTCAATATATTCTCGGTACTGAAACGATTGCGTGGGTATGACATAGACAATTATACCACCGTAACCAACACCGCTCAAGGCAATTTGGACACCTGACTGATTGCCGGGCACTCCCACAGGCCATATAGCGCAATCATTAAAATAATCAGTTGTGCCATTTGTGGGCTGAAACCAGTCAGCACAACGATAAAATTGAGAAATACTATCGGGGCAAACGGTATAATTTTCTAAATCAGGGTTAGGCACTAAATTTTGTGCCTGGCTCCACCCTGGCCCGAAAATCATGAATAATACAGCGCAAAATTTGAGTACAAATTTGGTATTTTTCATAAGGTAAGGTAAATAATCAGATATGCCTATTTGCTTTTTTGTCAATACAAATACGTCGGAAACAATCCTCCAAAGAGATCCTCTTTAACCAAAGATTGAAAAAATAATTGAAAGTACCTAATCCCGGGTATGAAACATGTTACCGACCTTTCTTTCGCGCATTTTTCAATTGAATGTCGTAGAGTGCCAGGTAGATTTTTACATAGTCTCCCCTATCACTAGGTCTCTGAAGTGCGTAATATTCATTTTCGATTCTATACTCGATGAAGAATTTAGGGTCATGATTAGCTTTCAAGAAATAATATTCATCTTCAAAATGAATATTGCTAATTGCCTTTTCAACTTTCGAGCGATTTGCTTCATTCACTATACACGTATCGCTATTCAATATTTTGAAGGACCCGGTACTGTCAAATTCTCCTTCTTTATAATTTAGTACGGTTTTTTCATTATCAAATTCAATGCGATAAATAGAATATCGTCCCGGGTGTTTTATTCCACTTGCAGGAACTATAATCCGTAAGGCTCTTTTACTTCCTGTTTTATATAAACCCGGCTCATCAAATTTATTTAACAGGAAGGAATTAGAAAGTTCATGAATTAATGGAATTAATTGATAATCAAATGGATATTCATTAATAAAAGAACTGTCCCCCGTTATAAATTGTGGACATAAACTCTCAATGGTTAATATGCTATCTGATTGGGAAGTATAAACTTCTTTATAAATAATGCCCGAAGCATTCCTTTTTTTACCATTCATCGTAATCCGATGCATCGGTTCACGGTCCTTGAAACCTTCATCAAAATAAAACAGACCATCGGGTTCAATAAATAAAGTATAGTTGTAGATACTGTCTCCTAAATGAAAATTGACCTTCGTGGTGCGGATTAAATAATCCTGCATTGTTGAATCGCTTACTTGAGCGCAAGCTGTCTGGCTGTAGGTGAGAATTAAAAAGGAAAAGAGTCTTTTCAGTAAACGTGATATGTTGATCAATACATTCATTTTTTATCTCCGCTCCGAATCAAACTCAGAAGAATACCAAATAAGAATTTCAAATTATTTCAATTTATTCTTTTACAATTTTCTTCACTGTTCGTTGTCCATCAATAATTATATCAAGCAAATAAATTCCATTTGAAAGAAAACCCAAATCAATTTTGTTGGCTTCAGCATTGTTGAGCATATTTTTTTGTATACTAAAAAGTGTTTGCCCTAAAATATTTTCAACTGTTATTAAAATACTTCGTGAATTTTGGTTTTGAGTTGCTATTGATATTTCCGCACTAAAGGGATTAGGATAAATTTCAATTACATTGTTAAGTAAATGATTCTCATTTATAGAAACCGGAATACATCCATCTGAGTTTGAAGGGGTTATATTGGTGATGGGTAGTAAAGAAGTTACCATAATTCCTCCTGAATCAACTATTGTTAAAACAGTAGAATCCTGGTAAATTAAAGGGGAGCTGATTATATTAAAATTGCTTTGCAAGCAATTGTTGTCCCATAAGCTATCTGTTTTCACCACCAGCAAAGTGTCAAAACCTCCACCTACTCCTAAAAAATTCAAGCTGTTATCAGGAGCGATTTTAAAGCCACAATTAATATAGCTTCCGTCATTATGATAAACTCTATTCCAGATTACATTGCCTAAACTGTCAAGCTTAAAGAAACACGGAAAAAAAGTTCCCGCAACCGTATCCCTGGCATTTCCTGTTCCCAATATTTCATTATTTGTTAAAACTTTAGTGTATGTAACACCTTCTATATAATTTAGAAGTTGACTCCATTCAATAGTACCTGCTGAATCTATTTTAAGTACTGACATTTTCCACGTACCACTAACTCCTGAAATAAGGTAGCCATTATCAGGCGTAATATCTACAGAATAAGGAATGTCCGATGCCGGAGTTCCATATTTTTTAGACCATATAGTATTTCCGATACTGTCTATTTTTATTACATAAAGGTCATAATCTACAGCATTGAAACTTGTTGTCATGCCGACTAATATAAATCCATTATCTTTTGTCTCAGTAAAACATTGTCCAATGTCCGCATCACTACCACCATAAGACTTTGCCCACAATAAATTACCTAATGAATCGGTCTTGACAAAATAAAAATCGTGCATTCCTGCTCCTAAACTATAAGTCCACCCAAGCGAAGTAATTGCTTTGTCATGCGTTTCGATAGGTTTAAAGTAGGAAGTAGCAATATCTCCATATGAATTAGCCCAAATAATATTTCCTGAAGTATCAAATTTCGCAATCACTAATCCTCCAGTATCTCCACCTGCGAGTACAAAATTTCCATCCGCAATTTCATTGGGACCATAGGCATCCCCTAGATTATCATATTTTTTACTCCAGACTACATTTCCAAAAACGTCAATTTTTGTCAAATTGGTTTTACAACATGGTGAATGCATTCTGGAGCAGGTAATAATACTCCCATCTGATAAAATTCCCATTGTAGGAACATCACTGGAGGCACCGGGAATTAAATTGATTTTCCTCTGAAAGGTGGATTGAGCAAATAAAATATTTTTAATTAGCAATAATATAATTAGAAGAACTAAATTTCTTTTCATGTCTGTTGAGTTAACATAACCGTTGGGTCGAATCGCAATAGGTTTTAGGGTTACCCAAGACCGTTTGCTAAAAGTATGAAAGAATCCCATTCGTTCAACTGCTGGCAATAAGTTAGAAACATGTGGCCCAATACATTTTACCAATAAACTATTGACTTCGCATCATACCATAATCTATTTTCGTATAGGGAGGTTCATCTTCCTGAAATGCAGTAAAAAATCGTTTATACCCGAGATCAAAATATAGGCCCCAATATGAATGATGGTCATAGTTTTTATAAAACTCAGTGAATTTACCAAAACAATCATTGACATTTAGCATATAATTCACATGATCACTATACGATATTACAGTATCAGCCCTGCTTTTCATATCTAAATTTGAAAAGTCAGTTATAAACTTCATAGTGTCTGTTTGGTGTTTATCGATATTTCTGACAAGCATACCTCCGCACAATTGCTTTTCCCGACAATAAAATAACTCATACTTAAACTTTCCTCCATAGAAAAACCTTTGTTTAACATTGCACTCTCCGGACGCATGGTTCTCAGTTGGATTATTTAGAAAATATCGCTCAATTATATCGAAAAACGTAGCCATATCATCATAATTCATGGCTTTAGTTGTATCCTGCTGAATAAAAAGGGGCAATTCTTTGCAGAGTTGTCCATGACTTTGTTGATAAATTAGTAATGATAATATTAATGCAAGTATTTTCATAGTTACCTGTCACGGATTTTAGCGGTTGTTTTATTTATTATCCCCCAATACATCTTCAACGATTTCAGTCCAATCCTTATTGATTTTCTTATAAAGCCCTCTTATTCGTTGTCCTTTTTGTGCACACGCAAAAGTCCACTCAATATAACAGTAAGTATAATCAGAATTAAAAATCGGAATTTCATACGAAACGAAACACTCACCAAATTCTCTATTAAAATCCTTCCAGTTTTGTTCCATTTCATCATTTAAGAGGCTATCTCTTTCTGAGCTGGAGCGATGATTAATTATATGCCCGGTTGAGTCCATATCCTTTTTCCAATAGGAAACTTCAAAGATTCTATTGCTATCCTCTATTGTGTAAAGCCTGATATCAGTGTTGGTTGTATCAAATGAATAGTTTTCTAAGGCTTTGAAATATAACTTTTTGTTTTTTAACAAGTCGTTTTGGGTAAATGGATTTGGTTTGCCCATATAGTTATCGGCTTCATAATATATTGGGAATCTGCTTTGCTGTTCACTTATCAAATATTTATTTCTTGTTGTCGGATTAAGGAGGATATTAGTCGAAAACTGATGATTTGCCTGAAAGGTACTGTCTAGTAAAGTACTTTTAAGAAATTCAGTAGTTTCATCAAAATATCGATTTTGAGAGAAGCAAATAGTATTTATAAAAATCAATGATATGGCTAGTATTCTTTTCACTGTATATAATCTAAATTTAAATATATGCGAAACTAACGATTTGCACATTTGCAATGATTAAGTTTTTAAACAAATATCATCATTCGGAATCCAAAACTCTCCTAGATTGCCTAAAGTTTGTAAAGTCAATAATAAATCCAATTACTATTAAGATGACGCTGGTAATTGGCCCTGAAAACATGACAACTAAAATAGATTGACCGTCACCATGACAACAATAATATATTCCAAGAATCTTAATCATTAAAGCAGTGTTAATAAGCGTATACATTAGCAGATTAAATATTCTAAAATGAAATTTAATATCCTTTTCAGTTTTCTTTAGAATTAATTTAGGTAAAGAAATCAAATAATTTACCATTAAAATCAATGAAAGTGATACACAAAACCAAAAAACAATGATATAAGACTGTTCACAACTGCCTCCCATTTTTTCTATACCCATTGCGGCCAAAACTCCAGGGATGACTAACCAAACTGGGAAGATTGGTATAAGCGACAAAAGTGCATTTACGAAACTGTAAGTTGTAAACTTAAATTTCATTGGAGCCTAAAATAATTGTGAAATAACATAAGAAAACTCGCATATCTATTTTCTATTCAAACATAACTTGCAAGGTCAACCACTGATCCATATTTTTTCCATCTAATGATTGGCCGGCTTTCCAATTCGGCATACTCATAATTATTCTAATAGCTTCTTCATCATGAGCTTTATCATACCCTTTTACAATTTTGGCATTACTGACTTTTCCTTCCTTTGTCACCAGAAATTGAACAACTACAATTTTTGTACTAGCTGTCTTGTTTTTCTGGATGGGAAATTTTGATGTTTTTACAATATAATTTTGTAAATCAGCTTCATTATCTCCAAATTTTGCCATTATTTCCTCAACTAAAACTATTTTAGAATCATTTTTAATAATTGAAGAGTCTTTTTTAGCTTGCTGTGTTTGACCAAGGCAATTCAAAGAGAATAAAAGGCTTATGATTACCAATATAATTTTCATATGCAAAGTAAATATTGAGATTAATAATTCGTACTGTCGAGTTTAATAGTGGTCAAAATACGCATTTAATAATTTACCTTCAATGATGTCAACTATATAAATTGTTTTTCTTTCGTCTTTGTTGCCAATTCTCTTAAATATAAAACATTCGTTTTTAAGTGTTTTACCGATTACTTTATCAAATGGACTTACAGAACTCCTATAACTATAAAAGTCGGAAGTGTCAACCCTTATTGATTGTCCAACAGCGTTAAATTGAAAAAAGTTATCAGAGTGATTTACAACAATTGTGTCTGCCGATTTTATAATTTCCAGTGCCTCTTCTTCGCTTGGAAATACTCCACTGTATGAACCTCTTTGAAAACCGAAGAGATTTGTCCACAGTCTAACGGCCGCATTGTTTGCTGGAAAAACAAAAAGTTCGTACCCAATAAATATACAACCCGAAGAAGTAGAAACAACTCTTGTCTCACTGTCAATTCCATGAAATGTTTCAGGTCCACCAACACCTTGAATAGAAGCTGTCCCGGTTAAATAGCGAGCTGTCCCTGTCAGGAAGCTGCAACATGGAACAAAAAGCCAGGCAGAAAGTATCAAATACCACTTGAGTTTTGATTTCTTAACGATTAGATAAATTAAGATCCCAATCCAGGCTAACAGTCCGAATGGCGAAAACAGAAACATCCAAAATGTCGCCCACGAGATTATTATACCAGCTGGCGTCCAGAATTTAGTCCTATTATTTGTTGGTTGTCCTGACGTCATGTTATTACTAGTATCGTGTGTGTGATTGCCATAAGGGCTGACCACCTACCTAATAAATTACTATAAAGTTCAGCAGGTTAAATTAAGGTAAACATATAGAATCAAATTCATTCAACTTTACACAACTCAAGTTAGATGTTGTTTTGCTTTTCTGTTCGTTTTAATTTACCTTTTTCATAGTACTCGATATCCGTCAACTTCCCGTTTTCATCATAAATAAAAAGAGTCCCGTTACCATCCTTTAGTGTTCCTTTTTCCATCACATTTCCGTTTATGTCAAAATTTGTTAATACTTCCCAAGGCTTTCCGTCATTATAGATCCTCTCACTCCATATTTGCCCGTTGTCGAAGTAGTAAATTGTTTTGCCATCTTCCTTTCCATTTTTATAATTGCAAATTAAACTAATTTGTCCATTTTCAAAGTGTTTAATTTGGATGCTGTCTGCTTTCCCGTATTTGTAATTACAATTGCATTGAGGAAATCCATTTTGAAAATATGTCTTATATGCACCATCTTTTTTATTATTTATCTCGGTGGCTTCAATTCTCAATTTACCATCTGAATAAAATTCTTTTCTATAAGTTTTCCTGGGTTTTAATTTCCCTTTGTCTTTGATGAGGTAACCATAAACATCTTTGTTATAATACCAATATTTAACAGAAATTAATTTTCCTTGTAAATAACTATCCTCCCATTTTATTTTTCCATCTTTTCCGAAAGTCCGAATTGTCATTGTGTCTACTTCAGAGTCATACATAGTGATTCCACCAGGTATTTGAGAATAGATCGTATCCTTCCGACTTTGTGCCCAAAGCGAGGAAGTAATTAAAACGCAAATCGCTAAAATAGACTGCCTAAGTGTCATTTAAGAATTGGCTTTAAAATTCTGGACATATCGATATGCCTGCCTGCATTTAGGGAAGCACTAAAGTTAAATATTTCTCCTTTACCATCTGCACCTTCCGTAGCTTTTTCCCTGCCCAATGAAGCGGGAGTCTTTCTCCGAGTAAGAGGACCAAATAGAGCTAAAAAGCCACCTTAATACATTAGCCTTGCCTTCCGCATTTTATTCTGCGTAATCAAAGTCCCAATTAAATTTCAAATTCTCTTATAATTTTAATATTTGCAAACGGAAGGAAAGCCTGCGGTACCTGGCTGTTATACCCAGTACTTATCTACAACCATTTTCGAATATCACATCGATTGTCCAGAAGTGCAAGGACTTCAATTTTTCCTTATTGATCCGGTAGTATACAGAAAGCACTTTCGATAAAACAGCCCTGCGAATATTCTTCTTTATTCCGGATTGGGGATAGAGTTCCGGGTAAGCGCACACAACTATTTCAAAAGCTTCCAGAAGTGAAAAAAAATCATCAATTTCTTTAAGAGAAAAATTATTTTCTAAATATTGTTTAATGAAAATAGAATTTTGTAAGGATCGTTCCGTCCAAACAATGGAAGCAACTTTTGACCTAGGCATTCTTTAAACTTTTCCAGAACTTTTTAGATTCCATAACTTTGCCAGCCTCCGCATCTTTTAAGCCTGCCAGCACTTGTTTTTTTTGGGCAGAGGTCAGATTGTTCCACCAATCTTTTTTAGTTCTTGAAGCCCTCAGCCCATCCAAAAAGGATATGAGTTCAGTGTCCGAAAGCTGGTTTATCCAGGAGATCAGATTTAGCTTAATACTATTTAGTTCAGCAGATGACATATTTCGAGAATTGAGTAGATACAAATATACGAAATATTCCTTTCCAATAGCCGCTAACATTTCGGCCATTGCCGCAAACCGGGTGCCATGCCTGCCGATAGGCTGTTAGTTGCAGCATATTAGTTCTTAATCCCAATCATTATATCGTCCAGTGAAAGTGCGGTACAACCCGGGCATCCGGCCTTTATTCTATGAAAAACTAACCTATCCCCATCTTTCAATTTAGAAATCCTGTTTATCAATGCTGTAGGTAAGTGGTTCCCAGCAATTTTATCTTCATAATAATCTTCAGTTCTTGTAAAAAGAATTAATGAATCTTTATATGTTTCAGCAGTAAATACATCAATTGAATCAATGCTTCCTTTAGGATACAATTGCGTAAAAGGTACACTATCACCATCAATTATAAAATATACCGAATAGGATAATATCCAATAATTAAATTTGTAATAGCATTCAGGAATGTATACAGAAAGCAAAGTATTTGAAACTATTTCTTGAGTTGAAGCAACTGAATCAGTGATATTACCAACCATAGCAATCGGATCCTGAATAATTTCTTTTTTGTAAATTTTGGTAAATATTATTTGATTGTTTAGAATGAGATTAACTGTATCATAATTTGCTGTAGAAGTATTTATATAAATTCTAAATATGCTTTTCTTGTTATTTTCTTTTGAAATCTTTTTAAAGCTATCATTTAATTGATAATCTAAAAAATCATCAATGCCTTTAACTTCTATAATATTATCAATTCCAACGTACAATATTGGAATAGAAGGATCAGTCAAGCTATTGTTTAGAATCTGGTATTGAGAAAATCCAGGGAAAGACCAGAAAAAAAAAAGATAAAAAAGTAATATTTTCATTTTTTGTTTAAGGGGGTTACTGGTAGCATCAGTTTAATTCAGAAATAAAACGGATAATAACATTCATAATTTACGAAGGTTGGATTTAAAATATATCTATTGTTAATTTCACTAATTTCAAATCGCCAAAATCCTTCATATGCTTCAAAGCAATCGAAGTATCTGACATTGGGTTTTCCTAATTCATCAATAATGTTTAAGATATTCTGTTTTCTAACTTTTCCACAAGGGCTATCATCCGGATATTGCTTGGTTTTCAAATATGAATTTAAACTATCGATATCATTTTTAGTAATTTCCTTGACTCCCAGCAATGAAGTCATAAAAACAGTTGTAAATTGATTGATATCGTTCGGACTTTTAATTTTTAATTGAGATAAAATATATTTTAATTGGTGTTTTAAACTCATTCGATCTTGCAATTCATCTTTACAAGGGCCTTCATGATAGTTATCGTAATTTAGAACCATATAATAAAACTCATCAACAAAGGGAAAAGCGTATTCAAATGAATCCTTACGAATATAAATAATAGTCTTTGGAAATGATTGAGTAAAATCCCAACTATGAGTTCGAAATTCAATACCTAAAGTAGAATCTGATGTTTTCCGTTCAGAAGTCCATAGTTCATATTTAAATTCCTCTAACCCCAATTCATTTAAATGCTGGTATTTAATATCCATCATTGTACTGTTGTTGGCAATATTTACAATAAAATTTATGTATTTTATCGAATCTGTTTGTTCACTAACGGAAGGAACTGGTTTTGTATTACATCCAAAACAAACTACAATAAAACATACAATTAAAGCGAACCTGATCATTGAATTTCTGTTAAAATACATATATATGCTCTTGAATATTTTATTCCGCTTCAATCTTTCACAACTTTCCCAATCAAACAGACTCTTCACGCTATTCCTCGGTTGCAATATTTTTAGCTTCCGGGCAACTCCATTACTTACGATCATTTTACGCATCCGGCGCGGCCAACAAAAAGGAACAGCGTGAAGCCCATGTTATAGGCTGTAAGCGCCACCATGGTGTTTGGCAAAGGTGTTATTCGCTGCATTTCGTTTACACTTCAAAACTTGTTATGTTTACTATTCCTTTAAATGGATGACTAATTAATGTCTTGTTATAAAAATTATAACCCTTCCTCCGCAGATAATTAATGAAGCTATTTAATAAGTCATTTAATATTTCTTCATTTCCAAACTGTATATCAAACGAATGCAATTTGCCTTCCCCGAAAAATGATTTAATAATTGTTTGATCTTCTTCTGTATAATTATAAGTAAATTCCTCTTCCAAATTAGTAGGGAGAAAATGGAAATAAATTTCATTTCTGCCTGTTTTTGGATTTACATAAAATACGGTGTCTTGGTCAGTAAAGTCTTTACTTAATCTTTCATATCCTAGCATAAATGAGCCAAAGTATTCGATTAAGCATTTTTCTGAAGATATAAAAGATAAAACTTCCATATTAATTTCCGATTGCTTTTCTTATTTCTTCCTCAGTAGTGTAAACTGTAATGCCATATTTCTTCTTCGCCGCACTTTGAAGCCATTTCATTCGAGGAATTATGTGTTTGCGCTTATAGCCTATAACGTTTCGCAGATTTGCGATGGGCGGGATTTTTACCACTAATGTTGATGCGGAGCACAGAACTATCGGCTACCACTAAACTGTCTGCGGAGCACGAAACCCCGCCTATCGCAAATGTGCTGTTATAGCCCGTTTTACTTTTCATAGTCGTTTCGCTTTACTTTCGTCTTCTGTCTGGTAATACACCTCGTACTTTGAATTAAATATTGTCTTGTCACTCCTAATAAATGCAGTCTTTAACGCGTTTATTGCAACTTCGTCAAAATCATAAGCATTTTGATTTTCTTCCCAAAATTCTGACAGCTCTATAAAAACTCCTTTGTCGTCATAAACTTCATTTGTTTTGTTGTCGAATGTTGAGATAAAAAGATTACCATTTGTTGCATTAATGTAAATCAGTATTTGTAGTTCGTCCATAAATTCATCACCCCTCAATTCTGCAAACAAATTTGTAAGTTCTTCTGTCAGTCCTTCCTCTGAATTAGATTGAATTGCATATGTTTTTAAGCCCGAAATTTTATCTGTCCAAGTCATATGTCATTTTTACTATTCATTTATCGATATCGTCTTTTAAAATGGGCTATAACATACTTATACCCGCAACTTTGTTGCGGGTATCCTCCTATTCTGTACAATTTCCCGCAATTTTAATTAAAACTAACAAATTTCAGATAAATATATTGAATTCTATTTCCTGAAATTCAAAAACGAACCAAACCGTCAGAAATTTCCTTCAAAAAGAGATTTTCCTGTTCAAAGATTGAAAAAATAAATGAAAATGCCTAATCCCACACTCTGATGTTGTTAATTTTCAGAAACACTGGTGTGTAATGAAGGGCACATGGAATAGCTAAATCGCGTTAGCGATTGAGCCAGGTTACCCGCCGCACGAAGTATCATGCATAGGAGTATTGACGAAAAGTTCCAACCTTAATTTGTACATCCTGGCGTGTAACGGCGAAAGCGCGTTAAAACGCCCAAGTAATAATGATGAAATGTAAAGTATTATTTCAATTTTTCACAACTTTCCCCTTCCTGCACAACCCATTTTTATCGAGCACTTCATAAATATACAATCCCTTTGCAAGATGTTCTGTATTTAATGAAACAGAGTTCGTGAATTTCTGCTGCAATAATTTTCTTGAAGCAATATCATACAGGATAATTTCTGAATGCAGGTTATCATCTGTTGTGACTTTTAATTCATTCAAAAATGGATTTGGAAAAACAAGAATAGCGTTGTGTGTTGCAATTTCGTTTATCCCTACTGTTGTACAGAATGTGCTGTCTGCACCACCGCTAAGGACAATAGTTGCAGGCGATGTTTCAATGGAAGTGGGAGAAGCGACTGAAGTAAAAGGGCTAGTTATAACTGTTGCTGGTATATTTACTAAAGTCGAAGTGTTAATTTGGTTGCAGCCACTATCTCCATTTTCATCCGTCTTGATTAAATACACATGGTAAGGATTCCCAAAACTCCCAAGACTTCCAGTGAGAATATATCCTCCATCGCTGGTATTCTGCACAGCATTACATCCATCATTACCTGCTCCGCCAAATGTTTTGGTCCATAAAAGATCTCCTGCACTATCCGTCTTGATTAAGTAAGCATCAGAATTAGGCGCGCCAAAACTGAAGATCTTTCCTGCAATGATATATCCCCCATCTGCGGATTGCTGAACAGAATAGCCATTATCATCATCTATGGTACCAAAGGTTTTTGACCACCCACCATATCCGGTACTGTCACACTTGATTAAATAGACAGAAGACCCGCTCTCTGTCTCTCCTGTAATTATATATCCACCATCCGAGGTTTGCTGCACCTCGTAACCATTTTCAGCAAATATTTCTCCAAATGTCCTGGACCATAACATACCTCCTATTGAATCCGTCCTGATTAAATACACATCGTTAGCCCCTGCACCAAAACTTGAGGTTTCTCCCGTGATTATATACCCTCCATCAGTAGTTTGCTGCACAGAAGAACCGACATCCCCTAATGCTCCACCATAAGTTTTTGACCAGAGCAAATTACCATTTGCATCTGACTTGATTAAATAAACATCATAAGTCCCAAAACTATTGGTTGTTCCTGTAACAATATATCCTCCATCAGTAGTTTGCTGCACAGAATAGCCATCATCAGTACCTGTCCCACCATAAGTTTTAGTCCAAAGCGTATCGCCATTAGAGTCAGTCTTTATCAAATACACATCCTTTCCTCCCGCGCCGAAACTTTGGGTATTCCCGACAAGAATAAATCCTCCATCAGTTGTTTGCCGAACGGAATTGCCAAAATCATAACCTGTTCCTCCAAAACTTCTTGTCCAAAGCAAATCACCATTGACATCAGTCCTGATTAAATACAGATCAGGACCACCACTTGTGCCGCCAATAATATATCCGCCATCAGTAGTCTGTTGAACAGAGGAACCCCAGTCACAGCATGAAACTCCATAAGTTTTCTGAAAAGTAATTTGAGCTGACAGCGATTTACACATGAAGATTATCAAGAACGGGAGAAATATCCTTTTCATGTAGTTTTAGTTTAAAATCGCTGCAATAATTTTATCTAAAATTTGGCGCTAAAATTTGTGTTAACGGATGTTACATTTGTCCAAGGTAAGCGAAAACGCTGAATCTTTTATCAATTTTTATCAAATTGTCGATCAATCCCAGGCAGCTATCCAGGTCACGGTAACAAAACGGGGCGTCGGTTTTAATGTTGTCATTGGCAATCATTTCAGGAATGTAAATTTTCTCCCTTAATGCATCATAGTCAAAAGTGGAAGCAAACTCTTTCGCATCACCTCTTGACATAACCCGCCCAGTTCCGTGACAAAGGGAATTATAAGTATTGGCTACTTCTGTTGTTGCGGTTAATAAAACTACATCACCATTCATATTGGAAGGCACAACGGTCTGTTCACCCGGCGTTACCTTCACAGCACCCTTTCGAATAATGACACCTTCACCCGTTATTTCAAAATGGTTATGGTTTTTATCAAGAATGAGGTTCAGGCGCCCAAAATGCTTCTCCAGTATTTTGAAAATGGCAAAACGATTATCTTTAGCCCATTCGCAAACGTCATAAAATTTTGTGTCAAATTTTTTCGGTTGATCAATCAGGTGATCCACGAGCTTTGATTCGTTGCGCGAGCCGGTATGAATCAGGAATGAAATTTTATCGTCAGTATACGATTCTAAAGCATCTAAAAAGTGATTTCCGGAGCCCAGGTCGCCAAGTTTGCCTTTGTTAGCCTGGATATCGTAATAAATCTTGTCCCACTCCTCTCTTTTAAAATCCGACTTTGTCAAATTGGCTTCACACATCAACATTCCACAACCACAGTCTGAAATTGCAAATTTTCTCCAGTCTTCCTGTTGCGTGAATACAACGGTACCCGTTGGCAACGGTGATTTACCCGGACAGGCGTCAGGAAAGAAAATAACCCTGTCGGCTTTCAGGTCGTGAGGCAACCAACCGTAGACTTTATTTAAAGGTTCCGCTGAATAATTTATTACTTCCACTGTTTGGTTGTTGTTGGTTCTTAGAATTTGATTGAAAGTTGCAGATGTCCACCCAAACCCAACTCTACAATTTTTTGAAGCGTCGAAATACGTACTTCTTTAATGTTGTTTTCGATTTTGGAAATGTATCCCTTGTTAGTTCCACATTTTTCTGCAAGTTCTTCCTGGGTCATTCCTTTTTCTAAGCGTGCTTGTTGAATCATAAATCCAAGCTTGAAGGCTTCAAAACCTTTATCAAACTTATCACGTTTACGAGTGCCCTTTTTTCCATGCTCCTCATCGATGAATTCATCGAGTGACTTAGTGTTTTTCTTCTTCTTCATATTCATGCTTTATTTTTAGTGCTTTTTCAATTTCAGATTTCGGTGTTTTCTGTGTCTTTTTTTGAAATCCATTTGCCATCACAATAAGATTTCCTTCATCAAAAAAACAAAATATTCTAAAAATGTCGCCTCCTTGAGAAACACGTATTTCATAAAGTCCATCAGTACCTTCTATATACTTGAAGTAGTCTGTAGGAATTTGCCGGGTGATTTCTATGATTTTGAAAGTCCAAAGGATTTTGTCTTTAACTTTCTGTCGCTGTTTATTGTAGAAGTCAGTAAAATACTCCTTATACAAAGTAACCGTTCTTAGTTTCTCCATACTAGTACGATGTAAAGATATGTAAAGTTGTCCGATTGTACAACTTAAATTCATAAAACATTAAAAATCAACCTTAAAAGTTGATGTAATTGACTATAAAAATAAGACCCCTAAAACGTGTTAAACTTATGCCTCATAGCGTAGCATGAAGCTCGAAAGTTAAAAATTTCCCGAATACTTTCAACTATATCCAGCAGATTTTAATTTGTCTCAAAGATAAAAGTATCTATAAAATACCATTGGTAATTCCAAATGGTTACAGATTTAAAATCTTGCTTTTTAACATTGATATGTTCTCCATAATTTGATTTCGCAAAGTCATAATTATCAAAATACGAAATTGTCAATTTACCATCAACTGGTCCAAATTCAAGTACGTTTTCAAAGATGTCATCGCCTATGATATAAATTTCTAGCTGTTGGTCACTTAAAATCAATTTAAGCTTCGAAAACCTCAAATTGATTGTGTCCGCCAGACAAAATTGTTGATCCTTTACAGGAATGATAATAGTGTCATTATCATAGCAGAGTTCCACCATGGCATTATTTGGAATCAGGGTTGTATCTCCGTTTTTTAGATAATCGATGCTAATTCGTCTAAACTCACGATTTTGACCCTTAACCAGGTTGATTGATACCAGAAGCATCAATATTAGAGTGAATATTCTAAAAAACTTAGTCAGCATAAAATCTTTGGAAACATTTTGCCGGGTTATGGTTGACTGGCTTTCTTTTCCCACCGAAGCGGGAAGTTTTCCCCGCAAAGATTAACTTATTTGAAGAAAATAAAATTCATCAGACCGACCTGATACAAATCAACAGTTATTCGCATTTTTATTCAATGTTTACTGTTACTATGTTGATGCATTGAAATCAGGGTTTGGAATATAATCTCCTTCTATAAGACCTTTTTCATTAACCTTCCATGCTCCTTTTATTGCGTTGGCAGGTATTTCACCATCTTTGTCATAATGCCCAACGATTTCATATACCCAACCACCAGGATTATTTTTGGCTTCCTCTATAGCTTCATTCGTTGGTTTTGGTTTCATTTTAAATTGCCTACATCATTAAAACGTTATAGGCTGGACGGGATTACCAAAGATTAAAAATAAATCAAAGCTGATCGGACCTTTGCCCATCTATCAGATATTTGCACTTTTATTCGTCTAATTCACCGTTTGGTTCATAATTACTCCAAAAAGCATTTGAATTCATATTCGACAAATAGTTACCAAAACTAATAAGTCTTTCTAATTCCTTAAACCTATAACACTTTTTATTATATGGATTATATCTGATTATGCAATTGTATTTATTATTAATTTTTGCCTCAAATATGTAAAGGCCTCCATCAAATACGCCAATTCCACATAGCTCATCTTCTTTTGATAAATTCCAAAAATCACATTCATTTAAGAATGTACTTAATGTGTCCCAGTAATCAACCTGTGGCAGAATGGCAACTTCAAAATTAAGTTCATATTTGTTTGTTAAAATCATTTTGTCTTGAGGAATTTTCGAGCAAATATTAAAAGATGAATCACCCGGGTTCTTTTCAATTCTTATCAGCGTTGTGGGAATCCATAAAGGACTGGGAATAAACAGGACTCTATAAAAATCTTTGTCAGTCGTATTGTACAAAGGTTTTTCATTTAATTCTGACAATAAATTTGTAACAACAGTATCGGGTATTATAGAATCCGGAAAATATTTCATTGATTTCTGTGCTTCGTCTCCCTTTTGTGGATTCTGGCAGCATATAAACAAAAATACAATACCTACTAAAAATAAATATTTCATAAGTAAAATTGATTAATTCGCTCCGACGTCATGTTTTCAAAATTTCCGATGGTGTTGCATCCCGTCGCTATCGGCAATTTCCAATTTCAAAAAATTCACTCCTGTTTGACCAGACGGATAATTTTCCTTTCATCGCCACAACTGATTTCAGCAAGGTAAACTCCTCCGGCAAGAGCTGATCCAAATTGAAAATCTGCATCCGGTACAAGTTGTGTGTATTTTTCAATTTCTTTTCCCGTAAGGTCACGGATAATTAAGACCACATCACCTACGACATCAAAGTCAGGCTGAAATTGCAAAGTAAAATGCGAATGTGTCGGGTTTGGAGAAATCAGAAATTTATTAGAGAATGGCTGAATGGCAGTGCCGGTTCTATCCTGAGCTGGTCCGATGGGAATGCATGGAACATTCACAACAATGATGTTTGAAGTATCGGTGCACCACCCACCGTTTTGGGCAATGCATTTATACTGTCCGCTGTTTTTTGCTGTATAATCTGCAGAAGTAGCTCCCGGTATTGCGGTATTTCTCCGGTACCATTGGTAACTTGCCAACCCGGGTGATGCAGATAATACCACACTGTCGCCCTGGCAAAATGTAACCGTCCCGGAAGCAGTTATAGTAACAACAGGAATCGGAAAAATTGTTACATTTAACGTAACGATGCTGTCACAGCCCGCTCCGTTGACAAGAACTTCTGTATAAGTTCCAGTGGTTGTAAATGTAGTGCCGCCCGGAGAAACATAGATTCCGCAACCGCTTGCATTGATGGTTGAACCTGTGCTGGCGCATGTGTTAATACGGGCAATCCTGTTGATGCCAATATTGTTATAGGAAGTAAAATCTCCGCCGATAATAATTTTTCCGTCTACCTGCACTTCGGTGCTAAAAATATAGTAATCGGCTCCAGTGCCGTTAATGAAGCTCGAATCCAGTGAGCCGTCCGCATTTATCCGCGCCAGGTGATTGTTTGAAATAGAATTGAAATAATTGAACAGTCCGCCCAGGACTATATGGCCATCGCTTTGAATGGATACACTCATCGCTGAATTATCCAACCCATTCCCGGGATTAAAAGTGCTGTCGAATGCTCCATTGGAATTGATGCGAACCACATCATGAGTCGTAATACCATTATAAGACAGAATGGGACCGGCAAGGATAATTTTACCATTTGGCTGTATTGCAAAATCAAATATGCTTCCGTTAATGCCCGATCCCGGGTTAAACGCAGCATCCACAGTTCCGTTGGTATTTAAACAGACGATACGATTTCGCGGCACGGTGTTATAGATGGAAAAATCGCCACCAATAAGAATTTTGCCATTGCTTTTAATGGCAACTGCAATAATTAATGCGGATGCCCCCTCACCTAGTTGGAAAGAATTGTCAATTGAACCATTACTAAATAGCCTAACCAGTCCATAATGCTGTATTCCACTGCTATCAGTATAGGTTCCATCCACAAGTATCCTTCCGTCATTCTGAATGGCAATGGCGTTTCCGTTTGCATCAACACCAGAAACAATGAAAGTAGGATCGAGTGAGCCGTCCGTATTAAGTCTTGCAATTTTGCTGACGGGCGAGCCATTAAAGGTTGTAAAATAGCCCCCTATCACTATTTTTCCATCACTTTGAATGCGAAAATTACTGATTGCAGCATTGGCACCAGTACCTGGATTAAATGTTAAATCCAGCGAGCCGTCCGTATTCAAACGGGCGATACTGCTGATGGGAATGCCATTGTATGAATTGAATAATCCGCCAATGACAATTTTTCCATCAGCCTGAATTGCAGTATCATAAATTGTACTGTCGGCACCGGTTCCAGTGTTGAATGTAGTGTCGAGCGAACCGGGTTGCGCAAAGCTCCAGGTTGCATTTGCAACACACAAAACAGCTATGAACAGTATTCTTAGAGTCATGGTTTGACACAATGTAACTGTATTTGAAAATATAATCTTACTTGTAAATGTAAAAATTATTTAGAAATTGTACAAACACAAGGATATTAGGAAGGAGGACCTTTTAAAACTCCAACAATAATCCATTGTCCTTCTTGCTTTTGGATACTGTACGAATCAGTCCAGGAACACAAATTGCCGCACCAGACATCAACCCGTAAAAATCCTTTTGCCAATTCCTTATCAAAACGTACCCTTGATAAATTGATCCAATATCCAGAAAATTTATCGCCCGTGGATAATTTAAGGGTATCAGAGGTACGTATAAATTTATGCAGACTACTTTCATTGATTTCTTTGATTGAAAAGGGCCTTTTGATCAGGTCATCTTTTATCAAATCGTCATCACTTTGCCAATTTCTCTCACCAACTAAAGTGTCTGATAAAAAAAATACTAGTTTAACAGTGTCCTGCTCTTCAAATCCTACAGAATCTATAAGTTGATCCATGAGTTGCTTATAAACGATCAATTCCTCCTTTTGATATTTCTCTGAATTCGTGAGTAAAACATTATCCTTGCAGGAGAAAAAGCATAATTGGGTAAGAAGTATTATTATCCAAAATTTCATTTCTTACAAATTGTCAGAAGGTTTGATTCTTGAGCCATTTCAATCAATTCCAGCATTGTGCTTGCGTAAATACCACTTAGAGAGTAGCACTGAAAAGATATTGCATGAAAGCCCGATCATTATCCTCAAATGTCCTTTGGTTAATTCCATAATAGAATTGCCAAAAATTAGCGGTAATTATTACTTATTTCAATTAGTAACTTAATCATTTCTTTCAATTCTTCACTTCCACACTTTTTAGAAGTGATGTACTCAACGTCAAGATACTGAAAGTAGTATTTGTCACCTTGCTTGACCATTACATAATATCCATGATCTGTATCAGGGCAGTTTCTGTTACTGCAACACTTGTTTAGTTTCAAAATAAAATCCTTTGTCAAAATTTCTCTTAGCCGCTTGATTTCTGCAGATGCCTTAGAAATGTCAATTCGATTATAGTCCCTTTTATAATAGCATGGAAAAAGAATTTGCAAGCTGTCCCCAATAAACAGCACTGGCGAACAAGTATCTGCGTCTGTATTGAAATATCCTAACGTTAAACCGTCAGGTTGGTCTATGATTTTAGCTGGCAATGATTGTCCTATTGTTGCTAATGCCGACACAAGAATTAAAATCAAGGTTGTTCCTATCTTCATACTTTTAATTAACGTTAACGGTCCGACGGCTAGTATAATACCACCTATTTTTATCAGTCAAACTATTTTATTTGAATCTTTAATTGATATTTCTCAACAAAATTAACATCGCCTTTCTTCATTACAGTAATATTTTCAAATATCAATTCCTCCCCTTTCCGGGATGTTTTAATTAACGATTTCATTATGTCAGCAAAATATTCATTACTGCTTACTATAAAACTGTCGTAATTAGTTGATTTGAACCAATAATTAACAATGTATAAATCGGGATCATTGATTGTCAATTTGCCACAATCTAAAATTTCTACAATAGTTAAACTGTCTCTGTCATTTCCACATAAAGTAACTTTATTCGATTGTGCATAGGTTTGAGAACTACAATGTAGAGTCACTAATAATAGAAATGATTTAAAGTATTTAAACATTATGATATATATTGCTATAACTCATTTTTATGCATTCCAAAGTAGTATTTGACCTCAAATACAGTAATAATATACTCTAAAATTGAGTCACCTCACACTAACCTACAATTGTTGCTTTTTCAACTTCTTTTTTAGAACCAACCTTTACATTAATTGAATGTTTTTCAAATAAATCCCCGGCATCAAAGAGCATGTTGAATTCTGCATGTTGGCTAAAATTTATTGAAGTCAGCTGGATAGATCTTAAAAATTCATCCTTGTTTAACTGAGATTGGTTTTCTTCCAACCAATTGTCATTTTTCAATTGAAGGAGGTCACGAATAATCACCTCTTCCACCAGATTTTTGCTTTTTACCAGCCAATTCAGTTGTTGATTAATCTTTAAAATAAAGTCCTGTAAACTATCATGGGCTATGCCAGAATCGAACATTACTTCAGCAGATTGCCCCCAGAGTACAATGTTCAAATAATAAGATTTTAACTCAATTGCATCGCCAGCTTTTGCAGGCTTACCTACTAATAAATGAGCAAATTCTTTGTTAAACTCCGTATCAATTTTTACATCCTCAAGTATTACAGACTTATGAATTTTTAAACTAAAATCTGATAACTGCAAATTAAATTCACCCCGTCCATTTGGCTCAACAGGTGGCTTTTTAGGCTCAGTTTTATCCTGGCGTTTAAAGAAATCGAAAAATCCCATGCGATCAGATTAATTTGTTAAGTATTTTTCGAAGCTGTTTGCGTTTAGCTCTTTAGTCAATAATACGTGTTAATACTTGTACTTATTTCATTATTACAAAATCATGCAGCAATATCTGCTGTATCATATAAGGCCACATTTCCGTTCCTTTTGCCCCGGAAAATGTGCCCACATTTGAAGTTTTTTCAAATTCACCACCTTCCTTTGTCTGAATTTGTGATGTATAAGATAGGGAATACTTAGTCCTATTTTTCATCAAAAGCAGCACTTTCATATTTTTCTCCTTTTCTGCTTCAGTTTCTCCATTGGTTCCTAAACAGAAATAGAATTCTATCGTTCCCTCCTGGCCTTCTGTTTTGAACAGCGAGTCATTTTTCCAGGTATCCACAATATCCTGAAATGGTTCAAATTCTATGATAGAATAATTAAATTGTGTGGAGTCAACAGGGTATAATTTTATTTTAAACCTGGTTCCAAGAGGAAAAGCAAAGCCATTCGCGGGAACTGTGGGTAACTCCTGGGAGTACACTGCCAAGCTTGATAATATGCTCAATAAAACTAATAGTAATCTTTTCATGTCCTAATAAAGTTTTTATTTTAATGATAACTGCCATTCTTGTGGCCACTGCGTGATAAAGGTCTTTCTACTGATGGCCATTTATCTGCTTCCTTGTAATATTGGAAAAATAAATAAGATTAAATAATATATTGTAGAGAATAACAATGCAATAATTAATTTCAAATCAGTGTTCTTTGTAAGTTTGAAAATGGTGTAAACATTGGTGGTAACTAAGGCTATTAATGCTACAACAAGTAGTATATCAACCCAAAAACTACTTTTCCCACTATTTTCAATAATTACATAATGGCAAGAAATTGCAGTTGCAAGAATTAATGATGTCCCTATTAATATTTTCATTCTATTAATCATTCATAAATTTCACAATCCATGTTGCCTGTTAGAGCCGTACCCGCTAATTTTGTCCACCAATCCGGTATGTTTCAGTGCACTGTGCTATGTCTGCTATGAGTAGTGTTTTAAATATACTTCATTTATTCTCTCCCATAATCAATCATGTCGACAAGTTTCCCGTCTTCAGCATAAAAATACCAATTACCGTATCTAAATTCCTTTGGTAAGATCATTTCAGTTTTGATCTCCTGGTAAGGAGGCTCCGGGTTTACAATACCAATAGTATCCAGGCCAGGTTTAACCATAAAATTCCCATTTATCCTTATTTGTCCGTTCTCATAAAACATTTGATAAGTGCCACCCAAACAAATGTTAGCCAGTGAATCGCTATAGATCTTGATTAAGTTATATAGCTCCTTGAGTCCACCACTTTCATAATATTGTTTCCAAAGCCCAATCGGTGCATTATCATAATACCAGCCTTCTGCCCTCTTATTACCGTTTTTATAATATTCGATCCAGGGTCCGGATTTTTCAAAATAATCAGACTTATGGCGTATTCCCCCTTCGACCATTAATTTGTTATTTTCAAATAGTTTATAAATTTTCCAATCCTTACTGATAAAATATTTATAGTTTGAATCTCCGTAACATTCGTAATACTCCCCATCAGAGTCCTTGCTCAACAATTTATCCTTCCCTTCCGAATACAATCCGTATAATTTATCAAATTTAATTTGACCAAAAGAAGTTATTGGCAAATTGAGAAGTATCAAAATCAATACAATTCGACTCATATTAATTTAGTTTATCCATAACAATTTCGGGCTTTGTATTTATGTGGGATAAGAAGTACAAAACTTCAAGGTTGCATTTCAGCCCACATAAAGTAAAACCCATATCTGGTGGAATATTTTTACTCGTAATAATATCTGATTATATTTGTTAATTTACCATATTCAAATACTTGTTCTTCTCTCAAACGCCCACTGTTATTATATAAATAATTTGTTGAGCTAATAGTCCCGTCGTTAAAAATAATTTCTTCCCTGATCATTTTATTCTTGTCGTAAACAAAAATGTATTGAGTGCAACTCTCTGAAATGCCTGAAAATCTACAGCGCTTAATCAGATTATCATTACTGTCAAAGTATGTAACAATTTTCGGTGTTGAGCTTGCAAACCTTTCTTTTGTATTATTGATTTTTGTAACGATTCTTCCTGTATCAGTATATTGAAATGTGGTCGTGGATTCCCAATAAGGTTTTATATTTGTAAAGTACCATCCAGTAGAATCAATTTGTTTAATAAGTCTTTGTTGGTCATCATAAAAGTATTTTCGTTTAGTATGAATTAAGCTCTCACTTGTGAAAGTAATCCATTCCTCCAACTTCTGTTCTGAATTGTATTTCCATTCAGAATTCAAATACCTGGAATGACAATAAGAACACCTGACTGCATTTGAATCTTTATCCGGGTTGTAGCTTTCAGTCCTTAAAGATTTCGTACTATCTACCGTATGAAACCTTTGTGTTTTTTGGTTATTGGAGTTGTAAAAGTATTCATCAATTTTTGGTTCGAGAATAGTGTGTAAATGAAAAGTATCCTTAGTGTGTTTTGAAATTGAGTAATAGTGGTCTATTTTATTGTAAATACTTTTAACTTCCCTTTGCAGCTCATCATATTCATAAACGGTTTCGTCAGTTATAATATTGTAGTTTATTGAGCCGAATTCAACTTTCTTATCAATATTCTTTGGTGTACTAATTTCTTTAATTACTTGCCCACTGTCGTTGTAATATGTTTCAAATTCATACCAGGTGAGAAATGAAGGTCCGTGAGATTGATAATTTCTGCTATAGTTCAGTCCAAAATGTCTATTTTGCTTAATATCGAAATGCTGACTGTAAAGAAGGAGACTGTCTTTCTTTACTTTTCCTTTTTTATTGATGGTATATGAATAGGCTGTTACTTTTGTTAGATTGTAGTCAATGAAGTCTTGTCTCGAAAACTGTTGAAATTCATTTATCCCTGCATCGAAAATGGCCGTACTGCCCTGTCCAAAAACAAAGCTCGTTGTCAAGATAAATAGGATAATGTTTAGGATCTTCATAATAAGGCTTTACTCCCAGCCTATCAGCTGGCAGACCTGCCTGCCATATTCTGGTCTTAATATTTAAATGTTACCATTAAATTTCATTTTACCTAAGATCATTAATATTGCAGACAACAGGCAGGCTTGCCTGCAGTCTGTTTCCCTTGATATTTAAAGTTACTATGAACATTCACTCTTCCAATAAATATTAATAGATGCAGACGGCAGGCAGGCACGAAAGTTAAATATTTCCCCTTTACGCACTACGCCCTCTATAACTTTTTTCATTGCCCACCGAAGCGGGTTATGCATCTACCGTAGGCCCAGGTTCTATTGGCGAATGTGGGAGGCCAAAAACTCGGGCGCCGGAACCCATCAACTCAAAAACTCATTTTTATTTATTCTTATTGTTTTCTTCTTTTTCAGTATTCTGATTTTTTTGTTCCTCTATCATTTTGTCAATACTAGCTTCCATCTTTTTCCTTTCAGTTATCCATTGTTCTTTATACTTTTCCTTATTTGTTTCAAGTTCTAAAATCAGATCATTAAAAGCTTTAATCTGTGCATTAAATTTTTCAATGTTTTTGTCTTTTGAAAAGAATGCAAAATCGTAGGTACTGTAATACGAAACTGTCAGTTTGATTATAAATATAAAATTGTCAACGTCTGTTCGCAGATACATGTTTACAGGCTCACCTAAAGCCTGTTTCAAAGAACTTAGAAGTGCTCCGTCACCGCTGGCCTGATACTCCGGATTTGCAGAATTATAATATCTAAATCTCATAAGACCAAGATAATAGCTAAATGCAGCTTCATTGAATTTGGATTTTGTCAAGTAATCGCCTGAAAACTCAAAGAAAGCCGATGGATGTCTATTGTCAAGATCCTTTGCCTGCTTAAAAAGGGAAGTAGTGTCAATGGCTCCTATCTGTCCTATTGCTTTTAGTGAGTCTGCTGTTCTGTAAATTCTTTTATAAAGTTCTGCTTCATTCTGTCCATAGGAATATGTGGAACCGAAAATGAATATGATTAATAAAAGAAATAGTTTTTGCATATTGTCTGAAATTTTAATGTTGGCTTGACATTAATTTGCCGCATAACGGGTTGTGGTCAGCCGGCATTATTTGCCATTGTTTTATTTCTTTTTAAGCTCGTCAATTTGTTCCTGAGCATATTCCTTAGCCTCCTGGTTGCCGTGCTTTATTGTCAACTCGTAATACTTTATTGCATTTTTGGTGTCTCCTTTAAGTTTATATGCGTGCACAATGTTACTTAACACTATGTAATCGGTTGAGTTTATCTTTTCAGCTTTTAGTAAATGTGCTAAGGCTTTGTCATATTGTTTTTGCAGCACAAATACTATTGCCAGATTTGATAGACTTTCAACATGATCAGGATAGTATTTTAGAACTGTTACAGCTATTCTTTTCATGTTGTCAAGTAAGCTGTCATTTTCGGTGTCATAAAGTTGGTTTTGGTAACCTTGAATTGAACTCAATAAAAATTCTTTAGGATTGTCAAGTGGTTTGTTGTCGTCCCAGGTCCATTGGTTTTTATTTACCGCAGAATAGTCAAGTGTTTTTATTATTTGTTTCGTAAAGTTCTCGTAGTCCTCAATCTCTCCGAACATATAGACCTTACCAAATCGCATATCAAGTCTATTTGGGTGTTTTTCAATTCCTCTGCTTATCCAGTCAAAGCCTTTGCTAAGAAGTTCAGTGTCGTAATACGTGTCGCTATAGATAAAGCCAACCGGTTCTTTTATGGTCGTATCCTGATTCATAATTTCAAATCCTTCTTTACCTTTCGGATTTTGTCCCAGGGTCATCATCTCTTTTTCACTCTTAATTACATAAAAGTTGAAATAAGCAACAAATAACTCCGGGTCGTTATTGTCTGATTTTTCCCATTTCTCTAAAAGTTGTCGCTGTCCAACTGTGTCGTTTTTAGAAACCAGGTCATTGAACTGTTGCTTAAAAGTCTGTCCGCTTGCCTGGTTAAAAAGAAGTATCAGTCCGAGAGATAAAAATGCTATTTGTCTGTTCATAGTAGTCTATTGGGTATTGGTGGTTAACGCTTCTGAGCTTTGCGTTCGGGTGGTTTTCGGAGCACAAAGGTATATTCGAATATTGGGACTCTTTTAACTTCAATTATTTTTACAGGCGCGAATCTGGGAAATAAGCCAATCATCTCCACTTCGGACGAGAATATCTGTAAAGCTGTGATTTTTAACCGTATCAGACAAATTTTCCTCACCTTCAATAAATGCCTCGCCATCTACTACTGCTACATCATCGGTTACAAAACTTATTCGGGTAATACGACTGGTGTGTTTTGTGTTTTTGGCTTCACTTCCCAAAAACTTACTGAATAGATCATGAATTTGTTCTATACCGATTGCCTCATCCCCTCGCGGGCTGATAAGTATTGCTTCAGTTGCAAAGCAACGCATCATACCTTCAATATCTCCTTGCTTCCAGGCATGGTCGTAGGTCGCTTCTGTTTTTCGAATGCGTTCCTCATCCAATTTTCTATTCTCCTTCATGAATTATTTCTTCCTAATTATACAAATCGGTTTTCGCTTGTAAGGGTCTGAATCATTACCAATATCATAATCAAAATAAATATATATTTCATCAAGTTTTGATACCTTAAATATTTGGTTTATTTCGAATGTTGAAAATGAAATAAAATTTTGCTTAAATACAAATGTGTCACATGGACTTGGATAACACTCTATTGTTGAGTCAATTTTGTTTTCATATATTCCTAATGGTTGATTTTGCTTTCCCATTAAAAGCAAACTCCAACTATACTTATGCCCACCGTAGTCAGTCCAATAAATTAATTTTAATGTGTCAGTGCTTCTATAATCACCAATAACAATATTCATTGGTTTGTCAAGATAAACAATTTCCATTAAATTGGAATTTATAATTATTTGATCATTTAGTTTCACCTTCCAAACATCTACAGTGTCTGCCTCTACATTTGAAGAAGTAACAGTTAATAGAATAGAAAATATTATCAAATAAATATTATTCATTACTTAATGGTAAATCTATTTTTGGTTGCCTATAACATTTTGTGACTAATAACCGTTCGCCCCGTGCCCGCTAATAAAATTATGTTTTGTTAGTTACCGAGTGTCGCATTGGTTTTCAAGTAATCAATTAAATTCTGATAGATAGTATTTGTGTTGCTGTAATACCACTCGTCTAATTTTGTCCAAAAATTATTCCAGGCTTCATCCTCTTCGTGTTGTTCGCATAATTCGTCCCACAAAGCCCGTCTATAATTCCAGTCTTTCGGAATTTGTCCGTTTGGAAATTGTGTAGTTGCTTGGGTTAATGTGTTTGCTAAACCGGCATTATTGATTCGTTTTGCGGCCTCAATAGTTTCGTGGAAGCGATTACCCGTCCCGTTGTCAATGAATTGAATAATTCCTCCATTATTTATTTGTCCATCGGCATCTATAATTAGAACAAAAGTCTGCGTCACAACGTCAAGATTGTGATAACTATCGTCGTCATAATTTGGATAATACTTTTCGATCAAGTCAAGCAAAAGATCATCAAGGTCTTTTGATTGTTCAATGTCATGCTTTTTTATAATCATAAAGGTCCTTGTCTACTTATGGCTAAGCGGTCCGTCTGGCAGCTTACTGGTAACGTGTTAGGCGTTGAAACTTACTCTACCCATTCTGTTAAACACTCAGTAACTAAATCGCCTTTAGAGTTTAAAATCATTGTCAAATTATACCCAGAATAATCATCACTTTTGAAATTCATCAATACATAATAAAAGTCATTATGTTTAAAATATTGATATATACTAACGGGTTTATGGTCGTTAATGTCCTTATAGTTGTCTGGCAATTTGAAACTTTTTATCTTCCTTTCTATAACCAAAATGTTTTCCCCTAAAGGATTTTTTATAATTTGACTGTCCAAATCTATTTTGCAAAATATTGTGTCCAAATCTGAGACTTTATGGTCTTCAATAAAACCATTAGCTCTAAATTTTAGATCTTTATATCTGCTGTCATTCTGAATAAGTTGCAGCAGGTGTCTAAATGCAATCTCTTCAGGAAGAACTTTCGTCTGCCCCACTACAGAAGCGCTGATGAATATGAAAAATGCAATGAATCTTCCTTTAGTCATGTTGCTTCGTTTTTGAGCCTAACGTTTCGGCCATTGCCGCAGGCCGGTTCGAAGCCGAATTTACACATTTCCTCTTTACGTTTCACACGGAGTCGAAATCACATTCTTTACGAAAAATTTCAGGCTTGCGGCAATAGCCTGTTAGGAACAGTTATTCCTTCGGAGGAATGAACTTCAATGTAGTTGAGGCTTTTTCTTGTCGAAGTTTAAATTCATTTTTAAGGTTTTCATATGCAATATGAGCTATTGAATCAGAATTAATTGATAAATTATTGTCCGAAATCGCAGTCAGAATTGATTCATTTTGAAAATATTCGCTGCATAAAAATTTTATGGAATCTGGTAAACCATAACAATCAAATAAAAAGTATTTTGATTTTGAATTAATAGTGTATCTAGCTACCCACAATCCGATAATGTCACAAGAATAGTTGTCTGGTTTATTTATCATTAATTCACCTGATTCTCTATTTCTAATAAACTCGAGGAAATATTTATAATAAGACTGAGTCTCTTTTGATATTCCTTGACTTAAGTTTATGCACTTAGGTGGTTTATTAGGTAAGTCGATGTTAGTGCCTTGGTTTTCACAAACCCTCATAAAAATCGAGTCGGCATTATCAAATTTAATATACAATTCAGCCCCAATTTCTATAAAATTTGTGGAATCTATTTTTTCAGGAAGTCCAATTCTAATTAACTCCAATTGCTCCTTAGTTTCCACCGTCAAATTTGATTGGCAAGAAATAAAAATGAGTAATGTTGAAATCAGTAAAATGTCTCTCATATAATTGCCCCTAACGTTTTCGCGGTTGGCGACGGTGACGGCCACCGCTTTAATATTTTTCTAAATAACATAGGCCGGCCCTGACGTCCAACTGCGTGTTATCTGCCGTTTATCTAGTTCAAAGTTGTTCTTAATTCTTGAATTGGTCCTGTCCAAAGTCCATTCTTTTTATTTATCAATTTTACATAAATAAATATTTCCTCAATGTATTCTATATTTTCAAATACATTTTTTATAATAAACTTATCATCTGATACGCTCCAAATAATGTCTCCATCTTTATTAATGAATTTGTAATTACATAATCCATAAAATTCAGTTGAACAATCAACTCCTTTATCATTGATTAATTGAATTTTTAAAGTTTTTTTGTTTTTTAACAGAAATTTGTCTACCTGAATTGTTAGGCTTGGTTTATTAATCAACTCAAATGACCCTTTGAATAAAATATTTTTATCTCTTGCATTTAAAACAAATAAATTGGTTTTCCCAGTTGCATTTTTAATATATAAAGTACCATCCTTTACAATAAGTTTGGTAGTGTCAGAAATGAAAACTATCGAATCTTTGTATTCACCAACAAATAATTTTGAAGAATCGTTGTACATACCATACATCAAATAATATGAAGTATTATTATAAAGGCTTTTATATTCAATTCTCCGTTCGGAACCATCATCCATAGGGATAATTGTAAGGTTGAACTTCTCTGCAGTTTGACTAACTGCAATTGTAACGCTAATAAAAATTAACAAAATTAACTGTATAAATTTCAATTTAGATGATGTCTTAAATGGCAGATAACTTATTAATATACGCAACTCTATTTCGTCAATCCTACTATTCAGTGTTACTATCCGCAACTTATGTCTGGCGTAAACAGGCTACTGAGGATGGTTCTGACTTCTAATTTTCTTTGATTTAAATCTAAAATTAATAAATGGAGTAACTCGATTTCCTATACGATTAAGTAAACCAATTTGTATTAAATTCCCCGTTTTACTTGTGTTAAATAATCCAATTTGAACTCCGGTTCCCAAGGTAGTCTTATTTCTAAAAACCGCAATACTTACTCCTTTAAATTCGTACTGACCGTTTATCAGTCCTGAAACAACCAATCCATTCATTTTATCATAAAAGCTAACCAGCCCTGATATACCCACACCATTCAAATAGTTTGATTCGGTACTTCCAAGAATTCCTATAGAAAGGCCTTCAATTTTAGAATTTCCTACTAGTACTGAATCTTCGAAAATATTATAGTTTGTCATTACTCCTCCTGCATTCTTCCTGGTTGTATCCCGATTAAATGGAGCTATGATTGAACCAATGACAAAATAAGGCAATCCAATTAAAACAAAAGGACCTAATTCCAAATTCAGACCGCTGATATGTAATGTGTCTAATTTTTTGGCGGATGCCATTAAACCAAGGGCAATGCCGTGTATATGTGTGGATTTTTTTGCCGGTGTTAAACCAAATATTTTAGATGAAGGTAGTACTTCTACCGAATCCGAAATTAATTGGGCATTTGATTTTTGAATTGTTATGAAAAACAACATTAATAACACTAATTTCTTTATCATAACATTACATACGTCGTTTTGCCTGTTTGTGCTGGACCATCCTTGAGTCGGCTGTTATAAGCCGTTTTTTTAGAACAATTTCCACCATTTGGCTTTTTTTGTCAGTTGCTTAATAGTTAGAGCCAATGTCGGTTTGGGCTTTGTTTTTTCAGATTCAAACTGCAATTCAGCGACATTATTCATGCGCCATCCCCCTGTCCAGGAAGGTTTAAATAAATAACCTTTACCGAATTGATTCTTTGCCTCATACTTTAAATCTACGGCAATTTTTCCAATGTTTTCATAGATGCCTGAATAGTCTTTATAAAACAAGTCAGGCATATACCAGGTAACATCTGGTTTATCTTGCCATTGTCCAAAATTGCAAATCAGAACTTCCGTATTTTCAAAGTCTTTAAGTGTTGGTTTGGTGACTTGATTTAGTCGAGTTGTTGCAACCAAATTATACGCTGTCTCAGGATTATTGTCAGTCGCTAAAACAATAGCTCCACCATAATTTCCATTTGCCAGTTTAAAAACCAAACAGTCCCCGGGCGCGAAAATTGGGGTTTTTGATTTGGTTTTTTTTCTTGATTTCGCTTTTGGTCTGTCAGACTTTATTTTTGCCAGAAACTTGTCTAGTTCGATTTTTCTTTTTTGAATATCTTGCTCACTTGCACCCAGGTCTAGCCAAATTTTTAAATCTGCGCCTGATGATATTATGTTATCTACAGTAGATAAAACTTTTGGATCAAGTGATTTTGTTTCCCACTGTGCTAATGCAAGTGCAAACCATAAACTATGTTTTTCTTCTTCTATTTCAAGAATTTCCCAATTGTCGTCAAAAACTTTTTTAGAAACGATTTCTGGCTCTCCACCTTTATTATAAAGTTCATAGAACTCATCATAAATGTCGGCAAATGCGTCACTGTCTTTTATTGCTGTGCCCCATGTTCCCATGTTTTTGTTGTCTCTCTAAAATGGTTTCTAACGTTTTCGTGGTTGCCACAGGGGCCGGCCCTGCCTGCCGCATGTTTCCCTAATATTTTACAATTACTTAAATCACAATTCTACCCAAAACCATTAATTTAAACGTACGGCAGGCAGGCACCAAAATACTAAAAAAACTAATGACTTCGGCCGGCCCTTGCGGCACACCACGTATTAGCAGCAGTTATTTTACGATTATCAATATTCTAATTAGATTTAATGACAGTCCCAAATGAACCTTCTGAAGATTCGTTGTGAATCATAATATAATCTGTAACGAATTCTAAATTGTAAAGTAATTTACTTGCCAAAAATTGCTTTGGAAATATAGTTGATTTAACTTCTCTAATGGAAGGAATAATCAAAAGCCTATTAACAAATGAAGTATCAATATTGTCATTAAAATTAACCTGAAGTCTGTTATATTCGGTGACTATCTTATCCATTTCTTCTGAATCTGAAGTTAAACTATCGCTTAGAAATAAATTAATATTTGAATTATTCGCTTCGATTAATTTCCAAATTCTGTAGTGGTCTTTTAGCCTTACTGAATCTAAGTGGTTTTGGAATTCAATAATTTGACCTTTCTGTTTAATATTTTTAGTTAAGATTTCTATTGAAATATCGTAACTGGTCTTAAGCTCCTTCTTTGAATTATTTGTTGAGCATGCAACTACGAATAAAAACAAGATGTAAATGGGATATTTTCTCATAATTGCTGCTAACGTTACCGCGGTTGCCTGCCCTGCCTGCCGCATGTTTCCCTAATATTTTACAATTACTTAAATCACAATTCTACCCAAAACCATTAATTTAAACGTACGGCAGGCAGGCACCAATTTAATAAAAAAACTAAAGCACAGGCCGGTTCTTGCGGACTGCGTGTTATGGGCGGTTACTACTCAGTTATAATTACATCCTGATCCATGCGAATTATTTTGCAATAGATTTATTTCATATGTTTTATTAATATACTTCAAAGTTAATGCATCATTGAGTAATTGAGAGCTTAAAAGGTAAAAACTATCTTCAAAACAAATTCTTTTATACTTCTCTAGATTTTTTAACTTATAAGTATCTAAGACTGTGTAGTATTTCCCATTTTCGTAAATAAAATAAAGAATATATAATTTTCCGCTATTTTCTAAATATCCAAAATTATAAACGAAATAGCCTGAACCAAAATCTAATTGAACTGATGAACTTCGATTTCTATGATCTTTTGCTGTTAATTCATGCATACCAGAAAAGCTCATATTGTAATTCAATAAATTGAATGTATATAATTCCGAATCCCGAATTTCATTATTTGTATCAACTTTAGACGTATCTATAATAAATGATGACGGATCCTTAATAAATATAAAACTCTGGGCATGGGACATCAATGAAATAATTGAAGTCAAGCATACTAATAATATTCTAATTGCCATATTTAATCGCCCATAACGTTCCCGTAGTTGCCGCAGGGGCCGGCCCTGCCTGCCGCATGTTTCCCTAATATTTTACAATTACTTAAATCACAATTCTACCCAAAACCATTAATTTAAACGTACGGCAGGCAGGCACCAAATTAATAAAAAAACTAAAGCACAGGCCGGTCCTTGCGGCAACCGCTCGTTATGGCCAGTTTTTTCTTACTAATTCATAAAAACGTCTTTTATCTTCAGCATTTTTAAGTGACCAGTATTTCATTGTATCTAAGTCATGGAGTGTACCGAATTCTGGTGATGCATAAAGAACACATCTAATTTTCTGACCTTTGTTATAAATTAAAAGATAACAAATATCTCCACCATATTTTTGCTGGTATAATTTTTTTCCTTGAGTATATTTAAAAATTTCAACGAACTCAAATTGATCATCCGAACTTAATTTAATTTTAGATGCATTTGATGAATCTAGGTCCCTATGATTATGCCAAAGGTTTGCTGTTGAACCATGTTCCTTGTAATTATTATAAATAAAAATTGAGTCTGCATTAAATTGCCCCTTTGTACTTTGGCCGCTTACTTGAAAACTGTATATTAAAATAGATGCAAGGAAAAATAAAAGTCGAGTTTCCATTGTTTGTATTGTAATATTGGCCATAACGTTTCGGCCATTGCAGCAGGCCGGGTTCCCTGCCTGCCGTATATTACTCTGAATAATCAAAGTTACTATGAAATTTCATTTTACCTATAAACATTAATAGTTGCAGACGGCAGGCAGGGAAGCCGAATTTACACATTTCCCCTTTACGTTTCAAAAGGAGCTAAAAACACATTCACCACTTCAAAACATTAGCCCTGCCTGCCGTATTCTACTCTGATTAATTAAAGTTAC
>Ga0190274_10000249_pt1 | contig 35571 bp, 34 predicted proteins | sample Popmic531T_FD_133002 | JGI IMG/M metagenome (GOLD analysis project Ga0190274, IMG submission 133002) | Populus adjacent soil microbial communities from riparian zone of Yellowstone River, Montana, USA - 531 T | ecosystem: Environmental > Terrestrial > Soil > Riparian zone | place: USA: Montana... | reverse complement strand
CGTCGCCAGCGCCGAGATGATCAAGCTCGCCTCCAACGCCTTCCTGGCGACCAAGATCTCCTTCATCAACGAGATCGCCAACGTCTGCGAGGAGGTCGGCGCCGACGTCGGCGAGGTCGCCCGGGGGATGGGCCTGGACGAGCGGATCGGGCCCTCGTTCCTGCGCGCCGGCATCGGCTACGGGGGCTCCTGCTTCCCCAAGGACGTCAGCGCCCTGAAGATGCTCGCCGGCAACACCGGCTACCACTTTCAGCTGCTGACCGCGGTGATCGAGGTCAACGAGCTGCAGAAGCGCCGCGTGGTCGCAAAGCTGCAGCGGCATCTCGGCTCGCTGCTCGACAAGCGGGTCGCCCTGCTCGGCCTCGCCTTCAAGCCCGATACCGACGACATGCGCGAGGCCTCGAGCCTGGTCCTGGCGGCGCGCCTGCAGGGCGAGGGCGCCGAGGTCGTCGCCTACGACCCGGTGGCGAGCGAACGCGCCGAGGAGCTGCTGAGCTCGGTCGAGCTCGCCGGCTCGGCGATCGAGGCGCTGGACGGCGCCGACGCCGCGGTCCTGGTCACCGAGTGGGGTGAGTTCGCCGCGCTCGACTGGGGCGAGGCGGCTGGCCGGATGGCGCGCGCCCTGCTCGTCGACGGCCGCAACTTCCTCGACCCGGAGAAGCTGAGAGCGGCCGGCTTCGAGTACGAGGGGATCGGCAAGAAGCAGGAAATCGGCGCGCCGTCCTAAGCGCCTCCGGGATGCAGGCAATCGTCCTAGTCGGCGGAGAAGGGACGCGGCTGCGGCCGCTGACCAACGACGTGCCGAAGCCGGCGCTGACCCTGGTCGATCGTCCTTTCCTCGCCTACATGATCGAGTGGCTGGCGGCGCACGGCGTGACCGAGGCGGTCCTGGCCTGCGGTTTCCTGCCCGACGTGCTGCGCGAGGCGCTGGGTGAGGCGGCGCACTCCGGCGTGCGGCTGACCTACGTCGCCGAGCCCGACCGCCGCGGCACCGCCGGGGCGATCCGCTTCGCCGCAGACGCGCTCGGCGAGCGGCTCGAGGACCGCTTCCTCGCGCTCAACGGCGACGTCCTCGCCGACCTCGACCTGACCGCGCTGATCGGCGCCCACGAGGAGCGCGCTGCGCGGGCGACGATCGCCCTCCACCCGGTCGGGGACGCGGCCGCCTACGGCCTCGTCAGCGCCGATGTCGGGGGAAACGTGACCGAGTTCGCCGAGAAGACCGGCGAGCGGGTTCCGGGCGAGGTCAACGCCGGTGCCTACTGCCTCGAGCGCTCGGTGCTCGACCTGATCCCACCGGACCGCGAGGTCTCGATCGAGCGCGAGGTCTTCCCGCGGCTGATCGGCATGGGCCTCGGCGCGCTCCGCCTCGACGGCTACTGGATGGACATCGGCACGCCGGAGCGCTACCTGCGGGCGAGCTGGGACATCCTCGAGGGCCGGGTGGAGACGCGGGTGCGCCCGACCGCGCCGGGCCTGTTCGTGGGCGCGGGGGCCGAGATCGACGCCGGCGCCACGGTCGGGCCGCGCGCCGTCGTCTCCGCGGGCTGCCGCGTCGGCCCCGGGGCCCGGGTGACCGGGTCTGTGCTGCTCGACGGTTGCGAGGTCGGGCCCGGCGCCACGGTGAGCGATTCCGTTCTCGCCGCGGGCGCCTCGGTCGCCGCCGGCGCGGAGCTGGACGGCGCGATCGTGGGTAGTAATGAAAGGGTGCCCGCTCAGGACGCATGATCGACGACGTACTCGGCATCCCGGATCAGCTTCGCGACGCCCTCTGGCGGATCGAGTCGGCGCGCCTCGAGCCCGCCGACTCGGCTGGCGTGATCGTCTGCGGGATGGGCGGCTCGGCGATCGGCGGCGACCTCGCCGCCGCGGCGCTCGGCGATCGCCTCACGCGCCCGTTGGTCGTCATCCGCGGCTACGAGCTGCCGAGCTGGGCGACGCCGGAGTGGACCGTGCTCTGCTCCAGCTACTCCGGCAACACCGAGGAGACGCTGGCCTGCTTCGCGGCGGCGGAGGCGCTCGGCGCGCGTCGCATGGTCGCCAGCACGGGCGGCGAGCTGGTCGACGACGCGAGGGCGGCGGGCGTGCCGGTGGTCGGCCTGCCGGGCATCTTCCAGCCCCGGGCCGCCGTCGCCTACATGTTCGCCGTCCCCGCCGAGGTGGCGGCGCTGGCTGGTGCCGCCCCCCGTGTTCACACCGAGATCGACGCCGCGGCTGCCTTCCTCGAAGCCGAGTCGGAGGGACTGCGGGCCCGTGCCGCGGAGATCGCCGGGCAGCTCGACGGCACCTTTCCGATCGCCTACGGCGCCGACCTGACCGCACCGGTTGCGCGGCGCTGGAAGACCGAGATCAACGAGAACGCCAAGCTCCCGGCCTTCTTCGCCGAGCTCCCCGAGGCCGACCACAACGAGCTCTGCGGCTGGGCGGCGGCGGAGGCGCGCCTATCCGCCGTCTTCCTCGAAGACCCCGACCAGCACCCGCGCGAGCGGCACCGCTTCGAGCTGACCGCCGCCGCGGTCGCGGCCGAGGGGGCCGCCGCGGTCCGCGTCGAGACCGCCGGGGCGACCCGAGTCGCCCGCCTGCTCTGGGCGACGATGCTCGGCGACCTCGTCTCCCTCGAGCTCGCCGCGGCGCGCGGCGTGGACCCGGTGCCGGTGGAGGCGATCGAGCGCTTCAAGCAGGAGATGGGGCGGCCATGAGGGCGATGGTGCTGGCCGCCGGGCTGGGAACCCGCCTGCGGCCGATCACGTACGAGATGCCGAAGCCGATGGTGCCGGTTCTGAACCGGCCGGTGATGGAGCACAGCCTCCGCCTCCTCGCGCGCCACGGCTTCACCGAGACGATCGCCAACCTGCACTGGTTTCCCGACGTGATCCGGGCCTACTTCGGCGACGGCTCGGAGTTCGGGGTGGAGCTGACCTACAGCCACGAGGAGCGGCTGCTCGGCACCTCGGGCGGCGTGCGCAACGTCGCCGGGTTCCTCGGCGAGGACTTCCTGATCATCTCCGGCGACGCCCTCACCGATCTCGACCTGACCGCGATGCGCGAGTTCCACGAGTCGCACGACGGGATCGCCACCCTGGCCACCAAGCGGGTCGAGGACACCACCCAGTTCGGCGTGGCGATCACCGGTTCCGACGGCCGCATCCAGGGCTTCCAGGAGAAGCCCGATCCCTCCGAAGCGCTCTCCGACCTGGCCAACTGCGGCATCTACATGTTCCGCTCGGAGATCTTCGACTTCTTTCCATCTCCCGGCAGCAGCAAAGCCGCCGGGCAGGGCGATCCACCCGGCTTCGCCGACTGGGCGATGGACGTGTTCCCGCGCCTCCTCGAGGGCGACGTGCCGTTCTATTCGCACGAGATCGACGCCTACTGGAACGACATCGGCAACCTCGAGGAGCTGCGCGAGAGCACGCTCGACGCGCTCGGTGGCGCGGTCGAGGTCGAGCGCGAGGGGGAGGTGGTCGAGGGAGTCCGCAGCGGCGAGCCGGTCGGCGAGGAGGGCCCGCTGCTCGGGCCGGTGCTGCTCGCCGACGGCTGCGAGATCGGCGACGACGTCCGTATCGACGGACCCTCGGTGATCGGCGAGGGGGTTCGGGTCGGGGCCGGCAGTCGGTTGCGCGAAGTGATCGCCCTGCCGGGCGCGGAGATCCCGGCCGGGTCGGTGCTGATCGGGGCGATTGCCGGGCGGCGTGCCTGACGAGCGCCGAGGGGAGGGAGCCGACACCCCTCCGCGGGAATTTGTCGCGCGCCCTATCGGGCGCAGCTCCCTGAGATGGTGCCCGCCTATGGCGGGCAGGAACCAGATTGCATATCGCGCGCTTCGCGGACATTCCCACGGAGGGGTGTCGGCTCCCTCCCATCACACGATCGCCAAAATCTGCCGGTAGCTCCCGAGGAACACAAGCTCCGGCGAAAAGCACGTTCTCCATGCCTGTCCTGCTCAAAGCTTCTGGACCCTTGGCCGTCCCGATGCTGCGTGTTGGGGGAGGGACCCGGTCGTGCCCCGTGCGAATGTGGCCGAAGGCCGCGATATGCAATCTGGTTCCTGCCCGCCATAGGCGGGCAGCATCATCCGGAGCTGCGCCCGAAGGGCGCGCGACTGAATTCGCACGGGGCACGACCGGGTCCCTCCACAGACAATTTGCAATGCGCGCGCCACGCGTGCGTTCGAGAGATCGAGGATCTCGGCATGGAGATCCTGCGGGCAGCCAGCATTGCCCTCGCGCCGCCGTTGTGCGCGGCCTGCGGCCGTTCCTGTCGTCCGGAGGCGGTCGTTTGCACGCGTTGCGGACGGCGGCTGGGGGCCGCGGAGCCGCTGCTCGGGAAGGGGCCGCCGGGCCTCGACCGGGCCTGGTCCTCGGCGCCGCATGAGGACGTCGCCCGGAGTCTCGTCGCGGCGTTGAAGTTCCGCCGCCTGCTGCCGGTCGCCGACCTGATGGCGGACCGGATCCAGTGGCTGGCGCCCGCGCACATGCTGAGCGGGGCGATCGTGCCGGTGCCACCCGCGCAGCTGCGCTTACGGCGGCGCGGGTTCGATCCCGCCGGCGAGCTGGCGGCGGCGCTGGCGGAGCGCCTCGGCTCGCCGCTGGAGCCGTGCTTGATGCGCCGGGGCGGCAGGCGGCAGGTAGGCCGGCGGCGAGCGGAGCGACTCGGCCGGCCGCCGCGTATCGAGGCGGCCGGCACCGTTCCCCGCAGCGTCCTGCTGGTCGACGACGTGCTGACCACCGGGGCGACGATGACCGCCTGCGCGCAGGCTCTGCGGGCGGCCGGGGCCGCCCGCGTTGTCGCCGTCACTTTCGCGCGGCGACTGTGAGCCTAGTTTCTAAGGATGCAACTCCGCCGGCCGGCCGCGCATCTGGTCGACGAGGCGTCGCGTGCGGCTGCGCTTGCGGCGCAGCTCGCGGTGTTTCTTTACCTGGCGGCGCACGTCCTCCGCCAGTTCGTGCACGGAATGGGTCATGTCGGGCGAGGCCTCGTGCGCTCGCAGAGTCCTTCCCTTGAGGTAGAAGGTCGCCTCCGCCACCTGGCTGTCGGCGATGCGCGGATTGCGCTCCTCTGAGAGCACCACCTCCAGCGTCGCGAGCGGGGAAACCTGCCGGCCGAGGCGCTGGAATCGCTTCCGCACCATCTCACGCAGGTCGTCGTCCATCTCGACGTTCCGGCCTCGAATCTCAATCCGCATGAGCGCCTCCTTGTCGTTTCGAATTCGACCATACGCTCCTTACCCAGCTCGCGCAAGGGACAAGCAGGACCCTGTATGTCCCGCATCGCTACCCTTGACCGATGCCCGCAATGGACCTCGTAACCAAGGCGCTGCGGACTGGGGAGGGGCGCAAGTTCAAGGCCTACCAGAAGCGCGCCGAGGCGATCAACCGCTTCGAGCCGGAGATGGAAGCCCTCGCCGACTCGGAACTGCGCGAGGAGGCCGACTCGCTCCGCGAGCACGCCCGTAATGGGGCCTCGCTCGACAGCCTGTTGCCGGAAGCCTTCGCGCTGACCCGCGAGGCGGCGCGGCGCACGATCGGCCAGCGCCACTACGACGTGCAGCTGATCGGCGGCATGGTGCTGCACGACGGCGCGATCGCCGAGATGAAAACCGGCGAGGGCAAGACCCTGACCGCGACGCTGCCCGTCTTCCTCAACACCCTGGCCGGCGACAGCGTCCACGTGGTCACCGTCAACGACTACCTGGCCCGCCGCGACTCGGAATGGATGAAACCGATCTTCGACGCGCTCGGGGTGAGCGTTTCCGCCCTCCAGGACTCCGACGACCACGAGGCCCGGCAGCGCAAATACGCGATGGACGTCACCTACGGGACCAACTCGGAGTTCGGCTTCGACTACCTGCGCGACAACATGTCCGCCTCGCTCGAGCACTGCGTCCAGCGCGATCACAGGTTCGCGATCGTGGACGAGGTCGACAACATCCTGATCGACGAGGCGCGGACGCCGCTGATCATCTCCGGGGCCCCCGAACAGGCCGCGCAGACCTACTACACGTTCGCCCGCCTCGTCAAACAGCTGACCGGGGTCCCGGCCAAACAGAAACTGAAATCGCTGGGCGAGTCCAAGGACACCTCCGGCGTCGACTACGACTACGAGTACGACGAGAAGCACAAGACCGTCGCTCCGACCGAGCGCGGCGTGAGCGAAGCCGAGAAATTCATCGGCGTCGACAACCTCTACGTCAGCGAGCACGGCAGCCTCGTCAACCACCTGAGCCAGGCGCTGAAGGCCGAGTCCCTCTACAAGAAGGACAAGGACTACGCGGTGATCGACGGCGAGGTGATGATCATCGACGAGTTCACCGGCCGCATCCTCGAGGGGCGGCGCTGGTCGGAGGGCCTGCACCAGGCGGTCGAGGCGAAGGAGGGCGTGGCGATCCGCGAGGAGAACCAGACCCTCGCGACGATCACCCTGCAGAACTACTTCCGCCTCTACGACAAGCTCGCCGGGATGACCGGAACCGCGCTCACCGAGGCGACTGAGTTCATGAAGATCTACAAAATCCCGGTGGTCGAGATCCCGACCAACCAGCCGATGGTCCGGGCCGATCACAACGACCAGATCTTCAAGACCAAGGACGGCAAGTGGGGGGCGGTGCTCGAGGAGATCCTCACCCGCCACGAGCAGGGCCAGCCGATCCTGGTCGGAACGGTCTCGGTCGAGGTCTCGGAGATGATCTCCGAGGCGCTGAAGCGGGAGGGGATCGAGCACGCGGTGCTGAACGCGAAGCCCGAGCACGCCGAACGAGAGGGTGAGCTGATCGCCCAGGCCGGCCGCAAGGGCGCGGTGATGATCGCCACCAACATGGCCGGGCGCGGCGTCGACATCAAGCTCGGCGGCGACCCCGAGCAGCTGGCGGTGACCGAGCTGAAGAAAAAGGGCATCGCTCCGGAGAGCGAGGGCTACGAGGAGGCGCTGGCGGCGAAGGCGGCGGAGTTGGAGCCGCGGTGCAAGGCGGAGGCCGATGAAGTGCGCGAGCTCGGCGGCCTGTTCATCTGCGGCACCGAGCGGCACGAGTCGCGGCGGATCGACAACCAGCTGCGCGGCCGTTCCGGCCGCCAGGGCGACCCCGGCGAGTCGCGCTTCTACCTTTCCGCCGAAGACGAGGTGATCCGCCTCTTCGCCGGCGACCGCATCTACAAAATCCTCGACCGTCTCGGCCCGGTCGACGAGGACGGGACCGAAGTTCCGCTGGAAGCGAAGATGCTGACGAAAACCGTCGAGAACGCCCAGAAGAAGGTCGAGGAACAGAACTTCCTGATCCGTAAGCGGGTGCTCGAGTACGACGACGTGATGAACGAGCAGCGGCGTGTCATCTACCGGTACCGCCGCGAGATCCTCGAAGGCCGCGACATGTCCGACACCGCCCGCGACGAAGTCGAGGGCGTGATCGAGCGGCTGGTCGACGAGTACACCTCAGCCGAGCTGCTCGAGGACTGGGACCTCGGCGAGCTGGAGACGCAGCTGCGCCAAATCTGGCCGGTCAGCCTCGAGGTCGGGAGCCTGGCGCCGGAGAGCGTCGAGAGCGAGAAGCTCAAGGACGACCTCGACGACGACGCGATGAGCGCCTACGACGAGCGAGAGCAGCAGCTCGGCGCGGAGCTGATGCGGTACCTGGAGCGTTCGATCCTGTTGCAGGTGATCGACACCCGCTGGCGCGAACACCTCTTCGACATGGACTACCTGCGGGAAGGAATCCACCTGCGCGGCTTCGCTCAGATCGACCCCCTCGTCGCCTACAAAAACGAGGGCTACTCGATGTTCGAAGACCTGATGCACTCGATCTGGGAGGAGTTCAGCCGCCTGGTGTTCCGGGCCGAGGTCGAAATCGACCCCGCTCAGGCCAATGGGGCGCCGGCGGCCGGCAACGAGCCGACCGCGCTCGACTACTCGGGCGGCACGCTCGACGGTCAGCCCTCGGCGCTGGAACAGGTCGCGGCCGCGGGCGGTGCTGGGGGCGTCGCCGATGCCGCCGCCTCGCAGGCGATCGGCGGCAACGGCGAGGTGGTCGAGACCGTGGTCAAGGACGAGCACGACAAAATCGGGCGCAACGATCCTTGCTGGTGTGGGAGCGGGAAGAAGTTCAAGAAGTGTCATGGGGCCTGACGGGGATCCCGGCAGGGGTTCCACTTAACTTTTTCGACGTTCTCGCTGGCTGACGCAATGGGCCGTGGCGGCGAAAAAGTACAAGACGTTCCACCCCTGCCGGGATCCCCGTCGTGATCCACGATCCCGTTCGAGAGTTCATTCGCGCGTTTAACGAGCGGGATCTGGATGCTTTCGTAGCTGTTTTGGATCCGGAGGTGGAGATTCATGCGAGTCGGGGTCTGCGGAAGGGGCGGGATGCGGCTCGGGTCTGGGCTACGCGGGCGCCCGGTGGGGTGCAGCAGGAGATCGAGCTGGAGCAGCTCTATGAGGACGGGACCGAGGGGGGCGGGGGACGCGCTGTCGCGTTGATCGTCCGTCGCTGGCACTGGGAGGAAACCGGCGAGCCGGCGGGGGAGGAAGCGATGGCCTGGTGCTTCGAGCTGCGCGGGCGTCGGGTGCGTTCCTGGCGCCCCTGCGAGGACCGCGAGCAGGCGCTCCGCGACGCCGGCTTCACCCGCGGGTAGTCTTCGGCGATGGCCGACGCCGCTCCTACCGAAGCGATCGCACCGCGCCTGGCCGCTGTCCGCGAGCAGCTGTCCCTGCTCTCGGACTACCTTTGACCCCGCGGCCCTGAAGCGCGAAGCCGCCCGGCTCGAGGAGGAAATGGGCCGCCCCGGATTCTGGGACGATCAGGAGGCCGCCGCCCGCACTTCCGCCGCGCACGCTCGCGCGCAGCGCCGGTTGGAGACCTTCCGAGAGCTGGAGAGCGACGTCGCGGACCTCGGCGACCTCGCCGAGATGGCGGACGAGGACGAGGAGATGGCGTCCGAGCTGGACGCCCAGCTGAACTCGGTCGAACGCCGCCTCGCCGAGCTCGAGGAGGCGCGGCTGTTCAGCGGCGGCTACGACGCCGGCGACGCCGTCGTCACCGTTCACGCCGGTGCCGGCGGCACCGACTCCCAGGACTGGGCCGAGATCCTCCTGCGCATGTACCTGCGCTGGGCCGAGCGACGCGGTTTCCAGGTCGAGATGGTCGAGGCCTCGCCGGGGGAGGAGGCCGGGCTGAAGTCGGCGACCTTCATCGCCCGCGGCGAGAACGCCTACGGTCTCTTCGCCGCTGAGCGCGGCGTCCACCGGCTCGTCCGGATCTCGCCGTTCGACTCCTCCGCCCGCCGTCACACGAGCTTCGCCCAGCTCGACGTCGGGCCGGTCGTCGAGGACGGCGTCGAGGTCGAGATCGACGACGCCGACCTGCGCGTCGACACCTACCGTGCTTCCGGCGCCGGCGGCCAGCACGTCAACAAGACCGACTCGGCGGTGCGGATCACCCACCTCCCGACCGGCGTCGTCGTGCAGTGCCAGAACGAGCGCTCGCAGACCCAGAACAAGGCGGTGGCGATGCAGCTGCTGCGCTCGAAGCTGATCGAGCTGGAGGAGCGCAAACGCTCCGAGGAGCTGGCGAGGCAGCGCGGCGAGGTCAAAGACGTCGCCTGGGGTTCGCAGATCCGCAGCTACGTTCTGCACCCGTACACGATGGTCAAGGACCACCGCACCGAGCACGAGGTCGGCGACGTGCAGCGGGTGCTCGACGGCGACCTCGACGAGTTCGTCCGCGACTACCTCAACAAGACCGCCGCTGCGTCGGCGAACTAGTTATGGAGCCGCTGGGCTTTCTGGAGCGCTCCGCCGCCGGCGATCCCGAGGGCCTGCTGGTGCTGCACCATGGGCGGGGCACCGAAGAGCGCGACCTGCTCGGACTGGCCGACGCCCTCGACCCCGAGGCCCGCTTGCGTGTCGTGACGCCGCGGGCACCGCTGCGACTGCCCGGCTCGCCCGGCTCGCCCGGCTACCACTGGTACCTGGTGCAGCGCGTCGGCTATCCCGACCGCGACACCTTCCGCGCCGCCCGCGCTGCGCTCGCCGACCTCCACGACCGCCTCTGGGAGGAGACCGGGATCGGGCCGGAGCGCACCGCGCTCGGCGGTTTCTCGATGGGCTCGGTGATGAGCTACGCGATGGCGCTCGGAGCCGACCGGCCGCCGGTCGCCGGGATCCTCGCCTTCAGCGGCTTCGTGCCCGTCGTCGAGGACTGGGAGCCGAGCTTCGGGGATCGCCGGGCGACCCGGGCCTTCATCGCCCACGGTCGCCGCGACCCGATCATCGAGATCGGCTTCGCGCAGCGGGCACGCGAGTTGCTCGAGGAAGGCGGGCTCGACGTCAGCTACCGCGAGTCCGATATCGGGCACCAGATCGACCCGGCGCACCTGCGCGACGCGACCGCCTGGCTGGGCGAGACGCTCGCCGGCTGAGGGTTATTCCGACTGCAGCCAGGTGAGGCCGCGCGGGGTCGCGTGCCTCACGTCCAGGTGGCGGTCGAAGTAGGAGCCGCACCAGCGCGGCGCGCCGAGGACCCTGAGGCGCACCGTGAAGTCCCGGGCCGCCAGCACCTTCGCCATCTGGTTCTCGGTCAGCTCACGGTTCAGCCGCAGCACGCCCTTTTTGCCGAAGCGCTTCTTCTCGCTGCCGAGGAAAAGCGAGCCTTTGCCGCCGTGGGTGCCGTAGTCGACCTTGACGGCGGTCGGGGAAGTGGTGGTGTAGCGGATCTGGAGGCGGACCCTGTCGCTGTTGCCGGAGGCGAAGGCCGTCGGGCGCACGGTGGTCAGGAGGCACTCGATCGGGGCTTCGGGGCCGACCGTTTCTTCTTCGCATTCGCCCGGTTCTTCCTCATCGCATTCTTCTTCGATCGCGACCTCTTCGTCCTCACTGGCCGCAGCTTCTTCTTCCTCTTCCCCGGTCGGGGCGGCGAGGACGTCGGGCAGGGTGAAGCCGGTGGGGCCGGGCACGGTCAGCGCCTGCGCGACGGGCGTGAGGCAGAGCAGGGCGAACAGGACGAGGAGGACGAACGGGGTGCGTCGCATGCCCTCCTGGATCGGCCGCACGCCGCAAGCCCTTTAGTCATGTGGATCAGCTTTCGAGGACGCCCTCGAGCCGCAACAGGCCCTCCTTCATCGGCAGGCCGCCGCCGTAGCCGCCGAGCGCACCGCCGGTGCGCAGGACGCGGTGGCAGGGAACGACGAGGGGAATCGGGTTGGACCCGCAGGCCGACCCCGCGGCACGCACCGCGCGCTCGTTGCCGGCGCGTCGTGCCATCTCCGTGTAGCTGCGGGTCTGGCCGTAGGGGATGCGGGCGATCGCCCGCAGCACCCGCCGGCGGAAGTCCCTGCTGAGCCGCCAGTCGAGCGGCAGGTCGAAATCGGTCAGCTTGCCCTCGAAGTAGAGGTCGAGCTCCCGCCGGACCCGGTCGAGCTGAGCGGGGGCCTCGAGCACGCGGGGCGAGACCCGCTCGGCCAGATCGCCGAGCAGCTGCTCGGCGTCCTGATTGGGGAGGCCGACCCGGACCAGCCCCCGCGGCGTGCTCGCCAGCAGCAGCGGGCCGAAAGGCGAGTCGGCCGTCGTGTAGGCGACGTCGAGCAGGCCCTCCTCGGCGGCGCGCTCGGTCAGTCTGTTCAGCGCTGCTTTCATGCCAGCTCCTTTCTCAGTCGCTTCAGTCCCTCGTGCAGGCTGCGGCGGGCCGCCTCCGGCGAGCAGCCAAGCGCGGCGGCGATCTCGGCGTGGGGGAGATCGCTGGCGTAGCGCAGCGTCACCGCGGCCCGCTGTTTCGGCGGCAGGGCGCCGACCGCCTCCCAGACGCCGCTGTCGGAGGCGGCGCCGAGCAGCCGCGTGTCGTCCTTGGCGCCCCCGGCCTCGTCGATATCCGCGACGGGGAGCGGCCGGCGCCCGCCGGCGCGATGGTGGTCGATCGCCTTGTGGTGGGCGATCGTGATCAGCCAGCCGCGCAGGTTGGCGGCATCGGTCAGCTTCGGATAGGCCCGCAGGGCGGCGAGGAAGGTCTCCTGGAAGCAGTCGTCCGCGTCGCCGCGGCCGACCGCGCCGCGCAGGACCGCCATCACTTCGCCGGCGTGCTCGTCGATCAGGGTCTGGAACGGGGGCAGGTCGCTCACCTCGGGGATTAAACGCCCCGGCGGCGCCGGACGTGAGGCCCTTCCGAGATTGACCTCGCTGGAACCGGGTCAATCTCGGAGGGGCGGGTTCCCCTAGGCTGGCGCGATGCCCGATCCCGGCGAGCCGCTGAGCGAGATCGTCCGCCGCGCCCTGGCCGAGGACCTCGGCGACGGCGATGTCACCACCGAGGCGACGGTGCCGGCCGAGGCGCGGGCGCGGGCGCGGATCGTGCAGAAAGCGCCGGGCGTCGCCTTCGGGTTCGACGCGGTCGAGGAGGCGCTGCGCCAGAGCGGCGTCGAGGACCTCGACCGGCTCGTGGTCGAGGGGCAGTGGCGCGAGCAGGTGCCGGCCGAGGTGCTACTGGTGAGCGGCCCGGCCCGGGCGCTGCTCGCCGCCGAGCGCACCGCGCTCAACTTCCTCGGCCACCTCTCCGGGATCGCCACCCTCACGGCGCGCTTCGCCGCGGCGGTCGAGGGCACCGGCGCCCGCATCCTCGACACCCGCAAGACGACGCCGGGGCTGCGGGGGCTGGAGAAGGCGGCGGTCGCGGCGGGCGGCGGGGTCAACCACCGGATCGGGCTCTACGACGCGATCCTGATCAAGGAGAACCACATCGCCCTCGCCGGTGGGGTGGCCAAGGCAGTCCATGCCGCGCGGCGCGCCCAGCCGGAGATGCCGATCGAGATCGAGTGCCGCGACCTCGAAGAGGTCGCCTACGCGCTCGGGGTCGGCGCCGAGCGCCTGCTGCTCGACAACATGGACCCCGAGACCCTGCGGGCGGCGGTGCGCCTCCGCGACGAACACGCCGGCGAGCGGAAGCCGACGCTCGAGGCCTCCGGCGGCGTCAATCTGAAGACGGCCCGCCCGATCGCCGAGACCGGCATCGACTTCATCTCAATTGGCGCCCTCACCCATTCAGCTCCGAGCTTGGACTTCAGCCTCTTACTTGAGGAGGCGTGAGAGCCGCCGATCCTTGAGAATCCGACCGCCCGTCTGCTCCTCCGGGCAGTAGTTCGTCTGGTGTTCGGAGAAGAAGATGGCCTCGATCGTCGTGCCGCAGCGTGGGCAGGGTTCGCCCTCGTGTTTGTGGACCTTGAGCGGCATCGGGACCTTGTCCGGGACCTCGGGCCCGATCGTCTCCTCGTAGTGATCGATCGCGTCGCCGAGCACGTGCAGCGCCGCGTGGAGGCGCTCCACCTCCTCGTCGCTCAGCTCCGAGCCTTTCTTGAAGGGCGAGAGGCGGGCCTCCCAGAGAATCTCATCGACCCAGGAGCGGCCGATCCCGGAAATGTCCGCTTGGTGGCGCAGCAGCGGGTGCAGGTGCCGCGGCAGGTCGATCGCCGCCGCGAACCGCTCGAGCGGGGGAGGGGGCCACGCTTCCGGCCCCAGCCTCGCCACCATCTCATCGTCCGCGACGGCGCCGGCCGGCAGCAGCTTCGCCCAGGCCCGCTGCTTGGTCCCGAACTCGCGCAGCCGCAGCTCACGCCCGTCCTCGAGCCGCACCAGGACCCGCGTGGCGCGGTCTTTGATCGATGCCCGTTTGTCGAAGACCCGCAATCGCCCCGCCGACATCAGGTGGATCAAGAGCGCCAGGTCGCCGAACTCGACCACCGGCATCTTCCCGACCCGCCGCACCCCGGTCAGCTCGCGCCCGGCCAACGCTTCCAGCGGCGGCTCGAACGTCTTCATCACGTTCATCCCCGGCGCCACGGTTGATTCGACGGAAGCTCCCGACAGACTGGCGTTCAACCTGCGCGCAACGATCTCGACCTCAGGCAACTCGGGCATGGACAAAGTCTGCCGCCTCGGTCCCGCAAACCCAAAGCAGTAAACTTTGTCCACGTTCATTCGACTGGATTGAGGCTCGCGCCCAACCAGCGAACATCAGGAAAGGAAGGGCTCATGCAGGAGCTCCCGACGATCCAACCTACGTTTGCACCGGAGCTCTCGCCGGAGCAGATCGCTGAGCTCAGCGACGAGATTCGCGCGCTCGCCGCGGAGCGCGACGCGGTGATCCTCGCGCACAACTACCAGCTGCCCGAGGTCCAGGACGTCGCCAACCACCTCGGCGACTCGCTCGGCCTCTCGCGCCAGGCCGCGGCCACCGACGCCGAGGCGATCGCCTTCTGCGGCGTCCACTTCATGGCCGAGACGGCCTCGATCCTCTCCCCCGAGAAGACGGTCCTGATCCCCGACCTCGACGCCGGCTGCTCGCTCTCGGACTCGATCGACGCCGACCAGCTGCGCGCCTGGAAGGGGGAGTACCCGGACGCCCTCGTCGTGATGTACGTGAACACCTCGGCCGAGGTCAAGGCGGAGACCGACTACTGCTGCACCTCCTCCAACGCCGTCAAGGTCGTCGAACACATCTGGGCCGAGCACGGCCCCGACACCGAGATCCTCTTCGGCCCCGACATGTGGCTGGGCGCCTTCGTCGAGCGCGAGACGGGGCTGATCGACGACCAGGAGCGGCGCGGCCGCTTCCACATCTGGGACGGCGAGTGCCACGTCCACGCCGGCATCCGCCCCGGCGACATCGCCCGCACCCGCGCCGAGCACCCCGGGGCCGAGTTCCTGATCCACCCCGAGTGCGGCTGCTCGACCCAGGCGATGGAGTACGTCGCCGCCGGCGACATCGACGCCGAGGGCGTCCACATGCTCTCCACCTCGGGGATGCAGAACCACGTCGAAGACAATCCGGAAGGCGAGTTCGTCGTCGCCACCGAGAACGGGATGCTCTACCCGCTGCAGCAGGCGGCCCCCCGCGCCAACCTGATCGAGGCCAACCGGATGGCCATCTGCAAGTACATGAAGATGATCACGCTGCCGAAGCTGCGCGACTCGCTGCGCGAGATGAAGTTCGAGGTCAGCGTCCCGGCCGAGGTCGCCGAGCGGGCCCGGGTCCCGATCGAGCGCATGGTCGCGATCGGCTAGCAGGCTGAAAGATCGCCTGCGTGGGCGCGGTCTTGCGCGATCGAGGGACCGCAGGAGTCACCCTGTGTCCGCAGAAGCCACCTCCGCATGGCCAGACTGAAGAAGAACAAGCACCGCGACGACGAGCCGCGGCGGCCACGCGGCCGCCGGGCGCCGATCATCGAGCTCAGCGACGTCACCAAGGTCTACCCCGGTGGCCACATGGCGCTCGACCGGGTCAACCTGGCGATCGGCCGCGGCGAGTTCGTCTTCCTGGTCGGCCCGACCGGCTGCGGCAAGTCGACCCTGATCAAGATGCTGATCCGCGAGCTTGCGGCCACCGACGGCGCCGTGAAGATCGCCGGCCGCGACATCGGCCAGCTGTCCGAGAAGAAGATTCCGCAGCTGCGGCGCAACATCGGCACCGTCTTCCAGGACTTCAAGCTGCTTCCCAACCGGACCGTTTACGACAACGTCGCCTACGCGCTGCAGGTGATCGGCGCCAGCCGCGCCGAAATCCGCGACCAGGTGCCGGCGACGCTGCGCCTCGTCGGCCTCTCTACCAAGCTGAACAGCTACCCCGACCAGCTCTCCGGCGGCGAGCAGCAGCGAGTCTCGGTCGCCCGCGCCTTCGTCAACCACCCGCCGCTGCTTCTGGCGGACGAGCCCAGCGGCAACCTCGACCCGGTCACCTCGATCGGGATCATGCAGCTGCTCTACCGGATCAACAAGACCGGCACCACGGTCGTCGTCGTTACCCACGACCGAGAGATGGTCGACTCGATGCAGCGCCGTGTGGTCGAGCTCTATGAGGGCCGGGTCGTCCGCGACGAGGTGAGCGGCGGCTACACCGAGGAGTCGACCACCGAATTCGGCCTGCGGATGCAGGCCGAGATGGGCGTCGGCCGCGAGGGCGAGGGCCAGACCAACGGACACGACCAGGGCTCGCTGCTCTGATGGGCCGCTTGGCGTTCTTCCTCCAGGAGGCGCTGCGCGCGCTGCGCCGCAACGGCGCGCCGACCCTGGCCGCCGTCGTCACCACGGTGGTGACCGTCGTCCTGCTCGGCGTCCTGATCCCGATCTTCCAGACCGCCCAGGGCAAGAGCGACGAGATCCGCAGCGAGCTCAACGTCCAGTTCGGTCTCTTCGACGACGCGACCAAAGCCGAAAGAAACGAGCTGCGGGAAGAGTTGGAAGCGATCCCGCATGTCGCGCACGTCACCTATATCACCAAGGGACAGGCGCTGAAGACGCTGACCGCCGACCTCGAGGACAAGACGATCGTCGCGCAGCTGAGCAGCAACCCGCTGCCGGCCAGCTTCGAAGTCAAAGCCGACGATGCCGCCAACCTGGACGGAGTCTGCGAAGCCGTCATACGACCGATCGACGGCACTTGCGAGGCGATCGTGCGGGAGGGCTCCGACTCGACCGTGAAGACGAACCCGATCTCACCGATAATCAGCAATCCCTTCGACCGCCAGGAAGCCTTCGCGGAAATAGAGGAGGTGACCAGCGCCCTGAAGATCGTGCTCACCGTGCTCACCGGTTTGCTGGTCCTCGCTTCGCTGATGCTGGTCGGCAACACGATCCGGCTCTCGATTTACACCCGCCGTCGCGAGGTCGAGGTGATGCGCCTGGTCGGCGCCACCCGCTGGTTCATCCGCTGGCCGTTCATGATCGAGGGCGTCGTCGTCGGCTTCGCCGGCGGCCTGATAGCAATACTGATCCTGTGGCTCGGCAAGCTCACGGTCGTCGACCCGCTCAGCGACTCCTTCGAGTTCCTCGCGGCGCAGAACAACAGCACGATGTCGTTCCCCGCCATGGTGGCGGTCCTGTTCGCCGCCGCGGTGCTGGTCTCGACGATCGGTTCCGGTATCACCCTGCGCCGCTTCCTCAAGGTCTGAGGCTACCGGCGTGACGGGGCGCGGGGCCGTGGCCTACGCCGTGGCGCTGATCGCCTTCCTCTGCGCCGGCCTCTGGCTGGGCGGCCACCCGACCACGCTGCCCGAATTCATCCGCGAGCCGTTCATCGGCTCCCCGGCCGGGCTGACCGCCGAGGCGGCCGAAGCGATCGAGGACACCTACTTCCAGCCGGTCGGCGAGACCGAGCTCACCAACGCTTCCCTGCAGGGTCTGGTGCGCGAGCTGCGCAGGCGCCACGGCGACCGCTTCTCCGAATACTTCTCCCCCGAAAGGATCGAGAGCTTCAACCAGGTGATCGAAGGACATTTCTCCGGGGTGGGGCTGTCGATCGTCGAAGTCAAACGGGGTCTGCGGGTGGTTCAGGTCTTCGCCGGCTCGCCCGCCGACCGGGCGGGGATCGCGCCGGGCGACACGATCGTCTCGGTCGACGGCGAGCCGATCGCCGGGATCAACAGCGCCGAGGCGACCGCGAAGATCAAAGGCCCGGAAGGCACCGAGGTCACCCTCGGCGTCCGCGACGCGCAGAGCGGCGAGGTCCGCCGGCTGCGGCTGACGCGGGCCGAGGTGAAGTTGCCGAACGTCAGCAGCAGGGTCGAGGAGGCGGTGGGGCGGAAGCTCGGTTACGTGCGCATGCTCAGCTTCAGCGAAGGGGCCCATGCCGACCTCGCGCTGGCGGTACGCAGGATGGAGCGTCGGCGGGTGGAGGGGATCGTGCTCGACCTGCGCGGCAACCCCGGTGGCCTGCTCGACGAGGCGGTGCTGGGCGCCAGCCTCTTCCTGCCGGAGGGGGAAGTCGTCGTCCGGACCGAGTCGCGCAGCCAGGGCGACAGCGTCCACGAGGCCGTGGGCGGCAGGATCGTCGCGCTGCCGCTGGTCGTCCTGATCGACCGCGGCACCGCTTCGGCGGCGGAGATCCTCACCGCCGCCCTCGCCGATGACGCCGGCGCGCCGGTCGTCGGCACGCGTTCCTTCGGCAAGGGCGTCTTCCAGCAGGAGGAGCCGCTCTCCAACGGCGGCGCCCTGAAGCTGACCGTAGGCGAGTACTTCACCCCGGACGGGGTCAACCTGGCGCGCAGCCGCGGCATCCATCCCGACGTGGAGGTCGGCGACAACCCGGAAACGCCGCCGGACGAGGCCGAACAGCGGGCGCTCGGAGTGTTGGCCGGCCAGGTCGGCGGGTGAGCCGGCGCCGCCAGGCACGGCCGCGGCGCAGCCGCGGCGAGACTCCGACCAAGGCCCGCGAGGCGGTCGAAGCGCTGCTCCGCGAGCGGCTCGGGTTCCGCGGGTTCAAGGCGGCTCTCGAGGTCGAAGCCGCCGAGGCCGCGTCCGCGGCGGAGCGCCGTTCCGGTCCGCGCCGCGATCTGACCGCGCTCTCGACCTTCACCGTCGATCCGGCCACCGCCCGCGACTTCGACGACGCCGTCTCGGCCCAGCGCGAGGGCGAGGGCGCCCGCGTCTGGATCCACATCGCCGACGTCGCCGCGCACGTGCGCCCCGGCTCGCCACTCGACCGCGAGGCGCGCCGTCGCGGCAACAGCACCTACGTCCCCGGCGCCGTCGAGCCGATGCTGCCGCACGCCCTGAGCAGCGACGCCTGCAGCCTCGCCCCGGGCGTCGAGCGGCTGGCGGTGACGGCGGAGATCGAGCTGGGGCCGGGCCTGGTCCCGCGGCGCACCCGTTTCTACCGCAGCCGCATCCGCTCCGATGCCCGCCTCGACTACGACCAGCTCGACGTGATCTTCGCCGGCCGCGTCGCGCCGCCCGCCGCGGTCGCCGAACCCCTCGCCGCGGCCCGCGAAGTGGCCGCCGGGCTCGGCGAGCAGCGCGGCGCCAACAGCCTCGACGTCGACTCCGCGGAGCCCGAGTTCCGCTTCGACACCGACGGCAACGTCGCCGCCGCCCACCGACTCGAGCAGACCGAGGCGCACCGGCTGATCGAGCGCCTGATGATCCTCACCAACGAGCAGGTCGCCGAGCGGCTGGAGCGCGAGCGGGTGCCGGCGGTCTACCGCGTCCACCCGTCGCCCGATCCGACCGCGATCGAACGTCTCATCGAGCAGCTGGCGGCGCTCGGCGTACCGACCCCGCCGCTCGGGCAGGGGCTCTCTGCGCAGCAGGCCGGCGCGGTCGCGGCCGAGGCCAGCCGCCTCACGCGGCGCGAGGCCGCGCGGCGCGGTCACGGCCGGGACGCGTATACCTCACTCGTGCTCCGTTCCCTCAAGCAGGCCTGCTACAGCGAGCGCAACACGGGCCACGCCGGGCTCGGCAGCTCCGCCTACACGCATTTCACCTCGCCGATCCGGCGCTATGCCGACCTGCTCGTGCACCGGGCGCTGCTGGCTGTGCTGGGCGAGGGGGAGGAGGCGCCGCGCCTCGCCGAAGCCCGCGAGGTCGCCGCCGACTGCTCGGCCCGCGAGCGCGAGTCGGCGAAGATCGAGCGCGATGCCGACGACGTCTGCGCCGCCCACCTGCTCGAACGCGAGCTGGGCGAGCGCGGCCTCGACGCCGGGTTCGAGGGGGAGGTCTCGGGCGTGATCCGGGCCGGCGCCTTCGTCTCCTTCGCGGGTGAGCTGGGCGATGTGTACGAGGGGATGCTGCCGGCGCGGCGGCTGCCCGGCGGTCGTTACGAGCTCGACCGGGCCGGGGTGGCATTGGTCAATCGCGGCTCGAAGGCGGCGCTGCGGCTGGGCGATCCGCTCGGCGTCCGGGTGACCGGCGTCGACGCCCCGCGGGGCCGCGTCGATCTGGAGCGCTCCGATGGCTAAGAAGAGCGAGAAGCCGCGCCTCCCGGCCTCCGGCGACGTCGTCACCAACCGCCGCGCCCGTCACAAGTTCGAGTGGGTCGAGAAGTTCGAGGCCGGGATCGTGCTGCGGGGCTCCGAGGTGAAGGCGCTGCGGGGCGGCAAGGCCCAGATGAGCGACGCCTACGCGGTCGTCGAGAACGGCGAGGTCTGGCTGCGCAAGCTGCACATCCCTCCCTACGAGTTCGCGACCAGCGATGCCCATGAACCCGAGCGACCGCGCAAACTGCTCCTGCACCGGGAGGAGATCGAGCGGCTGATCGGCAAGACGGCGCAGAAAGGGCTGACGCTGATCCCGACCCGGATCTACTTCAAGGGGCCGCGGGCGAAGGTGGAGCTGGCGTTGGCGCGGGGCAAGGAGGGGCGCGACCGGCGCCGCGAGATCGCCGACCGCGACGTGCGCCGCGAAGTCGAGCGGGAGTTCAAGGGGCGGATGCGCTGAGGCTTCGCGGACTCGAACGTAGGTCCGTTGCAGGGATTAAATCGGGCTTGCATCGGCCGCGACACATGCAAGTATGCACGGGAATGCGGACCCGCTCGATCCTGACCACCGCCTTTCTCGGGCTTGCCGCGACGGCCTTGGTTGCCCCCGCGACCGCAGCCGCCTCGTTCACCGACGACGCGAGCGATTACGTCAGCGACAACACCGGGTACTTCGTCGGCGGCCTGCTGGCGGCGATCCTGCTGCTCCTCCTGGTGATGCGCGTCAACCAGCGCCGCGGTAAGGAAAAGGCGCAGAAGGCCGCGACGCCCGGGGTCCCCCAGGCTTCGACGCCGCCGCCGGGCTCCGTGCCCCCACCCGGCGTTTCGCCGCCGCCGCAGCCGGCCCAGGCCTCCGCACCGACCGCCGAAATGGCTTCGGTGCCGCCGCCCCCCGCGCCGGTCGCGGTGCCCGGGGCGCCCCAGGCCCCACCGCCCGGGCAGCCGGAGAGCAGCAAGGACCGCCGCCGCCGGGCGCGCGAGGAACAGCGGGCCAAACGCAACGAGAAACGCGAGCAGCGTCGGGAGCAGGTCCAGCGACGCAAGGAAGAGCGGGCCGCGAAGCGCGGCCGCGGCCCCGAGGCGCCGGCCGCCGCTCCGGCGCCGCCCGGGCAGCCGCCCGCTCCGGCGCCGCAGCCCGAGATCAAGCAGAAGAGCTTCTTCGGCATCAAGTACGGAGGCGGCAAGCAGAAACGCGAAGCCGCCCTTGCGGAGCAGCGGCTGGCCGCCGCCCGCGCCGCCCGGGAACGCGAACTCGCGCAGCAGCAGGCAGGCGCTCCTCCCGCGGCGGTTCAGCCGCCCGGGGCGCCGGCCGCCGCGCCGATGGTCCCGCTCGAGGAGGCGCCGCCGGTCCAGGGTCAGCCTCCGGCGGCCGTGCCGCCCGCGGTGCCACCCCTTCCGCCCCCACCCGTGGGCGGCCCGGTCGCGCCGGCCCCGACCGGGTACGACACCGCCGCCGCTCAGCAGCGGGTCCGCGACAAGGTCGGGGAGGTCCACCAGGAGGGGCAGCGGATCCGCACCGAGGCCGAGCGCCTCTCGGCGGTGCCCGACCTGCGCACCGCCGAGCAGAAGCTGCAGGAAGAACGGGAGGCCCAAGAACGCTCGATGGCCGAGGCGGAGGAGCGCCTGCGCCAGATCGAGGAGCGGACCAAAGCCGCCGAACAGCGCGCCGCGGAGGCGAAGCGACTGGAGGGTCTGCGCGCCGAGGAGGAAGGCCGCCAGCAGCGCCTGCGCGAGATGCAGCAGAGCGTCGCCGAAGCGGAAGAGCGCGCTCGCGAGGCCGAGCGCCGGGCCGAAGAAGCCGAGCAGGCGGTCGTCCAGTCAGTCCAGGGACCCGCCGGCCCGGGGAACGCGGTATCTCCGCATCTTCAGCCGCAGCCTCCGGCGCCCGCCCCGCCGCCTCCCGCGCCGGCCCCGGAGCCGCCGCCGGCACCGACGCCGCCCGCTCCGCAGCCGCCCCCACCCGCTCCCGAGCCTCCGACGCCGCCGCCCGCACCGACTCCGCCACCGGCACCGATTCCGCCGCCGGTTCCAACGCCCGAGCCGCCGGCGCCCTCACCGCTGCCGCCGCAGCCTCCGGAGCCGCCTCCGCCGGCCGCGAGCCCGCTCAATGCCCCCGCCCCCGCGGGCGGAGCGATCAACCTCAACACCGTCACCTTCGAGCAGCTGCGCGAGCAGAACCTCTCGGTGACCCAGGCGACCCGGCTGCTCGCCCACCGCGAGCGCCTCGGCAGCTTCCAGTCGCTCGACGACCTCGACCAGGTTCCGGGCTTCCCTCAGGATCTGCTCGCCGAGCTGAAGGGTCGTTCGACCCTCTAGTCAGCCGATTCGGCTTCGTATTTCTCCAGGAGCTTGAGCCATACCTCGCTGCGCGCGGGGTAGGGGGCGATCGCGTGACGCAACGTTGCGAGCGGCACCGCGGCGACGATCGCGACGGTCGCGGCCTGCAGGAAGTCGGCGGTCTCGAAGCCGGTGAAGGTGGCGCCGACGATCGTGTCGTGCGCTCGGTCGACGACGAGGCGCGAGGTGCCACCGGTGTCCCTGCCCTGGAAGCTGGCCCCCGGGGTGCCGTCGGTTGGCACGTCGATGGCGAGCGCTTCGATCCCCGCCTCGCGAGCCTGCTCGAGCGTCTTGCCGGCCGCCGCGACCTGAGGGTCGGTGAAGGTGACCCGGGGCGAGCCGATTCCCTCCGCGATCGCCTCGACCCTGCGGCCGAGCAGGTTCTCCGCGGCGACCCAGGCCTGGTACTTGCCCATGTGGGTGAAGAGGGCGCGGCCGTTGACGTCGCCGATCGCGTAGAGCCAGTCGTGTCCGCCGACCCGCAGCCGGTCGTCGGTCTCGAGGAAGCCGCGCCCGTTTGGCTCGACGCCCGCCGACTCGAGCCCGAGTCCGCGCGTGTTCGGCACGCGGCCGACCGCGATCAGGATCTCCTCGCCGTCGATCCGGCTGCCGTCGCCGAGCTCGGCGATGACTCCGGGGCCGCCCGCTCCGACCCGCTTCGCCTGGACACCGGTGCGAACCCTCACCCCGAAGTCCTCCCGCAGGGCGTCCTCGACTTCTTCGCCGGCGAACGGTTCCTCGCGCGCGAGCAGGTGCTCGCCGCCCTCGACCAGGGTCACCACGGTGCCGAGCGAGGACCAGGCCTGCGAGAGCTCGCAGCCGACCGGGCCGCCGCCGAGCACGATCATGATCTCCGGGACCCGCTTCGACGTCGTGCCCTGACGGTTGTTCCAGGCCTCGACCGTGTCGAGCCCGTCGATCGGCGGCATCGCCGCGCCGCTGCCGGTGGCGACGATCGCCGCGGCGCGCGCGGTCAGCACGTCGTCGTCCACTCGCACCCGGCGCTCGCCCTCGAACCGGGCCTCGCCGCGGAACAGGTCGATTCCCCGCTCTTCCAGCCAGGGCAGCTGCCCCGAGTCGTCGAGGTCGTGGATCACCTCGTCGCGGCGGTTGAGAACCGGCTGGGGATCGAGCGTGTCGCCCGCCGGCACACCCCGGACCCGGTGCGCCTCTCCGAGCACGTCGGCCGGCCGCAGCAGCGCCTTGGAGGGCATGCAGGCGTAGTAGGAACATTCGCCGCCGATCAGGTGCCGCTCGACGATCGCCACCTTCATGCCGCCGTCGGCGAGGTGGCCGGCGCAGACCTCGCCGGCGGGGCCGGCCCCCAGCACGATCGCGTCGTAGACCTTCTCGGTCACGGGTCCACCATGCCCGACACCGTACAATCGAATGCACATAGCACGGGGGCGACAGGCTTCGACGTGGTCGACTCGTGCGAAAGGTTGCAGGTCGAGGTTGCCGGAGGCCTCGTTAAACACCGGCACCAACCAATACGTGCGGACCATGAGTTCGCCCTCGCCGCTTAGCTAGAAACTAAGCGCTGTGAGAGTCGGTCCTCCCTCGCCCGCAGGGAGGGGAGCCGGCTTCAGAAAGCGGGCTCACCCGGGCGGATCGCCCCGTCCGCCAGGGGAAATTTCAGAGGGCTGTGTCTCCCGTAGTGCCCGCCGGCGCGGACCCCGGGAGACGAGACTCAAGCGCCGGCTAAACCTGTAGACACCTTCGCACCGCGTCCGCGGATCCGAGTTCGAATCTCGGCGCCTCCATAGAACATAGGCTGCGCCCGTGAATTCGGGACCGCAGCCCCTTCCGCGGGGGCGCACCGTCTAGATGGAGTGGTGGGAAGCCATCCTCCTCGGCGCGGTCGAGGGTTTCACCGAGTTCCTGCCGATCTCGAGCACCGGGCACCTGACGATCCTCGAGAGCCTGTTCGGCTACTCGATCGACGACCCGGACATCACCGCCTTCACGGCGATCATCCAGGTCGGCGCCGTCGCCGCGACGTTGATCTTCCTGCGCCGCGACATCGTCCGCATCGTCGCCGCCTGGGTGCGCGGGGTGGCGAGCTCGGCCCACAGAAGCGATCGCGACTACCGCTTCGGCTGGGCGGTGATCCTCGGCTCGCTGCCGATCGGCGTGGTCGGATTCGCCTTCAAGGACGAGATCGAGACGACCCTGCGCAGCCTCTGGTTCGTCGGCTCCGCGCTGATCCTCTGGAGCTTCGTGATGTGGTTCGCCGACAGCCGCGCGACGCAGCGTCGCCACGAGGACGACGTCACCTGGCGCGACACGCTGGTCATCGGCCTCGTCCAGTGCCTGGCGCTGATCCCCGGCGTCTCGCGCTCGGGGGCGACGATGTCGGCCGGGCTGCTGCGCGAAATCGACCGCGTCGCAGTGACCCGCCTCTCCTTCTTCCTCTCGATCCCGGCGTTGACCGGCGCCGCGATCTTCCAGACGATCGACGAGTTCGACAACATCTCCGGCGGGGTCGGCTGGGGCCCGACGCTTCTCGCCACGGCGGTCAGCTTCGTCGTCGCCTTCGCCGCCGTCTCCTGGCTGCTCCGCTACATCGCCCGCCACGACTACTCGATCTTCATCCGCTACCGGATCGCGCTCGGCACGCTGGTCCTGCTCTTGGTGGCGAGCGGCGCCGTGGCGCCGACGTAGGCTGCGGGCATGACGCGCTACGTGGCCTTCCTGCGGGGAATGAACCTCGGCGGGCGGCGGATCAAGAACGACGAGCTGCGGGCCGAGTTCGAGGCGCTGGGCTTCGAGGATGTGGCGACGTTCCGGGCCAGCGGCAACGTGATCTTCGGCGCCGGCAGCGGGAGCGAGGCGGCGCTGACCAAGAAGATCGAAGCCGGCCTCGGCGACGCGCTGGGCTACGAGGTGCCGGTCTTCCTGCGCAGCTGCGCCGAGGTGACCGGGATCGCGTCCCGCGAACCGTTCGAGGCGAAGCCGGTCGCGGCGTCGAAGGGCAAGCTTCAGGTCTCCTTTCTGGCGAAGAAACCGGCCGCGGCGGCGCGCGGGAAGGTGGAAGCCCTCTCCACCGACGAGGACCGGCTCGCGCTCATCGGCCGTGAGCTCTACTGGCTCCCCAGCGGCGGGATCAGCGAATCGGACCTCGACTGGAAGCCGATCGACGCCGCGCTCGGCAGCGGCACCATGCGGACGATGGGCACGGTCGAGCAGATCGCGGCGAGGTACTGCTCAGGCTGACGGATCGTTTATCGGTGACGGGACTGGCGGCGCGCCCAATCACCCAGCACTGCCCCGACCGCGGCAGTTGCGTACGTCACGGGAACGATCATCTGTTGCGGCGCACCGAAGCCGATGATCGCCACACCGGTTACAACAGCGATCACACTGCTGAAAGCAAACAGCGTCCAAGGGTTCGAAACAGCCGGGCCATCAACTCCACGCTTCGATGATAGAGACGCGCATCGCGAGTGGAAAACCGGCCGCGAAGCCGTTTCCCAAGCCTTCGTTGATGTTCTGTGTGGCGACCTCGGGCGGGTCTTCTTCGGCCAGGGATCTGAGGGGTGGATCACGCGCGGCTGGTGCGCGAAATGGAAAAACTCGATCAAGAAAGTGGACTCGAGTCCACACGCGGCAGGCAGGCCAGCTCGATGTCGCGGCTGACCGCGCCGATCTCGTCCGGTAGCTCGGCGAGCTGGACGTTGGCGACGAACTCGAGGCGGCTGCCGAGCGGGCGGAAGAAGTTGTCGTAGTGGGTGGGGACGACGGCGCGGGGGTTGAGCTTGGGGAGGATGCGCTGCCAGTAGCGCTCGGTGAAGCTGCGCCCTGCCACCCCGGCGAGGAAGACGTCGACGTCGCGCTCGCGGACCGCGTCGTCGATCAGGTTGGCGCTGCCCTGGTGGTAGAAGCGCAGGCCGGCGACGGCGATCGAGATGCCCCAGACCTGGCCGCAGCGGTAGGCGCCGGGGGAGAGCGAGTCGAGGTGGTCGCAGCTCAGTTCACCGTCGTAGGGAACCGCCAGCCCGAGCAGCAGCTTCGAGTGCACGCTCGGCGTGAAGGAGACCTCGAAGGGGCCGAGCTCATACGTCCGGTAGGGCTCGACCTCGACCGCCTGCTCGGCGAGGCCGTGCAGGGCCATCAGGTTGAGCAGGGAGGGCGAGCCGTAGGCCTTGCACCCGGTGCGGCGCGCGATCGCCGGGGCGTCGACCGCGTGGTCGAAGTGGGTGTGGCCGACCAGGACGCCGACCGTCTCGCCGGGCGCGCTGACGAAGCGGTCGAGGGCCGCGGGGTCGGGCAGCGCCCGCCGCCGCAGCACCAGGTCGCGGAAGGGCACCCGCGACAGGTACGGATCGACGAACAGCGTCCGCCCCTCGCAGCTGAGCCGGTAGCCGGAGACGCCGAGCCATTCGACTTCGAGGCCGGCCGGGAGCTGCAGCGGTCGCCCCTCCAGCTCGGCCAGCGCCTGGCCGTCGGCGCGCTCCGAGGAGCGCCGCGTCGCCCGCGCCTTCGCGAGTTCTCCCAGGTGTCGCAGCGGGCCGGCCACCGAGGGCAGGTTACGCCGGATCGAAGGTCATCTAACTTGGTTCGCGCCATGGCGATCGCGACCGCAACCTCGCTCGACGTCTTCGTCGGCGGCAAGCTGCTCTTCGAGGACGTCTCCTTCAAGCTCGAGCCGCGCGAGCGGATGACCCTCTCCGGCCGCAACGGGGCGGGCAAGTCGACGCTGCTGCGGGTGCTGGCCGGCGAGCTCGCGCCCGATTCCGGCTCGCTATCCGTGCAGCGGGGTGCCCGCCTCGCCCTGTACGACCAGCGGCCGCCACGCGAATCGAGCGCCAAGCTCGGCGAGTACGTCTTCTCCGGGCGCACCGACATGATCGAGGCCGAGGCGGAGCTGGAGCGGTTGGAGGGGGAGATGTCGCGCGAGGCCGGCGAGGAGACGATGGCCGCCTACGCCGCCGTCCAGCAGCGGCTCGAAGCGGGCGGCGGCTACCGCTGGCGCGACCGGGTGCTGGAAGTCCTGCGCGGGCTCGGCTTCGATCCCGAACAGGCGGAGCGGCCGCTCTCGACCTTCTCGGGCGGCGAGCTGACCCGGGCCTCGCTGGCGCGGGCGCTGGCCAGCGGCCCCGACCTGCTGCTGCTCGACGAGCCGACCAACCACCTCGACATTCCCTCGCTGGAGTGGCTCGAGTCCTACCTCGTCGAGCTCGACGCAGCCGTCGTCCTCGTCGCCCACGACCGCTGGTTCCTCGAGGCGGTCGGGACCTCGGTGCTGGAGCTGGAGGCGCAGCGGGCGCGCTTCTTCCCCGGCCCCTGGCACGCATGGCGCCAGGAACAGGCGGCACGCCAGATCGCCCTCGGCAAGGCGATCGAGCGCCAGCAGGCCGAGATCGCACGGATGGAGCGGTTCGTCGAGCGCTTCCGCTACAAGGCGACGAAGGCGCGTCAGGCCCAGTCGCGGGTCAAACAGATCGAGAAGAAGAAGCGAGGGGGCCCGGCCGCCGAGCGCCGTGACACCCGCAAACTTCGCTTCTCCTTCAAGCCCCCCGAGCGACCCGGCCGGGTCGTCCTCAATTTCGTCAAAGGGAGGATCGAGGTGCCGGGACGGGTGCTGTTGGACAGCGCCGACCTCGAAGTCGAACGCGGCGAGCACATCGTCCTCGTCGGACCCAACGGCGCCGGCAAGACGACCTTGATCGAGACCCTGTCCGGCGCCCGCCCGCCCGCCTCCGGCAGCGTTCGCACCGGCCACAACGTCAAGATCGGCTACCTCTCCCAGCACGCGGACATGGCCGCAGGGGAGGGCACGGTGCTCGACGCCGCCCAGCGCGAGACCGGGCTGACCGGCCCGAAGGCGCGGGCCCTGCTCGGCGGCTTCCTCTTCTCCGGCGCCGACGTCGAGAAGCAGCTGGGCGACATCTCGGGCGGCGAGCAACGGCGGCTCTCGCTGGCGATCCTCGTCGCCTCGGGGGCCAACGTGCTGATCCTCGACGAGCCGACCAACCACCTCGACATCGAGAGCCGCGAGGCTCTGGAGGACGCGCTGACCGAGTACGAGGGCGCCGTCGTCCTCGTCTCCCACGACCGCGCCCTGCTGGAGGCGGTCGGCAGCCGCACCGTCGTCTGCGAGGGCGGCGGGTTGCAGAGCCACGCGAGCGGCTGGGCCGAGTACCAGCGGCGGCGCGACGAACGCGAAGCGACCGCGGCGGCCGCGGCAAAACCGGCGGCGCCGGCCGGAGGCCGCAGGTACAGCGCCACCAAGCCGGCGCAGCGGGCGGCCAAGAAGGCCGCGAAGCTGGAGGGGCGGATCGAGCGCGCCGAAGCCGAGCTGCGCGCGATCGAGGAGGAGCTGTCGGATCCCTCCGCATGGGCGAGCCCGGGCCGGGTGGAACGTGCCGAAGAGCGCCACCGCGCCGCCAAGCAGGCGGTCGACGACCTGCTTGCCGAATGGGAGGAGGCGGTGGCTGAGTCCGAGCCCGCCGCGAGCTAGGAGAGCGGTCGCGCCAGGGAGACCTTTGCCCCACGTGCCGGGACCAGGGTGATGTTGCGGATCTTCACCCGCTCCGGCTTCGGGTCGGCGGCCCGCAGGTCGGCCCGAGTCACGAACTCGCGCAGGATCGTCCGCATCTCGTATTCGGCGAAGGCGGCGCCGATGCAGCGGCGGACGCCGCCGCCGAAGGGGATCCAGGCGTAGTTGTCGGCCTTGCCGTCGAGGAAGCGCTCGGGCCGGAACTCGTGCGGCTCCGGGAAGAGGTCCTCGCGGTAGTGCAGCGCCGCGATCGCCGGCAGCACGAAGGACCCGGCCGGCAGCTCGTAGCCGCCGATCTCCGCCGGAGCGGTCAGCTTGCGGGCGATGTCGACGATCACCGGCCGCGAGCGCAGCGTCTCCTTGACCGTGGCGCCGAGGTAGTCCTCCTCGCCGGCGGCGACCGATTCGCGCAGCTTCCCGAGCACGCGGGGGTTGCGGACGAGGCGCTCGACCGCCCAGGCGAGTCCGGTCGCGGTCGTCTCGTGGCCGGCGCCGAGCACGGTGATCATCTCGTCGCGCAGTTCCTGGTCGCTCATCGGCTCGCCCGCCTCGTCGCGGGCGGCGAGCAGCAGCGAGAGCACGTCGTCGCGCTCCTCCTGCCCGGGTTCGGCGCGGCGCAGCGCGATCTCCTCGTAGAGGAAGGAATCGAGTGCGGCCCGCGAGCGCAGGAAGCGGTTCCAGGGGCTGAGCCGGCCGAGGTCGCGACGCAGCATCGGGAAGGAGGTGATCGGGCCGACGCGGCGGGCGAAGTCGTCGATCAGCCGCTCGAAACGCTCGAAGCGGCCTCGGTTGTGGACGCCGAACACCGCCTTGAGGATCACGGCGAGGGTGATGCGCTGGGTGTGGGGGCGCATCGAGAACGGCTCGCCGACCGGCCAACTCCCCATCTCCTCGCGGGCTATCTCGGCGATCAGCTCGCCGTAGCGCTGCACCCGCTCGCCGTGGAAGGGCGGCAGAAGCAGTTTGCGCTGGCGCATGTGGGGCTCGTCGTCGAGCGTCAGGACCGAGTTCGGCCCGAGCGCCGGCTCGAGCACCGTCGCGTTCGCCTCGCCGGCATGGAAGACCGACGGCGCGCCGGTGAAGACGGCTTTGACCAAGTCCGGCCGGGCGACGTAGACGATGCGGCCGAAGTAGGGGAAGCGGACGGTGAAGAGATCGCCGTAGCGGCGCTGCATCCTCGGCAGGAACTCGAGCGGGTTGCGTGCGTAGTTGAGCGCCTGCACGAACGCGGGTCCACGCGGTCCGGGAGGGAGCATCAGAAGACGACGGTGCGCTCGCCGTCGAGCAGGACGCGATCGTCGAGGTGCGCCATCACCGCGCGGGCGAGGACGAGGCGCTCGATGTCGCGCCCGATCCGCACCAGGTCCTCGATCTCGTCGCGGTGGCTGACCCGGGTCACGTCCTGGTCGATGATCGGGCCGGCGTCGAGCTCGGCGGTGACGTAGTGGGCGGTGGCGCCGATCAGCTTGACGCCGCGCTCGTGCGCTTTGCGGTAGGGCTCGGCGCCGACGAAGGCGGGCAGGAAGCTGTGGTGGATGTTGATCGCCGCCGCGCCGAGCTCGGCGAGGAAGCCCTCGGAGAGGATCTGCATGTAGCGGGCGAGGACCAGCAGGTCGAGCTCGCCGCCGAGCAGCTCGAGGATCTGCCGCTCCGCCTCACCCCTGCTGTCGGGGGTGACGGGAACGTGGTGGAAGGGCAGGCCGACCGCCCGCACCTGCTCGGCGTGATCGCCGTGGTTGGAGATCACCGCGGTCAGCTCGCACTCGAGCTCGCCGCTGCGCCAGCGCCAGAGCAGGTCGGAGAGGCAGTGGTCTTCGCGCGAGACCATGATCGCGGCCCGCTTGCGCACGTCCGACTCGGCGAAGCGGTGCTCCATCTCGTGGGGCTCGGCCAGCTCCTCGCGGAAGCGCCGGTGCAGTGCCTCGCGCTCGGCCGGCGGCACCGCGTCGAAGACCATCCGCATGAAGAAGCGGCCCTCAGCGGTCGAGTGCTGGTCGGCGTCGACGATGTTCAGCCCGGCGTCGGCGAGGAAGCCGCTGACCCGCGCGATCAGGCCGGGCCGGTCCGGGCAGGCGAGCAGCAGGCGCGAGGTCGGCTCTCCCATGCCGGGATCATCGCCGATACGCTGCGAGGCGATGCGGATCGGTGCAATACCGGACGGGTTGCTGGAGCGGATCGGCCTGCTCCTCAACAAGGTGCCGACGCCGATCGGCGAGGCGATGTACTCGATGCCGATCGCCCGCTCGCTGCAGGTCGCCCAGCGCACCGGGATGCTCGCGGCGCTCGCCGCGGGCCCGCGCGAGCCGTCGGAGCTCGCCGAGCACCTCGGGCTGCGGCCGGTCGCGACGCGGCGCGTTCTCGACGTGGTCGCCTCGCTCGGCCACCTGAAGCTGCGCCCCGACGGTCGCTACGAGATGACCAAGCGGGCGCGGGCCTGGCTCGACCCCGCCTCGGACACCTACCTCGGCGACTTCCTCGCCGACACCTACCACTACTGGGACTGGTACGCCGGGCTCGAGGACCTGGTCCGCGACGGCCGCCACGTCGAGCTGCACGCGAAAGCGCCCGACGACCCCTACTGGGACTCCTACATCCGGGGGCAGCACCAGCTGGCGCGTCTCTCCAGCGCCGAAGTCGCGAAGTCGATCCCGCTGCCCCGCGGCGCCCACTCCGTGCTCGACGTGGCGGGGGCACACGGCGAGTACTCGATGGCGCTCTGCCGGCGTCACGAGGGGCTGCGGGCGACGGTGATCGACCTGCCGGGCAGCGCCCGGGTCGGCCGCGAGATCGTCGCGGCGGCCGGCATGGGCGACCGCGTCCGCCACGTCGTCGGCGACATGTTCGAGGTCGACTATGACGGGCAGTACGACGGCGCCCTCTGTTTCAACATCGTCCACCACCTCTCGCCCGAGCAGGCACGGGCGCTCTTCGCACGGATCCGCTCGGTCCTGCGCCCGGGGGCACCGCTCTGCGTGCTCGACCTCTACGACCGCCCGGAGGGGCAGCGGGCCAGCCTCGCCTCGATCCTCGGGCTCTTCTTCCACCTCACCTCCGGGGCCGACACCTACTCGGTCGAAGAGGTTTCGCGCTGGATGGAGGAGAGCGGCTACGGCAGGGCCGCCGCGAAGTCGCTCCGCAACCTGCCCGACCTGCGTCTGCTGATCGCAAAAGCGGTCTGAGCGGCGCAAGATCGGTCGCAGCTCGGATCTGCGGCACGGCGGCTTGTGCCTGAGCTAGTGCGGATCGTCTCGACCTCACGCCGTTGTGTGCGCGCGGTCACCCAACGCGGGCGCAAAGACCGCCACGGTCCCGCGCTTGCTCACGAAACGCACATATTTCCCCGCCCTGGTCCTCGCTCTGACCTTCCCCGCCGCGGCTCTCGCTGCGTCCGGTTCGGACGGCGATGAGCCCAAAGCCGGCGTCGCCGCGGCGCAGGTCGCCCGATTGGCTCCGCTGCAGCGGCCGATCCATCGCTTCCACCGCGTGATCGACGAGGTGACCGAGCGGATCCGCGCCGAACAGCGCGCGATCCAGCGCCGCAAGCGTCGCGAGCTGTTCGCCAACCTGCCCGGTGGCGTCACCATGGCGACGCTCGAGGCGGTCGCCGCCTGCGAGTCGGGCGGCGATCCGACCGCGGTCTCCTCGGACGGCAGCTACCGCGGCAAATACCAGTTCCACCCCAGTACCTGGGAATCGGTCGGCGGCAGCGGCGATCCCGCCGCGGCCCCTGAGGCCGAGCAGGACTACCGCGCGGCGCTGCTGTACGCGCAGTCCGGCTCCAGTCCCTGGCCGGTCTGCGGCTAGTCCGCGACCGGGCGCGGCGAGGGCCGGGGGCACCCGACCCCTCTTCTACGATGCCCGCGATGGCTGACCCCGTCCCGACGCCGGACCCGCAGGGGCCGGCCCGCAAGCCGCCCAAGGAGGCGATCGCCGAAGCCACGGTGCGGGCGCCCACGCGGGGCAACCGGCGACTGGAGCGCTTCCTCGACGCGGTCAACTCCGACGAGCAGGTGCGGGCCTGGTGGTACATGGCCCAGGTTCACGCCGAGCGGCTGGGGATGTCGGACCACTCCTGGGTCCACACGCAGATCGTCCTCAACATCGCCCTGCGGCTGCTGCGCCTGCTGGTCAAGGCCGGGGTGGAGCCGGCGATGGTCGCCGACCACGGGATGCGCGACCGCGATGCCGAGGTGGTGGTCGCCGGCGGCGCCCTGCTGCACGACGTCGGCATGTCGATCCATCGCGCCGACCACGAGGCCTACTCGCTGTTCCTGGCGGAGGGTGCTCTCGACCGGCTGCTCGCCGACTGCTACCGGCAGCCCGAGCGCACCGTCGTCGCGGCGGAGATCCTGCACGCGATCATCGGCCACCGCCGCCGCGGCGAGCCGTACACGGTCGAGGCCGGTGTCGTCCGCGTCGCCGACGCGCTCGACATGGCCCAGGGACGCACCCGGATCCCGATGGAGGCCGGGCAGGAGGGGATCCACTCGATCTCCGCCGCCGCGGTCGACGAGGTGCGGATCGAGGCCGGGGAGGAGCGGGCGGTGCGGATCGAGATCGAGCTCAACAACTCCGCCGGGATCTTCCAGGTCGACGACCTGCTGGCGACGAAGATCCGCGGCACCCCGCTCGAGGGCCAGGTCGAAGTCGTCGCCCGGATCGAGGGCGAGACGGAGAAACGCCTGCTGACGGGCTTCCGGCTCAGCTGAAGCGCTGCAGGTCGCTGCGGCGCTGTTCTTTGCGCTTCTCGAGCCGCCCCTGGATCAGCGACAGCACGATCGGGATCAGCGCGAAGAAGGCGATCACCCCGAAGCAGAAGAAGGTGACCATCTTGTCGTCGGTCGGACCGGCCAGACCGACGCCGTTCTCGGCCAGTGCCGCCGGTGCCGTGACGAGCATCGCCACGAGAACAGAGCCGAGGATTGCCGCGAGGCGCTTCACGGGCGCCAATCTAGCGCACGCCGTCGGCGCGGCGCGTCCTTTACCGCAATTTGGAGGTGACCAAGCTGTGAAATTCCTGTAAACGCAGGTAGTTCTGTCCTCCCAGTGCATACAATCGCCTCGTCTTGCCGGTTGACGCACCACCCACCCGATCCGGCGTCGCCGAACCTTGAACCCACAGCAGACCACCCGTCTCGCGGTAATCGACAGCGACAGCGGTTTCGTCACGGTGCTCGCGAAGCGCACCGAGGCCGCCGGCTGGCAGTTGCGCCAGGGGACCGGGGCGCTGCCTCCGGAGGAGCTGGTGGCGATGAAGCTGAACGCGCTGCTGCTCGACCCCGCGGTGCTCGGCAACGAAGGCTGGGCCTACCTGGAGCGCGTCTGCGGGATGCTGCCCGACCTCGGCATCGTCGTCTGCACCGGCCGCTCGACCGTCGCCCAGCGGGTCCGCGGGCTGCGGCTCGGGATCGACGACTGGATCACCAAGCCCTGCCATCCGGAGGAGGCGATGGCGCGGATCGAAGCGGTCTCGCGGCGCCGGCGCCGCGGCCGCACCGAGCCAGACGCCGGCCCGGTGGTCGCCGGCGAGCTGGAGATCCGGCCGGACCAGTTCCAGGCTTTCGCCGGCGGTACCAGCCTCGATCTGACGCGGCGCGAGTTCGAGCTCCTGCAGCTCGTCGCCGAGGCCCGCGGGCAGGTGCTCGAGCGCGAGACGATCTACCAGCGGGTCTGGGGCTACGCGATGGCGCACGGCGATCGCTCGGTCGACGTCTTCATCCGCAAGCTTCGTCAGAAGCTGGAGAAGCGCTCACCGGGCTGGAGCTATATCCACACCCACTTCGGGGTCGGCTACCGCTTCGATCCCGAGCCACCGGACGGGACCGCAACCGAGGCGGCGGAAGCCCTGCTGGAACCGCTGCCGGACGGAGAGTCGGATCCGGCCCCCGCTTCACAGGTCGTTCACAGCAGCTTCACGGCGGGATAACCGCCGACCATTCGCGGCTCGCCATGCTCGGCGATCATGGCGATCGTTAACGGGCAGTCGTCGCAGGGACTCCAAAGCCGCCTGGAGATCCGTCCCGAGGAGCACGCCGCCCTGGTCGACGGCCGGCCGCTGAGCCTGACGATGCGCGAGCTGCAGCTGCTCGTCACGCTCGCCTCCCACCCGCAGCGGATCATGACCCGCGAGGAGCTCTTCGCCGAGGTCTGGGGAACCGAGCCGCGGCGCGACGACCGCTCGGTCGACGTCTACGTCAGCCGGCTGCGCGCCAAGCTCGGAGAGGCGCTGCCGGACACGTGCCTGATCCACACCCACAACGGGATCGGCTACCGCTTCTCGCCCGACGGCTGAACGCGCCCCTTCCGCAGGCCTTTTACATCTTTTTTACATCCTCGACACACGCGCGTAACAAGGTCCCAGGTGCTCGCTGCGAGGGTCCTCCCGACCTCGGCCGAACGGCCGGCAATCTGAGTGAACCAACCAGAAGGAGACAGAGTGACTAGCTCTAAGTGGCTCGCCGTCCTCGCCTCCGCGGCCATCCTCGTACTCGGGGTGGCGGCATGCGGGAGCGACGACGACACCTCAAGCGCCAGCGGTGGCGGGGAAGACCTTTCGGGCTCGATCCGGATCGACGGGTCCAGCACGGTGGCGCCGCTGACCGAAGCGGTCGCCGAGGAATTCATGGCCGAAAACCCGGACGTCCGGGTGACCGTCGGAACCTCTGGTACCGGTGGCGGCTTCGAAAAATTCTGCGCCGGTGAGACCGACATCAGCGACGCCTCCCGCGCAATCGAGCCCGAAGAGGTGGAAGCCTGCAAAAAGGACGGGATCGGCTACGAGGAGGTCCACGTAGCCACCGACGCGCTGACCGTGATGATCAACAACGAGAACCCGGTCGCCTGCCTCACCGTCGACCAGCTGGCCGACGTCTGGGGCCCGGACTCGAAGATCGCCAACTGGAGCGAAATCCCCGGCGTCGAAGAGGAATTCGACGAGGAGCTGGCGCTGTTCGGCCCCGGCACCGACTCGGGCACCTTCGACTACTTCACCGAATCGATCAACGGCGAAGAGGG
>Ga0190274_10000248_pt1 | contig 35605 bp, 39 predicted proteins | sample Popmic531T_FD_133002 | JGI IMG/M metagenome (GOLD analysis project Ga0190274, IMG submission 133002) | Populus adjacent soil microbial communities from riparian zone of Yellowstone River, Montana, USA - 531 T | ecosystem: Environmental > Terrestrial > Soil > Riparian zone | place: USA: Montana... | reverse complement strand
CGCCCCGTCACCGCCTGGGCAAGCCGCGCGATGCTGTCGCTTTCGGCCAGGTCGAGGGGCGCGATCGTCGCCGAGCCCCCGGCGCCGTGGATTCGCTCCTCGACCGCCTCCAGGTCCGCCGCCGTCCGCGCGGTCAGCACGACGTGCGCTCCGGCCACGGCCAAAGCTTCCGCCATGGCGGCGCCGATCCCCCGGCTCGCGCCGGTCACCAGCGCCAGTTTGCCGTCGAGAAATCCGCTCATTCCCACTCCCGTCATGCTGAACCTGTTTCAGCATCCATTTCAATGAAGGCCGCGAATGCGCGAAGATGGACCCTGAAGACAAGTCCGTCCTGAGCCTGTCGAAGGTTCAGGGTGACGGCTAAGCGGCGCGTTCGTCCGCGAGGATCAGCTGGTCCTTCTTCTCCAGGTCCGCCTGGTCGGTCAGGCTGGTCGGATAGTCGCCGGTGAAGCAGGCGTCGCAATGCTGCGGCGAGGCCTCGTCGCGGTCCGCATCGCCGATCGCCCGATAGAGGCCGTCGATCGAGATGAAGGCGAGGCTGTCCGCCTGGATGAAGCGGTTCATCTCGGCGACGTTCATCTGCGAGGCGAGCAATTTGGCGCGCTCGGGCGTGTCGACTCCGTAGAAGCAGGAATGCCGGGTCGGCGGGCTTGCGATCCTCATATGGACCTCGCTGGCGCCGGCCTCGCGCATCATCTGCACGATCTTGAGGCTGGTCGTGCCGCGGACGATCGAATCGTCGACCAGGATGATCCTTTTGCCGCGGATCAGCGCGCTGTTGGCATTGTGCTTGAGCTTGACGCCGAGGTGGCGGACCTGGTCGCCGGGCTGGATGAAGGTTCGCCCGACATAGTGGGAGCGGATGATTCCGAGCTCGAACGGGATTCCGCTCTGCTGGGCGTAGCCGATCGCCGCCGGCACGCCCGAATCGGGCACCGGCACGATATAATCCGCCTCGACCGGGCTCTCGCTGGCCAGCTGGGCGCCGATCCGCTTGCGGACGTTGTAGACCGAATGGCCGTCGAGCACGCTGTCCGGCCGCGAGAAATAGATATGCTCGAACACGCAGGGGCGTGGCTTCACCGGCGCGAACGGCCGGTGGGTGGTGACCCCCTGGTCGGATACCTCGATCAGCTCCCCCGGCTCGACGCCGCGCAAATAGGTCGCGCCGACCATGTCGAGCGCCACGGTCTCTGAGGCGAAGACATAGGAATCGCCCAGCCGACCCATGACGAGCGGGCGGATGCCGAGCGGGTCGCGGCAGGCGATCATCCCCTCGGCGGTCAGGCATACGAGGCTGTAGGCGCCCTCGACCTGCTTCAGCGCGTCGATGAAACGGTCGAGCAGGGTCCGGTAGCCGGACGTCGCGACCAGGTGGATGATCACCTCGGTGTCGGAGGTCGACTGGAAGATCGAGCCGCGCCGGTTCAATTCGCCGCGCAGCCGCATCGCATTGGAGATGTTGCCGTTATGGGCCATGGCGAAGCCGCCCGAGGCGAGCTCGGCGAACAAAGGCTGGACGTTCCTCAGCGCCGTCTCGCCGGTGGTCGAATAGCGCACATGGCCGATCGCGGCCCGGCCGGCGAGGCGGCGCATGGTCGAATCGTCGCGGAAGTTGCGGGCGACATGGCCCATGCCGCGATGGCTGTGGAAATTGTGACCGTCGAAGCTGGTGATTCCGGCCGCTTCCTGGCCGCGATGCTGGAGCGCGTGGAGGCCCAAGGCGGTCACCGCCGAGGCGCTGTCGGCGCCCCAAAAGCCGAACACGCCGCATTCCTCGCGGAGCTTGTCGCTGTCGAAGGGATTCGTGGTCAGCATTCTGGCCCGTGAAGCTGCGGTTGCGGCCATATAGGAAGGCTGGCCGACTTTGTCGCCCCCGGCGCGCGGAAAGTTGGCCAGACATTCTTGACGCTAACGTTAACGTAAAGTATCCGGCGGCCATGCCCGAAACCGCGCTCCATTCCGATTATCGCCAGCCGCGCGCGGTCAAGACCTACACCATCACCCAGCTCTGCGACGAGTTCGGAGTCACCGCCCGGGCGCTTCGCTTCTACGAGGACGAAGGGCTGATCTCGCCGCAGCGCCAGGGTCTCACCCGAATCTATTCCTGGCGCGACCGGGCCCGTCTCGCCTGGATCCTCCGGGGCAAGCGCGTCGGCTTCTCTTTGTCAGACATCAAGGAGATGATCGACCTCTACGACGTCGGCGACAACCGCGCTTCGCAGCGCCGGGTCACCATCTCCAAATGCCGCGCCCGGGTCGATCTCCTCAAGAAGCAGAAGCTCGACATCGACGCGACGATCGACGAGCTCGAACGCTTCATCGGCATGGTCGAAGCGGCCGAGCCGGCTTCCGCCGAATAAGGAACTCGAAGATATGCCCAGCTACACCGCCCCGGTCGCCGACACGCGCTACGTGCTCGAGGACGTGCTCGGCATCGAGCGCTATTCGAACCTGCCCGGCTTCGAGAACGCCACGCCCGACCTCATCGAGGCGATCCTGAGCGAGGGCGGCCGCTTCGCCGCCGAGGTGCTCGCGCCGCTCAACCGCGTCGGCGACGAGGAGGGTTGCGTTCGCCACGACGACGGCAGCGTGACAACGCCGAAGGGTTTCAAGGAGGCGTACGACCAGTTCGTCGCCGGCGGCTGGACGACGCTCTCCGCGCCGGAGGAATATGGCGGCCAGGGCCTGCCGATGGTGATCTCGACCGCGGTCAGCGAATATCTGCTCTCCGCCAACCAGGCCTTCGAAATGTATAACGGCCTGACCCAGGGCGCGATCGCTTCGATCCTGGTCAAGGGCTCGGACGAGCAGAAGCGGACCTGGCTGCCCAACATGGTGTCGGGCAAATGGACCGGCACGATGAACCTCACCGAGCCGCATTGCGGCACCGATCTGGGGTTGCTCAAGACCAAGGCCGAGCCTCAGCCGGACGGCAGCTACAAGATCTCGGGCACCAAGATCTTCATTTCCTCGGGCGAGCACGACCTCGCCGAGAATATCGTCCACCTCGTTCTCGCCAAGATCGCCGGAGCGCCGGACAACGTCAAAGGCATCTCGCTCTTCATCGTCCCCAAGTTCCTGGTCAACGAGGACGGCAGCCTCGGCGCGCGCAACGGCGTCTCCTGCGGCTCGATCGAGGAGAAGATGGGCATCCACGGCAATTCGACCTGCCTGCTCAACTATGACGAGGCGACCGGCTGGCTGGTCGGCGAGCCGGAGAAGGGCCTCGCCGCCATGTTCATCATGATGAACGCGGCCCGGCTCGGCGTCGGAGTCCAGGGCCTGGCCCAGGGCGAGGTCGCCTATCAGAACGCCGTCGCCTACGCGAAGGACCGGCGCCAGGGCCGGGCTTTGGTCGCGGACGAGCGCGAGGAGGGCGCCAAGGCGGACACGATCATCCACCATCCCGACGTCCGCCGGATGCTGATGGAGGCCAAGGCGTTCAACGAGGCCGCGCGCGCCCTCGTCCTGTGGGGCGCGCTCCAGGTCGATATCGGCCGCAAGGCGCAGACCGAGGAGGAGCGCGAGGCGGCCAACGACCTGCTCGGCCTGCTCACTCCGGTGATCAAGGGCTATCTCACCGACAAGGGCTTCGAGGCGGCGGTCAACGCCCAGCAGATCTATGGCGGCCACGGCTATATCCGCGAATGGGGCATGGAGCAGTTCGTCCGCGACGCCCGAATCGCCCAGATCTACGAAGGCACCAACGGCATCCAGGCGCTCGATCTGGTCGGCCGCAAATTGGGCGCCAATGGCGGCCGCGCCGTCCAGGCCTTCTTCAAGCTGGTCGGCGAGGAGGTCGGAGCGGCCAAGGCGGACGAGCAGCTCGCCCCGCTCGCCGCCGCGCTCGAGCGCGCCCATAACGACCTGCAGACCGCGACGCTCTGGCTGATGCAGAACGGCATGGCCAATCCCAACAATGCCGGCGCCGCCGCTTATCCGTACATGAACCTGATGGGCATCGTCTGCTTGGGCCTGATGTGGCTGCGCATGGCCAAGGCGAGCGGCGAGGCGCTGGCCAACGGCGGCGCCGGCAACGCCGACTTCCACAAGCACAAGCTCGCCACCGCCCGCTTCTACGCCGACCGGATCATGCCCCAGGCCAATGCCGAGCGCCGGAAGATCGAAGCGGGCGCCGACAGCATCATGGCGCTGCCGGCGGAGGCGTTCTAAGCGCTCTCCTTCTCCCTCAGCGCAGGACTTTTTGCATCAATCGACCGAAATCCTACCCTCGAGATAATTGACGATTGGCTGTTGCTGTCCAGGAGTCGCTTCGGCTACCCCGCGCTCCGAAGCAAGTCGAAGAAATGGCGTTCGAGCCCAACGCTCGATGAGCAACGCCGCCACTGAAAACAAAGGCTTTTCAGACGCGATCCGCGTGTCTTTCGTCTATTTCCGCCGCCTCATCCGAGCTTGCGCAGCGGCACGACCTTCGCGTCGGGCTCCGCCTCGCCCCGGTCCATCACCACGCTCTCGAAATGGCAGATCGGGTTCGGCCGGGCGATCAGATAGCCCTGGACCTGGTCGCAGCCTTCGGCGCGCAAGGCGTCGAGCTGCTCGGCCGTCTCCACGCCCTCCGCCACGACCGGCACGCCGAGGCCGTGGCCGAGCCCGATCACCGATCGGATGATCGCCAGCGCCTGCGGGTTGGCGATCATGTCGGCGACGAAGCTGCGGTCGATCTTGACCTTGTCGAACGGGAACATCCGGAAATAAGCGAGGCTGGAATAGCCGGTGCCGAAATCGTCCATCGAGATCTGGACGCCGAGCGCCTTCAGCCGCTCGAGGATGGCGAGCGCGCCCGGCGCGTCCTTGATCAGCAGGCCTTCGGTGATCTCGAGCTCGAGCCGCGACGGGTCGAGCCCGGTCTTGGCGAGCACCTGCTCGACGGCCCCGACCAGATCATCCTGCATGAACTGAAGCGGCGACAGGTTCACCGAGAGCTTGAGCGGCGGCGTCCAGCGGGTCGCTTCGGTGCACGCCTCGTGAAGCACCCATTCGCCGAGCTTGATGATGAACCCGCTTTCCTCGGCGAGGCGGATGAACATTTCGGGGCTGACCGCGCCGTGCAGCGGGTGATCCCAGCGCAGCAGCGCCTCGAAGCCGATGATCTCGCCGCTGCCCAGGTCGGCCAGCGGCTGATAATGGACCTTGACCTCGCCGGTGCCGAGCGCGGTTCGAAGGTCGGTCTCCAGCTGACGGCGCTGCCGGAGCGCCTCGTCCATCGCCGCCTCGTAGAAGCGCGTGAGGCCGCGCCCCTCGTCCTTGGCGCGATAGAGCGCCATGTCCGCGTTCCTGATCAGGTCGGTGGCATCCCCCGCGTCGACCGGGAAAATGGCGACTCCGATGCTGGCGCTGATCCTGACGGTCTGGCCGCCGATCTCGAACGGCGTTCGCAGCGCCGTGATGATCCGCTCGGAAAGCAGATCGGCATGGCCGGGCTGCCGGCCGCCCTCCTGGACGACCGCGAACTCGTCGCCGCCGAGCCGCGCGACCAGCTCGTTGCCCCGGGTCACCGAGCGGAGCCGCTGCCCCACCTCGATGAGCAATTCGTCGCCGGCGGGATGGCCGTAAAGGTCGTTCACCGTCTTGAAGCCGTCCAGGTCGATGCAGAGCACGGCCAGCGGCTCGGCGTGCTCGCCGGCCTTGCCGACGCCGCGGGCGAGATGATCGGTGAACACCGCCCGGTTGGGCAGGCCGGTCAGCGAATCGTGATAGGCGAGATGGGCGATCCGAGCCGCCGCTTCCTTGCGCTCGCTGATGTCCCGGACGGCCAGCACGCGCCGGGTAGCGCCGCGCCAGCTGATCGTCCGCTGCAGCACCTCGACGTCGCGCTCGCGGCCGCCGGCGCCGATCAGGCGGCATTCGAGGGCGCCGTGGCCGGCGTGGCGGTTCGCGCCGGTCATCTCCAGGCCCTCGAACAGATCCGTCAGCCTCTCCGGGATCTGCCCGCGGCTCACATAGCCGGCGAGGCTCAGGAAGCTGCGGTTCGAATCGACGATTCGCTCGCCGTCGATCACGACCAGGCCCTCGATCGCGGCGTCGGCGAAATCGCGCAACCGGCGCGCCTCGTCGGCCGCGTTGCGGGCGAGCTTGCGATCGAACAGCACCATTGCGAAGCTGATCGACAGGATGATGATGGCCATGGCGACGACGCCGATGGTGAGGGTGCCGCTGCCGATCGCCTCCGCCGGCACCTGCATCGTGGGATCCGGATAGATCGAGGCGGCGGCCATGGCGGTGAAATGCAGGCCGCAAATGGCGAGCGTGAACAGCAGGGACGCGCGCCAGGGCAGGAGGCTCGTCTTGCGGCGATGCTCCGCGGTCGCGGCGGCGCTGAGCAGGATGCCGATCGCCACGGAGGCGATCACGAAGCGCTCGTCCCACACCATCCATCCGGCGAGGTTGACCGCCGACATGCCGATATAGTGCATGGTGCCGATGCCGATGCCGAGGATGGCGCCGCCCGCCGCCCTGATCGGGAGTCGGTCGCTCAGCGCGAAGCGCCAGCCGAGGCCGGTGATCGCGATCGCCGCGCCGATCGACAGCAGCGTCCGGCCGACATCGTAGCCGACCGGCAGATGGGGCTGATAGGCGAGCATCGCGACGAAATGGGTCGCCCAGATGCCGGTGCCGGACACGAATGCGGCGAGGCCGAGCCAGGCCGCGCGCCGTTTCCCAGCCATGCGGGCCTGATCGAGGATCGAAAAAGCGGTGATCGCGGCGAGGAGGCAGATGATTCCGGCGACCAGAATCAGCCTGAAATCATGCTCTTCGGTGATGCAGGTATAAAGGCGCAGCATAAGCGGCGAGGCCCCCCGTTGATGGCGCTGCTTAGGCGGGGGCAGTAAAGATGGCGTAAATCGCGGCCGGCTTCGGCCAATGCCGCTCGCCTGGCCGGGGACCTGTCATCGCCTGGGGCCGATACCGGCCACCGGAAGATCGAACCCGCGCGGACTCCATCGTTGCGCCGCCGGCGGAGGCGTATAAGGCTCTCGTCATGGCGGGGGTCGTCTCTCTTTTGCTTGCCTTGACGGCGCAGGCCGCCGCTTCGCCGCCACCGCCGCCCGGCGCCGAAAATCTGCCCGCGCGCGCGGTAGATCATGTCGTGGTGCTGGAGGAACGGCGGGCGGACTGCTCCAATTGTCCGCTGCATCGGCGCACGATCGCCCGCTCCGGCAGCTGGGTGAAGGACGAACGGATCGACAGCCAGGGCAGCCGGACGATCTATTCTGACTTCGCCTCGGGGACGAGCTTCACGCTCTACCGAAACCGTGACGGCGCGGTCGCCGGGCTGGTGGTCGAGCGCAATTTCGAGCCTGACGGGCGGTACGGGATCCGCCGGCAATCGACCGGAGACCGGGATGTGGCGGCCGGCGAGCCGTGCGCGGTCTGGACGCAGTTCAGCGCCGTGATTGGAACGGAGACGAAGAGCTGCGAGACCGCCGACGGCATCCTGGTCCGGACTCGCCATCTCGGGCGTGTGATTGCCGACGCCGTGTCGGTCGAGCGGCGCCCGGTCCGGCCGGAGGAGGCGCGGCCCCCCGCGGACCTGTTCGCCATGGTGCGCTGGCCGCGCTTCGATCGCCCCGAGGGAATGGGCTATGAGGTCGTGCTGACATCGCGCTCGCGCGGGACGGAACGGACGAGCGTCCTGCGCCGCCAGGGGAGACTCACCTCCAGCCGGCGAGAGGGGCGCCGTGACGAGGGCCTGGAATTCTCGGCGAGCGACGGCGTGACGAGCTATTCCTATCAGGTCGATCCGAGGGGCCGCGCCGTGCGGCTGAACGCCGGCCTGCCCAGGCTTCGCATTTCCGACATTCCATCGCGATGGGAAGCGGTGCCCGGCCGCAGGGTTCGCAGGGTGCTCGGCGAGCCATGCACCTGGCAGATCAATGCCGCCTTCCAGTCGACGGACACCCATTATCAGTGCCGCACGGCGGACGGCGTGCCCCTGATGCTCGAAGACCAATGGCATTGGGACAGCATCGTCGATGTCTACACCGCGAGACGGCTGACCCGGCGCCCGCTCACGGAAGTCGACATCGCCCCGCCCGCGGCGGCCGATGACTGGGCGACCTGGGGAGTCACGCCGCCGACGCCCTCAGCGCCCTGAGCCGCTCCTGCCTTTCCTCCCGGCTCATCGCCAGCGCCCAGCGCCAGGCGGCGTCGTAATCGTAGCGGCCGGGGATTCGGCGCTCGATGCTGACCATCCGGTCGGCGAAGGCGCGGCCGTAGAGATCGGTCCAGACGTCGTAGAGGAAGAGATAAAGCAGGCGGTGGTCGTCGAGCTCCGCCGTGCGCGGCAGGCGCAAAGCGAGGAGGTGGCCCATCTCGTGAACGAGGGTCGCCTTCTTGTAGGCTGGGCTGTAGTCGGCGCGGAGCCGCATCGAGCGGCCGTCATAGGCGGTCATCGGCGGACCGTCGGTGACGATCGCCTCGATCGGCGCATCGGCGAAGGCGATGCCCGCCGCCGCCTCCAGCGCGGCCGCGATCCGCTCGCTCTCGGCGGCCCAGAGCGCGCGATATTCGGCGGCGGCGGACGCGAAGTCGGGCGTTCGCGGCACGAACTCGACCGGCGGCGCGGCCGCGCAAAGCAGCGCCCAGCCGGCGACGATCGCGAGCCGCCGCCTCACGATGTCCGCGCTTCGAACAGGTCGAGGATCGCCAGCTGGCTCGGCAGGATCTTCGCGCGCGCCTCGGCCATGCCGAACCAGGCGGCCCGGTCGATCTCGGGCCAGGATTGAAAGCGCCCGCTGCGCGGCGGCCATCCCATGCTGAAATGGTTGCTGACGATCGCTTCGGCGTCGAGATCGCCCTCGAGCGCGAACGCCTCGACATATTTGCCGCCCTTCTGGCGGATTCGGCCGAGAGGGAGGAGAGCGCCTTCGGGCCGGACGCCCAATTCCTCCTCGAACTCGCGTCGGGCGCAGGCGTCGAGCCCTTCGCTCTCCTCGACCAGCCCCTTGGGGATCGCCCAGGCGCCTTCATCCTTGCTCGCCCACATCGGCCCGCCGAAATGGCCGAGCAGCACCTCGATGCCGCCCAGGCGGCGGCGCCACATCAGGATCCCTGCGCTCAGCTGAGGCATGCACAGCGGCATAAGCGGCTCTTGCCAGCGAGGCCAGCGCATGGCTCAGTGCGGGAAAGGGAGAGGGCATCATGCTGGTCACCGAGCTGATCCGACGCGGCGCGCTCTACCATGGCCCCCGAACCGCGATCCTGTTCGGCGATGCGAGCCTGACCTTCCGCGAGGTGGATCGTCTCTCCAACCGCATCGCCCATGCCTATGCCGGCATCGGTCTCGCCAAGGGCGATCATATCGCTTTGCTGCTCGACAACGGGCTTCACTCCGTCCCCTGCGATTTCGGCGGGGTCAAGGCCGGGCTGGTGCGGACGCCGCTGAACGGCCGGCTGTCGCTCGACGAGCAGCGCCGGATGATCGAGGCGATCGGCGCCGGCACCCTCGTCTACGGCCCGACCCAGATCGAGCGCGCCGCCGCGCTCCAGGCGGCATTGCCCGATCTGCGCCTGCTCGGCCTCGGCGACAGCGGGCTCGGCCCGGACCTGCTCGGCCTCGCCGCCGCGGCTTCGGACGCCGATCCGCGCCTGCGCCACCATCCCGACGACGTCGTCCTGGCTCTGTTCACCTCCGGCACGAGCGGAACCCTCAAGGCCGCCCAGCACACCCAGGCGACCTACGCCGCGGTCGTCCACAATGTCCTGTCGAGCCTGATCGACCCGAAGCCGGGCGAGATCATGCTTCACGCCGCCTCGATGATCCACGCCAGCGGCACCTTCGTATTGCCCTACTGGCTGCGCGGCGGCGCGGCGGCGATCCTGCCCGGCTTCGCGCCGGCTTCCTATGTGGAGGCGATCGAGCGCTGGCGGCCGGCGGCGCTCAACCTCGTCCCGACCATGCTGCAGATGCTGTTCCAGCTGCCCGGTATCGGGGCGGCCGATCTCTCCTCGGTCGAGACGATCCTCTACGGCGCCTCGCCCATGCCGAGGCCGGTGCTGGAAAGGGCTCTCGACCTGTGGGGCCCGGTCTTCGTCCAATATTACGGCCAGACCGAAGCGCCGCTCGCAATCGCCTGCCTGAAGAAGGAGGATCATGTCGGCGCCAGCGCCCAGCGGCTGCTCTCCTGCGGCCGGCCCAGCGACGAATGCGAGATCCGGCTGGTCGACGAGCAGGGCGACGACACCCCGCCCGGCGAGCCCGGCGAGATCGTGCTTCGCGCGCCCTTCGTGATGAAGGGCTATACGGACGAGGTTCTTAACGAAGCGAGCTTCTTCCCCGGCCGCTGGCTGCGCACCCGCGATGTCGGCCGCTTCGACGAGGAGGGGTATCTGACCCTGGTCGATCGCACCTCGGACATGATCGTCACCGGCGGCTACAACGTCTATCCGCGCGAGGTCGAGGACGTGCTCTCCGGCCATCCGGCCGTCGCCCAGGTCGCGGTGATCGGCGTTCCCGACGAAACCTGGGTCGAGGCGGTGATGGCCTTCGTGGTCCTGCACGAGGGGCGGCAGGCGGACGAGGGCGCGCTGATCGCCCACGCCCACCAGCATCTCGCCGGCTACAAGGCGCCCAAATCGGTCCGCTTCGTCGATTCGATCCCGCTGAGCCCGGTCGGCAAGCCGCTGCGCCGGGCTCTGCGCGAGCCGTTCTGGCGGGGAAAGGAGCGGACGATATGAGCCTCCTCGTCGAGCGGAAAGGCGCGGTCGTGACGGTGATCATCGACCGGCCGGAGCGCCGCAACGCGGTCGACTTCGAAACCGGCCTGGCTCTGCGCGAAGCTTTCGACGCGTTCGAGAAGGACTCGAGCGCCTTCGTCGCGGTGCTCACCGGGGCCGGCGGCCATTTCTGCGCCGGCTTCGACCTCAAGGCCTTCGCCGAGCGCGGCGCCGATTACGATCCGCTCGGCGAAGGGCCGATGGGCCCGACCCGACGGCTGCCGTCGAAGCCCGTGCTCGCCGCGGTCGAGGGCTATGCCGTGGCCGGCGGCATGGAGCTTGCCTTGTGGTGCGACCTCAGGATCGCCGCCGACAACGCCACCTTCGGAATCTTCTGCCGGCGCTGGGGCGTGCCGTTGATCGATGGCGGCACGGTGCGGCTGCCGCGAATCGTCGGCCAGGGCCGGGCGCTCGACCTGATCCTCACCGGCCGCCCGGTCGGCGCCGCCGAGGCGCTGTCGATGGGTCTCGCCGATCGCGTCGTCCCCGAAGGCCGCGCCCGCGCCGAGGCCGAAGCGCTCGCGGCCGAGATCGCCCGCTTCCCGCAGCTCTGCATGAACGTCGACCGCCTGTCCGCCTATCGCGGCTGGGACGCCGACCTTCGTGGGGCGCTCGAGGCCGAGGCGACCGCCGGAGCCGCGCCATTGCGCGAGGGCGCCCGCGACGGCGCCGCCCGCTTCGCCCGCGGCCTCGGCCGCTCCGGCGGCTTCGACGAAATCTGAGCCGGTTGCGGCCCGCGCCGCCCCGCACTAATTAGGACGGCCTTTCCCGTGCCCCTGTGGCGGAATTGGTAGACGCGCTCGACTCAAAATCGAGTTCCGCAAGGAGTGCCCGTTCGAGTCGGGCCAGGGGCACCAGATACAAGCTTCTCAGCGGCCCACGCCTCGGGCATTGTCCGCGGCGATGAGCGACCGCGACGACGCAATCGAGGAGGCGATCCAGGCTCTCGACCTGGAGACGGAGGCGACCGCCTTCCGGCGCGACCGGCTGCTCGCCTCGCTGGCGCTGATGATGGGCGCGGCGCTCGTCCTCGCTCTGCCCTTCGCGCTCCGCGCCGGCGCCGAATTCTTCCTTCCGGTCACCGCCGCCCTGGTGATCGCGATCGCCCTTGTGCCGGTGCTCGAATGGCTCGAGCGGCGGCGCGTGCCGTCGGGGCTCGCCTCGTTCCTGTGCGTCGTCCTGTTCCTCGCCATCGCCAATATCGCGGTGGCCGCGATCGTCTTCCCGGCGACCGAATGGGTGCGTTTGCTGCCCAGCCGCGTCGCAAGGATACGCGAGACCCTCGGTCCCCTGTTCGAAGTCTATGCCGATCTCGAACGGTTTATCGACGACCTTGTCCGCCAGTTCGGCCGCGGTCCCGGCGTCGCCACTCAGACGGTGACCGTCGAGACGCCCAATTCGCTGCTCCAGATCATCGCCACCTCGGCGCCGTTCGCGATCATCCAGATGTTCTTCGCGGTGCTGGTGATCTACTTCTTCCTCGCCGGCTGGACCCGGATGCGGAAAAAGACGATCACCACCAGGTCGAGCTTCGACGGCGCGATGACCACGGCCAGGGTCATCCAGCAGGTGGTCGACGCCACCTCCATCTATCTCGGCACGATCACCATCGTGAACATCGCCATGGGCCTGGTGGTCGCGTTCATTCTCTATATGATCGGGATGGAATCGCCGTTGATGTGGGGCGGCATCGTCGCCGTGCTCAACTACATCCCCTATCTCGGCCCGATCGCCTCGGCCTTCCTGCTCGCGGTCGGCGGGCTGATGATCTTTTCCGATCCCTGGTACGCTTTGCTGCCCGCCGCCTCCTTCGTGGCCGTGCATCTTATCGAAGCGAACATCGTCACTCCGACCCTGGTCGGCCGCCGCCTCACCATCAATCCGTTGATGATCCTGCTGGCCTTGAGCTTCTGGGCCTGGGTCTGGGGAACGACCGGTGCGCTGCTCGCGGTTCCTCTCCTCATCATCTTCCGAACCATCTTCCAGGCGGCGGGCAAGCCCGACATCGCCGGCTTCCTGTTCGAGGAGGGGACGCTGATCCACGACCATCCGGACGAGCCTCCGGGCCCTGCGCAGGCCGGCTAGAGCCGCCGCCGTCCAGGCCGCCTCAATCCCGGCCGCGGCTCGCTTGACAGCCCAAGGCCGCTCAACTACCTCGCGCGCCTGCCTTCAAGCGGGTGTAGCTCAGTTGGTTAGAGCGCCGGCCTGTCACGCCGGAGGTCGCGGGTTCGAGTCCCGTCACTCGCGCCATTTCCGATGCGGAAAATCAGGCGCGCCATCTCCCCGTCTCCATCCAGCGAAGCAGCGGCTTCAGGGGCAGGATCCAGACGATTCCGGCGGTCAGATAATAGAGGACGTGCAGCCAGCGCGGAGCGCCGGCGATCAGCGGCGCCGCGCTGGCGACCAGCGCCGCCCAGCCGGCGATCAGAAGAAGGATCAGCAGGATCCCGAACGGTTGCCGCCAGCTCGGCTCTAGCCGCATTGGATCCACTCCTGGGGCGTCGCCAGCGCGTCGAGCTTCATGTCCCAGGGATCGGCGGGGATGGGCTGTTCGGCGATCTGGCCGGGCCAGGCGAGGCCGATGATGACGACCGGGCGACCGCCCTCGCGCAGATGGGCCAGCGCGCGGTCGTAATGGCCTTTGCCATGGCCGATCCGGGTCCCGCGCCGGTCGGCGAGGACGAGCGGAACCAGCACCACGTCCGGCGCCAGCGCCTCGGCGTCGCTCGCCGGTTGCAGCACGCCCCAGGGGCTCGGCGCGCTGGCTGGGCCTTCCCGCCACAGGAAACGGGCGTCGCGGTCGGCGAACCAGGGGATGCCGTAACGCTGGCCTTCGCCGAGGCCGTCGAGAATGGCTGCCGGGCTGATTTCGTCCCTGAGCGGATGATAGGCGCCGATCATGCGCGCGCCGATGAGATGGGGCAGGACCAGCCGGGCGAGGTCCGCTTCGAGCGCTGCACGCGTATCGGGCGTCAGGCTGGCGGCAAATTCGCGCCGCCGCCTAAGGCCTTCGGCGCGCAGGCCGGTCTTGCTAGGGGAGGAAGAAGGTGACGGGACCGCCATAGCCGTTTGCCTGGAATATCCTCTGACGCCTCAACGTCAGGTGGGGACCATGTACATCGGGCCAAGGCCCGGGCAGGGACAGTCCCCTAGGATGCTTATGGCTCAGGGATGTTCGCTGAGGCTCGCACAGGGCAGTACCCGTCACGAACCCATCTAGGCGCTCTAGCCGATCCGCTCAAGGGATTCGGCCAATCCTTCCATCCTGGACGCCAGCCGTTCCAGCGCGTCGGCGACGGCGGGGTCGGGCTGCGGCGGCACCGGCTCCGGAATACCGGCGCCGGCGCGAATCTCCTTGATGTCGTCGGCGATCAGCAAAGCGGCGAACAAAAGCTGCCGGGTCTCGGTCAGGCTGCCCAGCGCGTTCGTCGCATCCTGCGCCCGCCGGTCGACCTCGGCCGCGACCGCGCGCAGATGCTCCTGCTCGCCTTCGCGGCAGGCGACGTCATAGCGCCGGCCGGCAATCTCGATCTCGATCATCGCCATCAGCCGCGCCCCTCGGTCTCGAGCAGGTGGTCGAGCTGGCCGATCGCCCCTTCGACCCGCAACCGCAACCGTTGATGCGCCTCGCGCACCCGCTCCAGCTCGTCCGACGATTCGGCCGCGGCGGCGGTGCGCGCGCGCGACGACGCCGTCTCGATTCGCGCCAGCGCCCGCTCGATGCGGGCTATGGCGTCCAGGGCGCGTTGGTCGGCCATCGGCGAAGGCATAGCATGACTGGCGTGTCCGGCAAACCGCCACGGTTGACGGGCGCGCCACCGCCGATAAAGGGGCCGCAGCGCCGCAGCGCGCCGCTGTCCCCGGACCGTTCCCAGGAGCCTCAATGGCCGTCGACCCGCATTTGCTCGCCAACGCCATCCGGGCGCTTTCCATGGATGCGGTGGAGGCGGCGAACAGCGGCCACCCTGGCATGCCAATGGGCATGGCCGACGTCGCGACGGTCCTCTGGACCGAATATCTGAAGCACGATCCCGCCGACCCGAAATGGCCGGACCGCGACCGGTTCGTGCTCTCGGCCGGCCACGGCTCGATGCTCATCTATTCGCTGCTTCACCTCACCGGCTATGCCCGGCCGACGATCGAGGACATCAAGGGTTTCCGTCAGCTTGGCTCCCCGTGCGCCGGCCATCCCGAGAATTTCCTTCTGGAAGGCGTCGAGGCGACGACCGGCCCGTTGGGGCAGGGCGTCGCGATGGCGGTCGGCATGGCCATCGCCGAGCGGCACCTGAACGCTGAGTTCGGCGACGGCCTGGTCGACCACCGCACCTGGGCGGTCGCCGGCGACGGCTGCCTGATGGAAGGCGTCAATCACGAGGCGGCGGGCCTCGCAGGCCATCTCGGCCTCGACCGGCTGACCGTCTTCTGGGATGACAATCGCATCACCATCGACGGCGCGACCGACCTGTCCACGTCGGAGGATATCGAGGCGCGCTATCGGGCTTATGGCTGGCATGTCGGCCGCTGCGACGGCCACGACATGGCCGACGTCCGCCGCGCCATCGAGGAAGCGCTGGCCGATCCGCGCCCGTCGCTGATCGCCTGCCGCACGATCATCGGCAAGGGCGCCCCCAACAAGCAGGGCACCGCCGCCACCCACGGCGCCGCTTTGGGCGCCGAAGAGGTCGCCGCGGCGCGCGAGGAATTGGTCTGGGAATATCAGCCGTTCGAGCTGCCCGACGAGATCGTCGGGGCCTGGCGGGACGCCGGACAGCGAAGCCAGATTGCGCATGCTGACTGGCAGCGGCGTTTGGAGGCGAACGGGGCGGCCGCCGGGTTCCGCCGCCGCATGGCCGGCGCGCTACCGGCGAGCTTCTCGCTGAACGCCTATATCCAGAGCCTGATCGACGCGCCGCAGAAGGTCGCGACGCGCAAGGCGTCGGAGATGGCGCTGGGCGCGATCAACGACTTATTGGTCGAGACGATCGGCGGCTCGGCCGATCTGACGGGTTCCAACAATACCAAAACAAGGTCGCAGAAACCGCTGACGAAAGAGGATTATTCCGGTCGCTATCTCTATTACGGCATCCGTGAATTCGGCATGGCCGCGGCGATGAACGGAATGGCCCTGCACGGCGGCGTGATCCCCTATGGCGGCACCTTCCTAGTCTTCGCCGATTATGCCCGACCCGCCATCCGACTGTCGGCGTTGCAGCAGGCGCGCGTCATCTATGTGATGACCCATGATTCGATCGGCCTCGGCGAGGACGGCCCCACCCACCAGCCGATCGAGCATCTGATGAGCCTGAGGGCGATGCCCAATCTCGACGTCTACCGACCGGCCGACGCGGTGGAGACGGCCGAGTGCTGGGAACTGGCGCTGCGCGACGATGGCGGCCCCTCGGTGCTGGCGCTAACCCGGCAAAATCTGCCGCAGGTCCGCACCGACGCGGGGCCGAACCTCAGCGCCAAGGGTGCTTATCGCCTGCGCGCGGCGTCCGCGCCTCGCCAGGTGGTGGTGCTCGCCACCGGCTCGGAGGTCGAGGTCGCGCTTTCGGTGGCCGAGGCGCTCGAAGGGCGGGGGATCGGCGCCGACGTCGTCTCCATGCCCTGCTGGAGCCTGTTCGACGCCCAGGATGCCGCTTATCGCGCCGACCTCCTCCCGGCCGATGCTCTGCTCGTCTCGATCGAGGCCGGCGCCACTTTGGGCTGGGAGCGCTATACCGGCCGCTCCGGCCTCAATATCGGCCTCGACCGGTTCGGGGCCTCGGCTCCGGCCGGCGACCTTTTCGAACATTTCGGCTTCACCGCCGAAGCTATCACTCCCAAGATCCTGGAAAGGCTTAATAAATGACCAGAGTTGCGATCAACGGCTTCGGCCGGATCGGCCGCCTCGTCGCCCGCGCGATCCTCGAGAAAAAGGATAGCGGCCTCGAGCTGGTCGCGATCAACGATCTCGCCGATGCCGAATCCAACGCTCTGTTGTTCAAGCGGGATTCGGTGCACGGCGCCTATCCCGGCGAAGTTCGCGCCGACGGCAACGACCTGATCATCGACGGAAGGCGCATCAAGGTCACCGCCGAGCGCGATCCCGGCAAGCTGCCGCATGGCGACAGCGGCGTCGAGCTGGCCCTGGAATGCACCGGCTTCTTCGCGGATCGTGAGAATGCCGGCAAGCACCTCACTGCCGGCGCTAGGAAAGTCCTGATCTCCGCACCCGCAAAAGGGGCCGATCTCACCGTCGTCTACGGCGTCAATCACGACAAGCTGAGTGCCGAGCACACGATCGTCTCCAACGCGTCCTGCACGACCAACTGCCTGGCCCCGGTCGCCAAGGTGATGCTCGACACGATCGGCATCGAGCGGGGTCTGATGACCACCGTCCACGCCTACACCAACGATCAGAAGATCCTCGACCAGATCCACTCGGACAAGCGCCGCGCCCGCGCCGCCGCCATGTCGATGATCCCGACCACCACCGGCGCCGCCCGCGCCGTCGGCGAGGTGCTTCCGGAGCTCAAGGGCAAGCTCGACGGCTCGGCGATCCGGGTGCCGACGCCCAACGTCAGCCTGGTCGACCTTACCTTCACCCCCGGCCGCGACACCTCGGTCGAAGAAGTGAACGGCGTGCTCAAGGCCGCGTCAGAGGGAGCGCTCAGGGGCGTGCTCGCTTATTCGGACGAGCCGTTGGTCTCGATCGACTATAACCACAACCCGGCCAGCTCGACCGTCGACAGCCTCGAAACCGCCGTCCTCGAAGGCAAATTGGTCCGCGTTCTCTCGTGGTACGACAATGAATGGGGATTCTCGAACCGGATGGTCGACACCGCCGCGGCGATGGCGAGGCTGATCTGACGTCATGACGTCGTTTCGGACGCTCGACGATCTCGGCGACGTAGCGGGCAAGCGCGCCCTGGTGCGCGTCGACCTCAACGTGCCCATGCAGGATGGCAAGGTCAGCGACGACACCCGTTTTCGCGCCACTCTGCCGACCGTCAGCGAGCTTTCAGACCAAGGTGCGATCGTGCTGCTGCTGGCGCATTTCGGCCGCCCCAAGGTGCCGAGCCCGGACTGTTCGCTGGCGCTGGTGACCAAACCCTATGAGGCGGTGCTGGGCCGTCCCGTCCGCTACATCGATTGGGAGGTCGACGAGGAAGCCGTCGCGACCCTGAGACCGGGCGATGTGGCGGTGCTTGAGAATACGCGCTTCTTCGGCGGGGAGGAGAAGAACGATCCCGCCGTGGTGGAGCGCTTCGCCCGGCTCGGCGACTTCTACGTCAACGACGCCTTCTCCGCCGCCCACCGCGCCCATGCCTCCACCGAGGGCCTGGCACACGTCCTGCCGGCTTATGCCGGCCGGGCGATGGAGGCGGAATTGAAGGCGCTGGAAGCGGCGCTCGGCAGCCCGGAGCGTCCCGTCGCCGCTGTGGTCGGTGGCGCCAAGGTCTCGACCAAGCTCGACGTGCTTCGCCACCTGGTCGCGAGGGTCGACCATCTGATCATCGGCGGCGGAATGGCCAACACCTTCCTCGCCGCCCGCGGCGTCGCCATCGGCAGGAGCTTGGCAGAGCGCGACCTGACCGGCACGGCCGAGGAGATATTGGAGGCCGCGGAGCGGGCGAATTGCACGGTCCATCTCCCTTACGATGTGGTCGTCGCGAAGGAATTAGCCGCCAATCCGCCGTCCTTGCGAACCTGCAACGTCCATGAGGTCGGCGCCGACGAGATGATCCTCGACATCGGCCCGGCCGCCGTCGAGGCGCTGGCCGACGTGCTCAAGACTTGCCGCACCTTGGTCTGGAACGGCCCTTTGGGCGCCTTCGAGACGCCGCCTTTCGACGCGGCCACCGTGGCGCTCGCCCGCACCGCCGCCGCGCTCACCCAGGAGGGCAGCCTGGTCTCGGTCGCCGGCGGCGGCGACACCGTCGCGGCGCTGAACCAGGCCGGGGTCGCCAGTGATTTCACCTTCGTTTCCACCGCCGGCGGCGCTTTCCTGGAATGGATGGAAGGCAAGAAGCTGCCCGGCGTCGAGGCTCTCAAGCGATAAGGATCAAAAATGCAGGATTCCGACATGATGAAGCAGATGGAAAGCGGCAAAGGCTTCATCGCCGCGCTCGACCAGAGCGGCGGCTCGACCCCGAAGGCGCTCAAGGGCTATGGGATCGAGGAGGGGGCCTGGAGCTCCGACGAGGAGATGTTCGGTCTGATCCACCAGATGCGGACTCGGATCATCACCTCGCCCGCCTTCACCGGCGACAAGGTGATCGGCGCGATCCTGTTCGAGCGGACCATGGACGGCGACGTCGACGGCAAGCCGGTGCCGCAGGTGCTGAAGGAGCGCGGGGTCGTGCCCTTCATCAAGATCGACAAGGGCCTCGAAGCCGAAGAGAATGGCGTCCAGCTGATGAAGCCGATGCCGGAGCTGAACGCGCTACTGAGCCGAGCCGGCGACCTCGGCGTCTTCGGCACCAAGGAGCGCTCGGTGATCAATCTCGCCAACCGCGAGGGCATTGCCGCCGTCGTCAGCCAGCAATTCGAGGTGGCCCGGCAGGTTCTCGCCGCCGGCCTGGTGCCGATCATCGAGCCTGAAGTGAACATCAAGAGCCCGGAACGGGCCGAGGCGGACCGGATCCTGCTCGACGAGCTCAGGACGGCGCTGGACGCCTTGCCGGGCGATGACCGGGTCATGCTGAAGCTCTCGCTCCCCGTTGAACCCGGGCTGTTCGACCCGCTCGTCGATCATCCGCGCGTGCTCCGCGTGGTCGCGCTCTCCGGCGGCTATAGTCGTTCCGATGCCTGTGCCGAGCTCGCCCGGAACCGCGGCGTTATCGCCAGCTTCTCGCGCGCGTTGCTTGAGGATCTTCGCCACGGCATGAGCGACGAGCAGTTCGACCGAACGCTCGGTGAGGCGATCGACGAGATTTACGCGGCTTCGACCGTCAAGGCATGAGCGATGACGACGCCTCGTTCGAGCCCGGGCCGGACTTCGCCGAGCGCTTCGAGCGCGATCCGCGACGGCCCGGCTGCCAGCTCTACCTGATCTCGCCGCTCGAGGTCGGCGGTGATTTTCCCGAGCGCCTGGCCGCCGCCCTCGACGAAGGGGTCGCCGGGTTCCAGTTCCGGGTGAAGGATGTCGGTCAGCATGAGGCGGCGCGGCTCGCCGAGCCCCTGCAGCGTCTCTGCGCCGACCGTGAGGTCGCCTTCATCATCAACGATTCGATGGCGCTGGCAAAGAGGCTCGGTGCAGATGGCGTCCATCTCGGCCAAGCCGACGGCGACCCGCGCGAGGCGCGCGCGTTGCTCGGACCGGGCGCGCAGATCGGCGTAACCTGCCACGACAGCCGCCACCTCGCCATGGAGGCTGGGGAGGCGGGCGCCGACTATGTCGCCTTCGGCGCGTTCTTTCCCACTTCGACGAAGGAAACGCACCATCGGCCGGACCCGTCGATCCTGTCATGGTGGACGACCCTGTTCGAAATCCCCTGCGTCGCCATCGGCGGGATCACGCCCGACAATGGCCGCATCCTGGTCCAGGCGGGCGCGGATTTCCTGGCCGTTTGCGGCGCGGTCTGGAATCATCCTGATGGCCCGGCCGCCGCCGTGAAGGCGTTCCGGCCGGTTCTGGCGCGTTAGCGCACCGCCTGCGCGACCATTGCCCTGAGTGTCCGGGCGTCGTGGATGGCGTGTGCGTCGATATCGTTGTTGAAGTAGCACCAGACCGGGCGGCCGCTGCGCGCCTGTTCGACGATCCAATCCGTCCAGCCGAGCAACGCCTTGTCAGAATAGCGGCCCCAATATTTGCCGCCGCATCCGTGGAAGCGGACATAGGCGATCGGCCCGACCGCCCGCCGCTCGCTGGCCGAGCCCGGCATGTCGTGGACGCAGAAGGAGGCGCCGTGGCGGTCGAGGAGCGCGAAGGTCTCCTCGCAATACCAGCTCTTGTCCCGGAATTCGAAGACGTTGGTGACGTCCTTTGACACCAGCATCAGGAATTCGTCCAGCCGCTCCAGATTGATCCGAAAGCGCGGCGGCAGTTGGTAGAGAATCGGACCCAGCCGGCCGCCGAGCGCGCGGAACGGCGCCATCATCCGCGTCAGCGGCTCGGCGCAATCCTTGAGCTTCTTCGCCTGGGTGAGGAAGCGGTTGGCCTTCACCGCATAGCAGAAGCCCGGCGGGGCCTGGTCGCGCCATTTCTCGAATGTGTCCGCCTTGGGCAACCGGTAGAAGCTGTTGTTGATTTCGACCGTATCGAAATGCTCGGCGTAGAATTCGAACCAGCGCCGCTGCGGCAATCCCTCCGGGTAGAACAGCTCGCGCCAGTGTTTGTAGTTCCAGCCCGAGCAGCCGATCCGAACCCTTTCCATCACGAGCGTGGAACGATGCGGGGCCGGAACAGGTTTCCAAACCCATGCGAAAGCTGGTGCTCGGCGCTGTCATCCTTATCACTGTCGCGGTGATCGGCTTCTTCGTCAGCATGTTCTGGATTTCCGCCAGCGTGGAGGAAGCGGCAGCGCCCACGGCCGCGCCGACCGTTGCGCGGCCGGTCGCGCCGCAAATCGCTCCGTCCGGCCTCGCCATTCCCGTCGCCGGCGTTCGCGCCGAGCAGCTAGCCGACACCTTCACCCAGGCCCGCGCCGGCGGTTCGCGGCCGCACGACGCGATCGACATCATGGCTGCTCGCGGCACGCCGGTGATCGCCGCCGCCGAGGGATTCGTGGAGAAGCTGTTCCTGAGCCGCGGCGGCGGGGGGATTACCGCTTACGTCCGCTCCCGGGACCGGCGCTGGACCTATTATTACGCCCATCTCGACGCTTATGCGCCGGGCCTGCGCGAGGGCCAGCGCATCGCCCGCGGCGACCCGATCGGCACGGTCGGCAGCACCGGCAATGCCAATCCGGCCGGCCCGCATCTTCATTTCGCCATCCACCAAATGGCGCCGAACGACCGTTGGTATCAGGGCAGGGCGATCAATCCCTACCCTCTGCTTGCCGGGCGCGACCCGCCCCGCTAAAGCCCCGCCAGCCTCTTAAAAATCCAGCGAGCATGTCATGAAGATCAGCGGCGTGGACATCCGTCCCGGCAACATCATCGAATATGAGGGCGGCATCTGGCGCGCGGTGAAGATCCAGCACACCCAGCCCGGCAAGGGCGGCGCGTATATGCAGGTCGAAATGAAGAACCTCATCGACGGCCGCAAGAATAACGTCCGCTTCCGCTCCGCCGAGACGGTCGAGCGGGTCCGCCTGGACACCAAGGATTTCCAGTTCCTGTTCCGCGACGGCGACCAGCTGACCTTCATGGACAAGGACAATTACGAGCAAGTGACTTTACCGGCCGACCTGCTCGGCGACGCCGCCGCCTTTCTTCAGGACGGAATGGACGTGATCATGGAGCTGTACAACGAGCGGCCCATCTCGGTGCAGCTTCCCGACACGATCGAGGCCGAGATCGTCGAGGCCGACGCGGTGGTGAAGGGGCAGACGGCCTCGTCCAGCTACAAGCCCGCGATCCTCGACAACGGCGTGCGCGTCATGGTGCCGCCGCACATTACCGCCGGAACCCGGATCGTCGTCGACGTTTACGAGCAGACCTACGTCCGCCGCGCGGACTGAGGGGAGCAGAGTTGGTCAGCCATTCCGGCCTCATCACCGTCATGACCCGGGCCGCCCGCAAGGCGGCGCCGCGGTTGAGGCGCGACTTCAACGAGGTCGAGCAGCTTCAGGTCAGCCGCAAGGGGCCGGCCGATTTCGTCTCGATGGCGGACGAGCAGGCCGAGCAGACCCTGGTCGACGAGCTGCGCCACGCCCGGCCGGACTGGAGCCTCTATCTCGAGGAAGGCGGCGCCATCGAAGGCAACCCGACCAAGCCGCGCTGGATCGTCGACCCGGTCGACGGCACCTCCAATTTCCTCCACGGCATCCCGCATTTCGCCATCTCGATCGCGGTCCAGGAAGCCAAGCCCGGCGGCAATGGCTGGGGCGAGATCAGCCACGGCCTCGTCTACAATCCGCTGACCGATGAGGCTTTCTGGGCGGAAAAGGGCAGGGGCGCCTGGCTGAACGAGCGCCGCCTCCGGGTCTCCGCCCGCCGCGACCTTTCCGAATCCCTGATCGCCACCGGAATCCCGTTCAAGGCGCATGGTGATCTGTCGCGCTTCAACCGGATCCTGGAGGCGGTTTCGCCGGAAGTCGCCGGCATTCGCCGCTTCGGCTCCGCGGCGCTCGACCTCGCCTGGGTCGCCGCCGGCCGCTTCGACGGCTTCTGGGAAGAGGATCTCCAGTTCTGGGACATCGCCGCGGGCATCGCTCTGGTGCGCGAGGCGGGCGGCTTCGTCACCGATTTCCGCGGGGGGGACACCGGCCTCGTCAACGGCCAGGTGCTTGCCGCCAACGATCAGCTGCACAGCAGGCTGCACAAGCTTCTCGCAGGGGCGCTGCGCGGGTGAGGTTCGGCCTTGCCGGCTTTCTGCTTCTCGTGGTCGCCGCGCCTGCCCTTTCCCGGGCGCCGTCCTGGCCCGCCGGGGACGCCGAGCCGGCGGCGCTGGCGCTGCTTTTCCCGCAAAGCGCCACGGTCGAGCGCCAGTCGCTGGCCGCCGCCCACCGCGCCGGCGATGCCGCGGCCGTTCGGGCCGGGCTCGGCCGGCTGGCCGCGCTCGGCTACGCGCCGAGCGAGCAGACGATGATTTTGCTCGCGCCGCACGTTCCGGCCGCGGAGATGGAGACTCTGCGCCGCCGCTTCGCGGCCAATCAGGGCCGGGTCCAGGCAAGCGGGCTCCTGGCCACGGTCCCGGCCGAGCACCGCCTGGTGGAAGGCATCGCCTGGGACTCCGAGACCAACCGATTGTTCGCGGCCACCGTGGTCAGCCGCGCCCTGCTCGTTCGGGAGCCGCTCGGCTGGGTGAAGGTCGAGGGCCTCGATACGGGCAGCCTGTTCGGCCTGGCCATCGACCGGCGCCGCGACCTGCTCTGGATCGCATCGGGCCGGGTCGAGCAGACGCCGTCGCCGGAGACCGCCTTTCGCGGCCTGATCGCGGTCGACCTCAACAGCCTGATGCCGGCGCATCGGCTGCCCGCGCCGGGCGACGGATCGCCGGCCGACATCGCGGTGGGCGCGGACGGCACCGTCTATGCGAGCGATCCGCTCAGCGGGGCGCTGTACCGTGCTCGCCCGGGCGACGCCGCGCTCGGCGTGCTGGTGCCGCCCGGCCGCCTGCGAAGCCCGCAGGGGCTGGTCCCCGCGGCGGAGGGCCGCAGGCTCTACGTCTCGGATTACGGGCGGGGCCTCGCCATCGTGAACCTCGCCGATGGAAGCCTCACCCGGCTCGAATCGGACGTATCGACCATGCTCGACGGCATCGACGGGCTCACCGCCTGGCGGGGCGGGCTGATCGCGATCCAGAACGGCACCAATCCCCGCCGGATCCTCTTGCTCACCCTGAGCCGCGACGGGCGCCGGATCACGCGGGTCCGAGTGCTCGAAAGCAATCATGCCGATTGGGGCGAGCCGACGCTCGGATTCGTCCAAGACGACCGGTTCCTCTACGTCGCCGACGCGCAATGGGAGCGCTACGGCGCCGGCGGAGCGCCGATTGGCGCGGAGCCGGCGAGACCGACCGCGATCCGCTTCCTGCGCCCCTAGCGGCGGACGAGGGTGCAGTTCCGCTCGGGGCGGCCGGGCGACGTCAGCACGAGATGGGTCGGATCGCGCAGCGTGGCGACGATCGTCGGCTGTCCCGGCTCGGCCTGCATGGTGACGCTGTTCGCCGTCACCCCGCTATAGGTCATCGGGACGTTCATGCTCGATCCGTCAGGCCCGCCGAATATGCGGATCTCGTTGGCGGCGAATTCGACGTCGGCCATTTCGTCGCAACGACCCTCGTCCTGGACCCAGCGGCCGATCGCGACGTTGGCGCCGCCGGCCGTGGGCGCCGGTGCGCTGACATTGGCCTCCGCGACATTCGCGGGAGCCTCGGCGGTGTTGTCCGCCGTCGCGTTTTTTGTCGCCCCGGCGCCGCCGCAGCCCGCGATGAACAGCGCCGAGGACGCGGCGATGATCCAGCTCTTCATGATATTCCCCTTCCGGTGCTGGGCGAGGCTAGGGGCGGCATCGCCGCCGGGCAAGGCTGTTACGTCGACGAAATGAGATTGGAGACACCCGGATTCCCAGCGCCCCGCTCTTGCCCGACTCCCTGCGCCGTCCTAAAGCCGCCGCAACCTTGGTTCCCGGAGTCTCCCGATGGCGTCCGTCGCCGCCGATTACCTGCCGATCCTGCTGTTCCTCGCCGTCGCGCTGGGCCTGTCCTTCGCCTTCGTGGTGCTGCCCGTTCTGGTGTCGAAGCTGACCGGCGCGTCCAATCCCTATCCGGACAAGCTCGCCGAATATGAATGCGGTTTCCCGGCGTTCGAGGACAGTCGCGCGCAATTCGACGTCCGCTTTTACCTCGTCGCGATCCTGTTCATCATCTTCGACATCGAGGCGGCCTATCTCTTTCCCTGGGCGGTGAGCGTGTTCGACGCCGGCTGGGCGGCCTGGGGCGCGATGATGATCTTCCTGGTCGAGCTGGCGCTCGGCTTCGCCTACGCCTGGAAGAAGGGGGCGCTCGAATGGGAGTGATCCTCGATCCGCGGCACGAGAACGAGCGGCCCGCCGACCTGCAGCAGCCCGATCCCTATATCTTCAGCCAGATCCAGTCCGAGGTCTCGGACAAGGGCTTCCTCGTCACTTCGACCGAGGACCTGTTCACCTGGGCGCGGACCGGCTCGCTCTGGTGGATGACCTTTGGCCTCGCCTGCTGCGCGGTCGAGATGATCCATGTGAACATGCCGCGCTACGACCTTGAAAGATTTGGCGCCGCGCCGCGCGCGAGCCCGCGCCAGTCGGACGTGATGATCGTCGCCGGGACGCTCTGCAACAAGATGGCGCCGGCGCTTCGCCGGGTCTACGATCAGATGTCGGAGCCGCGCTACGTCATCTCGATGGGCAGCTGCGCCAATGGCGGCGGCTATTACCATTACAGCTATTCGGTGGTCCGCGGCTGCGACCGGATCGTGCCCGTGGACATCTACGTCCCCGGCTGCCCGCCCACCGCCGAGGCCCTGCTCTACGGCATCATGCAGCTCCAGCGGAAAATCCGCCGGGAAGGCACGATCGAGCGCTAGGCATGGCACCGACCCTGTCATCCCCGCAGCCGTTCCCCCTGAGCCTGTCGAAGGGCTTTCCTTCTTCGCTTGGGGCCGGAAGAAAAGGGAAGGGCTTCGACAAGCTCAGCCCGAACGGGTTCGGAAGGGGCCATATTGCCTAGCCCCGCCCCCCTGGTACCGGCCCGTGAGGGAATCATTGACGCGGTCAAGGCGGCGATCGGCGATGCCTTCCTCTCCGCGAAGGACGAGGTCGACGAAGTCTCGATCGACGTCCGCCGCGAGAGCGTCGCCGACGTGCTGCGCGCGTTGCGCGACGAGCTCGATTATCAGCAGCTGATGGAGATCGCCGGGGTCGACTATCCCGAGCGGGTCGAGCGGTTCGAGGTGGTCTATCACCTGCTGTCGGTGACCAGGAATCATCGCCTGCGAATCCGAGTCTCGACCGACGAGGAAAAGCCCGTGCCGACCGTCACCGGCGTCTATCCGGTCGCCGGCTGGCTCGAGCGGGAAGTGTTCGACATGTACGGCGTGATCTTCGAGGGCAATCCGGATCTGAGGCGAATCCTCACCGATTACGGCTTTCGCGGCCATCCGCAGCGCAAGGATTTCCCGCTCACCGGCTATGTCGAGCTGCGCTATTCGGAGGAGCAGAAAAGGGTGGTCTACGAGCCCGTCCAGCTCAGCCAGGATTTCCGCAATTTCGATTTCATGAGCCCCTGGGAGGGCGCCGAATATATCATTCCCGGCGACGAGAAGGCCGGACCGCAGCAGCCCGGCGCGCCGACTCCGCTGAAGGCGGACGAGATCAAGAAATGAGCACCGCTCCCGATCAGGCCGCGCGCGAGGAGGAGGTCGCCCGGACCGGCGCCACCGGCTCCGACATCGCCAATTACACGATCAATTTCGGCCCGCAGCATCCGGCCGCGCACGGCGTGCTGAGGCTGATCCTCGAGCTCGACGGCGAGATCATCGAGCGCGTCGACCCGCATGTCGGCCTGCTCCATCGCGGCACCGAGAAGCTTTGCGAGTATAAGACCTATCTCCAGGCTTTGCCCTATTTCGACCGGCTCGATTATTGCTCGCCGCTCTGCATGGAGCACAGCTACGTGCTGGCGATCGAGAAGCTGCTCGGCCTCGAAGTGCCGCTCCGCGCCCAATATCTGCGGGTCTTCTTCGCCGAGCTGACCCGAATCTCGAACCACATGCTGAACCTCGGCAGCCACGTCATGGACGTCGGCGCGATGACTCCGAACCTTTGGCTGTTCGAGCTTCGCGAAGACTGCATGAACTTCTACGAGCGGGCGTCGGGCGCGCGCATGCACGCGGCCTGGTTCCGGCCCGGCGGAGTCCATCAGGACGTGCCGCTCAAATTGCTCGCCGACATCGGCGACTGGCTCGACACCCGCGTGCCGCGGCTTTTCGAGGACGCGATCAGCCTGGTCGCCGACAACCGCATCTTCAAGCAGCGCAACGTCGACATCGCCACCGTCTCCAAGGAGGACGCGCTCGCCTGGGGCTTCTCGGGGCCGATGATCCGCGCCGCCGGTATCCCCTGGGACCTTCGCAAGTCACAGCCCTACGACGTCTACGACCGGATGGAGTTCGACGTCCCCGTCGGCACCAAAGGCGATTGCTACGACCGCTTCATGGTCCGCGTCGAGGAGGTGCGGCAGTCGGCCCGGATCATGAAGCAGTGCCTGAACGAGATGCCGGACGGCCCGATCGCCAGCCTCGACCGCAAGGTGGTCCCGCCCAAGCGGGCCGAGATGAAGCAGTCGATGGAAGCGCTCATCCACCATTTCAAGCTCTACACCGAGGGCTTCCACGTCCCGGCCGGCGAGGTCTATGTCGCGACCGAGAGCCCGAAGGGCGAGTTCGGCGTCTATCTGGTCGCCGACGGCACCAACAAGCCCTACCGGGTCAAGATCCGCCCGACCGGCTTCTCGCACCTCCAGGCGATGGATTTCATGAGCCGCGGCCACATGCTCGCCGACGTCACCGCCATCCTCGGCGCGCTCGACATCGTGTTCGGGGAGGTGGACCGGTGAAACGGCTACTCGAGCTGAATGAGGGCGTAATCGGCTTCTTTTCGATCGGCTTCACCGTATCCATTCTGGTGGGACTCTTGTTCAACCCTGTCCCTAACCTGACCGTGGGCCTGATGTTTGGGGGCATGTTCGCCGTCATTCGGATCCTGCTCTATATTTTCGGCATAAAGATCGGGGCGGAATTCAGAAATGGCTGATATCCTCCCGACCAGCATCGACATCGATGAAGTCCGGGCCCGCTGGGGCGGTTTTGGCTGGACGCAGGAAAACCAGGCGCAGGCGAAGGTGATCGTCGGCCGCTACCCGCCGGGGCGGCAGCACAGCGCGATCATCCCCTTGCTCGACCTCGCCCAGCGGCAGATAGGCGCCGAAACCAATACTCAGGGCTGGCTGCCGATCCCGGTGATCGAGTTCGTCGCCGCCGAGCTCTCCATGCCCTATATCCGCGCCTATGAGGTCGCGACCTTCTACACGATGTTCAACCTGGCGCCGGTCGGCCGCCATCACGTCCAGGTCTGCGGCACCACCCCCTGCATGCTGCGCGGCTCGGACGACGTGCTCGCCGCCTGCTACGCCAAGGGGCTGAAGAAGGGGCATACGACCGAGGACGGGCTGTTCACGCTCACCGAGGTGGAATGCCTCGGCGCCTGCGCCAACGCGCCGATGGTCCAGATCAACGACGACAATTACGAGGATCTGAGCTTCGACACCATGACCGCGATCCTCGACTCGCTCGCCAAAGGCGAGACGCCGAAGCCGGGGCCGCAGGTCGACCGCAAGACCAGCTGCCCGGAAAGCGGCCCGACCACGCTTCCCGAGATGGCGTCCGAAAATCACGACTACCGGAACCGCTGGTGATGTTACCAGTGCCCGGCCCCCCGCCACCGTTCGCCCCGAGCCTGTCGAAGGGCCTTCCTTCTTGTTGGGCCAGGAAAAGGAAAGGGCTTCGACAGGCCCGGATCCAATCCGGGGCCGAACGGGCTGGGAAATGCGTGGGCGGTTTGTTGATGGTGCCGCTCCTCGCCGCTTGTCAGCAGGCCGAGGCTCCGGCCAATCAGGCCGCGCCGGCGCCGAAGCAGGCGGCGGCGCCGAACGGCGACGTGAGCGCGGCCGAGCGGCTGGTTCGCCAGCGGATCGGCGATGGCGCCGAGGTCCGCTTCTCGGGCGCCACCCGCAGCGCCGCCGAGGGCGTGACGATCGTCTGCGGCGCCTACGAGCAAAGCGGCGCCCGCCATCGCTATATCGTCGTCGGCGGCGAGGAGGCGTTCATCGAGCCGCGGATGCGCGCCGGCGAGATGGAGCGGGCGGTGGCCGAATTCTGCCGCGAGGGCGGGGACAATGCGCCGGCCCGGCAGACGCCGGCGCCAGGGGAGAAGGGCCGATGAGACCGGAGTCGCCGGCATCATCGTCGCCATATTGGCGATCGTGGTGCTGCTTTGGGTGCTGAAGATCGCGGTCAAGCTGGCCTTTATCGCCGTGGTCGCGGTCGGCGCGGTCGCGCTTTTCTATGCGGCCAGGAAGCGGCTCGGGGGGAGATGACGTCATGAACGCGAACTGGATCAAGTTCCTGCTGATCGCCCTCGTGATCATGGCGATCTGCCTCGGCGGGCTCGGCGGCTGGCTGCTGCCCCGGCTCGGAATCGAAGGGGCGTTCGCCCGCGGGCTCGCGGCGGGCCTCGGCGGAGCGGCGATCGCCATTCTCTATATCAAGATGATCAAGAAGCCGGGCGATGCTTGACGACAAGGACAGGATCTTCACCAACGTCTACGGCTTCCAGCCCTGGGGGCTGAAGGCGGCCGAGAAGCGCGGCGACTGGGACGACACCAGGAAGCTGATGGCGCTCGGCCAGGACGCGATCATCGATATCGTCAAGGAATCGGGCCTTCGCGGGCGGGGCGGCGCCGGCTTTCCCACGGGAATGAAGTGGAGCTTCATGCCCAAGGAGCCGAAGCCCGGAAAACCCAATTTCCTGGTGATCAACGCCGACGAATCCGAGCCCGGATCGTGCAAGGACCGCGAGATCATCCGCCACGATCCGCACAAGCTGATCGAGGGCGCCTTGCTCGCCGGCTACGCGATGCGGGCGCGAGCCGCCTATATCTACATACGCGGCGAGTTCATCCGCGAGACCCAGACGCTCGAGGCCGCGGTCGCCGAGGCCTATGAGGCCGGGCTGCTCGGCAAGAACGCCTGCAAGTCCGGCTACGATTTCGACCTGTTCGTCCATCGCGGCGCCGGCGCCTACATTTGCGGCGAGGAGACGGCGATGCTGGAAAGCCTCGAGGGCAAGCCCGGCAAGCCGCGGTTGAAGCCGCCTTTCCCGGCCGGGGCCGGCCTCTACGGCTGCCCGACCACGGTCAACAACGTCGAATCGATCGCGGTCGTGCCGGCCATCCTGCGCCGCGGCGCGCTCTGGTTCAAAAGCTTCGGCCGCGAGAAGAACGAGGGCACCAAGCTCTTCCAGATCTCCGGCCATGTGAACCGGCCCTGCGTCGTCGAGGAAGCGATGTCGATCCCCTTCCGCGAGCTGATCGACCGCCACGCCGGCGGCATCAGGGGCGGGTGGGACAACCTCCTCGCCGTCATTCCCGGCGGCTCCTCGGTGCCGCTGGTTCCGGCCGCCGAGATCATCGACGCGCCGATGGATTTCGACGGCCTCAAGGACCTCGGCTCCGGCCTCGGCACCGCCGCCGTCATCGTCATGGACAAGTCCACCGACGTGGTGAAGGCGATCAGCCGGATCTCCTATTTCTACAAGCATGAGAGCTGCGGCCAGTGCACGCCCTGTCGCGAAGGGACGGGCTGGATGTGGCGGGTCATGGAGCGGCTCGTCCGGGGCAATGCCGAGCTCCACGAGATCGACACGCTCTACGACGTGACCAAGCAGGTCGAGGGCCACACCATCTGCGCGCTCGGCGACGCCGCGGCCTGGCCGATCCAGGGCCTGATCCGCCATTTCCGCCCCGAGATCGAGCGGCGGATCGTCGAAAAGCGCGGGGCATCGCCGATTCTGGAGGCAGCGGAATGAGGGGTTGGCGACTGGCCCTGGCCGCCGGGCTTCTGATTTCTACGGTTCAGCCAGCGCAGGCGCAAAGGGATCCGGCGCGTGCGATGAGGTTGGGAGAAACACCCTCGTCTCCACAGGATTTGCGCGTTCTGGATCGTTTCGCTCGATGCGTCGCAGGACGCCATGAAAATGCGGCCGCGGATTTGTTGGCGTCTAATCCCGGTACGAGCAACTATAATAGCAGCCTGCGAAGGCTCGCACAGGGCAATTGGGGCTGCCTGCACTCGGGAACGCTCAGATTCAATGAGGCTCTGTTTGCCGGCGGGCTGGCGGAGGCGTTGCTGAGACGTGAGAATGCCCACACAGATATCGCGGCGCGCACGGTTTACGATCCGAACCGGCCTCCGCTGCAGGCGCGTGACGAAGCGGAGCTGATGAGCCTTTGCACGGTTCGCGCCGCTCCGCCCCAGGTCGAAGCCTTGCTTGGGAGCGAAGTGGGGAGCGCGGAAGAGGCGGCTGCGGTTCGCGCGCTGATGCCGCAGGTCGGCCAATGCCTGTCGGCTGGGGTCAGCATGCGCATCAATCGGCCGGCGTTGCGCGCGGCTCTGGCATTGGCGACTCACCGCCTCGTCCGGCACAACGCGCTCGCCGCGCCGGCCGCGGCCCGGGAATAACGCGCAGGCGGTCCTGCCGAGCCCACTTTTCCTGCCGTCGCGAACGGTCTAGTCTATGTCTCACGCGCCGTCCCTGGCGCGGCTGCTGGGGAGTCGATGATGAAGCGTACGATTCTCGCCATGGCATTGGCGACTTCGGTCTGGGCCTTTTCGACGCCGGCCGCCGCCAGTGCCGGCTCGCAATGGGCCGCGGCGACCTATGAGGCAGGCCGCTGCATCGTTCGCGAAGACCGCGGCGCCGCGGCGGCCTTGATGCGGACTCTGCCGCTCGACGACAGTCCGGCCGATCTCGGCGCCTTGCGCGGCCGCGCCGCGCGGTGCGCGGAAGGCGCGGCCGGCGCGACGTCGGTGACCATGCGCGGAGCGATCGCCCAGGCGCTCTATCTCGGCGACTTCCGCGGCCGCGAGCTTCGTCCGGTCCGCCCCGGCTATCTCGTCGATCTCGAGCTGCCGGTGCAGAGCTCGCCGGGCGGGACCCGCACGACCGAACTCTATCGCTGGGCCGATTGCGTGGTTCGCAACGATTCCGCGACGACCCGCCGGCTGCTGATGAGCCCGCTCGGCTCGCCCGAGGAGACGGCGGCGATCACCGCGCTCAACAATTATATGGCGGCCTGCCTGCCGCAAGGAACGGATCTGGAGGTCTACGCCTCCGAAGTCCGCGATCTTTTCGCGCAGACCGCTTATGCCAGCCTCTATCGCTACTGGACCGGCCAGCTGCGCGGTCCGTCCTCGCGCGCAAGGGATTGACGCCATGAAAGCCACCATCGCCGCACTCACCCTGCTCGCCGGGCTCGCCGCTCCCGCCGCCGCGCAATATGGCGCGCCGGCGCCGCAGCCACGGCCGGAGGTGCCGCGCAACCAGCCGACCCAGGCCGCCCAGCCCGCGATCACCAGCTCGTCCGACGTCCGCGGCGGAGTCGCCTGCCTGGCCGGGCGCGACGCGGCCGCCTTCTCGCGCCTGCTGGCGACGCCGCCTTATTCGGCCGCGGAGCGCCGGGAAGCGGTGCGTCTGCTGCCCTTGATCCAGCGCTGCACGCGCTCCGAAAGCGCGCTCACCACCTCCGGAACCGCCCTGCGCGGCGCCGCGGCCGAGGATCTCTACGAACGGCAATTCGCTAGCGCCCCGGCTGCGCGCACGCCCGCGCTGGCACCGGCGCCTTTCCTTCGGCCGAACGAGGCGAGGGCTCCGGCGGAGATCGCGCCGCTCGCGCCGACCTATGCCCTGGCGGAATGCACATCCGCCCAGCGCCAGGAACTGGTTCGCGCCTATCTCGCCACCGATCCGTCCAGCGAGGCCGAGCAGGCCGCCTTCCGGGCGCTGCAGCCGGGGCTCATCGCCTGCGCGCCGCCCGGAAGCAGCCGGCAGCTCGGCGTCGACGGCCCGACCCTGCGCGGAATCCTCGCCGAAACCCTCTATCGCTGGTCGGCCGTGCAGCGCGACGGCCCGTCCTCGCCCTTCGCCGCCGCTCCGGCCGCGGCACAGTAGGGAAATCGCCCCGCGGCCCCTTGTCGGCCATGGGGTTAAGCGTCTAACGGCGGCGGGCATGTTCAGGCTGCTTTTCCTTGGTCTTTTGCCGCTCGGATTGTCGCTCGCGACCGTGGCGTCGGCGGCCGCCCAGGGCCCCGCGCCCGAACCGGGTGTCAGGCTGGGTTCGCGCATCCCCGTCAATGAAGAGCCGGAAACAGCCAGCCAGCGCGAAGCGGCGCGGACTTTGCAGCGTTTTGCCCGTTGCCTTGTCGACCGGAGAGCCGATCTGGCGGCCGCCATCGTGAACCCGCCGCATGCGAACCCGGACACGGCCCGGTTCGCCAATTTCCAGCGAGCGCGAACGGCGATGAGCCGATGCTTGACCACGGCCGCCCACATGTCCGGCACTCTTCGTTTAATGACGGGCGCGTTCGCCGAGCAGCTGTACCGCAAGCGCTTTCCCACGCTGCCGCGGCTCGGCGCTCCGCAACCCCTGCCCCGATATACCGATTCCGAGGATGCCTCGTTCGCGGCAACGGTCGACTTCGCCAATTGCCTGATCGATGCCTCTCCCCAGGCCGCCGACGCGCTGATCCGCTCGGCGGTCGGGTCCGACGAAGAGCGAGCGGCCTATCAGGTCCTTGCCGAGAAATATCCAGGCTGTCTGGATGCCGGAAGCAGGCTCGTCGTCAGCCGCATCGCGCTGCGCACGGGGATGGCGGACCAGCTCTATCGTCGCGCGCTCTTCGGCCCGGCCTCGATCGCGGCTTCGCGCGGCGGAGAGAACCGATAATGCCGAAGGTCAAAGTCGACGGCGTCGAGATCGACGTGCCGCAGGGCGCGACGGTTCTCCAGGCCTGCGAGCTGGCGGGCAAGGAGATTCCGCGCTTCTGCTATCACGAGCGGCTCGCCATCGCCGGCAATTGCCGCATGTGCCTGGTCGAGGTGAAGCCGGGGCCGCCCAAGCCGCAGGCGAGCTGCGCCCTGCCGACCGCCGACAATCAGGAGATTTTCACCAACACGCCCGGAGTCCGCAAGGCGCGGGAAGGGGTGATGGAGTTCCTGCTGATCAACCACCCGCTCGATTGCCCGATCTGCGACCAGGGCGGCGAATGCGACCTTCAGGACCAGGCCATGGCCTATGGCCGCGGCCACAATCGCTACGACGAGAACAAGCGCGCGGTCAGCGAGAAATATATGGGCCCGGTCGTGAAGACGTTCATGACCCGCTGCATCCACTGCACGCGCTGCGTCCGCTTCATGGAGCAGATCGCCGGGGTCGAGGACATCGGCACGGTGGGACGCGGCGAGAATATGGAGATCACCTCCTATCTCGAGCAGGCTCTGGCCAGCGAGCTGAGCGGCAATGTCGTCGATCTCTGCCCGGTCGGCGCGCTGACCTCCAAGCCCTACACGTTCGAGGCGCGGCCATGGGAGCTGCGCAAGGTGCCGGCGATCGACGTCATGGACGCGGTCGGCACCAACATCCGCCTCGACGCCCGCCAGCGCGAGGTGATGCGGGCGCTCCCGCGCATCAACGAGGGCGTCAACGAGGAATGGGCGCACGACAAGACCCGCCATGCCGTGGACGGCCTGCTGCGCAACCGGCTCGACCGGCCCTGGCTGCGCGAGGGCGGCAAGCTTCGGGCGGCGAGCTGGGACGAAGCTTTCGAGGCGATCGCAGGCGTGGTTGGGAAGGCGAAGGCGAGCGTCGCCGCCGTCGCCGGCGACCTGGTCGATGTCGAGACGATGTATGCCGCGAAGCAGCTTCTGGCGTCGCTCGGCTCCGACTTGCTCGAAGGCCGGCAGACCGGCCTCGCTTACGACATTTCGAACCTCGGCGCGGTCAATTTCAACAGCACGATCGCCGGCATCGAGACGGCGGACGTCATCCTCCTCGTCGGCACCAACCCGCGCTGGGAAGCGCCCCTGGTCAACACCCGAATCCGCAAGGCGGTGAGGGCGGGGGCCAGGGTGTTCGCGATCGGGCCGGAGATCGATCTCACCTATCCGGTCCATTGGCTCGGCGACGATCTCGCGCTGATCGCCGATCTTCCGAGAGAGGCCGCCGAGGCATTCGGCGGGGCGCAGCGCCCGGCCGTGATCGTCGGCGGCGCGGCGATGAAGGTAGCGGGCGGGCAGGCGGCGAGCCTCGCTCTGGCGCGGAGCCTGGATCTCGTGCGCGACGGCTGGAACGGCTACAACGTCCTCCACACCGCGGCTGCGCGCACGGGCGGGCTGATGCTCGGCTACGCGCAGGCCGGCGGCATGGCGTCACTGGCCGAAAAGGCGCCGAAATTGCTCTTCCTGCTCGGCGCCGACGAGGCCGATCTCCCCCCCTTCGCCGGAAGCTTCAAAATCTATGTCGGCCATCATGGCGACAATGGCGCGCATCAGGCAGACGTGTTCCTGCCGGGCGCGGCTTATACCGAGAAGCACGGCATCCACGTCAATCTCGAAGGCCGGGTGCAATATAGCGAGAAGGCGGTCGACCCGCCCGGCGACGCCCGCGCCGACTGGTCGATTT
>Ga0190274_10000247_pt1 | contig 35750 bp, 33 predicted proteins | sample Popmic531T_FD_133002 | JGI IMG/M metagenome (GOLD analysis project Ga0190274, IMG submission 133002) | Populus adjacent soil microbial communities from riparian zone of Yellowstone River, Montana, USA - 531 T | ecosystem: Environmental > Terrestrial > Soil > Riparian zone | place: USA: Montana... | reverse complement strand
GGTCGCTGCCGGCGTCGGTTCCGCCGCGGGCTTCCTGCGCGCGCCGCTCGCCTTCGAGAAATCGCGTTCGCAGTATCAGGTCCTGTCGCGCTATTCGCGCGAGAACGCGCTTGCCGTAATTGTTCAGCTGCTTGAAGAGGCGGCTGAAATCCTTCGACCCATTGCGCATTCGATCCAGATTGCATCGAGCTTGACCGCGCAAATGCGCTACCGCGGACAGGGATACGAAATCACGGTGCCGCTCGACCTTGCGACCTTGCGGCGCGAGGGCGAAGTCCATCTCCGCGCAGCCTTCGAACGTCATTACCGGCATCTGTATGGACGCGTACTTCCTGGCAAGGACGTCGAAATTTTGGGCTGGACCGCGCGCGCAGAGGTGGCCCTGCAAGGCGCAGCCTCGGCAAGTGCAGCACAATTAAAATCGACTCGCGGGCATCGAAACTGGTCGATGATCGAGCAGGCGGGTGTGCGGGTCGCGGGCCGCGCCTTCGATCGCGACGCACTTGAGATCGGCCAGGACGTCGCGGGTCCCGCGTTGATCATCGATACCGGCACAACTCTGATGGTCCCAACGGGTTTTACCGCCCACGTCATGGCCGCGGGGCACCTGCTCCTGCAACGCAATGCGGTCGAAGCCGTGGAGAGTGCGGCATGAATGCTCCCCTGGCTTCGATCGCGCAGCAGATTCTCTGGAGCCGTCTGATCTCGGTGGTCGAGGAGCAGGCGCGCACGCTCATGAAAGTCGCCTTCAGTCCCACCGTTCGCGAGGCCGGCGATCTTTCGTCGGGCCTGTTCGATGCGAATGGCCGCATGATCGCGCAGGCCGTAACCGGCACGCCTGGACATGTCAACGCGATGGCGGTCGCGGCGCGGCATTTCCTGGATGCCTACCCGGCCGACGCAATGAGGGAGGGAGATCACTTCATAACCAACGATCCCTGGATGGTTTCGGGTCATCTGCACGACGTGACTGTTTTTTCGCCGGTGTTCCGGCATGGAAAGCCGATCGCATTCTTCGCCTGCACCTGCCATCAGGTGGATATCGGCGGTCTCGGCATGGGACCGGACGGCCGATCGATCTTCGAAGAAGGGCTCTATATTCCGATCCTGCCGATCGCCCGCGGCGGCAAGATCAATGAGGAATTATTGCGTCTGATCCGTGTCAACGTTCGCACGCCGGATGAAGTGGAAGGCGATATACTGGCTTACGTGACGGCAAATGAAGTAAGTGCGCGGCGTCTTAACGAAACCCTCGACGAATTCGGACTGAGCGATGTGCGGGAGGCAGCCGACAACATCATCGAGGTGTCGCGGCGCGGCATGCAGCAGGCGATTGCAGCGTTGCCGGAAGGCGTGTACCGCAACGAGATGCGAATCGACGGATACGACAAGCCGGTCGATCTTCATGTGAGCCTGACGATCAAGGGTGGTTCGATCCTGATCGATTTTGCCGGAACTTCGCCCGCGAGCGCCCGCGGTATCAATCTGGTTCTCAACTATACGAGGGCCTATGCAAGCTACGGCGTACGCGCGATCATCGCGCCGGATATCCCCAACAACGAGGGATCGCTTTCTCCGATCGAGGTGACCGCGCCTATCGGTTCGATCCTCAATGTCGAACGGCCGGCGCCCGTCTGCGCGCGCCACATCATTGGACAGTTTCTACCCGAGGTCGTTCTCGGCTGCCTTGCCGACATCAAGCCCGATCTCGTTCCTGCCGAAGGGGCTTCCTGCAATTGGGGGCTTCAGCTGCGCGGGATTGCGGAGCGGCGCCCGTTTAACATTCTTTTCTTCAATGCGGGCGGCACCGGTGCTCGGCCTTCGCAAGACGGTCTCTCTGCGACGAGTTTTCCGAGCGGCATCCGCTCAATTCCTGTCGAGATCTGCGAGACGGTTGCGCCGATCGTTATCCATCGCAAAGAACTGATCGACGGCACCGGAGGGACCGGCCTCTATCAAGGAGGACTCGGGCAACGTGTTGAAGTCGGCACCGTAGACGGCAGTCCGTTCGAATTGTTTGCCGTGTTCGATCGTGTAGAGAATCCCGCCCGCGGAAGAGCGGGCGGGAATAGCGGCGCATCTGGGCGCGTGGAAACCGTAAGCGGCAAGGCGTTGCAGGCCAAAGGGCTTCAGCAAATTCCCGCCGGTGAAAGCGTGCGCATCGATACTCCCGGCGGCGGAGGCTTTGGGGAAGCCGTTTTGGTCCCGCGCGGCGCCGCGCGCCTTACTTAATGCGCGCGGCCGCCTCCTCCACGATACTTAGGTCCGTGAACTTTTTGACTTCCACATTTGCCTTCAGAACGTTGAACTCCTTGAGCATGTCCATTTGTCTCTGAATGGCCGGGATGTCCGGCATCGCGTTGGCGTCGCGGTAATAATCCTGCTTCGTAAAGATCCACTGCAAATGCTGCGGCGGTACTTTGGTGAATTTCGAAACGATTTCGACAACCGCCGGCTTGTTGGCCGGATCCAAGAACCAGCGAGTGGCGCGGATATAATCCTCGAAGAAGTCTACAAGCGCGGCGCGGTTCTTCTGGATGAAGTCTGCGCGCCCGACCAGAAACAATGAATCGGTAGGACCGACCGCATCCTTTTGAGCGAAAAGCGTTTGAGCGGCAGCCTTGAAGCTCGGATCCTCGGTGAACGGCTTCACGCCCACGACCATATCGGCCTTTTTCTCAAGAAGCATAGCCTTCATCGTGGGAAAGCTCGCCTCGATGATCGTGTAGTCTTTCGGATACTCAAGGCCGTGCTTTCGCAGCATGACTCGGGCATAGATGTCCTGGCCGCCTCCGATGCCGTTGGTCGCGAAGACCTTGCCCTTCATGTCCGCGATCGATTTGACCGGGCCGTCCTTGAGTACGAAATATTGTGTGCTTTCAAAATCACCGAAACCGTCGCGGAGTTCGTCGGCCACGATGCGAATGTCCGTCATGCCCGCATTCAAGATGGCGGGTCCCAAGACCTGGAAGGCCATGTTGACGAGTTCGGCTTCGCCGGCTGCAAGCGCCTGCAGCGCCAGCGCGGAGCCGGCCATGCGAATTGGTTCGAGAACGTAAGACTTTCCATTGTGGCGCGCGACGCCGGGCGGGTCCAGCATGATCGGCGCAATCTGCGCCGGAGCCACGGCCCATACGATACGGATCTTCACAGGCTGTTGCGATTGAGCGTTAGAAGCGAGCCCGAGGCACGCAATGCTCAGCAGAAAAAGCTTCAGGAAAGTTTTTGCGAGAAGCACGGCGCCCTCCGTTGGCAGCGATGAATTATGTGATCGTTCCATCTACATTATAGCAGTGTCAATGACGATCTCTGTGCAGCATATGCCTCATCATGTTGCGATCTGTCGAATGACGTCAGCCTCGAAGCATGACGTACGAGACCTGCTACGCAATCGAGTATAGATGCGCATCCCGCACGAATAGAAAGACCTTTGCCGCGAGTAGAGACTCGTTGCTCAGAAGAGTCGTTCGCGATGACAATTTTAACTCTGGAGAGAACTCCCTTTTGCTCGAGCGCGATAGCTCAGATCTTTCACGGAGACCGGATCGATGACGACCTCGCGCGAGATACGGGCGTCGATCAACATTGGGCCATCCTTCCAGCTATGGCTGGTCAGTATGTTCCTGATGCTGTCTTTCCGATCGATCGTCACCGCTTTCCAGCCGAAGCCGCGCGCAATTGTCGCAAAGTCCGGCGACGGGTACATGGCGAGACCCGGATCGTATCCGTCGAGGCGGAGTTTGAGCGCCTCTGCCGTTAACGCACCGTCGTTCATCACCAGCAAAACGATCGGCAACTTATGGCGCGCAGCCGTATCGAGTTCCTGAATGTTCATCAGGAGACTGCCGTCACCCTCGATAATAAGGGTCGGACTTTCGGGCCGCGCGGCTGCGACGCCGATTCCAAATGGTAGAACCTGACCGACTGCGGCGGCCCCGAGCGGACAGAGAAAGCGCGCGCCCGGCGGTTGCTTCATGTAGATGCAGGGAAACGACCAGAAATGGCCGCCGCCAATCGCGAACTTGCTGCCGGTCGGCAGGGCCTCGCCAAGATCACGCATCAACTGGCGAGGATCGATCAGGTCGCCCTGAGGTTCGGGGCCACCAAGCGTCCAGGGTGCAGTCATGCGCTTGCGGATGTCGTCGGTCCGGAAGCCCGTAAGGTCCGTGCTATTCGCCAGCGCGGTGCATAGTGCCGCGGCCGCTGCTCGCGCATCGGCGCGGACAATCGAAAGTTCGTGGCGTGGCACAAATGTTTTGAGTGGCTCGTGGTCGATTCGGATGACTTGGCGCCCTTGCAGCAGGGAACCGGCTTGCGTGGTGAAATGCCCAAGCTCGGCGCCGAAAGCGATCACGAGATCGGCGTCACGAATAACGTCCTGTATCGCCGGATTGCTGAAGCCGCCTATGACGCCAACATTCCATGGTTCTTCGTCGAATAGGCCCTTGCCAAATAGAGTGGTGCCGAGCAGCGCGCCAATCTTCTGCGCGAAGGCACATAGATCATCTCGCGCATCCGAACGCGCGGCACCGCGTCCAGCGATAACCAGCGGTCGCTGCGCCTTGCCAATCGCGTCGAGGATATGGCGTGCGTCGGCCTCGCCGAGTGGCGGTGGCATGCGCGGTTTCCCGGTTGTCGATGGACAATAGGTCCAGCCGTCCGGCACATCCATGGCTTGCAGATCGAGCGGCACGCTGAGGACCAGGGGAGTGTGGTCGCTGCGTGCGTGATGAAATGCAGCCGCGACGTCGTCCTCGACACTGAGCGGGCTCCTCAGACCGACGAATTCAGCTTCGCAGGACTCGACAAACCGGCGCTGATCAAAGCTTTGCATCTCTTGCAATCCCGCGGGCCTACGCATCGACGTGTCGCCCGCGACCACCACAAGCGAGCTCCGCGTCCGGCTGGCGGCAAGCAGGGAAGTGGCTGTGTGGGTGAGACCGGGACCGCTCGTAACCGTCGCTATCCCAAGGTTGTCGGATGATTGGGAATAGCCATCTGCCATTGCGACTGCCGCACCTTCGTCGCGTGCAAACCATTGCGTTGCGTCGGTATCGCGATCGATCGCTCCAACGATCGGAAGATTGGCATCGCCGATCAGAGAAAAGATCGGCGCCGATCCGGCTTCGGTAGCAACCGCCGATGCAACTGCCTCCGACACCTTCATGTGGGTTTCTTCCTTGCGGTCTCGAGGCGCATCACGATCATCGTCCGGGCCAGGTGTGGATGGGTTTCCAACCGAGCAGGCGCTGCGCCTTGGTCGTATCGACAAGAGAACGATAGGGGTCGGCACGATAGCTTTGGTCGCCGCTCCAGCGAACCTGAGGCACCCGTTCGGCAACCAGTTTCATTGTGGGTCGAGCGGACGCGATATCGGCAGCGCAAAGGAGCAGGCGGGTATGGTCCGGCGCATCGCAACGAACCGCTGCCGCGACCGCGGTCGCGACATCGCGCACATCGATGTGAACGCCGAGCGGCCAGAAATTGCCGGGGCGGGGAGGCGTGTCCGGTTCGTCCAGCGCCTTTGCGTAATCCTCCTGGCCGAAAACCTGAACCGGACGCAGGCAGATCGTCGTGACGCCGGTGCGGTTGGTGAAGGCCTGACACATTTCTTCGGCGAGCCATTTGCTGAGCGCATACGGGGCGGACGGCAATCCGCGATGTTCGTCGTCGAGCGGAAGGTAATCCGGATCGCGTTCCAGCAAGCCAAGCGCGCGTCCCGAAGACATATAGACGACGCGCGGAACCCTTTGCTCGTCGGCCGCAATCAGAACATTCGCAGTGCCCGTAAGGTTGACCGCAAGTATCTCCGCGGCCGGCCGCCCGCGATCGCCTGCAATGCCCGCAACGTGAACGATAGTGTCGACGCCGGATGCTGCCTCCTTTACGGCGCCAGCATCGAGAATGTTGCCGCCTGTCGCATGGTCGAAGCCATGAACCACATGCCCGTCCTGCAAGAGCTGACGCTCGATCGACGGCCCAATACGTCCCCGATTTCCCGTCAGCAGGATCTTCATGATTTCACAGGGCCGAGGACTCGCTCTTTCAGGTTGTCGCCGCCGCGAACGCGACGCAGGCCGCGTATCCCAAGGCCGGCTTCCGACTGAATAACGGTGCCGGTCATCGCCTGATTGTCCCGCCGCGACGCAAGAAGAACATAGGCCCCGGCATGGACCGGCGGTCGAGCGTGCATCTTCAACGGCGTGACCCGCTCAACTGCCTCATCAATATTGGAGGGATGGGTTTGGGTGCGAACGCGCTGGCCCTTCTCATCTACGCCGAACGCAGCGGGCATGCGCTTGTCCGTATAGGTTGCGCCTGGCGAAACCGCATTGACCTTCACATGAGGGGCGAATTCGTGCGCAAGCTGACGCATAATACCAAGTGCGGCATGCTTGCTGGAGATGTAGATGACACCTCCGCCGTCCGGATAAAACGACGAATTCGACAAGGTAATAATAAACGAGCCGTTGGTCTTCAGAAGCTCGGCAATTGCGACGCGGGCCCCAAAAATGACGCCCTTTACATTGATGTCGTGAACTTCGTTGAACGCGGCTTCCAGCTTATCTTCAGCGATATCTACCAATTCTGTGAATCCGTCGCCCAAGCCGGCATTCGCGACGAACACATCCAGCTTCCCGAAGCGCCTGATGGTTTCAGCGACAGCATGGCGATTGCCTGCCAAGGTGCTCAGATCTGCTTGAATGGTGATGATACGATCACCGAATTGCCTTTTCATTTCATCAAGACGGTCAGGGATGAAATCGACGACCGCGACATTGGCGCCCTCTTCAACATAGCGTTCCACGACAGCGCGACCGATGCCAGATGCTCCCCCGGTGACGAGAGCCACTTCGCCGTCAAGAGCGCCCATCTATTTGTTCCTTCCGCAGCGGATTACGTTCACAGCGTTATGCGACGAAGTTCGATCGGGACAGAGCCATTCGGATATCGTTTTTGGTCGCGAATTCCTGTGCCGCTGGCACATCGTGCCGCCGGGATTGATGCCAGCTTGCTCCCAAGCCAATCCACTCGCTTACTCCCTATGCTTTAATTGGTTTGCAGGGCGTCAGCCCAGTCCACCGAAACCTGGACCATTCCGTCGACAATCTGCACGTCGTATTTCGGCAACGAAACGTCCGCGGGTCCTTCGGTCACCTCACCGGTGGCCGCGTCGAAACATGCGCCATGCATCGGACACTCAATGTCGCACCCGCCGGCGAGCCGCGATGTCACGAACTTGAAGTCGGCGTGGGTGCAAGTGCCGTCGAAAGCGTTCACGCCCTTGGCCGTACGTGTGAAGGCCACGGTCCGTCCGGCGACGTCGACGCACGTCACATACATGTCCCGGAGTTGATCGAGCGCGATGGCATTAACAAAAATGTTTTTGCTCACGCACGGACCTCACTCAGAAGAAGATGCTTAGGTTGGATCCGGAGAGCGTGGTTTGATCGATCAGGATGCGGCGATCGGCAATTTTCAGCTCGCCGCTCCCCGATCGGCGCAGCAGATCACGGCGCTGGCCGGTAAAAAACTGGTAGCCCTGATCGGACCTTGTGCGCGTGACGAAAAAGTTCGATCGAACGGCGAGTTCTCCCGGTTTCTCTGCGGGCTCGGCGAGGATGTTGCTGATGAAATGCCGGGTTCGGGAAGGGGGCGTTTCAGCCCAGGCAAAATTCGTGTCGAGACGCTTCACGCGAGTTCGCAACGACACGTAGTTTTCCTCGAAAAAGGCGACGTCCTGGAAGCCATCGCCCTTCGCCCGAAACTGCGTGGTTCGCACAGGCATGACGTAGTGCGTGTCCTCGGTAAACAGGTTCAGCCATTCGCCGAAACGGTTGTCGTCCAGAAACTCGGCTTCCCGATAGAGAAACTCGACGATCTCGCCGTAGAGCATCGAGCCCGGCGCGCAGTCTGCCACCGAAATGACGTGTGGCGCAGAGGCGGTTGCCGTCATGGAGCGACCGCCTTGTTGCTGCCATTGAGCGGCGTGGTCATGCGGTTAAGCCACTCGCCATACCAGGCGCGTTGCGTCATTTCGCCATAACTGTCCGGGTAGCTGGTGCCCGGCCCCGCCCAATCCGTCGCGGTCTTGCGATTGATACCCATCTTGTGATGCAGAGAATGGCGTTTTGCTGCAGGTCCGATCGCGGCCGCCGTGCAGTCCTCCCAGTTTTCCATGTCGTCCTGGTCGAAAATGCCGCTTGGTCCGAAATTGCGAACATAGGATTCGTAGGACTGCTTGCGGTAATCGGCAGGTGCCGACTTGTCGATCGCAAACCAGGAATACATGCGCGTGCGCGTCGGGCTGAGCGGGACTTCCATGCGAATGTTGAGGATGCCTACCGCGGTGGTTTCGGTGTCCGCAGCAGAGGTCAGTTGTAGCCAGTGGAAGTTCGGCCATACCGTTCCCGCGCTGTAGCCGTGCTTTGCTGCAATGTCGGCCTGCGCGGGCAGAAGATTCTCCTTGAAGCTCGGCCACATGGACTTCGGAAGACCAAGGCCCTTGGCGTGTTCGTCTTTCGGCGCGCCTTGGACAAAATGCAGGATATGCCCGTTACCGCAGGTCACCATGTGTCCGTGCGACGCGAAATCGGCGAAGTTTGGCAAGAGACCGAGATGCACCAGGCTCTGGTGCGCCCAGAACACGTGGAAATTGTCGGTGAAGTTATCGGTTGCGAATTTCCATGCGCAGTCGACATCCCAGATTTGCGGAACGCCGACAAATTCGATCTCGCCGGTGCGACCGAAGATGATGTCGAGGTACCATTTCATTTCACCGAGCCACGCGTCCAGGGGTGGCGCGTGTTCGTCCCAGGTCGCGAAAATCAGTCCTCGATAATTTCCCAATTGTGCGACCGGTATCAGACCGAGTTCGCTCTTTTCCAGCTCGCCCTCGCCGTAATGGTTTTCCGCGCCGGCGGAAGCGAGCTCGCCGTTGTTGCGATACGCCCATCCGTGATAGGGGCAGCGCAGAAACCGCGCATTCTCCCGATCGGTGCGGCAAACCCGCATGCCGCGATGCCGGCAGGAATTCAGGAAGGCGCGTATGACGCCCTCATCGTCGCGAACGAGGATCGCCGGATCGATGCCGCAGGGCCGGCTGACCAGATCGCCCGGATTCGGAATTTCAGATTCGTGACCCAGGAAAAACCAGCCGCGACCGAAGATGCGATCGATTTCCATCTGGTAGATTTCGGGATCGGCGAATATGCGCCGCGAGATCAGACCTTCCTCGGGCTTCACGATCGATTCGAGGTGCTCGCCGTTGGCAAGCTGCGTAAAGCCGTTTGACGACGATTTGCCGGACCGAGAGCTTGTGGCAGCGACAGACATTTATTCTCTCCGCCAGTTGAACTATTGCGTCCTGTTGTCAGGGGGGAGCAGGGCCGATTTCAGAAATCCGATCAGATTGTCAGCGGCTGTTTCGGCTCCATGTGTATCCGCAGCCTCGATCGCGTCGACCAGTCCAACGTGAAACGCGACCTCGTCAGCCGCCAGCGCCTGATCCCAAAGATCGGGCGTGAATGACGGCTTCAGCGCGCCGCCGAGATGCTCGTAGATTTCGGCCAGCAATTCGTTGCGCGAACACCCGACGATGGTGCGATGCAGTTCCGCGTCGGCGGCCGTGTAAGCGGCGCGATCCTGCTTTTCGACGGCGGTCCGAAGCTCGCAAAGTAATTCGCGCATTCTGGCGACTTCCGCGCTAGTGCGACGCTCGGCAGCGAAGCGCGCGGCTTGCCGTTCAAGCCCGGCGCGGACTTCGACAGCCTCAGCGAGATTGCCCCGCTTCACACGCCTGGATAGCGGGATCGCAAGTTCGCTTGGCGCCCGCACATAAGTTCCGTCGCCCGCGCGAGCCTCGAGCATCCCTGTATGAACGAGGGATCGCAGCGCCTCCCGTATCGTGTTGCGGCTGACTAGCAGCCTCGTCACGAGATCCTTCTCAGGTGGAATGCGCGTTCCCACCGGCCAGGCGCGTGAGGTGATCAAGCCCTCGATCTGGCGGGCGACCTGGCTCGACAGGGTTTCGGTTCGGACCGGCGAACTCAGCGGCATCTTCGAAATCCGAATACGTTTAACTTGCGAGTGCTGTCCAACGATTGGATTGTTGGACAATTGGCTATATCGAATGTTAAGTTCGGAGTCGAGTACGCAGTTTCGCTCCGCGATATGTTTCGAGAGAGGTCTTTGCGTGTGAGGGGGGAGTAATGTCTTACGATCCGACGACGGCTGAATATTTGTCGTTCTCGGACGCACGTCGGTCTTTCGCCTCGGGTACCGATACGCCGCGCGCCTATCTCGATCGCTGTCTGGCGCGGATCGCCGAGCTGGAGCCGAAGGTCCAGGCCTTCGTCATCGTCGACATTAAAGGAGCGCAGGCCGCCGCCGATGCTGCGACCGCGCGGTGGAAGGCCGGACGGCCGCTGTCGAATGTCGATGGAATGCCGGTCGGCATCAAGGACTGCTTCGACGTCAGGGATTTCGTCACCGCATGCAACAGTCCGCTGTTCGCGGACAATGTGGCGCAGCTCGATGCTGCGCATGTCGATGCGCTGCGGCGCGGCGGTGCGGTGATCGTCGGCAAGACGGTCACTACCGAGCTGACCATGGCGCTCCCGGGACCCACCTGGAATCCATGGGACCTCGAACGCACGCCCGGCGGGTCTTCTTCGGGCTCCGCCGCAGCGGTAGCCGCAAGAATGCTTCCGCTGGCAACCGGCAGCCAGGTTCGCGGCTCGGTGCTTCGTCCGGCCTCGATCTGCGGCGTCGTCGGTATGAAGCCGACCTTCGGCGCCATCAATCGTTCCGGCGGCATTGATCCGTCGCCAAGCTGTAACCATCTCGGATTTCTTGCCGGGACGCTGACAGACGCCTGGGAAACCGCGCATTACCTTGCCTCGGTTGCTGGTGGCGATCCGGGCTATCCATCCCTTGCAGGAGGTGAAAAGCTGCCGGCGCCCCGAAAGCCGGCGCGTGTTGGCGTTCAATATACCGCCGGCTGGCAGCATACGGACGACGTTTCCAAGGACCTGTTTCGAGAGTTTCTGCGCGCACTCACCGCCCGTGACATCGAAGTCGTCGAGCCGAATGTCAGTGAGGAATTCGCCTCCTATGAGGACGCGACGGCGCGCACACCCGAGTTCTTCTTCGACGTCATGCTTTGGGAAATTCGCTGGCCGTTCCGGCTCTGGCGCGAAATGTACCCGGAAAGGCTGAGCGAGCCGATGGCGGGCTATATCGCCCGTGCCGAGCAGATGATGCCCGAAGATTATGCGCGCGCGTTGCGCCGGCGCGAGGACCTGCGCCGGCGTCACCGCGCGCTAAGGGGAAAGGTCGATTGCTTTGTCAGCCTGGCTCACATCGGGCCGGGCCAGAGGGGACAGCCGCGCGGCGGAACGCCCTGGTACAACGATCCGTCGTCGGCGATCGGTGCCCCGAGCTTCAGCCTTCCGATACTCGCAACCGAGAATGTGCCCCTCGGCATTCAGATTGTCGGCTTTGAAGGCGAAGACGAGGCGCTTGCGGCCATCTCACGGAGGATGCTGGACGACTTCGGTTCACAGACTGTCGGGCCGGGTTAGTCAGCCGATCGCGGATGGAGACGCCTTCTTGTACCAATCCAGAATTTCGCTGCCGACCGCAAGCCACACCGCGTCGCGCTTGCGGATATGTGCCAGGGCTCGTTCGAGATGCTTCGCCCGGAACGGATGTCCGACTATGAACGGGTGCAACGCAATCGAAAGGACACGGTAATTATCCGCGCCTTCCTCATACATCGTGTCGAACTGATCAACGATCATCTGGTAGAAATCGTCGCCGCTCCCGCCATGCTGAAGAAAAACAGGGATATCGCCGATTTCCAGCGTGTACGGCATTGCGACGATCGGCTTGGAACGCGTCTTCATCCAGTATGGCTGTTCGTCATTGCACCAGTCCGCGACATACTCGATGCCATTCTCGGCGAGCAGATCGAGAGTGTTCGGCGTCTCGGTCAGAGCAGGCCCAAGCCAACCGCGTGGCTTCTGTCCGGTGTGCTTTGTGATCGTCTCCACCACGCCGGAGATGATAGGTCGCTCCGCTTCCTCGGGCATTCCGGTGAACAGCATCGAGTTCGACGGACCATGCGCCATCCACTCCCAGCCGAGCCGGCTCCCTTCCTTCACGATCTCCGGATATTGTTCGCAGACCTCCGAATTAAGGGCGCCGGTGCCGCGAAAGCCTTGCCGTTCAAGGATTTCCATCACACGCCAGACGCCAACGCGCGCGCCGTAGTCGCGCCACGCATAATTCAGCACATCGGGATCGAAATTCATTGTCATCGGCGTCATCGACATGGCCGGCTTGCTGTAATGAAAATGTTCGATATTCGGAACGATCCACACGGCAACTCGCGCGCCATTGGGCAGTTTCAGCCTCGGTCGCTTGGCAATGGCGGAATATTTAAATCGTCCGTGATCCATGATGGGTACATCCCTATCCGGCGTCGCGAGGCCTTTCTGCGCCCAACGAAACCAATGAAGCCAATCCAGCCTGGGCCTGCATATGCAAGCGACCAGTGAAGTGCGAGACAACAGGAGTAACGAGTATTTACTAAGTTAGTCCATCAGTGAACCGGATTTTCCGCTTTTCATTTGCATTGTGCATCTCGCAGGCCATGACGTTTGCGGGACGATTTGCGTTCGGATTTCGAAATTCTACCTGACCAAAAGAGCTGATCCTTCGATGCAACCGCAAGCGGCAACTTCGCGCGACATCAGTGCGATTGGCTCGCGGGCGACCGCGCGATTTCGATTGATTCAAATGCAAGAATGTTCAAGGTTCGCGTGGTCGGACATATCAAGTGAGCCATCGAAGGAGCGGCTGTAGATGAGCAGCCAAGCGCAGATCGTTGTCGAAGGGGTGTCGCATTATTATCGTCCGCCACGTGGACGCGAGGTGCTTGCCCTTAGCAACGTGTCGCTGGAGGTTTATGAGCGGGAATTCGTCGCCTTGCTCGGCCCGTCGGGCTGCGGCAAATCGACCTTGCTTTATCTGATTGGCGGATTTCTTCCGATCGAGCGGGGAAGTATTCGCGTCGAGGGGGGCGAGGTCTTGAGCCCTGGTCCCGACCGCGGCATCGTGTTCCAGCACTTTGCGCTCTTCCCCTGGAAGACAGTGCTCGGAAACGTCAGCTACGGTTTGCAACTGGCCGGCTTCTCGGGTGAAGAGCGCACGAGCCGCGCTCACAAATTCATTGATCTCGTCGGACTGTCGGGGTTCGAACACAGCTACCCCTCGCAATTGTCCGGAGGAATGAAGCAAAGAGCGGCTATTGCCCGGACGCTCGCATTCGATCCAAAAATTCTATTGATGGATGAGCCCTTCGGCGCGCTCGATTCGCAGACCCGAAGTCTGATGCAGAGCGAATTGCTAGGGATATGGAGAAGTTCGCCGAAGACGGTGATTTTCGTGACCCACGACGTACAGGAGGCGGTGTATCTCGCCAAACGAGTGGTCGTGATGTCCGCGCGGCCCGGCTGCATTAAATCGATCATCGACACCGATTTCGACAAGAGCAGTCCGGATCATTTCAAGTCTCCCGAGTTTATCGAAAAGGTTGACGAGATCTGGAATCTCGTGCGCGAAGAAGCATTGCTAGCGCAAGGTGCAAAGTCGGGCGCTTCACAGCCATGAGGCTTCTGATTATTCGTTATTTTCCACTCGTGATGCTGGCAGCCCTTTGGGAGTTTGCCGCGCGTGCGGCGAAGGGCTCCTTCACTTTGCCGTCTCTCGTCGACATTTCAATCGCATGGTTCGAGCTGGTCAAATCGGGAGAGTTGCTGACGAACGGGGCGGATTCAATCTATCGCGCATTTGCCGGCCTTGCGCTTGCGGTGGTTATCGGAACCATGCTCGGCGTTTTCATGGCGCTCTCCCGTTCCGCCAACATCCTGATCAGCCCGTTGGTCGAACTGTTCTATCCTCTGCCGAAGTCGGCGTTGATTCCAATCACCGTGATCTGGCTCGGATTCGGCGACGCTTCGAAGATATTGCTTATATTTCTCGGATGCATGTTACCGGTGACGATCGGTGCCTATAACGGTGCGCGTTCGACAGAACAGTTTCTGCTTTGGTCCGCGAGCAGCATGGGCGCCGGACATATGCGCATGATGCGCGATGTCGTTTTTCCGAGCGCGTTGCCCGAACTGCTCAACGGGATCCGTACGGCTCTTGCGCTCTCCTTCATATTGCTGGTGACGTCGGAGTTGATCGCTTCGCGCAAAGGCTTCGGCTACCTGATCGGATTATACGGCTCAGGTGGCATCTACGACGCGATGTTCGCTACGGTTCTTACCGTGGCGTTCCTCGGCTTTTTCGCGGACCGCGGATTTCAGATGGTGACGCAGAGGGCGATGTCATGGCGGGAATAGCCGGGATGTCGCTGCTCGATCCGCCTCGGCCGGGTTCGTCCGCGCTTGCCTGGGCGCTTTACTATGTAACATGGCTCGTGACACGTTCCTTCACGATCGTTCTGCTGCTGGTGGTTTGGGAGATGATCGCTAGGAGCGGGACGGTAACCCGATTCATGCTGCCGCCGCTTGGTCCTGTTTTCGAGCGCATGGTCGAGGACGTAAGCTCGGGCGCTTTCTTTCTCAAAACCTCTCAGACAATGTTCCGCGCCCTCACGGGCTTTGCCATAGCCGCGATTGCCGGAATCCTGCTGGGCATGGTGATGGTTCGAAGCGCGATCGCGCGATGGTTTTTCGAGCCGGTGATCTCGGTCGGCTTTCCGATGCCGAAGATAGCATTCTTGCCGATCTTCATGTTGTGGTTCGGCGTCTACAATGTGTCGAAGATCGGAATGATTGTTTTCGACGCGATCTTCCCGGTCATTACCGCGACGATTGTGGGCCTTCAGGCGGTTGGCCGCGAGTTCATCTGGTCGGCCCGGAATATGGGTGCAGGTCCGCAGCGGGTGCTATGGGAAATCGCGCTTCCAGCCGCGCTGCCCCAGATCATGACCGGATTGCAGGTGGCGTTGCCGATAGCGTTGATCGTCGCCATTGCAACCGAGATGTTGATGGGAGGAACCGGTCTGGGCGGCGCCATGCTGGAAGATTCTCGCATGGCCGACTCGCCCGGAGTGTTTGCCGGACTGATCGAGATGACCGCGGTCGGTTACTGCGCCATCAAGCTGATGGCTGTTGCAAGGCGTCGGCTGTTGCTTTGGCACCAGGAAACCCAACAGCCCGCCGGCATCATGTTTCCAAGAAAGCGGCGCAAGACGAGGTGAGGTCCGATTTTATGAGGGCGTGAGAGCGGTTCGCGCGATGAAAGGCGGCATGGAGCTTTCCTGGCAAGCGCCAATCGTCCGTGCAGCGTCCCTGACCGGTGACAAAGCGGGCGTCCTCACGGCGCCCGTTATATGGTTTTGTCAAACGCGCGACGCTTTTCAGGCCCTGAAGAAATCGGTCGGATTGCGAGCCGCTTAGAACGGCACCACCAGCCCGTCCATCGGCGCGTCGCAATTCACAAGATCGATGCGCTTGAAAGCGATCCGGATATTGCGGCCGCTCCCGACCAGCGTGTGGAAGTAGGTGCCCGCGAACAGGCGTTGTTCTTCACGGCGATATTCCACGATAGTGAATTTGGAGCGCACCAGCGTCTCGCCGCCATTCGCGCCCTCCTCCGTGACGTTGGTCACGATCCGGCTGGTGCGCGACCGCGGCTCCTGCGAGTAGATGCGCGGGCTTGAGAGCCTGCGCACCCGCGTCTCCAGCAATCGGCGGTCGTCATACATAAGCGACACCGTATCGAGCGGGCTCTGCTGTTTCGGCTCGCTCGGCACCCAGTAATGCGCCTTGTCGGTGAACAGCGCGAGCCATTCGTCGAAGCGTGCGTCGTCGAGCAGGCGCGCCTCGTGAACCAGAAAGCTCTCGCATTCGCTGCGAGAAAGACCGGCGTCGATCTTGGTTGCGGTTGCAGTCATGCGCTGGCCTTCATTTGGGAAGCGGATGCCTCGTCGCCGAGCATGTAGCCGCGCCAGGCATCGAACATGTTGCGGATATAGACCTCGCTGGTCGAATTCTTGCCCTTCAGCCCGCCGAACTCGTCGCGTACGTCGCTGAGATATCCGCGACCGATCTCGATCCAGTCGGCCCCGTCGCTTCCAAGTCCGATGCCGATGCGGTTGTAGATTTCGAGATCGTCGGTCAGCACTAGTGAGCCCGTGCCATTCACGATATTGGCGAAGCTGATGGTGTTGCGGAACATCTGTTCCGGCGCGCCCTTCATGCGGAAATTGTAGGTGGAGACCACGGTGCGGTTTACCGAGATCGGATGCACCACCCGCAATTGCTGGAACTGACTCATGAACGACAGATTCGGATAGAGATTGGAATTCCAGCGCCGCACTTCGAGAATGCGCTTGACCTCCTCCTTGCCCTTCTTCGCCTCCAGGATGCCGATATATTCCCGAAACAGCGGATCCTCCATCGAGGCGACGAGCTTTTTATCGTCGTGATAATCGCCGAGATAGGAGTGGCCGTTCGGATAGGTCCAGATACCGACCTGATTTTCCCAGAAGGAATAGGGGGCTCCATTCTGGCGCATCTGGCGGATCGCGATCTCGCCGGTGCCGTCGGAATAGACTTCGTCGCTCTGTTGCTGGGCGGCGTCTATCGACGAACGGTGCGTGAACCACGGATGGGCAGCGTCGCAGAGATTTTCCAGATAAAGCTTCCAGTTGGCGTTGTAGGCGTGACGGAATACGCCTCCTGCCATTTCGATCTCGCCGTCCGGCGCGCGGTCGACCATGTCGTCGATCGAGGTCGCCATGTGACCGAGATAGTCCTTCAGGCTCTGCCCGCTTTCGGCCTGGCTGATGAAGATGAAGCCACGATAGCTCTCGACCCGTGGTACCTGCAGCATCGAGGTCTTGGGACTCTTGGTGTCGAAATCCTGCGGGTAGCCATGGTTGAGTGACACTGCCTTCAATCGGCCGTCGAGATGATAGGTCCAGCCGTGATAAACGCACTGGAATTCCTTGGCATGACCGCAATCGGAAGCAACCACCATCGCGCCGCGATGCGCACATTGATTGTGCAGCACGCGCAGCTTGCCGGTCTCGTCGCGCGTGACCACCATCGCCTTGCGTCCGACCTGCGTGAGGAAATAGTCGCCCGGATTGCGCACCTGGCTTTCATGGCCGACATAGAGCCAGGCGACACCAAAGATACGCTCCATCTCGAGTTCGAAAATCGCCGGGTCGGTATATAGCCTGCGATTAACGCGCGCCGGCTGGACCGCGTTTCTGAGGTCTTGGTTGGAATGCGTCTGCATCTGAGGTCCTCATCGCTTTGCAAGCGGATGCGTCTAGTCTAGAATTAAACGATACTAGGTAGTATCGCTTGTATCAAGACCCTTTCACTGAAACGTTCACATCCCGGGGTCGTCGTTCCGGGGATGAAAAGGGATTCCGGGGGTCAGCGGCATGCGTGAGTTGCGATCGAGAAGGCAGGTCGGCGAACTGGCCGACGAAGTGAGCCGCGAACGCGATACCTCCTGCAAGACCAGGTCTATCGAAGCTATGCCCAAGCGAAAGAAGGCGGCGATGCCCGGCGCGAACAGGAAGGTCATTGCGAGGCGCGGCCGAACGAAATCGGATGCCAAGCGCACGGCAATTCTGCGCGGCGCCAAGGCGGTGTTCCTCGCGTGCGGATTTGAAGGCGCCAACATGGACGAAGTCGCAGCGAGGGCCGGCGTATCGAAAATGACGGTCTACCGACACTTCGGAAACAAGGAGGACCTGTTCGCCGGCGTCATCACCGATCTGGGAAACCTGATCGTTGAAGAGGATCTTGAGCGCATTTTCGCGAAGCGGCCGGACGAGGCGTTGCGGCGTTATGCCCGAAAGATGATCGACATAGTGTTCGACCCTGAAACCATCGAGTTGCACCGGATCGTAGTTGCCGAATGCCATCGCTTCCCGAAGCTCGGCCGGTTCTTTTACGACTCCGGTCCTCAGGTGTGCATCGACGTGCTCGCGCGCTATTTGAAAAAAAATCTGGCCAATCCCGGCTTCCGCGTCGTGGACCCAGTGCGGACTGCGGAGGAGTTCCTGGAATTGTTGCGCGGCTATGGACATTTGCGTGTCCTGCTGAGGATCAACAAAGCGCTCACACGAAAAGAGATCGAGACACGCATCGAGGGTGCGGTACGCCACGTGCTGACCGCGACCGGTTAGCGTTGACCGCGGTTGGTCGCCACATGGCGCGAATGCGAGACTTCTGCCCAGCTCTCGGTTGAAAATCAGGCATGACATCAACGATACTCACCAGTATAGTAACAATTCCAAGCTGCGGTCCTTGCGTCTCCGTTGATTGTTGCCGCAAAGCGCAGATAGCGGAGCGCCGCAAGAGCGAAAATTTGCAGTCCCTGAATGATTGAGCAGGGAGATGGCTTTGATGATTTCGGGTAGATCAGCTGCGCGTACGCTGTTCATGTGTGCCACGCTCCTCGTCGCTGACGCGGCCGCGCAGGCGCAAGACGTTCCCACGATCCGTTTCGGCCGGCAGACGGCGGCCGAAGATAACCTTTGGTTGATGATTGCGAAGCCGGAGCTCGCGCGCAACTACGGCAAGGCTTACAAAGTCGAATGGGCGCAGCTTCGCGCCTCGGATATCGCCTTCAAGGCGTTCGAGGCCAATCAGGTGGACATGATCTCCACCAATGCCAACGCCTCGATCGTTGCCGCATCGAATGGCGTCGACATGAAGATTATCGCAAGTCTTAGCCGCGAGTCCGCCAATGGCGCCCACACCTACTGGCTGGGCAAGGTGGATGGCGGACCGGAATCGATCAAGGATCTGAAGGGAAAGACCATTGGAATTCTCGGCTATCGTACGGGCATCGAATTGTGGGCTCGGGCGGCGCTGAAGTCGGCCGGCTTGAATCCAAACACGGATGTGCAATGGACGGTAGTACCGTTCGGGGCTGCCGCGGACGCTGTCCGTACCGGGCGTGTTGCGACTGCCGCCGCTCCGGAAGCATTTGCGCAACCCGCGCTCGCAAAGGGCGATCTGAAAGTGCTGTTCACGTCGAAGACAGGCGTGCCATTCGATGAAGAACTCATTGTCATCAACGCCAAGCCGTCCTTTCTGAAGCAGCATCCGGCGGCGGTGAAGGCGTTCCTATCGGATCTGTCGGACGTCACGAAGTATCTGGCGGAGAATCAGAAGGAAGGCAGGCAGGCGTTGCTGGATGCGAAGCTCGTTGCCATGCCGCCGGACATCTACATGAACGTCAAACCTTACGTGACTGACATCAAGCTGCGCCCCAACATGGAGAACATGGTGAAGCAGCAAGAAGTGCTTCAATCCGAAGGCTTCGTGGAAAAGAAGGTCGATTTGGGATCCTTCGTCGATACGTCGTATCTGCCGCAGTAAGGATGCCGGCGCCGATTATCATCGTCCGTGGCCTCTGCAAGCGGTTCAGTCGCGGGGGCAAGAATGTCGACGCGATCCGCGATTTCAATCTCGAAATCTCGGAAGGCGAGTTCATCGCAATTGTCGGCCCCTCGGGCTGCGGTAAGAGTACCTTTCTGCACATGGTGGGCGGCTTCGAGCCGATCACCGAAGGCGAATTGCTGGTCGAGGGCCATCCGGTGGCGGGGCCTGGCCCCGATCGCGGCATGGTGTTCCAGGAATTTGCGCTGTTCCCTTGGCGGACCGTTGCGGAAAATGTCGCTTGGGGGCTGGAAATACAGGCGCGATCCCGGTCCGATCGGGTGGCGATCGTCGAGCGGCTACTGGCTAAAGTCGGGCTCACTCATTTTCGGGATCACTATCCGGCGGAGCTGTCCGGCGGGATGAAGCAACGCGTCGCGATCGCACGGACGCTTGCGTTCGAGCCGCGAATTCTCCTGATGGACGAACCGTTCGGCGCGCTCGATGCCCAGAATCGCGAATTGATGCAGGAGGAGTTGCAGACGATCTGGAACGAGACGCGAAAGACGGTGATTTTCATCACCCACGATATCGAGGAAGCGATCTACCTCGCCGATCGTGTCATTGTATTCTCCGCGCGTCCGGGGCGGACCAAGGCCGATATCCCGATCGACCTGCCGCGTCCACGCGATCTCGAGGTCAAGAAGAGCACGGCATATTTTGATTATCGCAACCAGATCTGGGATCTGCTGCGCGACGAGGTCTTGCGCGCCCGAGCGGAGTTCGCCTGATGATGGCCAAGCTGCGGGGCGGCGCGTGGCTCGGCCTGTTGCCGCCGCTGATCGTGCTGATCGTCTGGGAGACCATGGCCGAAGCTGGCCGTCTCCCGGATTATCTGCCTGCGCCATCGATCATCGCCCGCCAGACTTTGACGATGCTGGCAAGCGGCGAGCTGATGCGTCATATCGGTGTCAGCCTTTTTCAGGCGCTGTCCGGCTTCGCGATCGGTGCATTCTTTGGGACGGTTTTGGGCCTGTTGTCCGGTGCGCTGCGGCCGGTCGATCGCTTCTATGAGCCGTTGATCTCGCTGACCTACCCGGTACCGAAGATCGCATTGCTGCCGCTGATCTTTGCCTGGTTCGGGCTCGGCGACCTCTCGAAGATCGTGACCATCACCATTTCGGTATTCTATCCGATCTATATCAGTGCGCTGGCTGGAGCCAAATCTGTTTCCCGCGTTCATGTCTGGGCGGCGCGCAACATGGGTGCCTCCGCAACGCAAATCATCTGGCGCGTTCTGCTGCCGACGGCGCTTCCCCAGATTTTCACCGGCTTGCGCATCGGACTTGCCTTGTCGTTTGTCGTAATGTTCGTTGCGGAGATGGTGGAGTCCTCGGTCGGCCTCGGGTATCTCATCTTGTTCGCAGAACAGAATCTCCGTTTCGATATGATGTATGTCGCCATCGTCAGCATCGGCATCATCGGATTCAGTGCGGATTTTCTGTTGCGGCAGATCGGCAAGCGCTTGTTGGTGGGCCAGTTGACGGCGACAGAGATACGCCGATGACGATTGTGCGCTGGTTCGGTCGCTATTATTCGATATTCCTGCTGCTGGCGATCTACGAGTTGATTGTCCGATTTGGTCTGGTGTCTCCGCGGCTGCTGCCAAGCCTTACTGTCATCGGCGAACAGCTTTGGCGATATCTCGCCAATGGCGAACTGATCGTTCAGGCGCAGGTGACGCTTTATCGAGCCTTTGCCGGCTTCTCGCTGGCGCTAATCCTGGGCATGCTGATCGGAACGCTTATGGCCAGATCGCGCCTCGCAGAACGGCTGATCGAACCGATTTTCTATTTCGGCTATCCGATCCCGAAAATTGCGCTCTATCCGGTATTCATTTTTGTCTTTGGTCTTGGCACCGGCTCGACGATCGCGCTGATCGTGCTGGAATGTGTCTACCCGATTACGATCCATGTCCATGCCGGCATGCGGTCGGCCGACCGCGTCCTGATCTGGGCGGCACGCAACATGGGCGCTAGTCCGGTGCAGATATTCTGGCGTGTACTGGTCCCGGCAGCTCTGCCGATCTTTTTCACCGGCCTGCGGATCGCGCTGCCGGTAGCGCTGATCATCACATTGGTCACCGAGATGATCGGCGAAAGCAGAGGGTTGGGGTATTTTGTCACTTATGCTTCGGCGTCGTATCAAAATGCGCGTGCCATGGCAGCGTTTTTTGTAATCGCAGCGATCGGCTTTGCGCTTGACCGCGCGGTGCTCTATGCGCGACGCCGCGTGGTGTTTTGGCAACCCACCGACACATCGATCAAGTAGGCATACAGGATCAGCGACGCGGCGGTGGCGGGGCGACGTGCACGTCTACCAGCACTGTCGCGCCGGAATAAGCCGCTGCAAAAGCATCTCCGAGAACGCTATCGAGGTCTTCGATGCGCATCACAGGCCCGAAAGCGGTGAGGCCATAAGATTGAGCGAGCTTGCCCAGATCGACCGGCGGTTCGTCGATCGACATGCCGATGAACTTGTTCTCGACCGGTCTGTTTCGCTGCTTTGCAACTGTTTCCTGATGCTCGACGTCGTTATAGAAGGAACGATTGTTGTTGACGATGAAAAGCGCCGGCAATTGACGGGCCGCAGCGGTCCAGAGCGCCTGGCTGCCCATTAAAAGGTCGCCATCGCCGAGCACGGCAACCGGAATGCGGCCGGTGCCTTTTAGCGCGAGCGCGGCGCCGACCGTGATGCCGGGCGTCGAACCGATGCCGCCGCCGCCGCCGTCCCAACCGATGCAGTCCAGCGGATGAGCGAATTTCGTATGGGCGTCGGGCCACCCGAAGGTCAGGCGCGTATAGCAAACGTCTCGGTCCTGACGCGTGCGTTCGACCGCTGCCGCCAGGGCAGCGATTGTTACCTGACCGCTCGTTTCGGGCGACAGATCCGGCACTGATGGCACCTGCCAATGTCCAGACGCGCGACCTGTCAGATGCGGCACGATCGATGTGACGAATTCGTCAGGATGTATCGGAAAACGCATGTCCGCTTCCGGCAAGGGGAAATGATCGAGCGTCCATCCGTTGTGCAAAGACTCATCCGGCGAGACGATGATGGTCTTCAGGCCCTGGCCCTTGTCGGGCCGCACCGTGAGGGTGCCGGCCACATCCGGCCAGTCGAGACTGACGATCAGATCGGCGTCCGCAAGCACAGAGCGCGCCTTGGGGTCCGGATATTGCGCGGGCGCCGCCACGAAGGCGGAATGCTGGCTTGGGAAGCCTATTCCGCATTTCTGATCGCACATGACGAGCGCGCCGCAGGCTTCCGCGAAGGCAACTCGCGCATCCCATGAAGACTGGATACGCTTGTGTCTGCCGAGCAGAATCAAAGGACGTTTCGCCGCTGCAATCATCGATGCGGCCAGTTTCAGGTCGGCAACACTCGCCGTTGGAAAAATCGGCGGGGCGAAGCGTTCAGGACCCGGCAAATTGTGAGACCCCGCGGTTCGTTCGAGGCTGTTTTCCTGAATATCGACGTCGAGACAAACATAAACGGGTGCCTGAGGCACTTGCTGGGTAAGCAGCGAAGCACGCATCAGCGATTGCAAGGCGGCCGCGGTCGAGGCCGGTTGATCGTCCCATTTGACGAAGGAGCGAATCATCGCCGCCTGGTCACGGCTGGTATGGACCCATTCGATCCAGGGGCGCCGTCGCGCTGCGTCAACGGCGCCGGTTGCGCCAATGATCAGCATGGGCACGCGGTCGGCCCATGCATTGAATATCGCCATTACCGCATTCATGAGTCCCACATTGGCGTGCAGGACGACGCCCATCGGCTTGCCTGTCACCTTGGCATAGCCATGCGCCATCCCAACGGCCTGCGCTTCATGAAGGGTCAGCACGAGCTCCGGATCGCGATTGCCGAGCCGGTTGACCACGCTGTCATGCAATCCGCGGAAGCTCGCGCCGGGATTCATTGCCAGATAAGGCAACTCCATCTTCCGCAGAAGATCCGCGATCAGATCGCTTCCAAAAAGTGCATTGTCTTTTGAGGCGTCAGGATGGACGGAGAACGCCTGCATGGAAATGAAAACCCTTCTTTGACGGAAGCGTCGGTTTTATCCCGCACGTTCGGGAAAAGTCAGATTAACGGTACTGCGCAGTATCGTTCTTGGCAATGCCTGCGGCAAGCGCATGAGACTTCAACAGATGCGTCTCGCCAAACATCCGCGATGCAGTGCTGCTGCACCACCCAAGTCGCAGAACCCTCGTATCGAAGGATTTTTTATATGCCCAAATAGGCATTGCGGACGCGCTCGTCGTTCGCAAGAGAGTTTGCCGGACCGCTGAGAACAATGTTGCCGTTCTCCAGGACCGCTGCGGCATCGGCGATCTCGAGCGACCCGGCTACATTCTGCTCAATCAGCAGGATCGAGAGGCCGCCCTTCTTCAGTGTCACGATGGCGTCGAATACGAACTCCACCATCAACGGTGACAGGCCAAGCGATGGCTCGTCGAACATGATCAGTCTTGGCTCGCTCATGAGGCAACGGCCGATCGCAAGCATCTGCTGCTCGCCGCCGGAAAGGGTTCCGGCTTTCTGGCTGCGCCTTTCGTTGAGTTTTGGAAACATCGCGTAGACACGTTCGGAATTCTTTTTGCGCTTCGCCGAAGCGCGCTTCAGCGCGGCTCCAAGCAGGAGATTTTCCTCGACCGTGAGCGAAGGAAAAATCTGGCGGCCTTCCGCAACTTGACCGATGCCGAGTTCGCAGGTCGCGCTTGAATCGAAATTGGTCGTGTCGACGCCGTCAAATACGATGCGGCCGGCCCTCGGCCGCAACATGCCGCCGATAGAGCGCACCAGCGAGGTCTTGCCGGCGCCGTTCGACCCGACGATCGCGAACAGACTGCCGCTCTCTATGGCAAACGAAATTCCGTTGAGCGCGCGCGCTTCGCCGTAGCTCACCTCGAGATTTTCGACCTGAAGGAGCGTACTCATGCGAGTTTCGCCCGTTTGCCGAGGTAGCTCTCGATGACGGCCCGGTCATTGCCGACTTCGGTTGGGGTGCCTTCGGCGATCTTCTCGCCGTGATGCAGCACCACCACGCGCTGTGCTAACGCCATGACGACGCGCATGACATGTTCAATCAGGAGAACCGTGACACCGGAGGCATGCAAATCCTTAATCGCAGCAACGATCTGATCGCCCTCCGACGGTCGAAGCCCGGCCATCACCTCGTCCAGCAGGAGCAACTTTGGCTGAGCCGAGACAGCACGCGCCAGTTCGAGCATTTTCCGGTCGGGAAGCGTGAGGCTGGCTGCGGACATCTCAGCCTTCGGGCGCAGGCCGAATCGCGCCAGCGATGAAATCGCGATGTCAGAGGCGTCGCTGACGTTCGGGGTGCGACAGAAGGCGCCGATCATGGCATTTTCCAAAACCGTCATGCCCCGCATCGGCCGCACAATCTGGAAGGTACGGATCACGCCGCGGTCGGCGATATCTTCGGGCATTCGCCCTGAAATGCGTTCGCCTTTGAACAAGATTTCACCCGAGGTCGGCTTCAAGGCCCCAGCGATCAAATTGAAGCAGGTAGTCTTGCCTGCGCCGTTCGGACCGATCACAGCAAGGATTTCACCTTGGCGTACCTCGAAACTTACATCCTTCACAGCGATGAGGCCGCGAAACGCCTTGGTGAGGTTGCGGACCGCGAGCATCGCTTCGGGCATCACTTGCGCTCCCTCGGTCGGAGAAGGCGTACGACGCGTGGCCAGATGCCCTCGGGCAGAAAAGTGATAACCAGCAGGATGACCACGCCGTAGATCAGCGTGTTGAGGCCGAATAATCCGGTGCTTTGGCCAAGCACATTGGAAGCTTCCATCAACGGTACGACGAAGAAAGCGCCGACGACCGGACCGAACAGCGAGCCAAGCCCGCCGATGATCGGCGCGATCAGCACTTCGATCGAAAGCCGCAGACCCATAATCGAGTCGGGAAACAGGCTGCCCTGCATCATAGCCATCACGCCGCCGCCGATGCCGGCGAGTCCTGCGCTGATGGCGACAACGAAAATCTTGCTGCGCAGTGCCGGAACGCCAAGCGCCCGCGCAGCTTCCTCATCCTCATGCAAGGCGCGCCAGCGATATCCCCAGCGCGAATTCATCAGAATTGTCACGATCGCATAGCCGGCGACGGTGATCGCCAGGAACGCCAGGTAGAAGTAAAGCGTACCGCCGCGCAGGCTTTCGAGCGGTCGATTGGTGTCGGGATTGATGGCCTTGAGAAAATAGCCGCCGGTGCCGCCGACCAGTTCCCAATTGTCGAAGATCACGCGAGTGAGTTCGGCAAACGCGATCGTCAGCAGGGCGAAATGCACTCCCTTCACCGAAAAGCGCACGCCGATCCAGGTGATCACAACACCGATGATTGAAGAGAGGATCGCGCCAGCGGCGATCGCGAGCCAGGGATTCCATCCATAGGTCTGCGACAGCACCGCTGTCGAATAGGCGCCGAGCCCCAGAAAAAGCGCGTGCCCCAGCGAGAGCAGGCCCGCCGTCATCATCAGATTCCAGGTCATGCCCATGAACGCATAGAAGAAGACCAGCGTAAGCAGGCTTTGCCAGAAGGGATCGATCACGAGCCCGACCACCGCCAACAGGGCAAAGAACGCCAGCGCGGGCCACTGCGAACAAAGCGCCCTCATGAACGCTCCCGTTCGCCGAACAAGCCATTCGGCCGCAACAACAGCACGAATACCAGCAGCGCATAGGAAAACAGCGTCTTGAGCGCCGGCGAGAAGGCGAGGGCTGCGATCGCCTCCGCAAGTCCGATCAGAACGCCGCCGAGCAGCGCGCCGGTCATGCTGCCCAGACCGCCCACAATGACGATGATGAAAGCGATCAGCGTGAAGTCGGTCGCGAGAAACGGCTGGGTGTCGAACATCGGCGAGATCAGTGCGCCGGCGGCCCCGGCGCAGGCCAGGCCGATCCCTGCGGTCACAGCATAGACGCGCTTGACCGAAATCCCGATCACCTGAGCGCCGATCAGGTTGTCCGCCGCAGCGCGGATCGCGCGCCCGAGGGTCGAATAGCGAAGGAAGGCGACCAGAGCCGCGATCACCAATAGAGCGGTAAGCGCCGCCTGGGCGCGCACCTTGTCGATCCGCAGCGTGCCGAACACGTAGGACTGCATGGTGATGGCGTCCTGAATCGGCCTCGGGTCCGGCCCGAACAGCACGAGATGCAATCCGGTAATGATCAGCGCGAGCGAGATGAAAAGAATGAACTGGGTATGCTGGGGCCGGTCGATATAGGCGTTGATGATCAGTTTCTGCAGCCAATAGCCGATGACAAACAGAAGCGCTCCCGCTGGGATTGCGAGCAGCCAGGGAGGCAGATGGGTCGCGGTCCACATCCAATAGCCGGCATACATGCCGATCACGACCATTTCGCCATGAGCGAAATTGACCACGCGCATGACGCCGAAAATGATGGTGAGCCCGAGCGCGATCAGCGCATAGACAATGCCGATCAGAAGCCCGCTGACGAGGACATTGAGATAGAAGCTGTTCACGTCAGCGGCCAATAGGCGGACGCCGAAGCGTCCGTCATCGTTTGTCGAAGGGAATGAGTGGGAATACCGGCTTCGCTTCGGCCGCGCTCGCAGGGCCAACCACCACCGGTTTGCCGTTCTGATTCTGCAGCATCGCGCCGCCGATATTGGGGTTCTGTCCCTTCTCGTTAAACTGGATCGGGCCGCCGATGATGATGTGGTCCTGGATATTGGTTTCTTTCAACGCCTCGTGAATGGAAGCCGCTTCCTGCGACTTTGCACGTTTCAGTGCGTCAGCCGCGATCTCTACCGCTTCAAAAGCAAAAGCGCTGTTCAGATCGAACCGGTCGCCGGTCTCACTCTCGAAGCGTTGCGCTATATCGCGTGCACGCTTCTTGGTCGGATCGTACCAGGGTACGCACGACATATAACCGTCGCCATATTTGCCAAGCGCATCTGTGAAGGCCTTCTCGTAAGGTCCGGGACTGCCGGGGCTGATGATGCCCATTGGCGACCAATTCTGCTTCACCATTTCGCGAACGATCAAGATGGCATCGCTAACGCGCGTGATTGGCATCAACAGGTCGGCGCCGGCGGACTTCGCCTTGCCAACTTCGACCGAAAGGTCGCGTGCACGCACATCGTAGCCGATGCGATCCAAAATCTTGATGGGCACCTGCATCTTTTCCCAAAGTAGATCGACGCCTTTGAGAATTCCTTGTCCGAACGTGTCATTGACATGCAGGAGAACTGCGGTTTTCGGCTCGACGCCCGTCGCCGCGCCCAGTTCCTTGATGCGCGCAACCGCATTGGCAACGAGGACAGTCCCGGGCGGAAAATTGCGGAATATCTGGGTGAATCCCTGTTCGGTAATCTGCGGCGCGGAAGCAATGTTGATCAGGAAGGGAATCTTTGCCGCTTCCGCTGCCTGCGCGACCGAGATGGTGCTGCCGGAATCGTTGGTGCCGATCAGAAGCTGACAGCCTTCGCGGATCAGGCGTTCGGCGACAATGCGGCCGTTCTCCGGCTTCGACTCCGCGTCGGCATATATGAATTCCATCGGCGGGCCGCCGGCCTCTCTCACGATCTTGGCGCCGAATTCATTTCCCTTGCGAGTCTGCTGGCCCATGAAAGCCTGCACGCCGGAAAGGTAGAGAATGACGCCGACCTTGACCGGTTTTGCTTGCGCGAAAGCCGGTAACGGAAACGCGCTGGCCGCGAAGACGCTGGCGCCGGCCGCTAATATTTCGCGTCGTGACGAGACTATTCGTTTGCTCATGACGGAATCCCCTGTGGATTTCTTGGACCGGCAGCAGTCACGTATGACCGATCGCATCGCGCGAACGCGACGAAATGCGAAGCGCACGAACGATCTGGATTTTGTATCCAATTTAGACTATCGAAATCGGTGCCCGCGTCAATGCTGCAAATTTCGAGGCTTTAGGATGTCGAACAATGTAGGCGACCATCTCGTGAGCGCACAGCAAGCGACGCATGCCAAGCTGCGCGCGATGATTTTTTCAGGTGAACTTCAGGCCGGTCAGCCGATGCGTCAGGAAGAAATTGCCCGGAAATTGGGCGTGAGCCGTTTGCCTGTAAGGGAGGCGCTCAACCGCCTCGCGACCGAGGGGCTCGTTGAACTGAAGCCGCGCCGAGGCTTTTTCGTCACGTCGCTCGATGCCGATGAGATTGAAGACATCTTCGACATGCGGGCGCTGCTGGAATCGCGCGCCGGCAAGCTCGCGACCGAACGGCGTACACTCGCCGATTCCGATGCGCTGGACACGATCGTCCGTGAGCTCGATTCAGCGCTCGATGGGCCGATCAAGTTTGAACTCTGGGCGGAGCTGAATCTCAGGTTTCATACCCGGCTTTATCAGAGCTCTGGCCGCAAGCATCTGAGCCGGCAGATCGATCTGCTGCGTGACACGGTTGCGCCGCTGATCCGCATACTCGCACTGCAAGAAGGAGAATTGGCACGTTCGCAGGAGGAGCATCGTAGGCTTGCAGTGCTGTTTCGCGCGGGCGATGCGGCCGGCGTCGGCGAGCTTTGCGGAGAGCATTGTGCCTATACTGCGCGCGGATTGCTGAAGCATCTTTTCGGTCCGGTTGCGGGCAACGACAGTTCCAAGGCGGCGTGAACCTGGCCATGACCAACTCGACGATCGGTAAAGAGACGACGCAGATCAACGCGCTCGAAAAGGTGCTGGGCAGGGCCCAATACAGCGGCGATCTCAAGATGGCGGGAATGCTGCATGCCAAGGTGCTGCGCAGCCCGCACGCACATGCGAGGATTGTCCGTGTGGATGCCGATGCTGCGCGCGCGCTGCCGGGCGTGCACGCGGTTCTGACGGGCGATGATACGCCCACGCGGATGACCGGCATCCACCACAAGCAGCACCGTATTCTTGCAGCCGGCAAGGTCCGCTTCATCGGCGAAGAGGTGGTGGCCGTGGTTGCGGAAGACGAGGAGACCGCCCGGGACGCCGTTGATCTGGTCCGTGTCGAATACGAGGAACTGCCGGTTGTGCTGGATCCGGATCTGGCTTTGCAGAAAGGTACAATCGAAGTCCACGACGGTTCGGGCAATCTGGCCTGCCAATATAATGTGGTACGGGGCGACGTCGATGCCGCCTTCGCGCGAGCCGCGCTGGTTCACGAAGACACCTATGAAACCCACTCGCAATATCCGGGCTATCTCGAGCCGATGGCGACGCTGGCCTGGCGCACGAGCGACGGGCGGGTGAATGTCTCGACTTCAACGCAGTCAGCTTTTCTCGCGCGTATGCGCCTTGCCGACGCACTCGAAATGCCGGTCTCGATGGTCCGCGTGATCCAGGCCACGGTCGGTGGCGCGTTTGGAGGCAAGACGGCCGAGGAATGCAACAGCCTGATCTGCGCCTGGCTCGCCACCCGCGTCGACCGGCCCGTGCGCTTCCTCAACAATCGACTTGAGGATTTTCTCGGTGCGCGTTCGAGCCCGCCCGAGCGCATCCGGCTCAAGATGGGTGTCGACAAGGACGGAATCATCATTGCGAAGGAAGTCAACATCATCGCCGAGTGTGGTGCCTATGAAGGCCTCGCGGGGCATGTGCTGCAGGTATCGACCGTCCGTAGCGACAACATGCACCGCTATCTCAAGGACGTACGGCTGCACAGCAAGCTAGTCTACACCAACGCGCCGCCGCGCGGCGCGCTGCGCGGCTTCGGCGGCCCGCAGGCATCGTTCGCCCTCAATTCGCACATCGCGGTGATGGCGGAGAAACTTGGTCTCGATCCGCTCGACATGATGAAACGCAACGCCATCAAGAGCGGCGACACCAGCGTCCACGGCTTTCAGATCGGCAGTAGCGGCCTGGGCGAGTGTCTCGAGCAAGTCAGCGAGGGCATTCGCTGGAACGAGAAGAAAAGCCGCCCCAAGGACAAGGGCGTGAAGCGCCGCGGCATCGGATTTGGAGCCGGCATCCATGTCAGCGGCAATCGCGAAATGGGCAACTGGGACGGCTCGACGGTGATTGCCCGAATGGGCGCCGACGGGCGTGTTGTTCTGCTCACCGGCGAATCCGAAATCGGGCAGGGCGCCTATACGATGCTCGCGCAGTGCTGCGCCAACGAACTCTCGATCCCTCTATCGCATGTGACCGTGCTTCCAACCGATACCGACATGTCGCCTTACGGGCATGGCTCGATAGCTTCGCGCGTCACCATCCTTGCCGGAAATGCTGCGATCAAGGCAGCGCGGGAGGTGCGCGGAAAGCTTCTAGCGATCGCATCGGAAAAGCTCGGCGTGCCGGAAGCCGAACTCGACATGGATAACGGCGAGGTATTCGTGAAGTCACCGGCGCCGAACCGAAAAATCCAGTTCGGCGATCTGGCGCGCCTGCACATCTACCGCGAAGGAGGCGAGGGCCTGCAGGTAACCGCGACCTACGATCCCCCGACTTTTCAGGCACTTGCCACGCCAGAGCAATATGGCAATGTCGCGCCGGGTTATTCCTTCGCGGCACAGGCAACCGAAGTCGAGGTCGATACCGAAACCGGCCAGGTCGAAGTGCTGGAGACATGGGTATCCGACGATTGCGGCAAGGCACTCAATCCGCTTGCCGTGCACGGGCAAACGTGCGGAGCCGCCGTCATGGCGATCGGCTGGACCCTGTATGAACACCTGCAATACGACCAGTGCCGGCTGTTGAACGGCAATTTCGCGGATTACACGATGCCGACGGCAGATTCGATTCCGTGGGTCCATTCCGGGATCGTCGAGTCGAACGAGCCTAACGGCCCCTATGGCGCGAAAGGTGCGAGCGAGACCGCGATGGTTCCGGGTGCAGCCTCGATCGCGAACGCGGTGTACGAGGCAATCGGCGTGCGCATCAAGACGCTACCGATCACGCCGGAGAAAATCCTCGCGGGATTGCGCGAGATGCAGGGCGCTTCCCATGCGTGAGTTCGACTATCTGGAACCGGCTTCGATCTCCGAAGCAAGTGAGATGCTTGCCGCCCACGCCGACAATTGCCGCATGATGGCGGGTGGGACCGCACTGATGTTGGCGCTGCGACAGCGTATGGTTACGCCGACGCATGTCATTTCGCTTCAAGGTATCCGTGAGCTGCGCGGCATTACCTACGACGACAAGCTCGGGCTTCGCATCGGCGCATTGACGAAACATTCCGAGCTTGCGGCTTCCGCGCTTGCGCGCAAACATGTTCCGATGCTGGCCGACATGGCGTCACGGCTTGCCAACCCCCAAGTGCGCAATCAAGGTTCGATCGGCGGCAATCTCTGCTACGCCGATCCCGCAACCGACCCGCCCAGTTGCTTGATGGCGCTCGGAGCCGAGGTCGTACTGCGCAGCGCGAAAGGGAGCCGTATTCTCAAGGTCGAGGATTTCGTCCTCGATTACTTCGTCACCGCACTGGCGGCGGAAGAGCTTGTCTCCGAAATTCGAGTGCCGCCGTCCTCTTTCAACGCCGGCTATCACGCCCGCTTCTTGCGCACCGCTGCCGAACACCGCCCACTGGTAAACCTCGCGGTCGCGACCAAGAAAAACGGCGACATCTGCGAAGAAGTGCACCTCGTGGCGGGCGCTTCGACCGCGAAGCCGACGCGCCTGCGTAAGGCCGAAGGTTATTTGAAAGGAAAATCTATCACGTCGCGTGTGTCTGCCGAGGCCGCCGACATCGGCGCATCCGAAATCGAGCCGATTTCTGACCTTCGCGGCGACGGTGAATTCCGTCGTTCCATGCTGCGCGTGGTTGCGCGCCGCACCATCCGGAAATTGTTCGGCCTTTCCGAAGGCACCGAAAAGAACGTCGCATGAAGAAGAAAACCATCGAGGTCGTGGTCAACGGCAAGGCCCACCGGACGGAGGTTGCGGCCCGCCGCATGCTTTCCGACTACCTTCGCGACGATCTGTTTCTGACCGGAACCAAGCGCGGCTGTGAAACCGGCGTGTGCGGCGCCTGTTCGGTGCTGATGGATGGCGAGGTGGTGAAATCCTGCCTGTCGCTCGCAGTGCAGGCGGACGGCCATGAAATCACGACGGTCGAAGGGCTTGCCTTCGGCAACGAATTGCATCCGGTGCAGGAAGCCTTCATGAAGCACGGGGGGCTGCAATGCGGCTATTGCACGCCGGGGTTCATGATCATGGCGGTCGCGCTGCTCAACGAGAAGCCTGATCCGAGCGAAGAGGAGATCCGGCGGGGGCTCAACGGCAATCTTTGCCGCTGCACCGGATATGTAGGTATCGTTGAATCGATTATGGCCGCCGCGGAGAAGATGCGTGGACATTGAAAAGAACATGTTGGTCGCGGCGCCAATTGATCAGGTGTGGCGTATGCTGCTCGATCCGAAGGTGATGGCGGGCTGCGTTCCCGGCGTGCAGTCGGTACAGGTACTGAGCGACACCGAATATCTCGCCGAAATCAAGGTCAAGATTTCGTTCATCTCCGCAAACTTCAAAATCAAGACCACGATCCTCGAAACACGGCCGCCGCATTACTTGCGCTGCGAGGGAACCGGCGAGGATTCTTCCGTTGCAAGCTCGCTGAAGCAGACGACCGAGATATTTCTGACCGAGCAGCCAGGCGGAACGGAGATTCGTACGAAGACCCATGCCGAAGTGTTTGGCCGGCTCGGCAGCTTCGGTCTCAGCGTCATGAAGACCAAGGCCGACCGAATGTGGGGAGATTTCGGTGTCAATCTCGCTGCCATTCTCCGTCGGGATGCGCAGGCCGCCGATGCTCCGTTGGCTGCAGCGGAACCGGCAGTCGTCTCAGGAGAGGCTCCGTCTTCACAGGTTGCGCCGATGCCATTTGCGCCGTCGGCTCCATCCGCAAAGCCCCCCAAAAGCAGATGGTGGACGCGGCTGGCAGGCACTAATACGCAGGGAGCGGATAGCGTGCGCGATCTCAGGCTCGCGAGCGACATCTATTTCGAAGTTCGCCGCGGCGGGGATGTGATCAAAATTCTTTGGCCGGCCCATGAAGCCAAAGAGGCTGCGGCCTGGTTGAGCAACTATATTCGAGAATAGTCAGCTAGATACGTAGCTTTTGCTTTTTTGAAACATATGTCCTTCGGTTTGAGCGGGTGTGCAGGTTACCCGGCCTCATCGACTCTCAGCCGCTCACGCAGGAGGCTTATGAATGTTGCCTCCCATGTCTGGTTGCGGCGGCGCGGCAACTGAACGGCCCGAAGCTCGCGCGTCACCGACGGCCGGATGATCGGATGCGCGATCAGAAGCTTGTTGTCGATGCTTCGCTGAACCGCCGAAGGCGGCATCACAGTGGCCCAGCCGCCGGATTTCACCAGCCGCATGGCGGAAGCCATCGAGTCGAGTTCAAGCTTCGGAACGAGCGGCAGACCGGCGCGGGCGAAGGCACGATCCATCAACGCCCGCAAGCCGTGCCGCTTCGACGGCAGCACGAGATTGAGATTGCCGATCTCGCTCAACTTGATCGGACCGGGCGGATACGCCTTGGCATAGTCCGTGCTGGTGAGGATCGCCAGCGGCTCGGAGGAGAGTACGGTCTCGCGCAAGGATGTGTGCGCATGCATGTCTTCGACGATGGCGACGTCGATGATGTTATCGGACAACCAGTCGAGCAGCACGCCGCTATGGGACTCCACTACTTTCAACTCGGCTTCCGGACAAACCTTGGCCCATTCCATAATGGTCGCCGTGGTGGCGCGCACCAGAAGCGATTCCTCATCGAGGCCCGGCAGAATCCCCACACGCAACATCGGACGCGGTTGTTTGCCGGAAAGCTTGCGCCGCTGGCTGCTCCGGAGCGCGTCGAGAATCGGCGCGTAGATCGCATAAGCCTTGCGGCCCAGCTCGGTCGGATGCACGCCCTGCTTGGTGCGCTCGAATAACGTGTCACCTAAATATGTCTCCAGCGCGCGGATCTGCATGCTGATCGCGGGCTGAACCACGTTCAGCTTGCCCGCCGCGCGCGAGATGCCGCCTGCTTCGAATACTTCGATGAAATAGCGCAGTTGCCGGGTGCTCGGCAGCTCTGCCGGTATGGCGTCCAGCGTTCTCGTCTTCGACTGTCCCCGGATCGATCGCAATCCGTCGATCGCCTGGTCGAGAACCGGCGCAAGCTTGCCATAGAGCTCGCCGGCAAACGGCGTCGGCTCAAGCCCGATGGTGGTGCGACCAAACAGCGCCACGCCGAATTCAAGCTCCAGCCGCTTTATCTGCGCGCTGAGGGTCGGCTGCGTAACCTTGCAGACGCGGGCAGCGGCGCTCATCGCGCGGCGTTCAAAAGCCGCCATGAAATATTGAAGCTGCCTGAGGTCCATGCCGGGGATGTTTCTTCTGACTCCGGCAGGGTATAGGATTTTCTGATGACCGTCATTGACAATCTGTATTGGCGGGCTTTCGAACCCCGCCGCACACTTGCGGCATTGCTACTGGCGAGCCGGAGACGGTAGCGGCTTTATGTGACACGATCGGCTCGACTTCGAGCCGCATCGGAACAGGAAGGACCCCGTTCATGACATTCATTATTTCAGCACCGCGTTCGCCCGCAATAATCGGCGCGGCTGCTCTAGCGCTCGTGCTTGCCTGCATGCCGGCATCTGCCCAGGTGAAGATCGGTTTTCAGGCGCCGCTGACCGGACCCGCGGCGACCGACGGTGTCTCCGCCAAGGTCGCGGCTGAACTTGCCATCGAGCGTATCAACGCCACCGGCGGCATCCTTGGCCAGAAGGCCGAACTGGTCATGTATGACGACCAGGCAAAAACCGAGGAAGCGGTGTTCACCGCCAACAAGCTGGTCGGGCAGGACGGCGTGAAATTCGCGGTGTCGGGCAGCTACTCGGCTTCCGGCCGCGCCGCCGCGCCAATTTTTCAGACTGCCAAGGTCCCTTTCATCTCGGCGTATGGCGTGCATCCGGACATCACGCGTGCGGGTGATTATGCCTTCCGTACTGTGCATCTCGGCCAACCGCAGGGCCGCGCCGGCGCAAAGTTCATCGGCGAGAATCTGAAGCACAAGAACATCTCCGTCATCTCGATGGACAACGATTACGGTCAGGCGACGCTCGAAGGCTTCAAGAGTGCGGTTGACAAGTTCGGCATCAAGATCATCGGCGAATATTCTTATCCGCTGCGCGACCGGCAATTCGGTTCGATCGTGGCGAGCGTGAAGCGCGACAATCCGGAAGCGATCTACATCACCGGATATTTCTTCACCGCAGGACCGCTGGTGACGCAGCTGCGCGCCGCCGGCATTACCGCGCCGATCATCGGCTCGCAGGCG
>Ga0190274_10000246_pt1 | contig 35770 bp, 9 predicted proteins | sample Popmic531T_FD_133002 | JGI IMG/M metagenome (GOLD analysis project Ga0190274, IMG submission 133002) | Populus adjacent soil microbial communities from riparian zone of Yellowstone River, Montana, USA - 531 T | ecosystem: Environmental > Terrestrial > Soil > Riparian zone | place: USA: Montana... | reverse complement strand
GGTTGGCGCCCGGCCGCCGGGCGGCGACCTCCAGGTGGATCCCGGGGAGGTCGTGGCCCCAGCCGTGCGGCAGGGAGATCACGCCCGGCATGACCTCGTCGCTGACCTTGACCTCCACCGTGATCGCATGTCCGCTGGCGCCGATCAGGCGCGCGGGACCGGCATCGGTCACACCGCAGCGGGCGGCGTCGGCGGGATGGACCAGCGCCGTACACCGTCGCGGACCCTTGGCCAGGAGCGGAAGATTGTGCATCCAACTGTTGTTCGAGCGCAGGTCGCGGCGTCCGATTACCACCAGGTCGGGAGCGGGCGCCGCGAGATCCGCCTCGGCATGCTTCAGATCCTCGAGAAACAGGGCGGGCGCGAGCTCGATCTTTCCCGAGGGGGTGCGCAGGACTTCCGGCACGCGGGGCGCCAGCGGGCCGAGGTCGATGCCGTGAGCCGCGGCCTTGACCTTCGCCAGCGTCAGGCCGTACGGACCGCCGCGCAACGCGAGATCGAGCAGCCGCTCGGGGCCGCGCCACGGCGCCACGGCCTGCAACAGAGTATCTGCCTGGGCATAGGCGGCCTGGGCGCCGGTCCGGCGGCGAAGGTCCTCGGCCACCATCTCGTCATCCAGGGTCTGCACGTCGGCTCCGGCGCCCCTCCCTTCGGCGACCGCCGCCAGCCGCAGCAGGATCTCCCACTCCGCGGGCCGGCCCGGCGGCGGCGCGAGCACCGGCGAGCTGTAGCGGGCGTGGTTGCGGCAGGACAGCTGGGAGAACGCCACGTCATAGTGCGACTCCTCGAACGGCAACAGCCCCGGCAGGATCACGTCGGCGTGGCGCGTGGTCTCGTTGACGTAGACGTCCACGCTGACCATGAATTCCAGCGTCTCCAGCGCCGCGGCCAGCCGAGGACCGTTGGGGGCCGACAGCACCGGGTTGCTGGCGACCGTGAGCAGCGCCCGGACCTGGCCCTCGCCCGGGGTTTCGATCTCCTCCGCCAGGCAGGTCATGGGCAGCTCGCCATACACCTCCGGCGCGTTCGAGACGCGGCTCCGGCGGCGCCCGGTCGCCACGCCCTTTCCCAGGCCGGGAGACCCCATCGTATTGGCGGCGAAGGCGGCGGCCTTGGGAAACATCGCGCCCCCGGGCACGTCCAGATGGCCCGTGAGCGTGTTGAGCACGTCCACCAGTCAACTGCTGAGCGAGCCGAAGCGCTGCGTGCAGGTCCCCAGCCGCCCGTACACGGCGGCCCTCCCGGTGGCGGCCAGGGTGCGGGCCAGCTCCCGGATCGTCTCTGCCGCGATGCCGCAGCGGGCCGCGGCGCGCTCGGGCGCGAACGGTACGACGGCCTCGCGCACCGCTTCGACGCCGTTCACGTGCTCCGCAAGAATCCCGAGACGCACCAGCCCCTCGTCGAACAGCGTGTGCGCCAGGCCGAGAAGGAAGAAGACGTCGCTTCCCGGGCGGATGAACAGATGCCGGTCGGCGCGCCGCGCGGTCTCCGTTCGCCGCGGGTCGACCACCACCAGCCTGCCGCCGCGCGCCTGGAGCGCCCTGGCCTTGCCGCGGAAATCGGGCACCGTCCATAGACTGCCGTTGGACGCCATGGGATTCGCGCCGAGCATGAGCAGGAAATCGCAGCGTTCGATGTCGGGCACGGGAATCGACAGCCAGTGGCCGAACATCAGCCCGCTGGACAGCTGCTTGGGCATCTGATCGAGGGTCGAGGCGCTGAACACGTTGCGTGTGCCGAGTGCGCGGGCGAGCCGCGTCACATAGAGCAACAGGCCCATCTTGTGGGCGGCCGGGTTGCCGATGGCGAGCGCCGCCGCGTCCCGTCCCGAGCGCGCGAGAATGGGCGGGAGACGCCTTTCGATCTCGGCGAAAGCCTCCTCCCAGCTCGCCGCCGCGAAACGGCCGTCGCGCTTCACCAGCGGCGCGCGCAAACGGTCCGGATCCTCATGCAGCTCCTTGAGCGCCACTCCCTTGGGGCAGAGATAGCCGGCGCTGAAGACGTCCTCCCGGTCGCCGCGGACGGCGGCCACGCGGCCCTCGCGCAGCTCGACCGTCAGGCCGCAGCAGGCTTCGCACAGGGGGCAGATGCGGTAGGCGACAGTGGGTTCCGGCATGCGACAGGCCTGGCCGAGTGTAGTGTATAGAAATGAGCAACGAGGTACGACTCCGCAACATCGAGCCCAACGACCTCCCCGTCTTCTACGAGCAACAACTCGACGCCGATGCCACGCGCATGGCCGCCTTCCCCTCCCGCGACCGCGCAGCCTTCGACGCCCATTGGGCGACAAATATCCTCGGCAACCCGGCGACGGTCACGCAGACGATCCTCGTCGACGGCCAGGTCGCGGGCAACATCGGGAGCTGGCCCCAGGACGGTGTCCGCCTTGTCGGCTACTGGATCGGCAAGGAGCATTGGGGTAAGGGTGTCGCGACCCGGGCGCTCGCCGCTTTCCTGCACCTCGTGACCGAGCGTCCACTCCACGCGCACGTGGCCAAGCACAACGTCGGCTCGATCCGCGTCCTGGAGAAGTGCGGCTTCAACCTCGAGCGCGAGGAGAGCGTCGAGGTCGCCGGCAAAGACGTCGCCGAGCTCGTGCTCGTCCTGCGCTGAGGCCTCTACCCGCAGAAGGGAGCCCGCTTGCCGAAGAAGATCAACCTCCATCTCGGCTGTTCCCGAAGACGACGCTACGGCATCAGACGCAGCTGGCAGACCTGTTCGCTTGGCGCCATCTCGGCAGTCTTGTCAGCGACGGCGCGCCGTGACGATCCAGGCACGCGAGTCGAACCACACTCCGTCTCCGCCGGCGTGGGCGGCGAGCGTCTGGAGCAGGTGCTCGCGGGCGCGCGCGGTCGAGGCAGGATCCAGCCGTTGCAGCACGTCTCGAACACACGAGAAGGCACAGACCCATTCGAGCGCGGCAGCGACATCCGGACCGTAGTAGACGGGCTCGTGCACCTCGGTGAACGTCGCCTCGCCGAAGCCGGCCCTGTCGAGAACCCGCTCCGTGGTGGCCGGATCGGCAAGGGAGAACGGATCCGGCGCCCCCAGAGCAGCAGCTGGCACGTCCGCGCCGCCCGCGAGGGCTCGCTGGATCGCCACGGACCACTCGTTCCGATGGTGGTCCTGCCACACCATCATCACCAGGCGTCCCTCGCGTCGCAGGGCCCGCGCGATGTTGGTGAACGCGGCAACGGGGTCACCGAAGAACATCGTCCCGAACCTGCTGATGGCGACGTCGAAGCGCTCAGCCGGGAAGTGATGGGTCTCGGCGTCGGCTTGCTCGAAACTGACGTTGTGCAGCCCTTCAGCTTCCGTCAGCCGGCGGGCTCGCTCGATGAGCGGCGCGGAGATGTCCACCCCCACCACACTTCCGGCCACTGCCAACCGCGCCGCGTCACGCGTCGTCTGCCCGGCCCCGCACCCGATGTCGAGGACGTGATCGTGGGGACGAATGCCGTACGCCTGGCGCAGCATCTCGTTGTGCGTGCGCAGCTCGGCATCGTAGTCGACGCGGCTGAGGTGGTGTCCGGCTGCGGGGGCCTCTCGCGCCCGGACCTGTTCAGCCTCGGTGACCACATCCGCGTGGTTTCGGTCATCTGAATCCATGATCACCCGACTCCTGCGCCTCCAGCGCCGATCCGCCGTTCCACCGCTGCCTGCGTGTTCCAGCCACCCGCAATTGTAATCATGATCGGCGTCGACGGCATCCTCGTCGGAGAAGGCGGTCTTGCATGTGGCCGCCGCCCAGCCCATCCAAGCCGCAGATCGACTTCGAAGCCGAGACGGTGGTGGCGCCGGTGGCGCTGCAGCCGCGAGCTTGCTCACCCGGATGGGTCTTACGCTGGTCTACGCGAGCCGCGAAGCTCGGCTCTGGTGACCTCTGGGGAGTGTTGACTGGAAGACGACTTAAAATCTTCCGCCTGAAAGGGCATACGGGTTCGAGTCCCGTCTCCGGCACCAATGGAAGCATTAAAATCAATAGTTTACTGGTAATCTCCTGCGGGAGCCTTCCCTCGGGCATGGAAGGTCGTGCGCCATTTTTGTACCAGTACGAGAGGCTCGGGATGGCGACGATCCGGAAGCGCAAGGGAGGGACGAGTTGTCACGACCTCTCCTTCCCGGCTGCCCGTGGAGCCCGGCCAGAGCCTAGTGTCCTTGCTGTCTGCCGAAAGCTCTGGCCCACCGAGTCCTCCTGCACCGCGGGTCAAACAGCCATCGCGACTGGACGCTCGCCGGGCAACAGCCCAGCCACCGCTTCGGTGAGAGCGCTTTCGACGATGTCGAGGCCTCTGACGAGCTCGCCCTCGTCGATCACGAGGGGCGGAAGAAGCTTGAGCACCTCGTCCCGGGGGCCGGCGGTTTCGATGATCAGGCCCCGCCGGAAGGCGGCCCGGGAGATCTCGGTTGCGAGCTCCGCGCGCTCGAAGCGGAGCCCCTGGACTAGGCCGCGGCCGCGGACCTCGGGCTGGAGCCCCGGGTAGCGCCCGGCCATCTCCTGGAGTCGGGTACGGGCCAAATCGCCTTTGCGGACGATCTCCCGGCTGAACGAATCGTCCTGCCAGTAAACCGCCAGCGCTTCGGCCCCGGCCACGAACGCCAGATTGTTGCCCCGGAAGGTCCCGTTGTGCTCGCCGGGAGCCCAGAGGTCCAACTCCGGCTTGAGGAGCACCAGGGACATCGGCAGCCCGAAGCCGCCGATCGCCTTCGATAGACAGACGATGTCCGGCTCGATGCCCACAGGCTCGAAGCTGAAGAACGTGCCCGTCCGGCCACAGCCGACCTGGATGTCATCCACGATCAGCAGGACGCCGTGGCGGCGCAGGAGCTCGGCCACGCTCCGCAACCAAGGGAAGCTCGCCACGTTCACGCCGCCCTCGCACTGGATCGTCTCCAGGATCACCGCGGCGGGGAGGTCGACCCCGCTGGATGTGTTCTCGAGAACGTCGGCGAGATAGTCGATCGAGTCCTGGCTTGCCGGCCCCTCGAACGGGATCGGCGTGCTGAACGGGAGAGGCACGCCGGCCCCGCGGCGCTTGGCCGCATTTCCGGTGACAGCCAGAGCCCCAAGCGTCATCCCATGATAAGCATTGTGGAAGAACAGAACATTGGATCGCCTGGTCACCTTGCGCGCGAGCTTGAGAGCGGCCTCGACCGCATTGGTGCCCGTCGGGCCGGGGAACTGGACCTTGTACCGCAGCCCTCTAGGCTCCAGGATCGTGCCCGACAAACGCCGGAGGAATTCCCGCTTAGCGACCGTGGCCATGTCCAGGCTATGAACAACCCCGTCGCCGCGCAGGTATTCGATGAGCCGTTCCTTGAGAAGAGGGTTGTTGTGCCCGTAGCTTAGCGTGCCGGCGCCGCTGAAGAAGTCCAGATACTCCCGGCCGCTCTCATCGTAGAGGTGGCATCCTACGCTCCGGTCGAACACAACAGGAAACGAGCGGCAGTAGCTTCGAACCTCTGATTCCAGAGTCTCGAACAGTTCCACGGTTTCTCCTTATTTTTTGATTAACCATGCAGACGAAGATTCTATATTAATGCGCTGTGCTGCTGCTGTAAACAGTCTTTCTGAGAAAACGGGTGTCCTTTGTCGCGGATATCCGGCAGTTCAAACCAGTTCTGCGAGCAGCCGTGCCGCCTCTTCGTCGCTCAATTCGTCGAGATCCGCAAGCACGGCCTCCTCGACAACCATGGCCAGCCCGGCGAGAGTGGGATTCTCGAAGGGGCGCTGCAGCGGGATCTCTACGCCGAAGACGTCGGTGAGCCGCGCCACTAGGCGCGAGGCCAGTAGGGAGTGTCCGCCCAGCTCGAAGAAGTCCTCGTGGATCCCCGGGTTCTCAACGCCGAGCAGCTCGTGCCAGATGGCGGCGATCTGCCGTTCGACTGTATTACGCGGCGGCTCACCGCCCGGCTTGCGGCCCGCCTGCGCCCCCTCGGCGGTGGGCAGTGCGCTGCGGTCGATCTTGCCGCTCGGGGTGAGCGGCAGTGCCTCCAGCACGACGAAGGCGGCGGGGATCATCGACTCGGGGAGCTTCTCGCGCATCCGGGTGCGCAGGTGCCGCGGCAGGTCCTCTTCCCCGGGGCTCTCCGGCACGACATAGGCGACCAGCCGCCAGCCGGCTGCGCCTCCGTCATCGAGCACGGCGACCGCCGCCGCGCGCAGCTGCGGATCAGCGAGGAGCGTGGCCTCGACCTCGCCCAACTCGATGCGGAAGCCGCGTAGCTTGACCTGGCGGTCGATCCGGCCGAGGAAGTCAAGCTGTCCGTCGCCGCGCCAGCGCACCAAGTCGCCGGTGCGGTAGAGGCGGGAGCCCGGGGCACCGAACGGATCGGGGACGAAGCGCTCCGCCGTGAGCTCGGGCCGGCCTAGGTAGCCGCGCGCCAGGCTCGCACCCCCCAGGCGGAGTTCGCCCGGGACTCCGGCGGGCACCGGAGCGCCCCGGAAATCAACCACCCAGGCTTGCGTGCCGGTGAGCGGCCGTCCGATCGACGGCGGGCCGCTCTCCCGCCTCCCGACCTCGGCCCAGGTCGAGTAGGTCGTGTCCTCGCTCGGACCGTAGAGGTTCAGCAGGCGGGCCGGTGACGCACCCTGGACTGCCTCCGCCAGTGAACGGTAGAGCGGCTCACCCGCCAGGTTGACTACCCGCAGGCCGGCGGGGAGTGCGCGGTGGTGAATCAGCTCGGCAATGACGGACGGTACTGTGTTGACGAGCGTCACCTCGCCGGCCGTAGCGAGGGCCGGAAGCTCTAAGGCATTGCCGGCGAGGACCACCCTGCCGCCACAGGACAGGGGCACGAAGATCTCGAAGACCGAGAGGTCGAAACAGACCGAGGTCGACGCCAGCACGCTGGCGAGCTCCTCGCGCGAGAAGGCCTCCAGAGCCCAGAGCACCATCGCGACCGCGCTGCGGTGCGGGATGGCCACCCCTTTGGGCCGGCCGGTCGATCCGGAGGTGTAGATCAGGTAGGCCAGGTTGTCCGGACCCGCAGCTGCCGGCGCCGGCGCGGCGTCCGGGAGAGGAGCTGCGGTGTCGATGAGCACGATCTCGCCGGGGAAGCCGCGGAGCAAGCCGATCAAGGAGGATTCAGTCACCAGGACACGCGCTCCCGAGTCGGCGAGCATAAAATCGATCCGTTCCCGCGGATAGGCCGGGTCGAGCGGGACGTAGGCGCCGCCGGCTCCGAGCACGCCGAGGAGCGCTACGATCAGCGTGGGCTCGCGGCGGAGGAAGATCCCCACTCGTTGCTCCGGCCCGACCCCGAGGAGGTGCAGCCGGTGCGCGAGCCGCAGCGCGCTGGCCTCGAGCTCAGCGTAGAGGAGAGTCCCTCCGGCGGCCTCGACCGCAATTCGGTCCGGGGTGCGCTCCGCCTGGGCCGCGACCAGCTCGTGCAGGCAGTCGGCGCCCGCGGGTGCCGAGGTCCCGGCGCCGCTCCAGGTGCCGAGGATCTGACTGCGCTCCGAAGGTGTCAGCAGAGGCAGGTCGGCGAGGCGGGCTGCCGGCTGGCTCACCAGCCCCTCGAGCAGCATCCGCCAATGCCCGAGCAGGCGCTCGATGGTTGCCGGATCGAACAGGACTGCGTCGTGCTCCGCCGCCACGCTCCAGGCCTCGCCTGCCGCGCCGCGGGTCACCGTCAGCAAGAGGTCGAACTTGGCCGTGCCGTTGTCGATGCGGCGGGGGTGGAGGAGCAGGTCCCCTCCCTGACGCGAGAGGAGCGGCTCGTCGAGAGCGAACATCACCTCGAACAGCGGGTTGCGCGCCAAGTCGCGCTCCGGGTGTAACTCCTCGACCAAGCGCTCGAAGGGGAGGTCCTGGTGGGCATAGGCGCCAAGGCAGGCCTCCCGCGTGCGCACCAGCAGATCTCGAAACGGCGGGTCGTCGCCGCACCGGGCATCGAGGACGAGGGTGTTGACGAAGAAGCCGATGAGTTTCTCGGTCTCGACGTGCCGACGGTTGGCCACAGGGGAGCCTACGGCGACCGCGTCCTCGTCGGTGAGGCGCGCGAGGAGCGCCTGGAAGGCGGCGAGAAGGACCATGAAGGGGGTGGCCCCCTCGCGCCGGGCGAGCCGCTCCAGCTCCTCAGCCAGGGCCGGGGGGAGCTCCGAGTGCTGCATCCCGCCGTGGAAGTTGCGCAGAGGCGGGCGCGGCCGGTCTGCGGGGAGCTCCAGCACGGGCACGCCCGTCAGGCGCCGGCGGAAGTGCGCCACCGAAGGCGACACGGCCGGGCTGTCCAACCACTCCCGCTGCCAGACCGCATAGTCGGCGTACTGGACCGGCAACTCCGGTAAGGCCGCGGGCGCGCCCGCGACTCCGGCTTCGTAGAGCGCCGCCAACTCGTCGAACAGCACGGCGAGGGACCAGCCGTCCGCCACCACGTGGTGCAGGACGACGATCAGGTGGTGCCGCTCCGGACCGAGCCGCACCAGGGTAGTGCGCCACAGCGGTCCGCCGACGAGGTCGAACGGCCGCGTCGCCTCCTCCACGGCCCGTTGCTCCGCCTCGGCCGCAGCCACCGGCACGGGCAGGGCGGAGAGGTTTACGATCGGGAGAGCGCAACCCGCGGAGGGTTTCACGGCCTGCCAGGGCGCGCCAGCCTCCACGCCCAGGACAGTGCGCAGAGTCTCGTGCCGGCGCTCGATCGCGGCGAGCGCACCAGCGAGGACCGCCGGCTGGAGGGGTCCCTCCAGGTCCACCACGCCAGGCAGGTTGTAGGCGGCGAGCCCGGGGCGGAGGCGCTCGAGGAACCAGAGCCGGAGCTGCGAGGAGGAGAGAGGGAGCGGCCTCTGGCGCGGCACCGGCTGCAACGCCGGCAACGCCTCCGAGAGTCCCTCGCCGAGGCGCGCCGCGAAAGCCCCCACGGTCGGCGCCTGGAAGAGGGCACTCACAGGCAGGTCGGTCCCAAAGGCGCGCGCGATGCGCGAGGTGGCCCGGGCCGCCAGCAGCGAGTGCCCGCCGAGTGCAAAGAAGTCGTCGTCCGGCCCGAGTCGCCCGACCCCGAGGACGTCGCTCCAGATCGCTGCCACCAGCTCCTCGGTGGAACCGCGCAGCTCGGCCGTACGTCCCGTCTCGGCCTCCGCCGGGGCGAGCGACGCCAGGGCTCTGCGGTCGACTTTGCCGTTGGGGGTTGTCGGGAGGGCCTCCAGCAGGACCCAGGCCGAGGGCACCATGGGCTCCGGCAGAGTACGGCGCAGCTCCTGTCGCACGTCCTCGGGCAGCGCCACTCGGCCGCCGGCCGGAACCACGTAGGCGACCAGGCGGCCGCGCTCCGGATCGGCGAGCACGGCCGCCTCCTTCACCCGAGGGTGACGGGCAAGCACTGCCTCGACCTCTCCCAGCTCGATGCGGAACCCGCGCACTTTGACCTGGTGGTCGAGGCGGCCCAGGAAGTCTAGCGCGCCGTCAGGACCCTGGCGCACCCGGTCGCCGGTGCGGTAGAGGCGTGCGCCCGGGACGCCGCCGAAGGGGTCGGGCACGAACCGCTCCGCCGTGGCCTCCGGGTGTCCGAAGTAGCCGCGGGCCAGCCCCTCGCCGCCAAGGAGGAGCTCGCCGGGCAGTCCCGGCGGCACCGGCTCGAGACCGCGGCCGAGCACGTAGGCCGCGGTGCCGGCGATCGGCCGTCCGATAGAGCAGCGCTCCGACCCCTCCGCCTCGATTCGGCCGATCGTCGAGTAGGTGGTGTCTTCCGACGGCCCGTAGAGGTTGAGCAGGCGCACCGCTCCGGCCGCGTGGACGCGCCGCGCCAGGCTCCGTGGCAGCGGCTCGCCGGCCAGGATCACGGTGCGGACCGTGTCCGGTAGGCACCCCTCGCGCACCAGCTCGGCCATGACCGAGGGGACGGTGTTGACCAGCGTCACCTTCTCGTCCGCCACGGTAGGGAGGGCCAGGGCATTCTCCACGAGGATCATACGGCCGCCCCAAGCGAGCGGCACGAAGATCTCGAAGACGGAGAGATCGAAACAGACCGAGCTCGCGGCGAGCACGCCAGCAAGGTCCTCGGGCGGGAACACCTCGCAGGCCCAAAAGGCCAGGGCGACGGCGCTGCGGTGCTCGATGGCCACGGCCTTGGGCCGGCCGGTGGAGCCCGAGGTGTAGATCAGGTAGGCGAGGTTCCCGGCTGTGGTCTCAGAGATCTCGTCGAAAGGCCCGGCGGTCTCCGGGATCTGGTCGACAGGCACCACCCGCGCGGCGCTCGCCGGCAGGCGGTCCGCCAGCTCGCTGCGGGTCAGTACGACGGCCGCCCGGGAGTCCTCGGTCATGTAGGCCACGCGCGCCGGCGGATAGGCAGGATCGAGCGGCACATAGGCTCCGCCCGCCCGCAGCACGCCGAGCAGCGCCACGATCAGATCGGACGAGCGGTCGAGAAAAACCCCCACCCGTACCTCTGGCCCGACTTCGAGGCCGCGCAGTCGCGCGGCGAGGGCAGCAGACCGACGCTCCAGCTCTCTATAGGTCAGCCGGCCGTCGCGCGCCACCAGGGCGGGAGCCTCGGGGGTGCGCGACGCCTGCATCGTGAACAGGTCATGGAGTCGGAGGTGGCGCGGGTAGCCGAGCGGCGCGTCGTTCCACCCCTGGAGGATCTGCCGGCGGTGCGCGGCCGAGAGGAGGGGCAGCTCGGAGACCCTTCGGCTGGGATCGGCGGCGATGCCGGAGAGCAGGATGGCGAAGCTGGCGAGCAGCCGCTGCATCGTGGCGGCGTCGAACAGGTCGGTGTTGTACTGGAACGACAGCACGAGCTCGTCGCCGACCTGCGCGGCCGCAAGGGACAGGTCGAGTTGGGCGGACCTCTCTTCGAGCGGGAGGCACTCCAGGACTAGGTCGCCGGTCTGCACGCGTGCTCCGCGCTCGCCCACGGCGAAGCCCGCTAGGCCATCCAGGCCAGCGGGAGCCTTCTGGAGGACGAACAGCACTTGGAACACGGGTGAGCGGCTGGGGTCCCGCACTGGCTGCAGCCGCTCGGCGAGTCGCGCGAAGGGGTAGGCGCGGTGGGCGAAGACCTCTAGGGCCGTACGGCGGGAGCTCGCCAGATGCCCGGCGAATGCCGGGTCGCCACCCAGGCCGGCGCGCATCACTACGGGGTTGACGAAATAGCCCACTCCGCGCGCCAGGTCCGCCGTGTCTCGTCCCGCGGTCGGGGTGCCGACCAACAGGTCGTCCTGGCCGGTGCAGCGGTGGAGGAGCGCCTGGAAACCCGCCAGGAGGACCACGAACAGGGTGGCGGAGCGCCCGCGCCCCAGGGTGGCCAGCGCCGCGGCGGTCCCGGCGCCCAGCCGCTCCCGGACGACGGCTCCCGCGAAGGTCTGGACCGGCGGTCGCGGCCGGTCGGTCTCTAGGCCGAGCTCCGACGGTGCGCCGGTGAGGCGCTCACGCCAGAAGCTCCAGAGGCGCTCGTCGGCCTTCTGGGAGAGAGCGGCCTCCTCACGCCGAGCCTGTTCCACGGGGCTCGCCCCTGGCGGTGGGAGAGCCGGGGCAACACCCTGGAGGAACGCGCGGTAGAGGGCTCCCATCTCCTTGACCAGGACGCCGAGCGAGGCGAGATCGCTGACAATATGATGGGCCACCAGAAGCAGGGCGTGCTCTTCCGCCGGCCGGGCGAACAAATGGACACGCAGCAGCGGACCCTTCTCCAAATCGAACGGGCGCGCCACCTCCCCAGCCATCCACCGCTCCAACTCGTCCTCGGTCCATCCCTGCGCGTCGTGTTGTGTGAAGACGGAGTCCGCCGCGGCATGGATCCGCTGCACAGGGCCGCCGTCCTCGCCAGTCGCGAACGTGGTGCGCAACGCGGAGTGGCGTTCGACGAGGGCCTGGAACGCGTAGCGCAACGCCTCGGCGACCAGGGGGCCCGGGAGGCGGGCCGCGGCGGCAATGTGGTAGGCCGCGCTCTGGGGGGCCAGCCGCTGCAGGAACCAGAGGGCACGCTGCCCTTCGGTGAGCGGGGCGAGCTGCGAGATCTCGGCCGCGGGCTCCGGTGAAGGGGCTGGCAGGGTGGCCGGCGGCGCGCTCCGTCCCTGGACCAGGAGCTCCGCCGCAAGATCCGCGATCGTCATGTCAGAGAGGAACGATTCGATGCCCAGTCGGGTCCCGAGCTCCTCGTCGAGCCGGTGTGCGAGCTCCAGCGCCGCCACCGAATCGAGGCCGGCGCGCGACAGCGGCTCGGAAACGGAGAGCCGTGCCGCCGGCAGGCGGAGGATTCGTGCCGCGGCGTGCCGCAGCAGCTCCTGCGCAGCGCCCTGCGCCTCGTCCGGCGGCAGCGCGGAGAGCTGGTCCCTGTCGAGGGCGGGCTCCAGCCCGAGCGCTTCCGGGGAGGTGGGCGGTGGCGCGGCACTCGTCGCGACCACATCGAGCCCACCGGTCAGGTAGAGCTGGCGGCTGCGCCCGCGCTGGATCTTGCCGCTCGACGTGCGGGGTATCGTGCCGGCGCGCACCAGCACCACCTCATGCACCGGCACTTCGTGCACCTCGGTGATCCGGCCACGCGCCGCCTCCGCGATGGCGTCGGGCTCCTCGCGGCTGCGCCGTTCCATCTCCAGCACCGCCACCAGCCGCTCGTCGCCGTCCACCGTCACGGAGAAGGCCGCGCTGCCCACCGCGCGCAGAGACGGGTGGCTCGATTCGGCGGTGAGCTCGATGTCCTGCGGATAGTGGTTGCGCCCGCGCAGGATGATCAGGTCCTTGATCCGCCCGGAGACGAACAGCTCGCCCCCTTCGAGGAACCCCAGGTCGCCGGTGCGCAGAAACGGCCCCTCGCCGCTGGCGAGCCGCGCCCGGAAGGTCTGCTCGGTGGCTTCGGCGTTCCCCCAGTACCCGGCGGCCACGCTCGGACCCGCGATCCAGATCTCTCCCTCCTGCCTCGATGGGCAGGGCTCCAAGGTCTCGGGATGGACGATGACCACCTGCTGCTCGCCGGCCTCCGGCCCACAGCTGACCAGCTCCCGGCCGCCTTGCTCTACTACGCGCGGCGGACGCCGGCCGGCGACGGACACAAGGAGCGTGGCTTCGGCGAGCCCGTAGCACGGATGGAACGCCTCGGCGCGGAAGCCGCACGGCGCGAATGCCTCGATAAAGCGCGCGACCGTCGCGGCGTGCACCGGCTCGGCGCCGTTGAATGCCACCTCCCAGCTCGACAGGTCCAGCGCCTGACGCTGCTCCGGAGAGGTGCGGGCGACGCACAGCTCGTAAGCGAAGCTGGGCCCGCCACTCGTCGTAGCGCGGTAGCGCGAGATGGCCCGCAGCCACCGAGAGGGCTGGAGCAGGAACGCGGCCGGCGCCATGAGATAGCAGAGGCCCCCGACATACAGGGGTTGCAGCAGAGCGCCGATCAACCCCATGTCGTGATAGATCGGCAGCCAGCTCACGGTCACTGACGCGGCGGACTGTCGGAACCCGCGCTGGATCTCCCGCTGATTGTGGAGGATGTTGCCATGAGTGACCATCACCCCCTTGGGATCGGAGGTCGATCCCGAGGTGTACTGGAGGAATGCGAGGCTTCGGCTATCGAGCGCCGGGGGGCTCCAATGCGTGGCGGCGGCCGTGTCGATCCCGTCGGTGGGAATCCAGTGGACTCTCCCGAGCGCCGGCAGCTCCGCGATCCAGGGTCCGGCGTGCTCGGCCAGTGCCATGCTGGTCAGCACGGCGGCGGGCCGCGCATCCGCCAGGATTGTCGCGAGCCGGGCCGGGCTCCGCCGTGGTCGCGGTGGGTAGGCCGGCACCGCGATCACCCCGGCATAGAGGCAGCCGAAGAAGGCGGCGACGAACTCCAGCCCTGGCGGATAGAGCAGCAGAGCCCGGTCGCCAGGGGAGAGGAGTTGTTGCAGATGGGCGGCGATCCGGCGCGCCCGGACGTCCAGCTCGCGCGCGCTGAGCGCCTCTCCTTCGATCTCGCCGTCGGTAAGAAAGACATAGCTCCGCCGGTCCGCGTCCTCTGCGGCCCGCGCCTGGAGCAGATCGATCAGCGTCCGAAAGGCCATGCGTTCATTCAGCGAGGAACTTGCGGATCCTCTCGATCACCGCTTCCGTCTCTTCAATGAAAGGGAAGTGGGCGCTCTGCTCGAAGATCACGACCTCTGCGCGCGGCGCTCGCGTCCTGTATTCGAGGACGCGGTCCGGAAGGGCGATGCGATCGTGGCGGCCGGAGAGAACGAGCAGCGGCGCGGCAAGGCTCTCGAGCTGTGGACGGAAGTCGAGCGTTGCGATCTCGCCCCCGATCACAAAATCCGCGTCGTCTCCCGCGATGGCATAGTAGACGTCGGAGTTGACACCCAGCGGCAACGGGCCGCCAGGAGGGCGATGGAAGTAGAGCCCCGGCGGCGTTCGATAAGCCTGGCTGTGCTCCGGAGAGCTGGAGCGCAGGCCCTTGGAACGCAGGCTCTGGAGCTTCTTCCAGACGTCCGGCATCGTCTTTTCGATCTGGCTATTGATCAGATCGTTGCTCGCCTGCCACGCCGCCCCGCTGTGCAGAGGGCTGATCAGGACGAGCCGGGAGACCGCCTGCGGGTACTTCAAGGCGTAGGCCTGTGCCACCAGCGTGCCGTACGAATGCCCCAGGATATCCATCTTCGTGATGCCGAGGGCCTTGCGCAGGGCCTCCACCTCCTCTACGTCGCGGGTGAAGGTGTACTCCATCGCTTTGGCGGCGCGATCCGATTTGCCACGGCCGAGCGCGTCGAAATACAGAACCCTGTGCCGGGTCGAGGAAAGGGTGGAAAAATAGGGATGGAAGTAGTCATGGGCCATGCCTGGGCCACCCGCGATCAGAAGGAGCGGGATCCCCTCGCCTTCGCTCTCCACCCAGATCCGCCCTCCCGGAAGAGCCTGATAGCTACCCTGCGGATGGTGTGACGCCGTTGGTGCCGTCTGTGCCATGGCCTCCAGAGGCGCCATGGCGACAAGCAAGGTCAGGGTGAGAAACAGACGCAGCGTTTTTCCGGCTCGCACTTGGTATTTCCCCTTCTTGTCGTACTTCATTCAGAGGGAACCAACGGGCTCGACTTCGAGCAGCAGGCCGACCTCCGCTCCGACTGCGGTGTTGACAATGCCGCCGCGCTCGCTCGGCTGGAGGCGCAAGAAGGCGCCGCCGAAGGTATCGCCGAAGGTGAAGAGCCCCCAGACAAGGTCGTGGCGGACGACCTTGTCTTCCGAATCCAGAAAGACATAGGGTTTGGTTTCGACGAGCTCCTGCACGATCCAGCCCGAATGATCCAGCGCTTGCCGCAACAACGCCTCCCAGCGCTCCGGAGAGGTGGACTTTCCGAGGTGAACGTCCTTGCCGGCGAGCGAGTTGGCCTTCTTGAGGACGAACTGCTCGCGGCTCGCGGCGAGGAGGGCGGGGAGGCGGGTCCGCTGTCCACGCCAGGTCGTGTCGGCGTCCACGACCAATCGCGTCCAGGGGAGGTTCTGCGCCAGCAGGTCGCGCTCCGCCGCTGTGAAATCCTGGGAGCCGGCATTCTCCGAAAGCAGGGCGAGGTTGCGCTTGTCCGAGAGCAGGTTTGTGATCGGTCCACTGAACAGGTTGACGGTTCCTGCTTTGAAGTGCCAGAAGCCGCGCAGGTCGAACTGCCCATCGTGCTGTTCCAGGATTGCGTGGACCCGCTCCCCTTGAAACGTCAAGCCTTCGGGGTCTTCCACTAGGTCGTCGTAGCCGCAGAGGAAGAGCAGGCCATGGAGACCGGTCTGCTCCTCGGCGAGCGCCGCCTGGTACTCGCGGTTGTAACGCTCGGCCGAGTGGATTGCGACCTGGATCGGCCGGTGAGGACGGATGAGCATCGCCAGATTAAGAGGGCCTCCTTTCCAGAAGCCCATGCGGAGAGTCTCGCGCACGATGTGCCGGAACATTAGGCGGATCGTGTTGCGGTGGGCGGCGCGCAGGCCCTGCTCGGCGAGGAAACGGTCGATCACCGGGCATTCCAGATAGAGCCTTTCCAGCGCCTGGAGCTGCCAACCGCCCACGAAACCGCCGGAGTTCATCTCGATGAGGCACTGGAGTCCATCGGCGCTTTCGAGGTAGTCGCCTCGCGAGATCGCCTGCGCCACACCGTTCGGCTCGCTGATCACCAGTTCCGCCAACTCGCGCGTGGCGGAACCGTAGTACGCCACGAGCCGATCCGGGTCACTGCCGAAGAAGCGTTCCGGCACACTCTTGACGAGCCGATTGAAGCCGAGGCTGACCCGCTCCAGATCCCCGACAGCCGCCGACTCGATGAACAGGGGCCAGGGCTGAGGGTCCATCACCTTGAGGGGGTTGTCCCGGAATATGGGCTCGAAGCTCGCCCGAGACCGGCAATCCGCACTTCTCTGAGCGTATTCCAAGAACAAAGTGCTTGGGTTGGAGTGCATGACCTTCCTTATTAGACGACTCCGGTCGACTTTGCCTAAGGCGGAATAGTCTACATCGAAATCTTGAAATCTCGCCAATGACAGGATACTCTTGCCCCGCCTTGCTAGGAGAGGGGAGCCGAGATGGTCACCCAGGATCTTGCCGAGGGTGGAGCCCTCGACAGCTGAGAAGAGCACCCGATGAACGAGCTGTCTCAACGCATCACCACACTGTCCCAGGAACAGCTCGCGGACTTCCTCCAGCGGCTGGCCAGTAAAAAGCGGCAGGAGGCGGCAGAGGAGCCGATTGGCCCGCGCGCCCACGATGCGGGTCCGGCCCCCCTCTCCTTCTCCCAAGAGCGTCTCTGGTTTTTGGATCAGCTCGAGCCGGGGACACCGAACTACAACATGGCGGCGGCAGTTACGCTTAGGGGCACTCTGCGTCCGGCCCTGCTGCACCGAGCCATCCATCAGGTGATCCGGCGACACGAAGCGCTGCGCACGACCTTTGCGGCGGTCGAAGGGGCGCCGGTGCAGGTGGTGGCGGCTGTGCTCCATCTCGACCTCCCGATGCTGGACCTGGGAGATCTCCCGGCGCCGGAGCGGCGATCCGAACTCGACCGGCTGGTCCGCGAGTCAACCCTGCGGCCGTTCGACCTGGGGCTTGGGCCGCTGCTCCATACCTGGCTGGTGCGGCTCGGCGCCCGCGATCACGTTTTGCTGTTCTGTATCCACCACATCGTTACCGACGGCTGGTCGATGACCCTGTTCATGCGGGAGGTCGCGGCGTTCTATGAGGCCGGAGTGACGGACCGGCCCGCAGACTTACTGAAGCTGACGATCCAGTATCCAGACTTTGCGGTGTGGCAACACGGCTGGTTGCGGGGTCCGACGCTTGAGCGGCTGGTTTCCTACTGGCGCAAACACCTGGACGGGGTCCCCGTGCTTGAGCTTCCCTCCGACCGGCCACGGCCGGCCGTGCAGAGCCGCCGCGGCGGCAACCACCTGTTCGAAGTCCCTCCCGATTTGACCGTGGCGATCCAGCGCTACTCCCAGATGGAAGGGGGGACGCTCTTCATGGTCCTCCTGGCGGCCTTCAAGACGGTTCTCCTGCGCTGGTGCGGCCAGGACGACGTGGCGGTCGGAACCTTCATCGCGAACCGCAACCGCCGCCAGATCGAGGAGCTGATCGGTTTCTTTGTCAACAACCTGCCTCTGCGCACACAGTTCGCGCCCGAGCTGACCTTTCGTGAGTTGCTGGCGCGGGTGCAGGACACGACGGTCGAGGCCTACGCCCACCAGGACCTCCCTTTCGAGAAGCTGCTCGAGGAGCTGCAGCCTCGGCGCAGCACGAGTCACACGCCGATCTTTCAGGTGATGCTCGTGTTGCAGAACACTCCCAAGATGCGTCTGGAGCTGCCCGGTGTGACACTTGAGCGGGTCAACCTTGGGAGCGAGCACTCGAACTTCGATCTCACTCTGTGGATTGAGGAGGAGGAGGGGCTTGCGGTCCGGCTCGAGCATGCCACCGACCTGTTCGATTTCTCCACGGTCACCCGCCTGGCGCGGCAGTTCATCAGGATCCTCCGGAGTGTCGTTGCGGATCCAGGCCAGCGCCTCTGCGAGTTGCCGCTCCTGGACGACGAGGAGCGGCGGCAGCTCCTGGCCTGGGCGACTCTAGCGGGCGATGTACCACCGGAGGGCCTCGTCCACTCTCTGTTTGAAGCGCAGGTAAGTGCGCGGCCGGACGCCGTCGCGCTGGTCGTCGGCGGACAGCCGGAGACATACCGGGAGCTGGCCGAACAGGTGCACCGCCTCGCGCGCGCCTTGCACCGGCTCGGCGTCCGCCCCGAGATGGCGGTCGGGGTCTGCGTCGATCCAACTGCGGAGGTGGTGGTGCCGCTCCTCGCCATTCTGGAAGTGGGCGGCGCCTTCCTCCCTCTCGACCCGGCCTATCCGCCCGACCGGCTGAAATTCATGCTGGAGGATGCCGGCGCGCGCCTGGTGCTGACGCAGGAGAAGGTGGCGGCACGGCTGCCGGAGAGCATACGCCGGGTACCGGTCGACGCCGGAGCCGCCGGCCCCGCCGGGGAGGGCGACGGCGCCCCGCAGAATACCGCCGGTCCGGAGAATCTGGCCTACCTCATCTACACATCCGGAACGACGGGCAGGCCGAAAGGGGTGCCGGTCACCCATCGAAACCTGCTGCCCATGCTTCTGTGGGGCCGCCGGTGCTTCGGTCTGGACGAGCGGAGCCGGGTATTGCAGAACCTCTCGTACGGATTCGATTTCGGCGTCTTCGAGATCCTGACCACCCTCTCGTCCGGCGGCTCTCTGCACTTCCCGGGAGGTATGCGCGGCGATTTCGCTCACCAGGCCAGGTACATCGCGGAGCACGGGATCAACACCGTGCACACGACCCCCTCGTTCTTCCGCGAGATCCTGGCGGCCGGGGCGCCGGTCGGCGATCTGCGGGTCATCCATCTTGGCGGCGAGGCCCTGAGCCGCAGCCTGGTGGAGCAGATCTGGGCCGCGGCGGGGGAGAAGGGCGCGGTCCGTGTGCTCAACGGCTATGGCCCGACAGAGGCCACGGTCAACAGCACGATCTTCGAGGTGGCCGGGCCGGAGGCCGCCTGGGGAAGGAGCGCGGTGCTGCCGATCGGCCGGCCGACGGCGGCCAACGCGGTCTACCTGCTCGATCCGTGGCGTAGCCTGGTGCCGGTGGGGGCCCCGGGGGAGCTCTGCGTCGGTGGCCCTGGAGTGGTCCGCGGCTATCTCGCGCGCCCTGAGCTGACCGCCGGCAAGTTTGTTCCCGACCCGTTCGGCGCTGTGCCGGGAGGGCGGCTCTACCGGACGGGTGATCTCGCCCGCTGGCTGCCCACGGGGAGCATCGAGTTCCTGGGGCGGATCGATCAGCAGGTGAAGATCCGGGGCTATCGGATCGAGCTGGAGGAGATCGAAGCCGTCCTCCGCGCCTGTCCCGGCGTGCGGGAAGCCGTGGTGGCGGTGCGCACGGACGGCATCGGGGGGCAGCGTCTCGCCGCCTATTTGGTGACGGTCGAGGGCGAGGACGTCCATGCCGGCGCGGTGCGTGCGTTCGCCGAGCCCCTTCTGCCCGCCTACATGGTGCCCGCAACCATGGTCTTCCTCCCTGCGTTGCCGCTGACTGCCAGTGGCAAGGTGGACCGGCGGGCGTTGCCCGAGCCGGAGCTTTCATGGCCCGAGCTCGACCAGGTTTATGTGGCACCCCGAACGCCGACGGAGGAGGTCATAGCGGGGATCTGGGCCGAGGTTCTGGGCGTGGCACGGGTCGGTGTTCACGACGGCTTCTTCGAGCTCGGCGGCCATTCGTTGCTGGCCACTCAGATCGTGGGCCGCGTGCGGGAGGCGATCGGGGTGGAGCTGCCGCTGCATGCCTTCTTCGAGTCGCCGAGCGTGGCCAAGCTGGCGGAGGTCATCGAGGAGGAGCGCCATCCGGAGGTGCCGCCGGTTCGCCCGGTGCCGCGCGGCGTGACGCTGCCGCTGTCGTTCGCCCAGGAGCGCCTCTGGTTTCTGGAGCGTCTTCACCCCGGCCAGACCGCCTATTACGTGCCGCGCGCCGTGCGCATCCGCGGACGGCTCGAGATCCCTTGCCTGGAGCGAGCCTACAGCGGACTGGTCACCCGTCACGAGGTGCTGCGGACCACGTTCCCGGAGGTGGGCGGCCGGCCGGTCCAGGTGATTCACGCTCCCTGGCCTTTCCGCCTGCCGCTGGTGGATCTGCGCGGCCTCCCTGGGGAAACTCGCGAACACGAAACCCGCCGGCTCCTGGGCGACGAGGGGAAGCGGCGCTTCGATCTCTCCCGCGACCCGCTGATCCGCGCAACGGCGCTGTGGACCGGAGAATCCGAGCACCTGCTCCTGCAGACCGAGCACCACCTCGTCCACGATGGCTGGGCCCAAGGAGTGCTGCTGCGCGACCTGCTGGAACTCTACAGCGCCTCGGACGCTGGCCGGCGACCGGAGCTGCCGCCTCTGCATGTGCAGTATGCCGATTTCGCGGCCTGGCAGCGCGAGTGGCTCTCTGGCTCCGTGCTGGAGAAGCAGGTTGCGTTCTGGGTGCGCCAACTCGCGGACGCGCCGCCGCTCTTGGAGCTGCCGACAGACCGCCCGCGTCCCTCCGTCTTGAGATCGCATGGAGGCGAGCACCTGTTCGACCTTTCTCATGCACTGGCCGACAAGCTCCGCGCCTTCGCCCGCCGCCAGGGCGTCACCTTGTTCATGGCGATGCTGGCTGTGTTCCAGGTGCTGCTCCACCGCCTTTCCGGCCAAACCGACTTGGTGCTGGGGTCGGGAGTGGCCAACCGGCGGCGCGCCGAGACTGAAGGAATGATCGGAATGATGGTCAACACCCTTGTGCTGCGCACCGATCTCGCAGGCAGCCCGACACTGCGCGAGCTGCTGCTGCGGGTCCGCAGGGTCTGTTTGCAGGCCTATGCCCACCAGGACCTGCCTTTCGACAAGTTGGTGGAGGCTCTGCGGCCCGAGCGCAGCATGAGCTATTCGCCGATCTTTCAGACCAACTTCGGCTTCAACGATGCGCCGACGCCGGAGTGGGAGGTCGACGGGCTGCGGGTCGAAGAGGTGCCAACCCACAACCACTCGTCCAAGTTCGACCTGCTGGTCATCGCGTCGCCCCATGCAGAGCAGCGGACAGCCTTCGCCACCCGTGCCCGCGGCTCCGGCATCAATCTCGCGCTGGAGTACAACCTGGACCTGTTCGACAGCCCCACCACGCTGCGCTTCCTCCACCAGTACCAGACCCTGCTGGAAGACGCCTGCGCAGCCCCGGACCGGAGCATCGGCGAGTTGCAATGGCTGCTGCCGGCGGAGATCCACCAGACCCTGGTGGAGTGGAATGACGCCGTTACCTCCTATCCGCGGGAGGCGTCCCTGGCCGAATTGTTCGTCTCCGTAGCGCGAGACCGGCCGGACGCCCCGGCGGTCATAGACCAGGATGGAAGCGTCTGGATTTATCACCGGCTCGACGAGGCATCCAACCGGCTGGCAAATCGGCTGCGCGCCCTTGGAGCCGGCCCTGAGGTGGCGGTGGGAATCGCCATGGAGAGATCACCGGAGCTGATCGTCGGTATGCTCGCCATCGTCAAAACCGGCAGCCCCTACGTCCCCCTCGACCCTTCCTACCCCGACGAGCGCCTGGCCTTCATGCTGGCCGACGCGGGTGTAGAGATCGTGCTGGTGGATGAAACGACGCGCGGGCGCCTGGAAGGGAAGGCGCGGCTGCTTTCGATGGCGGAGGGCGGGCCCGCGGGCCCGCTTGACGTGCGGGCCCCGGCCGAAGCCCTGGCTCTTGTGATCTATACGTCGGGCTCGACTGGGCAGCCGAAGGGCGTCGCCCTGCCGCAGCGTGGGGTCGTGCGCCTGGTCCGGGAGACAAATTTTCTGCGTATCGGACCCGGAAACCGCCTGGGGCTCGCCTCAAACATCAGCTTTGACGCGGCGACCCTCGAGATCTGGGGCGCGCTGCTCAACGGCGCGGCCCTGGTGGTCCTCCCGCTCGAGGCGGTGCTGTCGCCGGCCGATCTCGCCTCCCGGCTCGAGCGGCACGAGGTCGATACGCTTCACCTCACCACGGCGTTGTTCAACCAGATGGCCCGGGAGAGACCCGAAGCACTCGCCCGCCTGCGCACCGTGATGTTCGGGGGAGAAGCAGCAGACCCGTTCGCCGTGGGCCGGGCTCTGCGCGCGAGCGGAGCGAGCCGGCTGATCCATTTCTACGGTCCGACGGAGAGCACGACTTTCGCGACATGGCACAGGGTTCGGGAGGTCGCGCCCGGAGCGGTGACCGTTCCGATCGGCCTGCCGGTCGCCAATTCGCAGATCTATGTCCTGGACCGCCTCCAGCAGCCTGTCCCACGGGGCGTGGTGGGGGAGCTCTTCGTTGGTGGCGATGGCCTGGCCCGCGGCTACCTGAACCGACCGGACATGACGGCCGGGAGCTTCATCCCGCACCCCTGGGGCTGCGGAAGCCGCCTCTACCGTACGGGCGATCTGGTGCGGCAGCTGCCCGACGGGGTGTTGGAGTTCGTCGGCCGCAGGGACGGCCAGGTGAAGATCCGTGGTTTTCGCATCGAGCCGGGAGAGATCGAGGCCGCGCTGGCCAGCCATCCGGAGGTGGCGGAGGCTGTCGTCGCGGTGCGGGAGGAGACGCCCGGCGGGCGCCGGCTGGTGGCCTATGTCGTGCCGTGGGCGGGCGCGGCTCTGGACGCGGGCGGGCTGCGGCAGCACCTGCGGCGCGGCCTGCCGGAGCACATGATCCCCGCGGCGTTCGTGGTCTTGGCCGCGCTGCCGCTGACGCCCAACGGCAAGGTGGACCGCAGGGCGCTGCCGGCCCCGGAGGCCGAGGTGCCGGCGGAGCCTTCGGCGGCGCCGCGCACGCTGGTGGAGGAGGTCCTGGCGGGTCTCTGGGCCGAGCTGCTGGGCCTGTCCCGGGTGGGAGCCCACGACCGCTTCTTCGAGTTGGGGGGGCATTCCCTGCTGGTGACGCAGCTCGCGTCGCGCCTGCGCGGGGCCTTCGGCGTGGAGCTTCCGCTGCGCACGCTGTTCGAGCGTCCCACGGTGGCTGAGCTGGCCGCCGCGGTGGAGGAGGCCCGGCGGGGCGGTGAGACCACGGTCCCGGCGCTCGCGCCGGTGGAGCGGCAGGGGGAGCTGCCGCTTTCCTTCGCTCAGGAAAGGCTCTGGTTCCTCGATCAGCTCGAGCCGGGCAGCGTGGCTTACAGCATCCCGGTGGCCTTCCGGCTCTCCGGACCGTTCGATGGCCAGGCCCTGGCCGCGGCCCTGGGAGAGATCGTGCGGCGCCACGAGGTCCTGCGCACCACCTTCGCGGCCGGGAACGGCCGGCCGGTGCAGCGGGTGGCCACGCCGGAGCCGATGGCTGTGCCGCTGGTCGATCTCGGTGGGCTGCCTGAGGAGGAGCGGACGGCCGAGTCCGGCCGCGTGGCCGCCGCGGAGGCGGCGCGGCCGTTCGACCTTGCGCGGGGGCCGTTGCTGCGGCTGACCCTGGTGCGCCTGGCTGCCGCAGAGCACCAGGCCCTGCTGAACATGCACCACATAGTCTCGGACGGTTGGTCGGTGGGAGTGCTGGTGCGGGAGCTGACGGCGCTCTACCCGGCGTTTTTGTCCGGGGAGGGCTCTCCGCTGCCGGAGCTGCCTCTGCAGTACGCCGACTTCGCGCTCTGGCAACGCCGCTGGCTCCAGGGCGAGATCCTCGACTCCCACCTCGGCTACTGGCGCGAGCGGCTCACCAACGCGCCCGCGCTCCTGGAGCTGCGCACCGACCATCCACGGCCGGAGGTGCAGAGCTTCCGGGGTGCCGCCCGCCGCGCCGTACTACCGCCGCCTCTGGCCGAACGCCTCAAGAAGCTTTCCGTCCGCGAGGGCTGCACACTCTTCATGACCCTGCTGACCGCCTTCCAGGTCCTCCTCCACGTGGAATCGGGGGAACGGGACATCCTGGTGGGCTCGCCGATCAGCTACCGGAACTGGCCCGAGATCGAAGGGCTGATCGGCTTCTTCGTGAACACCCTGGTGTACCGTCTGGAGGTCGCCGCGAACCCCACCTTCCGCGAGCTCCTCGGCCAGACCCGGGAGCGGGCGCTCGAGGCCTTCACCTACCAGCACCTCCCCTTCGACCGCCTGGTCGAGGAGCTGCGGCCGGAGCGCAGCCTGGCGTACAACCCGGTCTCCCAGGTCGGCTTCACCTTCCAGTCGCTGGGGGGCGAGCCTTTCGCGCTGCCGGGCGGCCTCACCCTGGAGCCGATCGAGTTCGACTCCGGGACCACCCAGTTCGATCTCAACCTGACGTTCGTCGATGCGCCGGAGGGGCTGCTCGAGGCGCTGCGGTACAGCCGCGACCTGTACGAGGACGTGACGATCTCCTGGCTGCAGGAGAACCTGCACACGCTCCTGGAGCAGGTCGCCGACGATCCGGAGGTCCGCCTGGATGAGCTGAAGCGGCGGCTCGCCGCTCTCGGGGAGAACCGCTGGGCCGCGGCCGGAAAGGAGCTGGCCCAGACCAGCCTGCCGGTGCCACGCGGCCCGGTGCGGAAGAGGGTGACCGTCGACGCACCGGGGGCTCGGTGAGCCGCAGATTCGAGGAACGACCATGACGGCATCGGTGGAAGGTTTCGCGCTCTCGCCTCAGCAGGAACGGCTCTGGCAGCTCCAGGAAGGGGGGGTGGAGGGGCTCTATGGGGCCTTCTGCTCCCTTCGGATCGCTGGGGACGTCGACCTGGAGCGGCTGCGGCAGGCGCTGGGCCTGGTGGTGCAGCGGCACGAGATCCTGCGCACCGGCTTTCAGCGGATCCCCGGCCTGGGCACGCCTCTCCAGGTGATCGGCAGCCCGGCGCCGCCGTCGTTCGACCGGCACGATCTGACCGGTTGCCCCGAGGGAGAGCGCGAGGAGCGGGTCAATGCGCTGGTGCGCGAGATGGTACGGCTTTCCGAGGGGTTCCCGGGATCCGCAGGAGGTCCGCCGCTGCGGGCCGCCCTGGTGGAGCTGTCCGACGGACCGCGCCTGCTTCTCGGTCTCCCGGCGCTGTGCGCCGACGCCGCCGGTATGGAGAGCCTGGCGCTGGAGGTGGAGCGCGCCTACGACACTCTCGGGCAGGGGCCGCAGGGCGCTCTCCCCGCCGAAGAGACGCTTCAGTATGCCGATCTCTCCGCCTGGCTGAACGACCTCCTGGAATCGCAGGACCCGCGGCCCCGCAAGTACTGGCAGAGCCGGGACGTCCTGCCTCTCCTGGAGGTGCGGCTGCCGTTCGCGCGACCTGCGAGTGGCGCCTTCGCGCCGCGCCGGCTGGCGCTGCCGATCCCCCCCGCCCTCTCCATGCGGGTCGCGGGGCTCGCCCGGAGCCTGGCGGTCCCGGTCTCGGCGATCCTTCTGGCAGCCTGGACGGCGCTGCTGCAGCGCCTGGCTGGGCGGCCGGTGGCCGTTGCGACCGTCTTCGATGGCCGCCGCGGCGGGGAGCTGCGGGACGCCATCGGCCTGCTGGCCCGTCATCTTCCCGTCCAGGTGGCCGTCGAGGAGGAGACCCCGTTCGAGGAGGCCGTGCGCCGCACCGCGAAGGCGGTCGCCGAGCTGTCGCTGTGGCAGGACTTCTTCGACTGGAAGGCGTTTGTCGGCGGCAATGGAGCCCCCCACTTCTTCCCCTTCGCTTTCGAAAGCCGGGAGGGCCCGCCCCCGGGCGGCTCACCGTTCGCGCTCGAGCGGTGGGGCGCCCGCTTCGACCGCTTCGAGCTGAAGCTCTGGTGCCGTCGGGATGGGGAGCGGCTGGCGCTCGACCTGGAGCACGACGCCGCGGCGATCCCGCCGGAGGACGCCGCCCGGGTAGGGGCTTGGTTCCGCGAGCAGCTGGAGGACGCCGTAGCGCGCCCCGCCGCCGCGGCGCTCGGCCTGGAAATCCTCCCGGTAGAGGAGAGGAGCCGGCTGGAGACGCTGCGCGGGGACCGGCGCGACTTCGGTCCGGCGCAGACGCTCGCCGGGCGTTTCGCGGAGCAGGTCCGGCGCACCCCCGGCCGCACGGCCCTCGCCTGCGGAGAGGCGGAGATTTCCTTCTCGGAGCTCGATGCCCGGGCCGACCGCCTGGCCCGCTTTCTGCGAAGCCTCGGCGTGGGGCCCGATGCGAAGGTGGCGCTCGCGGCCGAGCGGTCGGTGGAGATGATCGTGGGCGTGCTCGGCATCCTCAAGGCCGGGGGCGCCTATGTGCCCGTGGATCCCGCCTACCCCGAGAGCCGGCGGGACCTCCTGATGGAAGACTCCGGGGCCCGCCTGCTGCTCACGCAGGAACACTTCCTCGACCGGTTTGCCGGGGCCCTCCCGAGGGTCGTCTGCCTCGGCCGCGAAGAGCCGGAGGCTGCCGGAGAGAGCCCGGAGGCCCTGGCGGGCGATGCCGGGCTCGACCCTCTGGCCTACGTGATCTACACCTCCGGCTCCACCGGACGTCCCAAAGGGGTGGGGATCTCCCTCCGGGCCATCGCCAACCGGCTGCTGTGGATGCAGCACGCCTTTCCTCTGACGGCGGAGGACAGGGTGCTGCTCAAGACTCCCTACGGCTTCGACGCCTCGGTGTGGGAGATGTTCCTCCCCCTGATCACCGGAGCGCGCCTGGTGGTCGCCGCGCCGGAGGCGCACCGCGACCCGGCTCTCCTGCTGGAGGAGATCGAGAGGCATGGCGTCACCGTGCTGCAGCTCGTGCCCTCCCTGCTGGCGTCGTTCCTGGAGCAGCCGGACGCCGGCGAGCGCTGCAGCACCCTGCGGCGGCTCTTCTGCGGCGGCGAGGCCCTCCCGTCTGTCCTCGCCGCTCGTGCTGCGGCGGAGCTGGACGTCGAGGTCTGCAACCTCTACGGCCCCACCGAGGTCGCGATCGACGCCACGTTCCGGCCGGGGCCGCCGGACGGGGGGGAGGCGATCGTCCCCATCGGCCGGCCGCTGGACAACGTCGACCTGCTCCTTCTCGACCGCTCGGGCCGCCCGGTACCGCCGGGGATCGCGGGCGAGATCCACGTCGGCGGTCCGGGCCTCGCCCGCGGCTATCTCGGCCGTCCCGATCTCACCGCCGCCCGCTTCGTGCCGCACCCCGGCGCCGGCCGGCCGGGCGAACGCCTCTACCGCACGGGCGACCTCGGTCTCCTCGCCGCGGATGGGGAGGTCCACTTCCTGGGGCGGATCGACCAGCAGGTCAAGGTCCGCGGTGTCCGCATCGAGTTGGGCGAGATCGAGGCCGCCCTGCTGCGCCAATCCGCGGTCCGGGAGGCGGTGGGGATGGTCCGCCAGGACGGCGAGGGAGGGCCGCGCCTCGTGGCCTACGTGGTGATGCGGCCGGGCGAGGACGGCGGCGGCCTGCGCGAGGCGCTCGCCGGGGAGCTGCCCGAGGCGATGGTTCCGGCGGTGATCGTGGCTCTCGGCGAGCTGCCGCGCCTGTCCAATGGCAAGCTGGACCGTGCGGCCCTTCCGGTTCCGGAGCAGGTGAGGACGGAGGCCGCGCCAGCCTACGTGGCCCCGCGCACCCCGGCGGAGGAGATCCTGGCCGGGATCTGGAGCGAAACCTTGGGGGTGGAGCGCGTCGGCGTCCACGATGGTTTCTTCGAGCTCGGGGGGCACTCCCTGATCGCAACGCGCGTGATCGCCCGGGTGCGCGAGGCCTTCCGGGTCGAGCTGTCGGTGCGCAAGCTCTTCGAGGCGCCGACGGTGGCCGGGCTGGCTGGCGAGGTGGAGAGCGCACTCCGGTCGGCGGAGGGTCTCGAGGTGCCGGCTATCGGGCGGGCGCCGCGCGGCGGCGACCTGCCGCTCTCTTTTCCGCAGCAGCGGCTCTGGTTTCTGCAGCAGCTCGAGCCCATGAGCCCGGCCTACAACATCCCGGGCGCCTTGCGGCTCCATGGCGAGCTCGATCGTACGGCGCTGGCCCGGGCCATCGCCTCCCTGGTGGAGAGGCATGAGGCGCTGCGGACCGTCTTCCGTGTCGTTCAGGGCGAGCCGGTCCAGAGGATCCGGCCGGCCGCCGGCTGGGAAGTCCCGGTGCTCGATCTGTCCGGACTGCCGGACGGGGTGCGGCAGGAGGCGGTTCTCGCGGTGTCCGCGGCCGAGGCGCTACGGCCGTTCGATCTTTCGACGGATCCCCTTCTGCGCACTCTCCTGCTGCGGCTCTCCGCCGAGGGGGAGCACGTGCTCTTTTTCAATCTCCACCACATCGTTTCGGATGGCTGGTCGGTGGCGCTGCTGGTGCGCGAGCTGTCCGCCCTCTATGCCGGTGGCCGGAGCGGCGAGGATCCCCGCCTGCCGGAGCTGGCGATCCAGTACGCCGACTACGCCTACTGGCAGCGCGGCTGGCTCCAGGGGGCAGCTCTGGAGAGGCAGCTCGACTACTGGCGCCAGCGCCTCGCCGGAGCGCCCGAGGTGCTCAACCTACCCATCGACCGCCCGCATCCGGCCATTCAGACCTACCGCGGCGGAATGCGCACCCACTCCTTCCCGGTCGACCTCTGCGCCGCTCTGCGCGCTCTCAGCCGGCAGGGCTCGGTGACCCTCTTCACCACGCTCCTCGCCGCCTTCAAGGTGCTCCTCTTGCGCTACGGCGCGGGGGAGGATCTGGTGGTCGGCACCAACGCGGCGAATCGAACCCGCAAAGAGGTCGAAGGGCTGATCGGGTTCTTCGTCAACGCCCTCGTGCTGCGCACCGGCCTTGCCGTAGACCCGAGCTTCCGGGAAGCGCTGGCCCGGGTGCGCGAGACGGTGCTCGGCGCTTTCGCCCACCAGGACCTGCCGTTCGACCGGATTGTCGAAGAGCTGCAGCCGCGGCGCGACCTCAGCGTCACGCCCCTGTTTCAGGTGGTCTTCGACATGGATCCGGCCAGCCGTGTGGAGCCGCTGGAGCTGGCGGACCTGGAGATCACCCCGGTGCCGCTCCCCCACCGCACGGCCAAGTTCGACCTCAATCTCACGCTGGGCGAGCGTGGGGAGGGGCTAGAGGTGGTGGCGGAGTACAGCGCCGACATCCTGGATTCGCCCACCATCGACCGTCTGCTGGGGCATTTCGAAAACCTTTTGCGCAGCCTGGTCGCCGGCCCGGAGGAGCGTATCGGAGCCCTCGCGCTGCTCGGCGAAGAGGAGGCCTTCCAGCTCCTCCATGAGCTTCAGGGGCCGGAGCGGCCCGGCTATCCTCTGGAGGAAACGATTCAGTCCCTCTTCGTTCGCCAGGCGGCCCGGACGCCGGACGAGATCGCCGCGGTCTGTGGCGGTGAGCGCCTCACCTATGCGGAGCTGGACCGCCGGTCGCAGGGCCTCGCCCAGGCCCTCCGCCGCTCAGGTGTGCGGCCTGGCTGCTTCGTCGGCCTGCTCGAGGAACGCGGCCTCGACTTCCTGGTCGCCCTGCTGGCGATCTTCAAAGCCGGCGGTGCCTACGTGCCGTTCGAGCCGGCCTATCCCGAGGACAGGCTGCTCTACATGCTGACGAGCAGCGGCATCGGCGTCCTGGTGGCTCGCGCCGCGCTGATCGCCGGCCGGTTCGAGGGGCTCGCCGCCTGCTCGGAGCTGCGTGCCGTGGTCTGCCTCGGCGCAGGTGCGGCGGATCTGTCGGAGATTGTGCCGGGCCTGCACGTCGAGCGTTTCGATTCGTGCGGCTCCCACGATCCCGGGGAGGTCGCGCAGACTCTGCCAGGGAGCGCCCGAGATCCCTCCTACATGCTCTATACCTCCGGCTCGACCGGATTCCCCAAGGGAGCGGTCGTCCGCCACGATGGCGCGGTCAACCACATCTGGGCCCAGCGCGATGCACTGGAGCTGGATTCCAGCCTCTGCTTCCTGCAGAGTGCGCCCGCCTCGTCGGACATCTCCGTCTGGCAATTCCTTGCCCCACTGCTGCTCGGCGGGCGCACCGTGATCGTAAACCCGGAGACCGTGAGCGATCCGTGCCGGCTGTTGCGCGTGCTCCGCGAGGAGCGGGTGACTCTGGCGGAGCTTGTGCCGGCGGTCCTCCGGGCGCTGATCGATCATGCAGCAGCTTTGTCCGAGGGTGAGCGCGCCCTGCCCGAGCTGCGCTGGATGATGGCCACCGGCGAGGCGGTGCCGGTCGATCTCGTCAACGATTGGCTCGCTCTCTACCCGCAGACCCCGGTGGTCAATGCGTATGGTCCGACCGAGGCGGCGGACGACGTGACCCAGGCGGTCTTCGACCGCCCTCTGCCGCCTGGTGTCCACGCCCTCTCCATCGGCCGACCGTTGGCCAACTTCTCCTGCCACGTGGTCGACCACGGCCTGCGGCTTGTCCCCTTCGGCGCTCCCGGCGAGCTCTGCATTGGCGGGATCGGCGTCGGCAGCGGCTACTGGCGAGCCCCGGAGAGGACCAGCCTGAGCTTCGTGCCCGACCCGTTCGCGCCCGCTCCCGGCGCGGTCCTCTACCGGACGGGCGACCTCGCGCGCTGGCGCGGCAGCGGGGATCTCGAATTCCTCGGTCGGATCGACCATCAGGTCAAGATCCGCGGCTTCCGCATCGAGCTGGGCGAGATCGAGGCGGCCCTGCGCGATCACCCGGCGATCCAGGACGCGGTGGCAGTGGCTCGCGGCGACGGAGAGAAGCGGAGCCTGGTGGCCTACGTGGCAGTTGGGGAGGCGGGAGGGCTCGACCCGGCGGAGCTCCGCAATACGCTGCAGGCGCGGCTGCCGAGTCACATGGTGCCGGCCGATTACGTTCTCCTGTCGTCTCTGCCGCGCAGCCTCAACGGCAAGGTCGACCGCCGCGCGCTGCCGGCTCCGGACCGGAGCCGGCCTGAGAGGCCGTTTGACCCGCCTCGCACTCCGGCGGAGCAGAAGCTCGCGGAGATTTGGGGCCAGGTGTTCCAGATCGAGTCGGTGGGGCGCGGCACCGACTTCTTCGAGATCGGCGGACACTCCCTTCTCGCCGTCCGGGTCCTGTCCCGTATCCAGGCGGCCTTCGAGGTGGAAATCCCTCTTCGGCAGATCTTTGAGAGCTCGACCCTCGCCGGGCTTGCCCTCGTGATCGAGGAGGCCGGCCAAGAGACCGCGAGAGCCCGCAGGCCTGCGATCCGGAAAGCTGCGCGCGAAGGGCGGGTCGTCACCGGGTCTGAAGGAATCATAAAAGCCTTGTCTTGAGAAAGAGCGGAAGCATGGATCGATCGCAGCCCTCAACGCAGGATCCGGCGCCGGCCGCAGTGCCTCCACCCAGCGAGCAGGAGGTTTTCCTGTTCCCGACCTCCTTCGCCCAACGCAGGCTCTGGTTTCTGACCCAACTGGAGCGCCAGGGCAACGCCTACCACTTGGTGGCTGCCTTCAGGCTACGGGGGCCGCTGTGGAGAGAGCTCCTCGCCCGAGCCGTGGGCGAGGTGGTTAAGCGCCATGAAATCCTGCGGACCACCTTCATGATCATGGATGGGGAGCCGGTGCAGGTCGTCGCCCAAGAAGCTTCCTCGCCTTTGACAGTCCTGGACCTGCTTGGATTGCCGGCTCCGGTGCGCTTGGCCGCTGCCGAAAGGATTCTCGACGAGGCCGCTGGGTGCCCCTTCGATCTGGTCCGGGGGCCGCTGCTGCGGTGCCTGCTGGTCGCGCTCGGTCCGGACGAGCACGTGCTCGGTTATTCCCTTCACCACATCGTCGGCGACGCCTGGTCGGAGGGCATTCTGCTGCGTGAGGTGGCGGAGCTCTATGAAGCCTTCGCGGCCGGCCGCGCTGCCGGTCTGCCCGATCTGGCGCTGCAGTACGGCGACTATGCCCAATGGCAACGGGACACGCTGCAGGGCGAGATCCTCCAGGAGCTCCTGAGCTTTTGGATGAGCGAGCTCCGTGACGCTCCCCTCGTCCTGGACCTTCCCACCGATCGGCCGCGGCCGGCGGTTGTCACCTATCGGGGTGGTCTGGAACGGGGCTCCTGGCCGCGCAATCTGTCCGAGAGCCTGGCGGCCCTGGCTCGTTCCGAAGGCGGAACTCCATTCATCGCCCTGCTCGCCGGGTGGGGTGCCCTGCTGTCTCGTGCCGCCGGACAGGACCAGGTTCTGATCGGCTCCCCTGTGGCAAACCGCAACCAGGTCGAGCTGGAAGGGGTGATCGGCCTGTTCCTCGATACCCTCCCGTTCCGCGTCGACCTCCGCGGGGACCCGGACTTCCGCCAGCTCCTGGCGCGGGTTCGCGAAGCGGTCCACGGCGCTCGGGAGCACCAGGACCTCCCCTTCGAGCAGCTCGTCTCCGCGCTCGGAATCCAACGCGATCCGAGCCGCACGCCGATCTTCCAGGTCTGGCTCAATCTGGAGAATGTTCCTGATGGCGGCGTGTCGCTCGGAGAGATGGAGCTGGCCCCTTTCTCCGTCGTCCATCAGCCCGTCAAGTTCGACCTGATGCTCACGGCACGGGAGGTCGAGGGGCAGGTCTCGGCAGGACTCGCCTACAACGCGGACCTGTTCGACGGCATGACGGCTCGTCGTTGGCTGGAGAATCTCCAGACCCTTCTTGCGATGGCGGCCGCCGAGCCGTGGCGCCGTGTTTCCGAGCTGGGGCTCGCGCGGGAAGCCGAGCGTCACCAACTCCTCGTCGAGTGGAACGACACGCGTCGTCCTGCCGCGCCGGCAGCCTGCGTGCACGAGCTGTTCGAATGGCGGGCGGAGGCGGCCGGTGAGGTGGCCGCGGTCATCGCCGGCCAGGACTCTCTGACCTTTCGGGAGCTGAACGAGGGGGCGCAGCGGTGGGCCGATCACCTGCGTCATCTTGGCGTGGGACCCGACGAGCCCGTGGCGGTCTTTCTGCACCGTTCCCTCGCTCTGCTGCCGGCGCTGCTCGGGATCCTGAAGGCCGGAGGTGCCTATGTGCCCATCGATCCCGGCTATCCCGCTGAAAGAATCGCCTGGATTCTCGAAGATTGCGCCTGCCGCATCCTGCTCACCCAGAGCTCTCTCGAAGAACGTCTGCCGCGGACAGACGTTCGGATCGTCCGCGTCGATCATCCCGTCGAGCCGGCGGCATGCCGCGGTCGTCACGAGCCGGTCGGTGAAGACCAGCTCGCCTACGTCATTTACACCTCGGGGTCTACGGGGCGTCCCAAGGGGGTGATGGTCCCCCACCGCGGAGCCGTCAGCTACCTGCAGTGGTGCCTGGAGCATTATGGGATCGAAGCGGGGAATGGCGCGCCGGTTCATTCCTCCATCGGCTTCGACCTGTCGGTGACGGGGCTTTTCGCACCGCTGGTTGCCGGGCGCCCGGTCCATCTCCTGTCGGAAGGGGAGGGCGTCGATCCCCTGAAGGAGGCATTGCTCACCGGGCAGGGCTTCAGCTTCGTCAAGCTCACTCCGGCTCATCTGGATTTGGTGCAGAGTAGTCTACCTGTGGAGAGGTTGGCCGAGGCGACGAGAGCTCTGATCCTTGGCGGCGAAGCCCTGTTTGCCCAGAGCCTCGATCCATGGCGCGCACATGCGCCGGCCACGCGCCTGATCAACGAGTATGGACCGACCGAGACCGCGGTCGGCTGCATGGTTCACGAGGTGGGGGTGAACGATCCTTGCCGGGGGGACGTTTCCATCGGCCGGCCCATCGCCCGGACCCGCGTCCATCTCCTGGATTCCTGGGGTGCGCCGGTCCCGATCGGGGCGGTTGGCGAGATCTGCGTCGGAGGCCCCCAGGTCTCCCGTGGCTATCTCCGGCGCCCGGATCTGACCGCGCTGCGTTTCATCCCGGATGCCTGGGGCGGGGAGGCGGGGGCACGTCTCTATCGCACCGGCGACCTGGCGCGCCATGCCGCGGATGGCCGGTTGTATCTCCTCGGCCGCGCCGATCATCAGGTGAAGATCCACGGATTCCGCGTCGAGCCGGGCGAGGTCGAAGCCGCCCTGCTGGAGCATCCCGATGTCCGCGAGGCGGCGGTGGTGGCGCGGGAGGATGCGGGAGAGAAACGTCTGGTGGGCTATGTGGTGGCCATTGCCGATCGGATGCCGCCGGCCGAAGAGCTGCGCCGGTTTCTGCTCGACAAGCTCCCCGAGCACATGGTACCGCGCAGCTTCGTACCACTTCCGGCTCTCCCGCTCAACGCCCACGGCAAGATCGACCGGGGGGCGCTTCCGGCTCCAGGGACCGGCCGCGAGGGCCTTGGGGCTCTCTACGCCGTCCCGCGAGATCCCATCGAGGAGGCGCTGGCGGCGATCTGGTCGGCCGTGCTCCACGTGGATCAGGTCGGAATTCATGACAACTTTTTCGTCCTCGGCGGGGATTCGATTCGCAGCATCCAGGTCATGGCGCTAGGCAGGAAGCGGGGGCTCGGCCTGAGCTTGCAGCAGATCTCCCTGCATCCCACGATCGCGGAGTTGGCCGCGACGGTCCGTACGCAGGGGGGCGGGGACGACGAGGGTGTGCAGACCGAGCCGTTCGGCCTCCTGTCGGCCGCAGACCGCGACCTCCTGCCCGTGGGGCTGGAAGACGCCTATTCCCTTTCGGGGCTGCAGAGTGGAATGCTCTTCCACATCGAGGAGCTGACCGGCACACCGGTCTTCCACAGCATCAACAGCTTTTTTCTGAAGCTGCCCTTCCATCCGGAGAAGCTCCAGCAGGCCTTGATCCATGTGACGGCGCGCCATGCGAACCTGCGCACCGCCTTCGATCTGACGCGATACAGCGAGCCGCTCCAACTGGTCTACCGCGAGCCGTGGTTCCCGCTCGGCTGGAGCGACCTGCGCGGTCTTTCCGAGCGCGAGCAGCAACGGGTCATGAAGGAGTACTGGGATACGGAGATCCGACGGCCGTTCGACCTCGCACGCCCTCCGCAGCTTCGTTTCCACGTTCACTGGCGAAGCGACGACACACTCCAGTTCACCCTCACCGAAAACCATGCGGTGATCGACGGTTGGAGTCTGCACACGGTCTTCAGCGAGATCTTCGCCTGCTACAGCGCTCTGCTTCAGGACGCGCCTCTGCCGGATCTGCCGCCTTTGACCACCACGTTTCGCGATTTCATCGCCTTGGAGCGGAGGGCCTTGGAGTCCCGTGCGGATCGCGAGTTCTGGCAGCGCAAGCTGGAAGGTAGTCACCTGCTGCGCGTGCCGCGCTGGCGGGAACGGATCGAGCTGCCGCCGGGCCAGCGCTGCCGGCGCCGGGACCATCTGCTGCCGCCGGATCTCGTCGAGAGCCTCCGATCCCTGGCACGCACAGAGGCTGTGTCACTCAAGAGTGTTCTCTTGGCCGCGCACTGCAAAGTCATGGGACTGCTGGGTGGTACGTCCGACGTGCTCACCGGGATCTCGGGTCACGGTCGGCCCGAGACCCTCGACGGGGAGAGGATCTGCGGTCTGTTCCTCAACACCCTGCCACTGCGGCTCGATCTGAACGGGGCGGTGACGTGGAAGGACGTGATCTACGCCGCTCACCACGAGCAACTGGAAATGCTCCCCTACAGGCGCTATCCGCTCTCCGCGATCCAGTCGCGCCAGGGGCGCGAGCGCCTGCTCGAAACCTCCTTCGTCTACCTCAATTTCCACGTTTTGGAGGAGGCCATTCAGTCCGGCGGTTTGGAGTCTGCGGGCAAGGGCACGTACATCGAAGAGACCAACTTCGCGATCATGACGGCCTTCCTTCATCCCCCCGGGATATCGGGTTCCCTCGTCTTCAATATCACCTTTGATCTGACCCTGCTGGAAGAGGAGCAGTCCGAGCAGATCGAGGAGTATTACCTGGCCGCGCTACGGGCCCTGGCCTGTGATCCGGATGCGCGGCACGATGCGCAGCCGCTGCTCTCGGCCGCAGAAATGCAGGTGCTGACCGCGGGCTGGAGCGGCGGTGGCGCGGCGGCCGTGGAGAGCGAGACGGTCCAGGAGCTGTTCGCGGCGCAGGCGGCGCGGACGCCGGACGCCGTCTGTGTAGAATGCGAAGGACGCACCCTCAGCTTCCGGGAGGTGGGCGCGCGGGCGAGCCGCCT
>Ga0190274_10000245_pt1 | contig 35775 bp, 50 predicted proteins | sample Popmic531T_FD_133002 | JGI IMG/M metagenome (GOLD analysis project Ga0190274, IMG submission 133002) | Populus adjacent soil microbial communities from riparian zone of Yellowstone River, Montana, USA - 531 T | ecosystem: Environmental > Terrestrial > Soil > Riparian zone | place: USA: Montana... | reverse complement strand
TCATCACGCTTTTGAGCCTGTTCGGGTCGCTGGGCGATGCCCGGGACCTGTACTACGCTCAGGAGGGCACCGGGTCAGAGAGCTGGGCGCAGCTCGAGAGAATTATGGACCCGGTTCGGCGCTACGTCCTGGACGGAGATGCACCGTATGTCGTGCCCCTGGGGGCCCCGGTGCAGTACGAGGGCATCGTGACGCCTCAGGGCGACTGTCAGGGCGACGCCCTGCCGGATGACCTCAAGAACCAGGAACGGGAACGTATCAAGGCCGGAATTGAGAGTTCGGAAGGAGCACGCTATGCCACAGCCGCCGAATGAGCCCGAGGACGAGGGCGACGAGGACCCCGACGAGAACCAGCGACCGAAGCCGAAGAAGCCTGGTGAGGCAGAGCCGTTCATCGGGCCGCCTGTGCCTGAGCCGCAACCACAGCCGCAGCCGGCTCCCAGCGCCTAGCGCAGCGACCAGAATCCTGGCCCTGACACCCTATGAAGGAAAATGCCCTGGTAACGCTGGGCGGCGGATGCGCGGCATCAGGGGGCGTGTTCTGTCAGGCTATGTGTGTCCTGTGCCCCTCAGACGATCAGCGTCTTAGGGCTAGCGAGGTCCCATTTGACGTGGCATGGTCTGCAAAGCCAGGTCACGTCGAGTGGTCGGCTGTAGTCAGCATGGGCGGCGTCGATCTTGCGCCTCTGGCCACATTGGGAGCAGATGTCAGGACGCACGAGGTCGCCGCGCATGATGGCTAGCTGAACCTGGCGACTGGCCCGGTGGAAGAGGCGTCTCCGTTCGGGATTCGCGGCGTTCCATTTGAGTGTCGAGGCCAGGTCTTTGACCTTGCGTTGCTCGATGTTCTTGGCTCGCCAGCGGGCGTTGTACTCGGCTGCTTTCGGGTGTGACACCTAGACGATTTCCAGTAACCACCAGGAGCCATTGGCCAGAGCGATGTGGGTCCACGGTGGGAGATCGCTGAGTGGCACCAGGGTCGGGTTTTTGAAGGTCGCGTAATACTCGGCTGCGGCAGAGCCGCTAATGATCACGTCGCCGGGAACGACCTGGCCCTCGGGACCGCTTGAGGTACTCCTGAGCCTGGTGACCGTCCCGTTTTGCTCCGGGTGGTGACCGTTCGGTTCCCAGTCGATGAGCATCGTCTCGATGCGCCTGAGTTGTCGAATGATGCTATTCAGAGCGTCCTGTGTACTGTCGGGCATTGTCTCGTGCTCGGCGGTCATGCTCTTCGTACTCGAAGGCCAGTCGCCTGGCCTCGACCTCGAATAGCGTGTTGAGAGCGCCGGTGAGGCGCTCTGAGGCTTCGTAGAACTGCATGTCTGAGGCGAACGGCATGTGGTGCCTGAGGTCGCCGTAGGTCAGCTTGTAGAAGATCGCTTGCTGGATCAGGGGATTGCCACCGGGCATCAGTAGGTTCGTTCCTCGTCCGGTCCCATGCCTTTAGTCTGATGCTGCAAGATCGCCGTGTCCACCATTGCCTGCATCTGGGCCAGCACTGACTTGCGGGAGCCCTTGAGGCCGTAGACCTCTTTGCAGATCGAGTAGGCAGAGCGCCCGTGACGCTTGAGGCCCCTGATCTCCAGGGACAGTGCGCCCTTGCGGGCGCACAGCTGGAAGAACTCGATGCCCTGGGGCGTGTCCAGGACGGTCATGAGACTGGTGTCGTATCTGGAACGACCTCGCCCTCGCCGGGGGCGGGGAGATACGGGTCTCCGGCGTAGTCGTCTGGTTCCCACTCGAGGCCGTCGGGCCAGGCTGGAGCTGACATGGCGTCTCGAACGCGTTCGTAGGCTTTCTGGTCGGCCTCTTCTAGGTCTTTGGCTTCTACGATGACCTCGACTGATTCAGAGGTCTCGCGGGTGATGAACACTTTGAACTTGGTCATGAGTCGAGTCCTTTCACGTCCTTGGCCCAGATCCATGAGTGCTGGGTCAGGATCAGGGCAACGCCTCGTTCGGAGAGCGTCTCTTGCCAGAAGATGTGGCGAATGGTGTCCGAGACGACCTGGTCGTTCGGACCGATGAAGCGAATGCGGCTCCCAGGCTCGATGATGTTGGAACCCGACTTGACGCCGGGCACCGAGTGGAGCTTCCTGGGAGTAGGTGGGTTAGAAGGCATCTTGTTGCTGGTCCTTGGGCGGCAGCGGCGCTTTGGAGTTCGGTAGGGCCTTGTAGGCCTGACGACGGGCGTCGTGCATCTGCGGGTAGTACCAGCCTTTGGCTGAGACGCACGGGTCACCGGCGATGGCCTTGCACTTGGGACAGGGGATCTGGCGGGGCGTGCCCCCGAAACGGGTGACCATGGCTTTGCGGGCGTTGGCGCTGCGCTGAGCCGGCGTCTGGTTCTTGGAGACGTTCTTGATGTGCTCCCGCCGCTTGAGGCGCTCGTCCTCGCTGTAGTGCCGTCTGACCCAGTCGGGCAAATGGTTCTCTTCGACAACGTGGAAGTCGTGTAGAGCGAGTAAGCCCATGCCCCAGGCAACGTTCGGGTTGGAGGCGACGTTGGCGTCGCGGAGTGCCGTGACGCGGCGCTCCAGGCCGGAATAGCCGCTGTCGGTCATGCGCTTGACGAGTCGAGGCTGGTTGAACTTGGGGTGGTCTTTGTAGCGGACCAGGAACATAGACGTGCCCGTCAGGATCTGGGCCCGGTAGGCTCGGGGATCAGTGCCCCAGGCTTGCTTGATGAGCCTGAGCGTGCGCGTGACGAGATCCGGGCCATACAGCTTGGTGGCCGAGAAGAGCGCTTCGACGGCGTTGACTGCGCCTACGGCACCGCCCGGTGCCATCGGGACGTGCAGCTCGAGGTCCTGGAGAATTCTCTGGATCGCCAGGTACTCGGGCACGCCTTCCTGGATGCCGGCGTGGTAACGGTCAAGAGCTGTCTGTTTCAGGTAGTCGCCAAACTTCCTGTACAGCCTGGCCTCGTCCTCGAGACTCAGATCGACGTAGATCTGGGCATCAAGCATCGTGTAGCCCTTTTTGACGGCTGCTTCCTGGCGATGGTGGCCATCGATGATGGCCAGTCGGCCATCAGGCCTGAGGCTGAGCAGCAAGACGCCCAGGGCCTGGGGATCCCAGGTGGCGACCAGGTAGTTGACTCGCCAGGGCCTGAGGGGGCGTGCGTAGCCCCCGGGCTCGGTCCTGTAGTGGACGAACATGTCCTTGATAGGCACGTCGTGCATCAAGGCTGTTCCGTGGACAACCTCGAGCGGGTATTCTTTGACGGTCTCGGTCATGAGGCGCTCCTTTCGGGGAAGCTAGGGGGGCTGGGTTCGTGGCCAGCCCCCTTGGTCGCTCAGTGCAGGATTTCGCTGACCGACTCACTGAGCAAGTCGGGCAGGAGCGTGACGTCGTTGACGGGTCCGACGTAGTACGGGATGGACTTGTCGACGGTGTTGCCCAGGCCGATGTGGACGAAGGTCACCTTGCCTGTCCACTTCCTGACCGCTGAGGCCGTCGAGATCTGGCCACCCCACTCACCGTCGGTGATGATGAAGATGACCTTCTTCTCGTCCGGTGCTGAGTTCTTCGTGAGAGTCTCAGCTGCGAAGTCCATGGCCTCGCCTGTGGGCGTGCCACCGAACATGGGCGTGACTTCCAGGCTGGCTGGGCTGATGCCCTTGGAGGGATCGACGTACGCCCTCAGGAACGGTGAATGGATCCTGGCACCGCCTGCGTAGGTGGTGTTCATGGAGTAGCCCCAGACCCACAGCTTGATGCCCTTGATGCCGTGCAAGGCGGCTGTGAGGGCTGTGGCAGCGTTCCTGGCCCCGATGTACAGGTCGACCTGACCCTGGTTGTCACGCATGCTGTGCGACTCGTCCACGAGTAGAGCGATACGCACCTTGGGCGTGGCATCAGGCCTGGTCTTGTGGAACACCTTGTCCGAGTGCAGGGTGCTCAGACGAGCCACATGTCTCCTGGTGAGCGTTCCTGACCGACGGCCTGTTTCCTGGCCACCCCAGTCGGCGTTCCTGAAACGCAGGATCTTCTTGAGCCGGCTGATGACCGGTGCAAGCGTCCTGAGCCGTTCCAGGTGACCTGGCGTCAGATCCGAGATCAGGTAGTCAGGGACTTCCGGGTGCTCGACGTCCGGCCTGGCTGACTTCTCTTCGGCCTCCTGGCGATGCCTGGGATCGTTCATGGCGTCGTGGTTCAAGGGGCCCTCGCGACCATCGAGGGTCTTGAGTTCCTCTTTGTTCTCTTCGACCAGATCGTCCAGGGCATCCTTCCTGGAGTTGGAGCGCCTGTTGCTGGGGTCCTCGAGGTCCCCGTTGCCCGTAAAGGCGTCCTGAGTGGCAGGCCCGGGCGTTTCCGATCCTGACTCGCCACCCTGTGACGAACCTTCCTGGGTTAGAGAGTCTCCAGGATCGCCGCCCGCTGAGCCGCTGTCCCCAGATGCGGTGACTGTTCCGGAGCCTGAGTCATTACCGTCCGAGGCTTCGGAGCTTTGCGTTGCCGTTTCGCCCGTGTCGGGGGCTCCTGGGTCTCCGTCGTCGTCTGAGGCTGCTCCTTCGCCTCCTGTTCCTGGAGCGTCTCCATCGCTTCCAGGATCTGTTCCGGTTCCATCGTCATCAGGCGCGCTATCTCCTGTTCCCTCTGAGTCTGAGCTTCCTGGTTCTGCTTCTGGACCTTGAAGAAGTTCGTTAGGATCGCCTTCTTCTCCGGGCTCGCTATCTTGTCCAGCTCGTCCAGTATCTCCTGGGGTACCGGGTACTTGCCCTTCAGGCCCTTCGGGGTCCCCATCTGCATCGCTAGCGTCTCCTTGTTCGTCTGAGGGCTGACCCTGTTCGCCAGAGCCAGGAGCAGGGTTCCCAGACGGTGCCGAATCATCGTCGTCGTCAGCATCTCGGGTTCCGATCTTGGGTTGTGGTCCCTGAGGCTGCTGAGGCTGAGGCGTCTGCGGTGCAGGGACATGAACTACTGCCGGGGGCGTGTAGCCAACGGGCGTGATGGTCCGGGCCAGCTCATAGAGCGCACGAGCAGTCTTGAGCTTGCCTGCGTCTGTGTTCAGCAGACCCCGGGTGTAGGCGTACTTCAGGATGTCGAAGCACTTCTGGGTGATGAACTTGAGCTTGTCTGAGATCAGGCCCCCGGCGTTGACCAGGTCACCAGGCCCCAGCATCTCCCACGTCAGCACGGCCAGCCTGACGTTGAGCTTGTCTTCGGCACCGTCGGCGTTCAGGGCGCTGACGATCTGCGGCAGCGTGTCCCGGACGCTCCAGCGATGGCACTCGGTGAAGTAGTGCCTGAAGGTCGGATATCTCTCGATGACCTTGCGCTCGAGGTTGTAGTCGCAGACGATGTTCAGGCACGTCGCGGCTGCCCAGGAGCTTCCGTACTGCCCGGGCTTGATGCGCTTCTGCGCTTCCATGATCAGCTCTGCTGAGTCGTAGGCAGCGTGCCCAGCCTCGTGCATGGCTGCCCCGGTCATGGCGTCCAGGATCTCCTGATGCGTCTGGCCGAGAGCATTCGGGCTGTCGAAGTAGTTCGGCAGCATGATCTCTTTGCTGGCCAGGTTGGTCATCGGGATCTGGTTGTAGACCCCGAGAGACACTGACCACCTGACCTTGGGACCGGAGCTATGGACGATGTCCAGGACCTTCGAGACTGCTGGTACGAAGTTCGCTGGGTCGACCCTGTGTGTTCCCCACAGGTTGACGACGGACTTCTTGGGAGCCTTTGGCTGCTGAGCCTTCCAGCGCCGGTAGATGCTGATTGGCTGATCGCCCGAGGCGTGTGGGATGGCATCGATGAGCCTGAGGTTGTTGACGCCATGTTCCCAGCACTGCTTGCAGACTGCGCCACGGAGTGTCTCGTCCTCGATGTCGAGGTCTACGAGCCAGAGTTCGGCTCCGGGGTGCAGGCACTTGAGGTGGGTGCGCTGACCACAGGTAGCGCATTCCTGTGGCCAGGGCTGGTTGGGGTTGATCAGCTTCTTCTCGCAACTGGGGCAGAGAAGGCCGAAGCGGCTATGGATTGCGGGGTTCACGGTCGGTTGTGCTCCTTCGGAACCTTAGGGTTGAGACCGCTGTTTCCAGCGGTCCAGGGCGTGTACCAGTGCATCGCGTAGACGGGGTGCTAGACGTGCGTCGTACGTGTAGCCGCACTCGGCGTGGTAGTAGAGGGTGATGGGCCCCCAGGAGGCCTGGCGTGTGTAGCCAGGGGCTTCCTGACCACACACGGCGCAGTAGATCGTCTCAGGCATCGTCGGGTACCTGGATACCCTTGCCGATGATGGCTGCCTTGAAGCTGGTGAAGTCGCAGCCCAGGGTCCCGTCGTCCTTGTAGATGCCACCTACCGTCCACTTGAGGGCGTGGTAGAGGTCTGTGCCCGTCTTGAGGAAGTCGAGGCAGGCGAACAGTTCCCTGAGGTTCGGGACAAACTTGTTCAGGGCAACGAGTTCTGTAGCAATCTGTGCGACTGTCTCGATGGTCTCGGCAGGCAGCACGCCCTGGTTCCTGGCTTCCAGGATCAGCTTGAGCTTGGCCGTGTTCGGGTACTTGAGCTGCCTACGAATCGGGAACCGGGAGATGAACGCCTGATCCAGCGGCTGTGTACCGACGTACTCACCGATGTCATCGCCCCGTGTGTCGCCGTTCATGGTGCACACGATGAGCTTGATCCCGTTGAGCTTCATCCACGTCTTGGCGTCATCGAAGTACGACCTTCTGGCCGAGTCGAAGAACGGGAACAGGATGTTCATCGCCTTGACGTCCGAGATCCTGTTGACCTCATCAAGCTGGATGACTGCCGGACGGGGGTCAGCCATGGCCCTGATGGTCTTGCCGTGGATCCACTCGGTGACTGAGATACCGTTCTTCTCGACGGCATGGATAGGACCAGTGACGTCGTAGATCTCCCCAAAGGCACCGCAATCGATGCGGCAGTGCAGCTGGTCCCTGCGAGCAGCCCAGATGAGCGGCGTCTCGGTCTTGCCGGTGCTGGTGTCACCGTAGAGCAGGATCATGCGTGGCTCGTCGTACAGCATGGCCTGCTGCCAGGCAGCGTCCAGGATGTCGAAGGTCTCCTGGTCCGGCAGGAAGTTCGGGTTATCGTTGGGGACCTCGAACAGGTCGTAGGCGATATCCGGGTCATTCGGATCCCAGGACTTGACTGGGAGATTCTGTGGTACCGCGAGTGCAGTCACGGTAGGCACCACGACTGGAGCACTGGGTACAGGAGTAACTGTGCGCGACCGTGCGATGGGCGCGTTCCCAAGGTTCGCGATGACCATCTGGTGGGTGTTGGTGAAGTCTCCGGCATTGTCACGCAGGTATTGTGACCATTCGCGCCGGGCCTGAACCCATTCTTGCTGGTCAACGAGCCTGATGGCTGTGACGCGCTTGGTGAACCCAGCCTTGCCGACTTGCGTGTAGCTCATCGTGGCCAGGTAGTAGTTCTTGGGCAGTTGACCGAGTGAGGCGGACCGGCCATCCCACTCCTTGTCCCCTGCATCGGGTCCACCCTTGATCGAATCTGCCCGCAAGACGGCCGGGCGGGGGATGGCAAATCCCCGTTTCGTGCCAATGACGGGGACATCGTTGAACGTCATGTCCCGGTCGAGAACCTTGACTGCTGTCATGAGTGTGTGCGTGATCCTTCTATGAATGGGTAGCGAATAATAGACGTTAGGTAGTGAGATAGCCAGTCTCGCGTGTGTGGCTATGGTACTCCGGTTAGTAGACGAGGATCTTGCTGAACCGTAGGGTGAAGGCTTTGCCGATGCCACCTTGTTCGTTGTCCCAGCGTCGGACCTGGATGCCGTCGGTCATGCCGTCGTGGTTGGCTGCGGAGATGATCTCGGCATCGAACGGCTCGTCACCGTTGAGAGGCGTGATCTGGGCGACGTAGCCGTGCAGCGAGCCGATGACCCGCTGCATGGTTGAAGTGGCTTCGTCGCTGAACTCGATCACGGCTAGAGGTCTTCTTCGAGAAGCTCGTCTTCCGGGAGATCGAGGACTTCGTCATCGGTGGTGTCAGAGGTCTTGTCCTGGAGACTGGCCAGGACAAAGGACTCCAGGTTGCGAACGATCTCGGTCAGCTCGTCCAGTTTCTCGAGCGAGAACAGTCCGGGCTGTGCGACGGCCAGGGTCTTGAGCAAGGTCTGACGCGTGTCAATCGTGACCTGGATGAGACGGTCCTGGTTGTTGACGGTGACGACATTGGTGTCGTTCATGACGACTGGCGCAGGAGCGCGTACGGCACCGTTGCTGGGTGCGGGCGTGGCGACGGGTGTGCCCGGGGTACCGAACTGGAGCGTGTGCAGGAAGCGGTCGTTCTTGACCTGGACGATTACCTGCTGGCCGGGCGTGGGTTCAGGCTTGTTGGGCTGGTACTTCCCGCCGCCGTAGCCGTACTGGGAGTAGTTGAACCACTGCTCGTGGTTCTTGAGCTTGATACCGTTCGGGTTGGTCACTTCGACCTCGCCGGCGAAGGTCACGATGTTCGCGTTGGCATTCTGTGCCATCGGGGTAAATCCTCTCCTGGATGCGCCAGGTCGCCTAGACGTCGGATACACTTGGTAGTGGCTCAGGGGACGCAGGAAACTACCTCGTTGCCGCGTCCTCTGATCCACCCGACCCGCCGAAGGCGGTAGCTCAGATGCCCCAGAGCGGACCGGCCCCAACGGGTGTCACGTACCTCTCTAACCGCGTTCTGTGCTCTTCGAGGAACAGGTTGAACACGGGGATGCCGCGTAGATCAGCCAGACGAATGGCCTGAGCTGTGCCGCCGGTGGGCAGGCCCTGAGCATCTAATGGTGTCCAGCAGATCACGAACCTCACGGGATCGTTCAGCTCGAGGCCTAGGATCTGGTGCATGTTCCGGGCATGGAGCTTCCGGGCTGCCTGACCGCATTTGTGCCAGGCAGGGTGCGTCCTGGCCGCGAGTTCCATGGCTGCTTGCGTAGGGGCCATGAACTGCTGGGACAGGATCTGCCAGTGGCTGTTGAAGCTGGGCCAGGGCAGGTAGATCTCGGCGTTGTTGCTGGCACCGATCTCGAATGCCCTGTCTGCCCCATCAGCGTGGCCTGAGCGCAGCACCCAACCGTCGTGGGACAGTCGGGTGGCGATGCTGGTCATGAGGGTCAGGATGTCTTGTGGCGTCTTGCGGGACCCTATACCCGCATAAAACTTCATGTCTTCGGCTCCTTTGCGTCCCATGAGCGGTGGCACGGTCGGCAGAGCCATGTCACGTTGAGTGGGTCGGTGTAGTCGTGATGCGCGGCCTCTATGCTGCCGGGGGCGTGGCATCGTGAGCAGTGGGTTGGTCGAGTCAGGAGTCCCTTCTTGATAGCTCGATGGACCTTGAGCTTGGCCTTGTCCATGAGCTTGATGCGTTCAACGTTAGCGAGCTTCCAACGTCTGGCTACTTCGGCGTGCTGTTCCCGGGTGTTGGCGTAGTGCTCCCGGTCCTGTTCCCTGATCAGCTCGCGTAGCCGTGCACGGCGCTCCCGGTTGTAGGCCAGGTCGTGTGCACGGTTAGCGGCTCGCCACTTGGCTTGGTACTCGGCTGTGCTCATACGCGGAGATTACCTGCCCGCGTAGAACTTCATGGTGTCCTCCTAGCTGCGTGGAACTGGTACGCCTGCGACGGTGAAGCCAGACGGTCGGTAGATCGTGAGCTTGGGGTCATAGTCGTCCCCGATGTCGCGTTCGATGTCGTCGGCCATCAGTTGCGCGTCTTCGTCGCTCTCGGCGTCGAAGTGGATGACGATGATGTATTGCATGGTGTCCTCCTAATGCTCGATGCAGATGAGCCAGCGGCCGTCGTCGCAGTCGTGCTCGATGTCGTGCCACTCGAACCTGTCCGGGGCAAGCCTGGTGGCGAGCGAGTGCAGGCAAGTGGCTAGCAAGTGCCTGATCTCGCTGATTGGCTCGAATGCCACGTAGCCGTGGCGGACGAGGTAGATGTACTCGCGCATTCAGTCCTCGCAGTAGATCAGGATGACCGTCTGGTGCGCGACGTCGTGAGACACGTCGCACACGTTCGGGGCGTAGATGTACGTGGCCTCGATGCCATCAGTGGGATCGCTCCAGGCGGTCAGGTGCTGCATGACGGCGTTGCAGGGCAGCTGTGGTAGGCACAGCATGGCCAGGGCGATGAGCAGGGTGGTCATGCAACCTCGAATGAGCCAGGTAGCTCGTGTCCGCATTGTCGGCAGGAGATGAGTTCGCTCTCGATGCCGTCGTAGGTGTCGGAGATGAGTTCGTTGGCGGTCACGGTCATCCAGCCGTGTTCGTCCTGCTGGATACTGTCGATTGCTCTGACCTCGGTTCCGGTGTAGGTACGCAGCAGTTGCAGCGTGCCTTGGCACATCGGGCAGTTCATGAGTTGGTGTCGAAGGTGATGGCCAGTACAGATCGGGGCTCGGTGCTGTTCTGGTCCTGCTGGATGGTGAGGCGCGCGATCTGGAACTGGTGACCGCCATCGGTGACGACGATGGGCAAGTGGTCGGAGATGTAGAGCCGCTCAAGCTCGTTGAGGAAGTGAGCGATCATCATGGGCGTATCTCCCGGGGAGTGAACGCTACTTCCCGGGCTGAGCCGGGTAGTAGCTGGCGATTACGGCGAAGCAGAGCTTCAGGGCTTCTCGAGCCTCGACCTCGCTCACGCCCGTTTCCGGGCGGTCTTGCAGAAGTGGGCGGCCTTGATGAACAAGGGGAAGTGGCAACGAATGCAGAAGGTCATGGTGTCTCCTTTAACTGCCGAGAAGCGCCCCGGAGGGCGCGGCAGAGGTCGGCGTCAGGCCTCGAGAGGCACATGACGTGGGTGTGGCAGTGGACGTGCTCACTACCGTTCGGGTGAATACACAAAGACCAGGTACAGGAATCCATACCCAGCCGCCCGGAGGGCGTAGCTCAGATGCCTGAGAGCTACACGGCCTCGTCAGCGCAGAACTCGCACTCGCTGGGCTTGAGCGTGGCCGCGTGAGGGCAGGCCCCGGGAGGCCTGGCAACTTTGAGGAAGCCGCTGGGCATGACCAGCCAGCAGACCTTGGTGGTGTGGTTCTCGATGACGTCGCCCACTGAGACGCTACGCACGTCTGACCAGCGGTCAGGGTTGTTGCCCTTGGCGAAGACGTCGTTGATGTCGTCAGCCTCGATGGCCGCTGAACGGTTCCAGGCGCGCGGGCTGGCGTGCCATGTGCCTGCGAGGGCCACGGGGTCGGTGTGGGCCTGGAGGAACAGGCCAGCGTAGCGCTCGATGTCGAGCGAGTAGACGCGATAGAGCATGAGGCTCTCCTTGCTTGGGTTAACTGCCGATATCCCCCGTGAGGGGGATGAAGCGGCGGATATGCAGGCCGTGCTGCACGCACTCGTCACTGGCTAGCCAGCGCTCGTAGCAGCAGTAGTCGGGGGCGTGGCCCTGGGTGCAGGGGTCCATGAGGGTTCTCCTTGTTGGCTTTAACTGCCGAGAAGCCTGCCCCTAGAAGGGCAGGCAGCTCAGGTTGCAGGTGTTGTCGAAGCATTCCGGGCAGGGGAAGGCTTCGGATTGGACATAGACTTCTGGTTTGGGCATGGGCTCGTAGTCGAGTTCGGGCTCGGGCTCGTAGTTGCCATGCAGCGTGCAGATGTCGCTGTCCGGGTCGGTGCAATCGGGGTTCAGGCCGTGTTCGGTGTGAGGCACATCGAGGTCGAACCATGTCTTGAACCTGAACCAGACGTCGTTCTGTTCGCCATACGGTTGGGCAGCGGCCAGAGCTTCGGCATACGCCTCTTCGAGGTCGCAGCGGGCACATTCGGTCATGGGTCTCTGCTTGGGGGTGAAAGCTCCCCTAGAAGGGGAGCGCGTCGCCGCAGGGGCGGCAGAGTTCGGTGGGCGTGCAGACGAGGCAGACACGGCTGGCGTGGCCCTCGCAGTCGGAACAGGGCGTGCAGCCGCACTCGTCGGCCTGACCCAGATGGTCGTCGCAGCAGACGTACGGCGAGGGCGTGGTGCTGCCGCAGCAGGGGCAACACGGCTGACCGCTCAGGGTCATGGCGAAGGAACAAGAAGTCATGCCCATCCCGACGAAGTCGGTAGCTCAGATGCCTGGAAGCGGCAGAGCCACTAGGCAGCCTGAGCACCCAGAAACGCGGGCCTCTACGCGCGCGCGCGCACGCGAGGCCTTGCCTGGGGTTCAGGGTTCAGAAATGAACCAGAAAGTGCTGCGTAAGGGCAGAGCGCGGGGGCGTGGTCAAGGAATGCGTAGAAGAGATTGAGTCGTGCGTTGAGATTGGGCCTGGGGCCAAGGACCTGTTCAAGGCCCCGAGAACCTGCCTAGATAGCCAGACTCACTCGCTCTGCTCATTCGCATCTAGGCCTTGGCCTTAACTGCCAAGAAACCCCGTGAGGGGTTTCATGGCCTTGATCTCAGAACACAGGGGTTTCAGGGGTTTCTGCAACCCCCTCATCAGAGGGGGTTACAGGGGCCTTGGCCTGGGGTATCCGGGATAGCCGGTAACCGTGCTCGAGGGCCAGGTCTTTGATCTGGGCAAGACTAAGCACCGGAGCCGGCGCAGCCGGCGACGGGGCCTTGGCAGGGGTTTGGACAGGGGCCTGGACGGGTTTAGGCCCGTCCCGGCGAATGGCCCTGCGGGGGTACGAGGTCTCGACGATGTGTACCTTGTCCTCGATCACGACCTGTGAGTAGTACGTGTCCAGGAACTGGTTCCGGTGTGCTCGAGCCTTGCACTGCTGTGCCTGGCCATAGCGTGACCACACGAGCTTGCACTCTTCGCACCGGTACGTAGTCGTGAGCACGATGTCCTCTTGCACCCAGCTACCGTCGTACTGAGCAGTCATCGTTGAAGTAGTCAGGGTCTCAGCGATCCGAGTCACCCTATTGAAGTAAGCCATGCCCCACCGGGCTGTGCCCGTAGCTCAGCTGCCTTAGAGACCCAGCTCACAGTCCTCGAGTCCCTGCCTGTCTGACTACCCCTGTACTACCCCGGGTGTATTTCTTGTCTGTCCCTTCCTGTTATTCGGTACTACCCTGCTCGCACATCCCGGGAAAAGGGGGGTACAGGCTAGGACCCAGGCCCTGGGCAAAAAGAAACCCCCCGGAGCCACCGAGGGGTATCCCTGCGCCCTGCCGTCTTCCGTGACAGGGCAGGGTCAGAATACACCTATGGTGGATTCCGACTCGACTCTGAATCCGCAAACGTATTCAGAGCCAGGGGTATTTTAGGGGGTGTGTTCACTGCCGGACAGACGGGGGTAGGCAGGGGGTGATACACCAGGGATCCCTCGGGTCACTTGGTCCCGCACGACTGGGTGACGCAGCTACGAGGTCCAGGACTCCCGGGTCATGCAGGACGACCCGGGGGTCCTGGTGCGGACTAGGACTTGTCCTCTTGCTCGGCTCTTACGTCTGTCGTGGCAAAAATATCTGCCGCAGTCAGGGTCAAGGCCAACCAGGACAGAGACAGGATTGCCGGGGGTTCCTCGGACGCAAAGGTGAACATCGAGACCGGCCACAGGATCAGGGTCACCAGTACCCCGGCCCCGGCTATGCGCCTGCGCCACTTGGGCGTCATGCTGATTTCTTCCAGGGAATCAGCATATTGTCACGAGTCCTCGGACGTACTCGTGACGTCACTCTTCACCCCGCCGGTTCATGTGATCGATCAGGGCTGCCTGGAGCTGGGAGTTCTCTTCGTGCATGGTCTTCAGCGTGCGGGCATGATCCCGGCGGTCAAGGAACATGAAGATGAGCAGGAGCGCAATGACCGGGGTCTGGATCAACAGGTCCCGGAGAACCTGTCCATCCAGGGGCATGGGCTAGGCCCCTCCGTCCCGAATCCAGGCCCTGAATTCGACAAGCGAATTCTGGGTCGGACACGAGATGGCTCTACGCGCCGCCATCTCGTATCCAGCGCTTCACGATCTCGAGCTGCTCTTCAGGGGGTACGTCCTCGATCCCGGTCTTGAGCACAGTGATCTCGCCCTCGAGCTTGGCTACTTCCCGAGACAGCTCGAAATTAAATTCTTCGAGCAAGCCCTGCTGGCCTACGGTTTCCCGGAGGTCTTCGAGTTCAGAGGCACAGCGCCAGATCACTTCCTGGCCCGAGAGAATATCTACGATGGACGTATCGCAGTGCGACTGGATCAGCCCGGCCAGGATCTTGATCAGGTTCTCGGCCTCATTGGGCGTGAGATTAAGCTTGGTCACGCTTCTTCAGTTCGGTCAAGAGTGCCGGGGCGACAGTGAACACGACCTCCTGCACAGCTGCCGGGTCGCCTAGCGCCGCGCGCTGGATCCACTCCTGGGCATCGAGAACTAAATTTGGGGACCAGGCCATGTTCTTGTCGCGCTTGACCTCAGTGGGCGGGGTCTTGTCCTGCCAGAACGAGGGCTGAAGAGACGCCCTGTCCTGGGGGTCGGGTATCCCCGGATCATTAGGCCCCTGGAAACTCACCTGATCACCCGCACCCTGCTTACTGTACCCCCGGCCCGGGCATGGCTCGTGGCTTTGATCGGTACCGGCTGATCTACGGTCTGGGTCCCTATGTGTGAGTCGCAGTCCCCGAAGTTGGTCTTGTGGTGCGGGCACGTCTTGCAGCGCCAGGTCTCGGGCCCCTCTAACGGGGGTGCTTTGACGTTGTCGTCGTACAGGGCCATGTACGGCTGAATGCGCCGACGCATCTCGCCTTCGAGCCAGTCGAACTCGAAGATGGGGTACATCTGCTTGATCTGCTTGGTCGAGTCTCTATAGATGACCTGGCCCTGCTCGATGACGATGGGCTCGGGATTTCTATTCACGCCCTGCGGGCCGACGGTGTACGCCGGAGCAGCCCAGGCCCAGGCTCCGACGGCTAGCTGGAACGCGTACTCGGGGTTATGCTCGGGCTCGACGGCTCTTCCCTCGCGCGTCTGCAAGTAGCCTCGGGTCTTGTCGTCGTGAATCAGGCCATGCTGGGGGTACACCTTGTCGGGCCTGACCGAGATAGGGATCTCGAGCGTCTTTTTCTTCCACTGGATTTTGAGATACCTGACCACGGTGATCTCGGCCAGAATGTCAGGGTGCGGGACTTCCAGTGCAGCATGGGTGCGCGTGCCTCTGACCATGGCGTGCCGCGTACCTGGGTCGACTGGATAGTCGGTATTGATCCTGTACCAGTGTTCCCGTGGGCAGCCCAGCATCTTCGAGGGATTGAAGCTGGCATAGGCTGCGTCACGGTCACGCCTCAGGGTCAGGTCAGCGAAGTCCCAGTGGCAGGCTCTGTTCGGACGCTTTACTGAGCAGTCCAGGCAGTCCTGCACCGGGACCTGGTTGGTCACGATCCCGTCGTCCTGGACGGTCCACATGACCTCATCAGGGCAGATAAACGACACCTGAGGCATCAGTGACACACTCCGTAGTAGCCCCGGGCGTAGTTGCAGTTGAAGCACAGCAATTGCAGGATGTCGGGGTAGCCGTTGGCCTTGGCCCAGCGATACATGTCGGTTTGTCGATCTCCAGGCAGAGAGCGCCGGTGCTCGGCTCCCTTGCCGTCTTTGTGGTCCAGGGTCAGGAACTGGAACCCGTCAACCCCACAGCAGGCGCATTGCCCACCGTAGGCAGCCAGTACCTCAGACCGGAGTCGTCCTCGGTTCTCATGTAGCCACTCGGCGTTCGAGAGCCGACGCGGTATCTTGTGGGGGCAACAGGCTGCACGCGCATGTTTCGAGGGGCAGGTACCGGGCGGGTGCGGCTCTCCGACATGCGTGCAGGCCCTGCGTGAGACGAAACTAACCTGCGGCACTCTCGTGCTCCTTGTTGTCTGCTCGCACGAGCGCCTCCACGATGGCTTCGAGCCTCTCGATCCTCTGGGCTAGCTCGGCAATGAGCACCCGTATGTCACGGTCGAGCATTACTCAGGAGTCTCCGGGGTATCTGTCTCATGCACCGGACCCCGTCTGTCCTGCTTGCCCATGTCACCGTGCTCGACCTGCTGCCACGGAGCCAGGTACAGCTTGAGCGCAGCCTCGCAGCCGGAGATGTACGACGGCGGCATCATCAGGTTCCTCAAGATGCTGCCGGCTCTAGCTCCGACACTGGGAGCCTCGCGCCTTTTCCAGTCTTTGCGGGCCTGGAGGAATGCGGCCCAGGCTTCTCGCTCGTAGTCTGCTTCCATTCGCGCTCCGTCTGTGCTTTCTCCCTGGCCACCATGACCAGGTACGCGCCCCAGGTGGTATTCGTGCCCATCTTGCGACGAGCGCTGTCTAGCTGGTTCTTGACCGTCGAGTACGCCTTGCGCCTGGCAATGGCCACGGCCTCATAGGACGCCGCAGAGGGGTCCTTCATACACAGTCGGCCATACAGTTCGAGCGAGGCCCGCTCTTCAATGCCCAGGTTGTGTGGGAATCCAATGCGCGGGGGGACTTTGACGTGCACCACGCCTCCTTTAGAGATGGTTCAGAAAGGCCTGCAACGACCACCGTTGCAGGAACTCGGTGACGTCTTTGCCCAGGACCTCGGGCCACGAGACTTGCCGGCAGCCCAGTAGCTGCGAGATCTCCCGGCTGGCCTTGCGGCCCGAGGCATCCTGGTCGTAGACGATCTTGACTTTGAAGCCCTCAAAGGCTTCGACGTGCTCTGGCCTGAAAGCCCGGCAGCCGTTGGTCAGGGACCAGGCCGGCAGGCCCTCTTGAGCCAGTCGCAGAGCGTCCAGCTCGCCTTCGCACAGATGCACGTAGTCAGACTTCACCGGGACCCAGTCAGGGATCCGTGGCTTGTACAAAGCGACCGCGTTTCTGCCCGGCAGGCCCCAGTACTTGGAGCCCCCGACTGCATGCAGCTCATCCTCCCAGCTCTCATCCCGGCGAAAACGCAAGGCCTGGACCTCGTTGTTCTCGATGACCGGGATAACAAAGGCCGTCCCGTCGTAGCCCAGCTTGTTCAGATTGATCGAGTCTTCCAGTCGCAGCCCTCTGGCAAACAGCCACTCCAGTCGGTGGGCATAGTGCGAGTTCAGCCATCTGTTGTACGTCTCGGCCATCGCCATCGGGATGAAGCGGCTGAGCGGTTGACGCTTTTGACGGTTTAGCGTGCGCGCCGACGAAGTGCTCAGGTGGCGGTCACCCAGTTCGGTCAGGAACTGGTCAGGCCACCAGAACGAGCCGCAGCCGAAGCAGTAGACGTGATCTTCCGAGATGAGCAGCGACGGGGTCAGGTCCCTGTGATCGGGCCTGATACAGCGCGCCTTGAGCGCCTCGTCGCCTGGATTGGCAACGAAGACGGTCCTCAGGTCACACCGCTTCTGGTTGCCGATATCCAGGTCGAGGAACTCGGCCCTGCTCAGCGATGTCCGAGACGCTAGTGTCATCTCAGGCCCAACCTCCGTGAACACGCCGGCCACGGCGCAAAGCCGCTCCGGGCGCGCAGTCTTTCGGCTACTGCAATCTGCTGCTCCCGGGTTGCCTGATGCGGCATGCCTACCCCGCCGTTGGCGCGCCAGGTACTGGGCAGAAACTGAAGACCCCCGTAGAAGCCGTTGCCGGTGTTGATGCGCCAGTTACCGCCTGACTCGCACTGGGCAAGTCGGTCCCAGACTCCATAGCTGACAGAAGCAGCGTTTTGCGAAGGAGCCGGTGCAGGTAGCTCCCCGGTCATGCGTAGATATGTCAGCGGCGGAAGCTTGGTCGTGTTCACTGCGCCGCGCAGATCGATCTCCTGTACGCCGGCCTGTTCAGCCAGGGACGGGATGTCGTCTACCTGGGCTGCTGCCACGGTGAAGAGCGCGATTGCGCCCAGCATCAGTGTCGCCATTGCGTCTGTACTCCTACTTCGACAACACAGGGCACCTGTTTGATCCAGTTGGCGTAGGCCTTTTCCATTTGCTTGCCGACTACCTGGCAAGCCTCGTCAGCGACGTCCGCGCGCGCCTCGGCCATGATCTCGTCGTGGACCGAATTGATGAGCACGGCGTCCGTACCTGAGCGATGCCAGGCCCGCTGGATCTGCACCTCGGCCAGCTTGGTGATGTCGGCACTGGTGCCCTGGATAGGCTGATTGCCAGCTTCACGCTCGATAGAGCCGCGCTTGAACTGGTAATCAGGATCGTCTCTGGCTGGTCGCTCGAAGTACCTCCTGCGGCCCGACATGGTCGTCGTATAGCCGAGTGACACGGCCTGCCTGCGCCAGTCGTTCAGGCAGTCCATGATCACGGGGTTGAGCTTGCGGAACGTGTCCAGCAGGCGCTTTGCCTGGGCCACGTCCTGCTGCGTCAGCGGGGTCATGTAGTCAGGGTCCTGGCCTAGGATCATCTCGTGGATACGGACGGCCAGGGTCTGAGCAGCGATTCCAAACAGGGCCGAGAAGTTTGTCGTCTTGCCGGCCCAGCGCTGCTTGATGGCAGTTTCGTCGCCCTCCTTGATGCGCGACTGGAGGTTCTTCAGGTCAAGACCGAAGGCGACTGCCGCCATCTCGGCGTGTGGGTCAAGCCCCTCCCTGAAGGCCCTGATCAGCGCATCGTTCGCGTGCGGGTCTTTCTGAAGGGCGAACTCGGCAGCCACGCGCAACTCGATCTGCGAGTAGTCCCCAACGATGAACCGCCGATCAGGGGCTGGCTGCACTAGCAGCCGGGACGCGGCCGGGAAGTTCTGGAGATTGGCTCCCTTGAAGACGCCCCGGGCTTCGTCGTGGAACTTAGAGCTAGATCTGCGGCCAGTCTTGATGATCTGCTGGAACCGGCACCTGAGCCTGTTGTCGGCGTCCAGTGAATCCAGCATCGACCGGCCATACGTCCCCAGCTGCTTCTGTAACCGGGACCACTGGGCCAGTTGATTGAGCAGCACCTGGACGTCATCACCCTGGCCGACCTTGGCTCTCAGGATCGTGTTGCGACGTTTGTCAGCGAGCGCCACGCCCAGTTCGCGTAGCGCTTCGCGTACCTGCTGATGCGAGCCCAGGTTGATCGGGTCAGACTCCATGCGCGGTAGTGCCGGACGGGGATGACCCTCAGCACGCCACTGTCGATCTCGAGCCTGTAGCTCTCTGCGTCGTTCGGCCCGGGTGGCCTCAGGATGAAACGCGTCATACTCCCGTTCCCAATCGGCCCAGGCCTGGTCATGCTGGTCGATCCACTCGTGATAGGTCTGTGTGTCGGCCTCGACTTTGCGGCGACGGATCTCCAGGATGGCCGGTGTGAGCATGTCGGAGAGGGCGTTTTCCAGGTCATCGAACTCGATCTCCCACTCTTGAACTGCGCGTACGTACGCGTCCTTATTCAGCGGGATGCCCTGGATCTGCATCTGAGCCACGACCTGTGTGACGGCGTTCTCCAGCCGCCAGATGGTCAGCAGGCCGCACTGCTCCAGCCGATCCTGCATATAGTCAGATAGGCGTTGCAGATGCTCGGTGTCCCCGCACACGTAGTCGATCTGCTCCTGGCTCGGGATCCACAGCCGTGGGTCCATGCCGATGAAGCTCTTCTGAAGCTCACCCTTTTGGGGTGAGAGCGAGATGTGCAGGCAGCGCCTGAGCAGGCTGTCCAGCGTGAAGAAGCCGCGCTCTGTGCTCAGGCCGCACTTGAGCAGGATGGCCCCGATCATGGGGTCGAAGACCTTGTACGGCAGCATGCCCCGCTTTTGCAGGAACATGCCGTCGAAGGCAGCGTTGAAGATGACCTTGGGTATGGTGTTGGACTCGATCAGCGGTCGCAGGGGCTCAAGGTCGAGCTTGCCCAGGATCGCGTACTCATCGATGCCAACCAGCAGGATCTCATCATGCAACGGGTCGAGGCCCGTAGTCTCAAGATCCAGTGATACCCTCGGTCGGGCTAGCAAGCGTTGTGCGACTTGCTCCAGCCCAGCGTCGGTATCTACGTAGGTAGCCACGGCCATAGGGTACCAGGACTAGGTATCTAATGGGTAGTTATGGCTTCGTGCTGGCTCTGGACCTTGCCGCACGTCGTGCAGATGATGCTGGTGATCCAGCGTTCGCCTACCCGGTTGGTCTGGGCATAAGCCTCGTTCAGGCCCAGCCAGTGCATGAGCCGGTGCCACAGGCTACGCACCCTGACGCTGCCACTGTTCCCGGGTCAGGTACGTCTTGCGCGCCCTGAGCCGCTTGGTCAGCCAGTTGGCTTTCTCGGCCGAGTAGACGTTCTTCTGGGGTGCACCGTTGACCCACAGGGTCAGGCCGAGAAGCCTTTCCCGGCCGTCCGGCAGACGCTCCATGATCAGCTCAGGCTTGATCTCGCGGGGCTCGTCGTTGAACAGATCGGCTTCGCCGTTTTGCTCCAGAATAGCCAGTGCCCGGACGATCTCGGCCTGTTGATCCTCCAGGCTGAGGTCCCGGGTCTTGGCCCGGAACTTCTTCAGTCTCGGGTACCCCAGGAACGTCATCTGCTGCTGGTCGAACCCCAGGGACTGCATCCAGCCCGAGAGGTCTATGAGGTCCAGGAGTTTCCCGGACGATATGTCGAGGCAGACACCGCCGGTGAGATTCCCATTCCTCAGGCGCTGTGAGAAGTCGTCCACAAAAACATCGAAAGTACTTGGGTGGGTTTCGTTGATCGTTCGCCATTCTCTCCAGGTCTCCCCGTCCCGGTGAGCACGGGCCATCTCGGCTATCTGCCATTCGCCCCCGGCAACAGCCAGGCCGAACTGGGCTATTGCAGTAACCAGCGTGTCATCAATCATGGGCGGTGCTCCGGACGAGAGATAGGCGTGGCCTGGTAATTCGGTACCCGTGCCGGTTCACGGTCAAAGGCCACACTGGTGAGGACGATCCACACCATTCCGACCATGGCCAGCAGGGTGAGCAGGAACACAGACAGGCTCACCAGCTTTGCACTATCCACACGAACACCAGCATTCCAGCAAGACACATCATCATCACAACCACGATGAACCGGTCATCACTCACCCCGTGACCAGCGTGTCATGAGCGCCAGGAACTGGTCGTAGTCCATCACGACGACCTTGTACTCGTGCCCCTTGGGCTGCATGACAATCAGCCCGGGCTTGCCCATGGTCTTGGCCTGCTCGATCACGCCCTCTTTGCCGTACAGCCAGGGCAGGCGCAGGGACAGCGTCTTGGCCCCGCGCAGCATGATCGGCGTGTAGCTCTTGGCCTCGGCCAGGAACTCGGAGGCCTGCACGTCTCCGTCCTGGCCGATGCCCTTGTAGGCCCCAGACGCCAGGGAACGCTTGGCCCCCTGGTCACCAGCATTTCGGAAGTCCTGCTCGAGGCGCTTCTCCATGGCGTACGCCCGGTACTTGCCCCGGCGCGTCTTGGTCTTCGTAGATACGGGTTTGGGGACCGGCTCCCCCTGGATCCTGGGCATCAGATTCCTTTCGGGATAGCGCCGTTGCTGTACGGCTCGATACGCGGGTACTCGGGTACGAAGTCGACCACGGCAGAGCCGGTGCCCACGTTGCGGCCCTTGGCCACGATGATCTCCATCGGGGCCGTGCCGACCTCCTGACCCGTGGACTGGGCGTCGTAGTACGCCTTGCGATAGAGCAGGATGGCCGACGTGGCCTTCTCTTCGATCTTGCCCGAGTCACGGAAGTCAGATAGCTGAGGCCGCTTGTTCTCGCGGTCCTCGACCTTTCGAGACAGCTGGGCCGCTGCCAGGACCGGTACCCCTAGCTCTTCAGAGGCGTTGTTCAACAGGGTGGCCACGTCAGTCGCGGCACGGTAATCGCTTTGCGCGTACGGGCTGGTGATCTCGCCCAGGTGATCAACGACGATCAGGCTGAGTGTCTCACCGGCCTCGGTGTTCCACTTGCGGAACGTGTCCGCAACGAAGGCCAGGTCAGGCGAGCGCCGGTCCTCAATGAGCAGGGGCCACTGGCTCATCGCCTGGCCGGCCTTACGCAAGGCCAGCATCTGCTGGTCGGAGACATTGCCCAGGTCCAGGTCTTCTGACCTGACACCGGCAATCATGCACGCCCAGCGTCGGGTCAGGTCGTCCTGGCTCATCTCGGCTGAGATAAAGCCCACCGTGCGCGGGTTGCCCGTCAAGAGGCTTTCCTCGCACACGTTCTTGATCACTGTTTGCAAGAGCGTGGTCTTGCCCATACTCGGGCGGGCACCGCACAGCACCAGACCCTTGAGCCCACGCAGACGACGGTCGAGAGGTTGGATGCCCGTCAGCAGGCCATGGAGTTGACCAGGGTTCTGGCGGGCTTGCTCGGCCCGCGTGATGACCCTGGCGAATGACGGGCCCAGACTCACGCTGGAGTCTTCTTGCCGAAGTAGTGCGTCTTGCACAGCACGCGGCCGAACTTGGCCGATCCCTGGCTGGCAAGGTGGGCAACGCTCCAGGCATTGCCATTCTTGAACATGACCTGAGTCAGCGGGTTACCGCACTCTTCGCACGCGGGCACAGCCTCGGGCGGGGGCGCAGACCCATTAGACGGGGTGGGCATGGACTGCACGGCGTAGATCCACGACTCCCACTCCTGAGCAGCTTGCAGGACGATGCTGGGATCAGCGGTCTTGCCCGCATAGAGATTGGCGGCTGAGCTGATCAGGCTGAGTCGGGAGATACGGCGGTCCGTAGCTGGGTCGTTCTGGCCATAGGCCATGAGGGGTCTTCCTCCCTTGGAAGGGGTTCATATTACTACCCATGATTTACCTAGTGCCAGGAAGTCACAAAGCTGTGACAGGGGGGTTGACACCGGGGTTGACGGGGTTTAGGCTGAGCCCTCGCGCGCGCGGCACAGAGTCCTGGGTTAACCAAGAGACCCTATATATAGGGTCTACTCTGTGTATCAGGGGCCTGCGGGCCCAGGACTCTGTACGCGACTAGAGTATCTAGTAGGACCACGTAACAAAGACGTGGTCCTTCCCGAACTCAGTAGTTTCTGATACCCCGCTAGGGGTATCCTGGTACCAGGTACCAAGTTAACCAAGAGGCCCGGAAGTTGTGCTCTGAGCCTCAAGGCCCCCGGTACTCAGGGACCTGAGCATGTTCCCGTACCCAGGTCCCGAATTCACTAGTACCCGAAGGTAGCCATCATCGTGTACTGTGACCGGTGTACCGGCCGCCTCATCCCGGCCGGGCCACTGAGCCCCCTGTGCCTGAACTTCTAGACCTGGCCAAGGAAGCCTTCGAGAAGGCGCGCCTGTTCGGGAGCGTTGCTGCTCAGGACCTGAACCAGCAGCACCAGGCCAACATGGCCCCCAAAGACCCCATCGAAGCCCTGATCCAGGGCCTGATGTCCGGGCCGTCGGGCGGCTATACAGCCCCGTCGGTAGACCAGTCGGTGTCTTCAGGCCTGGGTGCCCTGGGCATGGCCGGCGGTCGTGAAGCCGGGATATCGGCAGAGCTACCAGGCGGCCTGGGTGAGTTCTCTCTTGGACCTCGAGAAGGCCTCGGGCTGCTGGCCGGCATGGCTGTGCCCGGTGGTCCAGGAGGCAAGCTCCAGGGCATCGCGGCCAAGGCCGGCAAAAACATCACCTCGAGGATGGGTGCCGGGGCTCAGCGCCTGGCCAGAAAAGCTGAGCTACAGCCCAAGCTCGCGCCACCGGGCGGGGCCTCGAGTCCTGGCCAGAGCAAACTTCAGGTCAATAGAGCCAATGAGCTTGCTGAGCCCAAAGCGGAAATCCTGGATGACCTGTTTACCCCGGCAGGCCCGGTAGACCCTGCTCTTCAGCCTGAGCTGGGCTACTCGCGTACTGCCAACAAGCTCAGCATCCGGCCGGGTGGTCCTGAAGCCCAGATACCTCCGGCTACCCCGATCAACCAGTCTGACCCGAACACGTCCATCGAGCTAGCCAAGAAGAAGCTGGCTGAGCATCGTTACAACCTGGGCACTGAGAAGGACGTCGTCTCGATTGGTGACGAGGGCCCGCTGGCCCTGCCGCCACAGCGCATGGTTCCCGAGTACGGCGAAGAGCCGGACTTCCCGCTGCTCCAGAACAACAAGGGCAGCCGGGTACGCGACACGAACCAGCGTGAGATGGAGCTTGCGTACGGGACCGAGAACCAGGAAGGGAACCTCGAGCGCTGGGGCCCGACCCGGTTTGCCGAGGACGCCGAAGCGTCTGGTATCCCCGGCATGGAAGCCGACATCGGTGAGCCCCGTCGGGGCAATACGTTTGCCACGGGTCTCGAGGACGCACGCTACCAGCGCATCCTGCAAGCCCGGGCTGAACGGATCTACCAGGAAGAGCTGGCCAAGGTCGGTGGCGACCCGATGAAGCACACGGCGTTCACCGACTACCTCGACAACATGATCTACTCGACCCAGAATCGGAAGAACAAGTACGGCGAGGTCATCGAGCCGCTTGATCCGATCCCGCCGCTGCACAAGCGGGTCGCGGATGCTGAGGAAACTCGTCAGGTCGGCAAGGGCATAGGCTGGAAGCCGAAGCAGCCGCGTCAGCCAGGCAAGCCACAGACAATCCCGTACAGGCGAACCGAGGGCAGCAAGCCGTTGCCTCTGGGTGACAAGCCCTTGCCCGGTGGTGTCGAGGGCCCTGTGCGTCTGCCCGAAGAGGGTCCGGTCCGCGAGGGCTGGGAGAAGAGCCCCGAGAACAAAGAGTGGCTGCGTCGTGAAGCTCTGGCAGTTATCACTGGGACTGAGAGAGACAACCGCTTTGCTAACCGGACTCCGGAGTACGTCGCTGACAGACTTCTCCGAGACCACGCCGAGAACGCTGCCAATGCGCTGCATCCGGATAGCCCGTTGTCAGTCTCTACTCAGAGCCACAAGCAGCCCAGCAAGTTCAGTCATGCCAACGCCGACGAGGGTGGTTCTCAGACCGTCGATGAGCTGGATCAGGTCGTCCGGGGCTCCGAGGACACGGCGAAGAAGTCTCTCGGAGATCTCGACAAGGCGAAAACCGAGCGGCCTGACGCGTTCGACCAGTTCGTGGACTATCAGTCGGGCGACATCCTCAGGCAGAAGAACAGGCGACAGCGTCAGGAGTCGCGCCGGCCCCCGGTCAGGCTGAGCAAGGACCCCGAGGTCGTAGCCGAGCGCAAAGCCGGCGGCAAGCGCGGGATACCGCTGGGCGAAGAGGGCGCTTACAAGCCCGAAAGCAAAGACGAGGCTCAGGCAGCGCTGATCAAGCGCCTGGCTGAAGCAGTCGGGCTGGGTGAGACCCCGGCTCCCCGGCCGGCAGCGGCCAGGCCTGGCCCAGGTGCACCTCGAGCCGGCCGTGCCGAGCCCAACCACTGGTTCAGGATCCAGGGCTACGGTGGTGACCCGAGCAGGACCAGTGCAGCCGGGGGCGTGGACATGTACAAGGTGCTCAAAGCCATGGGCCTCGCCTGATGGCGGTCATGGGCCGGCCGACCAAGAAGGTCGCGCTGTCGCGCAAGGGCACCCAGGCTGTCGACAAGATCCGGGACAACCTGCCCAAGATCGTTGACGAGCTGCTCGAGGTCGGCTTCAAGTCCGATCACCCGCTGGCCTGTCCCCGGTGCAACCACAAATTCAGCATTCAAGTCGCAGACCCGAAGACACTTCAGTGGCTGTGGGAGCGGGCCGAGGGCAAGGTGCCGGAGCAGACAACGGACACCAGCCTGGACAAGCTCAGCAGGCTGTTCGAGAACATGGCCAAGGCCGGCATGACCGTCGAGGCCCTACCGGCCGCCCCCGAGAACCACCTGGAGTTCATAGACGCCGATGCCAGTACTGGCCCCGAACCAGGCGAACAAGAAGAGCCTTCGTGATCAGATCAGGTCCACCTTCGGGCAGCGCCCGACGGATGCCCAACGTCGCTACTTGTTCGACGCGGTCGGCTATGAGCCCAGCCCGGAGCAGGAGTACTTCCACTTCCTCAAGGGCGATCACGACACAGCGCCGCGCTTCAAGCTAGCCGTCGGCGGCGAGCAGGCCGGGAAGTCCTTCTCGGCTGCCATGGAACTGTTCAGCTATCTACCGTGGGGTGAACTCTTCTGGATCGTCGGGCCTGACTACGCCCAGACGCACAACGAGTTCAACTACGTCTGGGAAGCGCTGGAAAGAATCGATGCCCTGGACAGCTACCCGTCGATGCCCGAGAAGGGGTCGTGGACGCTCCGGACGGTCTGGGGTACGGAGATCGTCACGAAGTCGTCCGACGACCCCGCCAAAATTGCTGGCCGTGCGCCCGACGGCATTCTGCTGGTCGAAGCGGCGCAATGCCCTGAGACTGTCTTCCTGCGGTGCATGGGCCGTGCTGCCCCCAAGCGCGGCTGGGTGTGCGTCAACGGCACCTTCGAGAACGAGAAGTACGCATGGTACAGACTCAAGTACCTGGAGTGGCGCGGCACTAACATCGACGGCGGTAGATCGTGCTCGCTGCCCACCTGGTCGAACAGGAAGCTCTACCCGGGCGGGCGGCATGATCCCGAGATCAAGAGGCTAGAGAGACTCAAGGGCAGCGACTGGTTCAAAGAGCGCTTCGCTGGCGAGCCGGTACCGCCACGCGGCCTCGTCTTCAGGGAGTTCAGGCCCGAAGCACACATGCGCGAGATTGAACGGACAAGCCGTGAGGACTTCGAGCTGTACCCGGAAACCAGTCGCGTGCTGCTGCCAAAAGACACCGATGATGAGCTGTGGATAGACCCCGGCTACACAGGCGGCTACTCGGTCCTGTTCGTCACCGTCCATGGCGACACAGCGTATGTCTATGACGAGATCTACAAGCAGGGCTGGACGGGCGAAGAGATGGCCGCTGCCGCAGCCCGGCACCCGAGGTGGAAGTACATAAAGAAGATCGTCATGGACATTGCTGGCCGGCAGCATCAAGCAGGGAAATCTCAGGTCGAGGTCTGGTACGACGTCGCCGGCCTCCGGGCCCGGGGCACGAAGATCGATATCCTGGACGGCATCCAAAGAACCAGGATCAGCCTGAGACCTCACCCAGAAACAGGGGTTCCTGGGTTAATTCTCGGCCCCAGTTGCGTCAGGACCATGGAAGAATTCTGCGAAGGCTACCGGTACCCGATTGACGTGAAGTCTCAAGTCGGCAATTCGTCCATGGACGTGGTCATCAACGAGAAGCCGATTGATGCTCGCAATCACTCGTGCAAGGCCATTGCCTATGGCCTGATCGATAACTTCGGCCCGGTCAGGAGACGCCGGCGGACTACCGTAGGCAAGATCGCCCGTCGACAAGCCGGCTGGGACTACATGAACTGATGTACCTGACAGCTGAGCGGATGAAGACGTTCGCACAAGAGGACCCCGGCGTATGGTCCGAGCGCAATCAAAATATCTGGCGCTGGCGCAGAACCTATTCGCTCAGAAAGCCGCCCCGCAACAAGCTCCGGCCGGGCCAGATCTACGAGGTCAGCAACGACCCGAAAGTAATCGTCCGCAAGACGGCGGCGATGATCAGCAACCACCCGCCGGCCATCGACGTCCCGTTCAGGAACGACGCGAACAGGCCCGCAGCCCAGCGGGCAGAAGAGTTCTTGCGCTTCTTCCGCGAACAAGAAGCCCTGAAGTATGGCGAGGGCCCGAACGGCGACCGCTCCTACACCGAGGCCTTGAAGCTGGTTAGGGACGGCATGCTGGTGGACATCACCGTCTTCGATGACACCGACCCCGACTTCCCGTTCTACTCGACGCTGCCCGATGTGACGCGCGTGTTCCCGATCTACGCGGGTGATACGCGCATCAGGACCACGTACGTGTACGACACCAACGTGGCCGAGCTTCGCATGATGATGGACCAGTACGGCGACGTCCTGGATCGGGTCTCGGACAAGTGGCTGAACGCCAAGGACGATCAGCTGGTCAGGGTGTGCAAGGTCTTCACCGGCAACAAGAAGCAGGGCTTCGAGATGGGCGTCTCGGCTGACGACACTTTGCTGACTCTCACGGAGATCGGCTTCGACCCGGTGACGATTACGTACGTCATAGGCGACACCGACACTGCCCCGGAAGAGTCTCTCGAGCCAGGCGAGACAGCCCGGCCCACGCTCAGTGGCGTGCGGGCCAACGAGTCAGTTGGGCTGGGCATCCTGGATCAGATCGAAGAAGCGATCAAGTCCAAGAACCGGGACATGAGCATGCTCACCGAGATGCTCGCTCGAGAAGCCAACCCCCCGAAAGTTCTATTTACGAACGACGAGGGTAAGGCTGACCAGATTGACCTTGACGCCGGAAGCTCGATGGTCTTCTGGGCAGAAGACAAGTTTCAGCTCGTGAACACCACCCCGGACTTCAACAAGTTCGAGGCCAAGCTCCGGCTGTCGCAGCAACAGATCGAGCGCGGTACGTATGGCGGGGGTCTGTACGGGGAAGCGCAGGGCAACTCGGGCCAGCAGGACTACCTGCTCATGGGCAACGTCCGGGACAACATCGCGCCCTACGTCCGGGGGCATGAACGGCACCTCAGAGCCAAGTACCGCAAGGTGCTGGAACTGTATGCCGAGTACGGCTACCAGGATCTTGAATACACGCTGGGCAAGGGCCAGGGCCAAGGCGAAGGCATCGTCCTGGGCGGCCAGGTGTTCTCCATCCAGGACGTCAAGCAGCTAGGCAAGATCCAGGTGAGTGTTCTCTATCCCGAGATCACGCCGCAGAACGAGACAGCCCGGGCGAACATGAGCCAGATGCTGACCAAAGATCACATCATCGATCTGCTGACGGCGCGCAAGCTGGGCGTGCCGGCCCCGTTCAACGACAACCCCGAGGCCATCGGGGAGCGCGTGCTCATGGACCTGGCCATGATGAACCCGTTGAACACCCAGATCATGAGCTTGAACGCCAATCTGCGTTCACCTGACCCGGTACAGCGTATGCTCGCCGGTATGCTGCTCGAGCCCGTGATCGCTCAGCTGCAACAACAGATCATGCAGGCCCGCATGGGCCAGCAAGGCATGGGCGGCCCGCCTCCTGAAGGACCCCCAGGTCAGCCGGGCGCGCCGGCTGATAACACCCAGATGAACCCGGCAGCGAACCCCAGTGAACGAGGTAACCAGGCCGGTATGAGCCACGAGAACCCGGCTCAAGGCCCAGGTCCCTCACAACCAGCAGGAGGCCCATAGTGCCCAAGTTTGAAGTCCCGATTACCGGTCCCGACGGCACGTCAGGCACGATCACCGTCAACGCATCCGACGAGGCGTCGGCCTACGAGAACGCTGGCCAGGGCGGCAACACCCCGACGGGTAGCCCGACTCTGGTAGCCAACGGCCCGAACTCCCTGGACAGCGGCGGTGGTGGCAGCGGCTCGATCAACACGGCGACGACCACAGGCGGCGGCCCAGCCACAACCGGCGCGACCACAGCTAACCCGGGCACGGCCTTCTCGATGACCCGCGCCGGCCGTGGCGGCAAAGAGACTGACCGAACTCGGGCGATCTACGAAGGCCGCGAGGGCGAGTCTCTTCAAGACTGGATGCAGCGCGTCTTCCAGCAGGGCACGCGTGACTTCGGCGGCACGCTCTCACCGTCGAGCGATAACCCGTATGGCCGTAGCCCGTACGCCAACTGGTTCCAGCGTCGGTACGCCGACGTCGTGCCTGCGAATCAGCTGTTGCAGATGCTGCTGACCAACACTGGCAACGACACTGACTTCGCGCCAGGCATCGAAGGCGGGATGAAGAGCTTCATGGAGACTGGCGAAGGCCGTGGCTTCGGCACCGGTACTCAGGGAGCGGCGCAGAACCTGGGCAGCCTGAACGACTTGCTCAATAGCTTCATGGACAAGAACACCAGCAACCTGAGCCCGGATCAGATCGGCATGCTGGGCGGCCTGGGCGATGATCCCCGGGCTCAGATGGCCATGATCAATGCCCAGCTGTCAGGCGGCATGGGTGCCAACCCGCTGGCATCCAAGTACCTGAACTCGGTCGGTGCCCAGATGCTGGACGAGTACTACGACGACCCGGTCGGCAAGGACCCGGCGACCAACGGCACCTTCCTGAACAACTTCACGAAGAAGTTCAACATGGGCGGGCGCTAGGTGCCTGGCCCGTACGTCAACCAGGCCCCGGTTGACGACGACAGCGAGATGCGGGATGACTCAGACAGGCCGCAGGGCACTGACCCGCAGACGATGGCCATCCTGAGTCGGATCCTGAGCCTGCTCCAGGCGCAGACAGAGATCCCGCCGCCGCAGGGCATGCAGCCCGGCGCGGACCCGATGGGCATGGGTGGCGGCATGCCCCCGGGCCCGCCTCCTGGCATGGGCGGACCTCCAGGCATGCCTCCTGGCATGGGTGGTCCTCCAGGTGCAGGCGGCGGTGGCCTGCCCCCTGAGCTAGCTGCCATGTTGGCCGGCGGCGGCGCAGGCGGCGGGCCGCCAATGCCTGGTCCCGGCATGCCCCCACCTGGCATGGGCGGGCCACCTCCGATGCCTATGCCCCCACCTCCGATGGGCGGGCCGGGCATGCCCTTCACCCAGTACGCGCAGCAGCGCATGGGCCGCATGTAGGAGTCGCGCGTGGCCTACTACAACACCCAGGGCATCTCGGGCGCGGCTGGCTCCTTGTATGGGACTGGCCGCGTCGACGCGTCCCACTTCAAGGGCAACGACATCTTCGGGACCGACTACTACGACACCAACAACGAGGGTCGGACCGGGTACCAGCGCTTCACCGACGCCCTGGGCGGGAACAACAGGTTCCAGTCCTGGGCCGCCAACAAGTACCCCCAGATGTGGGAGCGCTTCGCGGCAGCCACCGGTGATGACCCGACGCTGACCTGGACGAACTTCTTGCAGGGCTCGCAGGACGACCTGACAACGGAGTACTCAGAGATGTCCCCGTCTGAGCGGGGCGAGATGCCGGGCCGAACACTCGGCAAGCTGCGCTGGCTGTAGTCATGGGGGCATTCACTGACTGGGTGGGCAGCAAGTACCTCGACCAACAGATGCCGATGATGGAAGACCCGTGGGAGCAGCCGTCCTCCCGGCTCAGGGACGAGATGGTCCCGATGCCGTACTACGGTGAGCCCGAGGGCGGGTCCTGGGACCTCATGCCGCTGCCCAATGCCCAGCCGTCGCAGGATCCCTGGAAAGACCTGATGCCGATGCCGCTGCCCAAGGCCTCGTCGTCAGGTAGCTGGAGAGAGTTTCTCTAGCAGTGGCGTACTACGACACCGAGGAACTGTCCCGGAGCATTGGCCAGTTGCAGGCCAATGCCATGTCTAATCTCTGGTCCCAGGGCAACGGCCGGGGCCTGGAGTTCGGGGCTGGTATCGGCGGCGGCGGGGCGATGCTCGAGTCTTCAGGCGGCTTCCAGGGTGGCGAGTCGGCCATGCTGGGCCTGGGTCCGTTCGGCCAGGGCATGTCGCAAATGCTCTCGACTGACCTGTCGCTGAACTCGGACTCATCCGGCCAGACGGCCATGCGTGACCTGAACGACTTCAGGAACCAGGCCGAACGAGGTGCTGCTCAGTACGAGGCCGAGAAGGCGCGCAAGATCCAGGCGTCCTTCGCCCGGGGCGACCAGATGCAGATCGGCAAGTCTCAGCCATCGACAGGCTTCGTGTCCGATGACCCGTATATCTCGCCGTCCTCTTCGACCGGCGGTGGGGCTTCGGGCGGCGTGTACGGGGGAGCGTTCCCGCACGCCGAGATGATCAAGGGCTATATCCCCGAAGATCTCAGGGGCGATGCCGAACTGATGCGGATCATTGCCGCCGGTTCGCACGCTGAGTCAGGCTGGGACGTCAACAGAATCCAGAACGGCTACAGGCTGGGCTCAGGCCAGGGTGCACGCGGCCTGTTCCAGTTCGACATGGGCGGCATGGGCAAGCCGTACCTGGGCCGCGAGCACGAGCTACTCGGTGAGTCTGGAGCCAAGCTCCAGGCATCTCAGATCGTGCCTCTGTACGCGGACTGGTACCGCAAGCGGGCACAGTCAGGTCTGTCTGACCCGGCCGAGATCGCGTCCTGGGTGGCCGCGCACGCTGAGCGTCCGTACCAGTACCAGAACCAGGGCAGTGCTGCTCGTCGGCACTACGCGGCCTCGTATGCCAAGGTCGGAGAGACGCCGTACACGCCGGCCCCGTCTGGCTCCGGCGCGGCGTACCAGGTCAACAGGACTTCGCAGTTCGGCCTGGGTCTGAGCAAGCATGAAGCCGATGCGTTCTGTGGCCCAGCGGCAGCTCTGGCGCTGACCGGCTTCTACGGCAACAACATCCCGGTCGAGAAGGTCAGAGAGGCCGCTATTCAGGTCGGCTGGAACGCTGGCCGGGGCATGGCCGGTCCTCAGTCCCAGGTCAACCTGCTCAAGAACCTGGGCGTGAACGCGACGTCTGCTGCCTGGAACGAAGGCCAGGCTCAACAGCTGCTGGCCAACGGGACTCCGCTGGTCATCGATACCCCGGGGCACTACTTCGTAGCCGATGCGTACGATCCAAGCCGTGGCTACCGGGTCGGCACGTCGGGCACTGACCTCAGGCAGGGCTCTCAATGGATGACGCCTCAGATGATGCGTAACCTGGCCGTGGCCGGGGCCCCGCGCACCATGATCTGGAGACAGTAAGTGGCTGACGTCCCGTTCCTGTCAGGTCTCTTCTCCAAGCTGGAGGACTACCAGCGCGAAGTCGTAGACGACAAGATGAAGGGCCACGGCCTGCGGACGGCCAACGATCTGCTGACCCTGGGCGGTCGGACGCCGATCACCGGCTACGACCCGCTGTCCCAGGTCGTCAGAGGTCTTGTTCCCCAGGACCGGCACCTGAAGTACGCCAACGGCGTGGGCATGACCGGCAAGGCCTGGGTGGACGAGGTCTACAAAGACTCACCCTGGCAGGACTTCGCGGCCAGCTTGCTGGTCGACCCGTCCAACCTCATCGGCATGGGCCTACCGGGCAAGATCGCCACGGCTCTGCCAGCTGGGTCCAAGTTAGCCAAGGGCCTGCAAGTAGCAAACAAGGTCGATGCTCTGCCCGGCCAGGTGACAGGCAAAGCCTTCGGGGTCGTGGGTGACCTGGGGCGTGGAGCCCTGAAGACCACGGCCGATGCTGTCAGTCCACATATCCCGCAGCACCCGCTGCTCGACAAGTTCGGCACTGCCGCTGACAAGGGCATGTCTGCCTGGCGTGACCAGGCGCTGTTGTCGCCGGCGTTCCACGTCGCTAACTGGATGGGCAACGTGGCGCTGCCCGCCCAGCGGGGCGAGTGGGGAGTAGCCAAGGCTGCCGCACTGGGCCCGATCACCGGTCGCAGCCGCAAGGTAGACGAGGTCCTGACCAAGCTGGGCAACAACAGGCCTCCGCTGAACTACGGTTCGGGTGCCCCACCGCCACCTGACCCGGCTTCGTTCAACTCCGGCTGGTCTCGCAACATGCAGAAGCTGGGACGGGAGCCGAACGTCAACAACCCGTTCTCCGGTCAGTCGGTCGCTCGAGACATCCCCGACACGATCAAGCCAGTCAACTGGGCACGCGACAGGTACGCCGACGTCAGCGAGGCTTCCAAGCGCTTTGGCCAGAACAGGATCGAGGGGCCGGGCGTGGACCAGGCTTTCCAGGAAGGCTTCGGGCCGGCGTTCAAGCAGACAGCCGATGAGTTCTACAAAGACCTTCAGCGTGTCCGGGTCAACGGCAAGCGGCCACCTGAGGCGCAGGCTGCGATAGACGCTTTCAAGGCATCCCGGGGCCAGATGTCGCCCGATGACCTCAGGGAGATCTTCAACCCCGGTTCCCGGTCCCGACGGGCAGCCAGAGCTGGTCAGCCGTACACCCCACCGACCGGGCCACCTACGACCAACTGGAAGACAGAGCTGGTCAAGAACTGGGAAGACCGGATCATCGGCTCGGTAGAAGCCGGGACCAAGAAGAGCACCGACATCTTCTTCGACTACACGGCCGACAACGTCATAGACCAGATCGGCCAGAAGGCGTTCGCGTTTCATAGATTTGGCCTGAATAACCTGCCCAAGTCCCTGGCCGCAGCCGGGGCCCGGCCGGTGAACGCCAATATCCCGACCGAGTACTACCGGGCCTCAGACGACTACAACGAAAACAAAGGCCTGCCCCGAGGCTTCCACGGGCAGATGCCGATAGGCCAGAAGACTGACCGTGGCCAGTTGACCCTCGACCCAATGGGCAAGCTGCCCCTGGGTGCGCTGGTCAAGAGCGCCACGCGCCCCTCGTCGCCCATGGACGACAAGGGCTCCTGGGCAGGCGAGCTTGCTGATGATCTCAAGGACATCGGCCTGGGCCTGAACCCGTTCATCGATGCACTTCTCACGGTCTCTGGGCAGCACGGGCGTTCGTTCGCACCGGGCTTTCTCAGGGCCAGTCAGCCTGTCAACGGGGTAGCCAGCGAACTGCTCGACCGTCCCGTTGACATCGAGGGCTTCCCGAAGGGGCTCATGGGCAATGCCCAGGAGCACTTCACCGGGCAACAGCCCTTTCCGTACCAGGAGTATCTCTTGCGTAAGCGCCAGGCAGAACTCAAGGCGCTGGGCAAGGACCCGAGTCAGGCTGGTTCCCAGCTAGGGGATCAGATGGGGCTCGAGGGCATGGCCGGCTTCATCGGCATACCGGGTCTGAAACTTCTCACGCCTGAGGAAGAGCAGATCAGGAAAGACGCGAAGCTGGCGAAGGCGTTAGCCCTGAGTACGGGTCAACCGGCGTCCCAGCACAACCCTACGGCGCGGGCCTATACAGACTTAGACCCGAGGGATGCGATGGTTCGCAGCTGGGACAAGCTGTCCGCAGACGAGCGCCAGCGTCTGTTCCGTGATCCGGAAGTCCGTGATCAACTAACCGAGTCCTGGAATTTCGAGAAGCTGTCGGCAGCCGAGAAGGCTCAGCTGCTGCGTGATCCCGAGTTCCGGGACAAGCTTCTTGGCACGCTGTCGACTCAGTTGCACAGCTCGAACACCAAGAAGGCCAGCAGCCCGAACCCGCTCGTAGCTCGGGGTCAAACAGCAGCCGCCCGGAAGCGGGCTTATACTGCGCCCACCCTGGCTGCATCAGCAGGCTCAGACAGAAAGCGATAGGGAGTCATGGACGAGGACGTTCTGGATATACCGGGCGAGCAATCTAACGAGCCGACGATGTCGGAGCCGACGCAGTCGCGGGAATCGCGCAATCTGCCTGAACGCGAAAGCTCAGGAGTTACGCCAGACCGCAATGGCTCGGCTGTCCCGACTGACAACGGGGCTTCGCCCTCCGACGCGCCCAAAGCACCGTCGACTCCCGACCCTCGCCTGTCTCAGTACGAGCGGGCGATGCAGTATCAGGCCCAGCAGCTTCGGGCCCATCAGGCACAGCAATCACAACTCCGGGACCTGGTCTGGCAGCTTCAGACGCAGGGCATGCCTCCGGAACAGCTTGAGTACGTCAATGCCCAGCGTACTCTCAGGGAAGAGGCGCTCCGTGTACAGGCTGCCAAGCAGCAGTTCGCTCAGCAGCAACAAAGCATGGAGACGGTCTACAAGGAAATCGCCGTCCGGGACTACCTGGACGAGGGCAAGAAGTTTGGCGTGACCCGGCAAGACCTGGCCGAGTGTGACACCCCGCAAGAGATGGAACGCCTGGTCAAGCGCGCCGAGGCATCGCACAAACGAGCGAGCGCTCAGACGGTGACCCAGACGGGCAAGGTAGCTGCAACCGGTGGACGCACCGCGCGGCCGAACTGGCTCAAGATGGACACCCGAGAGATGCTCGAGAAGTACCTCTAGTCCCTAAGAACCGGAGACGAGCATGCCACATACGATGGCCGATGAACTGGCCCTCATGGAAGATCCCAAGCGGGCAGCGGTAACCAAGGGCATCCTGACCGCTGGTCAGGTCCTTGACAAGCTCCCCGTGGAGAACGTCACGTCCCTTGAGACAGAGGGCTTTCGCTGGAAGAGCCTGCCCTCTGTTGCCTTCAACCTGCCGAACGAGAACTACACCGAGGGCACCGGCAAGATCGAGTCAGTCGCGTGGGGCGTGGTC
>Ga0190274_10000244_pt1 | contig 35781 bp, 31 predicted proteins | sample Popmic531T_FD_133002 | JGI IMG/M metagenome (GOLD analysis project Ga0190274, IMG submission 133002) | Populus adjacent soil microbial communities from riparian zone of Yellowstone River, Montana, USA - 531 T | ecosystem: Environmental > Terrestrial > Soil > Riparian zone | place: USA: Montana... | reverse complement strand
TGACCACCGAGAGCGAGTCGGACCGGATCGTACGAGCGCTGGCGGCAGGCGCCCACGAGTACCTCATCAAGCCGTTCACCGGTGAGGCCATGCTGGAGAAGCTCGACCTGCTCGGGCTCCTCCGGACCTCGACGGGGAGTCTGACATGACCATCTCAAGCGCGCCCGACGAGGCGCTGGTGCTCGCCGCGATCGAACAGGTCTGGGGCTCCATGCTGTTCGCGACGGCCGAGGCCTGGCCGTCCGACCGGGTTGCCGACTTCGAGACCGGAGTCCAGGCCCAGATCGAGCTGCGCGGCGACTGGAACGGTCGCCTCGTGCTCACCTGCGACAGCGAGGTCGCCACCCAGATCGCCGGGGCGATGCTCGGCCTCGGTCCCGAGGAGGAGCTGCCGGAACTGGACATCCACGACGCGGTCGGCGAGGTCCTCAACGTCGTCGGGGGCAGCGTCAAGGGCGCCCTCGTCGGCACCTGCGCCCTCGGCCTGCCCGGCGTCTCCGAGACCAGCGGAGCCCCGTCGCGCGACGACTCGTTCGTCGTCTCGTGGGGTGACGCCCCGGTCTACGTGCAGATCCTTCCGGACGCGGCCTGAGCGTCGTCCCGCCGGACCAGCCAATAGAAGCAGCACAGTAGAAGTAGCTAGCAAGAAGGAAACATCATGAAGATCCTCATCGCCGACGACAGCAAGGTCATGCGTCAGATCGTGCTGCGGACCATGCGTCAGGCGGGCTTCGGCCACCATGACTTCGTGGAGGCCGCGGACGGCGCCGAGGCACTGGACAAGGTCGCCGCCGAGGCGCCCGACCTCGTCCTCTCGGACTGGAACATGCCCAACAAGACCGGCATCGAGCTGCTGCGTGCGCTGCGCGGCACCGGCAACGCGGTCCCCTTCGGCTTCGTCACCTCGGAGGGCTCCGAGGACATGCGCGAGACCGCCAAGGCGGCCGGCGCGATGTTCCTCATCGCCAAGCCGTTCACGGCCGACCACTTCGAGTCCGAGCTCTCCGGAATGCTGGGCTGAGCCGATGCTGCCCGGTCGCAAGGAGATCAAGGACCTGTTCGAGGGGCTGCTCGGCCGCGAGGTGGCGGTCACGGACGGACGTCCGGTCGACATCGGCATCCCCAAGCCGGTGATCGCGTCGTACGTCGACGACAACGGGCACCTTCGTGCCGTCGCCGTGATGAGCTTCGGGCTCGCCGCACGCTCCGGTGCGGCGCTCGCCCTGATCCCCAAGGGCGCCGTCGAGGCGGCCGAGGAGGACCGGGTGCTCCCGCCCAACCTGTTCGACAACGCCTACGAGATCTGCAACGTGCTCGCGGCGCCGTTCGGGGACGCGATGGGGTCGCACCTGCGCCTGCGGGAGGCGTACCCGCCCTCCGAGCCGGTGCCGGCGCACCTGCTCGGCCTCGCGGCGCAGGTCGCCGCCCGGGAGGACGTCGACCTCGACATCACGGGCTACGGCGTCGCCGGGCTCTCCCTGGTCGTGTCGGTGTGACGGCGTGCGGCGACCGTCGGTCGCCGCACGTAGGCTAGGCCGGAGATGAGTACGTCGATCCCGCTACCCGGCCTCGAGTCCGTCGCGCCCTCCGATCCGCCGCCGCGCCGGGGTCCGAGCCGCGACGAGCTCCTCGAGGGACTGAACGAGCCGCAGCGCGCCGCCGTGATGCACGACGGCGCGCCGCTGCTCGTGGTCGCCGGCGCCGGGTCCGGCAAGACCCGGGTGCTGACCCGCCGGATCGCGTGGCTGATCTCGGAGCGCCGCGCCCACCCCGGCTCGATCCTCGCGATCACCTTCACCAACAAGGCCGCGGCCGAGATGAAGGAGCGCGTCGAGGACCTGGTCGGCAAGCGCGCCCGGATCATGTGGGTCTCGACCTTCCACTCCGCCTGCGTGCGCATCCTCCGCAAGGAGTCCGACAAGCTCGGCTACAAGTCGAACTTCTCGATCTACGACGCCGCGGACCAGAAGCGGCTGATGACGCTGGTCTGCAACGACCTCGAGCTCGACCCGAAGCGGTTCCAGCCTGGCGCGATGCTGCACTGGGTCTCCAACCAGAAGAACGAACTGCGCGACCCCGAGGACGCCGCCAAGGACGCGCGCAACAACCTCGAGGAGACGTACGCCGCCGTCTACGCGACGTACCAGCGCCGGCTCCGCCAGGCCAACGCCCTCGACTTCGACGACCTGATCATGAGCACCGTCCACCTGCTGCAGACCTTCCCCGAGGTCAGGGAGACCTACCGGCGGCGCTTCCGGCACGTCCTGGTCGATGAGTACCAGGACACCAACCACGCGCAGTACGCACTGATCCACCAGCTCTGCGCGGACAACCCCGAAGAACTGGACGGCGAGCGGGTCGAGCCCGCCGAGCTGATGGTCGTCGGCGACGCCGACCAGTCGATCTACGCCTTCCGCGGCGCCAACATCCGCAACATCCTCGACTTCGAGCAGGACTTCCCCAACGCGACCTCGATCCTGCTGGAGCAGAACTACCGATCCACGCAGACGATCCTCAACGCCGCCAACGCGGTGATCGGCCACAACAAGGGCCGCAAGGAGAAGCGGCTGTGGTCCGAGGCCGGCGACGGCGAGCGGATCGTCGGGTACGTCGCCGACGACGAGCGCGACGAGGCCAGGTTCGTCTCCGAGGAGATCGACCAGCTCACCGACGAGGGTGACCTGCGGCCCGGCGACATGGCGGTGTTCTACCGGACCAACGCCCAGTCCCGGGTGTTCGAGGAGGTGTTCATCCGCACCGGCCAGCCCTACAAGGTCGTGGGAGGGGTGCGCTTCTACGAGCGCCGCGAGGTGCGCGACGCGCTCGCCTACCTCCGGATGCTGGTCAACCCTGCCGACCAGGTGTCCCTGCGCCGGATCCTCAACACCCCCAAGCGCGGCATCGGGGACCGTGCGGTCGCGTGCGTGCAGGCGCTGGCCGACCGGGACCGGACGACGTTCTGGGAGGCGCTGCGGCGCGCGGACGAGGCGCCCGGCCTCGCGACGCGGTCGCTGTCGATGATCCAGGGCTTCGTGGCGATGGTCGAGGAGCTGCAGTCGATGGTCGACGCCGGCGAGCGCGCCGACGTCGTACTCGAGAGCGTGCTGGCGCGCTCCGGCTACCTCACCTGGCTCGAGGAGAGCGACGACCCCCAGGACGAGACCAGACTGGAGAACCTGGCCGAGCTGGTCGCCGTCGCCCGCGAGTTCGCCGAGGACCCACTGGCCGGCCCGTCGGCCGACCCCACGGACGTCGAGGCCGGCATCGTGGCCCCGGGCCTGGGTGACTTCCTCGAGCGGGTCGCACTGGTCGCAGACACCGACCAGCTGCCCGACGACGACCCGGACGACCAGGGCGTGGTCACGATGATGACCCTGCACACCGCCAAGGGCCTGGAGTTCCCGGTCGTCTTCCTGACCGGCCTGGAGGACGGCGTCTTCCCGCACGCCCGCGCCCTCGGGGACCAGACCGAGCTCGAGGAGGAGCGCCGGCTGGCGTACGTCGGGGTGACCCGCGCCCGCGAGCGCCTCTACATCTCGCGCGCCGTCGTGCGCTCCGCCTGGGGAGCGCCGTCACACAACCCCGCCTCGCGCTTCCTCGACGAGCTGCCGGTCGACCTGGTCGACTGGCGCCGCACCGCCGCGGCGCAGACCCAGTGGTCGCGCCCCGACCTCGCCAGTGGCTCCGCCGCCCGGATGGGCGCCCCGACCGCCGCCGGTCGCCGCAACTTCTCGGCCGCCGCCGTGCGGGCCGACGCGGCGTCGCGGGCCAAGCCCGCCCGCGAGATCCCCAGCCTCGATCCCGGCGACCGGGTGCTGCACGACTCGTTCGGCCTGGGCACCGTGGTCGCCCTGGAGGGCGTGGGGGAGAAGACCGTCGCCTCGATCGACTTCGGCTCCGAGGGCGTCAAGCGCCTGCTGCTCCGCTACGCACCCGTCGAGAAGCTGTAGGTCGAATCGGGACTTCTGACGGTTGAGTCCGGAGTTCTGGACACAACGACTGATCAAAACTCCCGATTGAAGCGTCAGAAGTCCCGACTCAACCCGTCGTCAGGGCTGAAGCCCGTGGACGACCAGCGCGGCGTACGGGTCGACCGGGTCGCCGCCACCGGGGCGCACCTCGAGGTGCAGGTGCGGGCCGGTCACGTTTCCGGTCGAGCCGACGTACCCGATCGCGTCGCCGGCGTGCACCTCCTGCCCGGCGGTGACCGTGTAGGAGGTCTGGTGGCAGTACCAGAGCTCGGTGCCGTCATCGAGCGTCACCACGGTCTTGTTGCCGTAGGCGCCGTCGTAGCCCACCGAGGTCACCACGCCGTTGGCGACGGCGTGGATGGTGGTGCCGCTGGGAGCGGCGAAGTCGAGACCTGTGTGGTAGTGCGACCACAGGCCGCTGTAGTCACCGAACCGGGCGGTGAGGTGGTAGCCGGAGACCGGCAGGATCCACTGGTTGAGCTTGAGCTTGGCCGCCTGCTGCTCGGCCTGCTGGGCGAACTTCGCGAGGGCGGCGTTGCGCTCACGGTTCTGCGCCTCGGCCTGGTCCTGGAGCTTCTCGTCGGCGGTGTCGGCGAGCGCGTCGCGGCGCGAGTCGCGGCTGACGGTACGGCGGTCCAGGAGGCTGACGCTGCCGATGCTGCTGGCGCCGCTGAGGGCGCTCGCCTGGCTGAAGCGGGCGGTGTCGTCGCCGTCGAGCCCGCCCGCGGCGGTCAGGGCGCCGCCGGTCGAGATCGCGAGCGCCGCCAGGCCAAGCAGGACCGGTGCGCCCGGAAGGCCCCGGAAGAGCGGAGCGCGGGAGGAGCTGCGCCGGGCGCCGGCCTGGGACGGCCCGGTACGGGGCGTGTGCGCCGCCCGGACGCCGCCGATGCGCGAGGTCTGGTAGACGACCGGGCGCTCCGCGAGCTCGCGGGGCGGGTACACCGTGACCGGCAGGACCTGCGTCTCCTCGTCCTCGCGGAGGACGGCTGCGACGGGGGTCGCGGAGGGCTGGGTGGACCGGCGGCCGGGCTTCTCAGCTCGACGCTTCCCGACGGTTGGAGTCGGGGGGTCCGAGGGACGGCGGCCGTGGCCGCGACGTTCCGCTCGGTGGTTACCCATACGTTTGCTTCTCCGCTGCTCGGGGTTCAGACGGCGAGGTTGGACTGTAACGGATTGGTCACGGCGCCGGGACACCGGGCTCAAATCTTTGTGGACGATTTTCGTCGGGGTCGACTCTCTCACGACTTGCTCCAGAAGTGACATCGGCCGTTCGGTCCGCCTCGAAACCACCTGGGCGGATTCTTTACCTGACTTACCGAGAAGTGGGGCGTCTCACGCCTGGGTTAGCCTCGCGGCATGACTACTTCACCGGCGCGGCGGATCCGGATCGTCGTGGGCAAACCCGGCCTCGACGGCCACGACCGTGGGGCCAAGATCGTCGCCCGAGCGCTGCGCGACGCGGGCCACGAAGTGGTCTACACCGGGCTGCACCAGACGCCGGAGCAGATCGTCGAGACGGCGATCCAGGAGGACGCCGACCTGATCGGGCTCTCCGTGCTCTCCGGTGCCCACATGACGCTCTTCCGCCGGCTCGTCGAGCTGCTGGCCGAGCGCGACGCCTCGGACATCGTCGTCTTCGGGGGCGGGATCATCCCCGAGGAGGACATCCCGGTCCTCGAGGAGCTCGGCGTCGCCAAGGTCTTCACCCCCGGCGCCACCACCGGTGAGATCAGCGGCTGGGTGGCCGAGCACTTCGCCGACTGAGCGGGTCGCCCGGTCCCGCGCCGTGCCCCACGTCACGTCGATCTGCCCTCGTCGTACGCCGTGGGCCGGGTCTAGGGTGCGAGAGACACCCCTGAGCACGTGGCGGGCGCTCTGCTGTTCTAGGGGCGCGCCCTGCCCGCTCCGAACACTAGAGACTTGGTGGATCTGTGGATCTGATGGAATTCCAGGCGAAGGAGCTCTTCGCCAAGCACGGCGTCCCGGGCACCCCCGGCATCGTCGCCAACACCCCCGCCGAGGCCCGAGCCGCCGCTGAGCAGCTCGGTGTCTGCGTGGTCAAGGCGCAGGTCAAGGCCGGCGGCCGCGGCAAGGCTGGCGGCGTCAAGCTCGCCAAGACGCCGGACGAGGCGGAGGCGCACGCCACCGCGATCCTCGGCATGGAGATCAAGGGCCTCACGGTCAACCGGGTGCTGATCGCCCCGGCCGCGAGCATCGAGGAGGAGTACTACTTCTCCTTCCTGCTCGACCACGCCAACCGCCGCTACCTCTGCATCGCGAGCGTCGAGGGCGGTGTCGAGATCGAGGAGGTCGCGAAGACCAACCCGGACGCCGTCAAGCAGATCCCGATCGACGCCGGTCTCGGTGTCGACGAGGCCAAGGCCCGCGAGATCGTCGCCGAGGCGGCGTTCCCCGAGGCGCTCACGGAGCAGGCCGTCCAGACGGTCCTCGCCCTGTGGAAGGTCTTCGTCGAGGAGGACGCCACGCTCGTCGAGGTCAACCCGCTGGCCCGCCTCGCCGGCGACAAGCTCGAGGCGCTGGACGGCAAGGTCTCGCTGGACGAGAACGCCGAGTTCCGGCACCCCGAGCACGCCGAGTTCGAGGACAAGGCCGCGGCAGACCCGCTCGAGGCGAAGGCCAAGGAGAAGGGCCTCAACTACGTCAAGCTCGACGGTGCCGTGGGCATCATCGGCAACGGCGCGGGCCTGGTCATGTCGACGCTCGACGTGGTCGCGTACGCCGGTGAGGCGCACGGCGGGGTCAAGCCCGCCAACTTCCTCGACATCGGTGGCGGCGCGTCCGCCCAGGTGATGGCCGACGGCCTCGACGTGATCCTCAACGACCCGCAGGTCAAGAGCGTCTTCGTGAACGTCTTCGGCGGCATCACGTCCTGCGACGCGGTCGCCAACGGCATCGTCGGCGCGCTCGAGATCCTCGGCGCCGAGGCGAGCAAGCCCCTCGTCGTACGCCTCGACGGCAACAACGTGGAGGAGGGCCGCCGCATCCTCGCGGAGGCCAACCACCCGCTGGTGACGCTGGTGGACACCATGGACGGTGCGGCCGACAAGGCCGCCGAGCTCGCGAACGCGTAAGGGACGAAGACATGTCGATCTTTCTGAACAAGGACTCCAAGGTCATCGTCCAGGGCATCACCGGCGGTGAGGGCACCAAGCACACCCGCCTGATGCTCAAGGCCGGGACCAACGTCGTCGGCGGCGTCAACGCCCGCAAGGCCGGCACCACCGTGACCCACCAGGACGCCGACGGCAACGACGTCGAGCTGCCCGTCTTCGGCTCGGTCGCCGAGGCGATCAAGGAGACCGGCGCCGACGTGTCGGTCGCCTTCGTGCCGCCGGCCTTCACCAAGGACGCCGTGATCGAGGCCATCGACGCCGAGATCGGCCTGCTGGTGATCATCACCGAGGGCGTGCCGGTGCAGGACAGCGCCGAGTTCTGGGCCTACGCCCAGGGCAAGAGCACCCGCATCATCGGCCCGAACTGCCCCGGCATCATCACGCCGGGCGAGGCGCTCGCGGGCATCACGCCCGCCACGATCGCCGGCAAGGGCCCGGTCGGCCTGGTGTCGAAGTCGGGCACGCTGACCTACCAGATGATGTTCGAGCTCAAGGACTACGGCTTCTCGACCGCCATCGGCATCGGCGGCGACCCGATCATCGGGACCACCCACATCGACGCCCTCGCGGCGTTCGAGGCGGACCCTGAGACCAAGGCGATCGTGATGATCGGCGAGATCGGTGGCGACGCGGAGGAGAAGGCCGCGGCGTACATCAAGGAGCACGTGACCAAGCCGGTCGTCGGGTACGTCGCGGGCTTCACCGCCCCCGAGGGCAAGACGATGGGCCACGCCGGCGCCATCGTCGCCGACGGCGCGGGCACCGCCCAGGGCAAGAAGGAGGCCCTCGAGGCCGCCGGGGTCAAGGTCGGCAAGACGCCGTCCGAGACCGCCGCCCTGATGCGGGAGATCCTGAAGAGCCTCTGATCCACCGCCGAGTCGGCGCCAGTTTGCAGAAACTGGCGCCGACTCGGCCATTTCAGCCGGCGCAGTGCTGGTCGCGGAGGACCAGCATGATGCTGGCGACCCGGCCGTCGGCGAGCTCGAAGCGGTAGTAGCGGTCCGGGTGGCCGGGGACCGAGGCGGTGCCGAGGTCGGCGTCGCCCTCGAAGCGGGGGTACGCCGCGCGGAGCTCGGTCAGCGGCGAGCCGACCCGCACCCCCTCGGGCGTCGCGGTGACCGCGGCCGGCAGGAACAGGTAGGCCACGCCTAGTCCCGGCTCGAGCGCGCCGCGCACCTCGTCCTCGACGCCACCGACGTCGGCGCGGGCGGTGAACTCGGTGCACCGGCCGTCTCCCGTGACCCGGGCGTCCGGCAGGGCGAGCACGTCCGCGCGCGACATCCCCAGCCGGACGGCGCCGAAGCCCTCGGGGCCGAGCCAGGGGGCGACCGGCATGTTGCCCAGCACCGGGAGCACCCGCACGACGGGCGCGAGCGCCGCAGCGTCGCGCCTGCGGTGCGCGGCGACGTCGGCGGCCGGGTCCGGTCCGGCGCCGCCCTCGTCGTACGTCGCGCCGATCAGCACCCAGCTCTGCCACCGGACCACGTGCAGGGTCTCCAGGCCCGGTCGGGGTCGGTCGTCGTACGTCGACTGCAGCGACACCGCGACCGCGTGCCTGCCGAGCCGTGAGTCCGTCACCGTCGCCCGGCGGCCGCTGCGGTGGCCGAGGGCCTCCTCGGGACAGTCACGGTAGAGCGCGACCAGGTCGTCGGCGTACGCCGACGCCTCCGCCTCGGTCGCGAAGGCGACCAGCTGCCGGTCGCGGGAGTCCTCGACGTTGCTCCACCCCGCCCGGAGCAGGTCCAGGTGCGGCGGGACCGGGACCTCCCGGCCGCAGGCGCTCGGGACCAACGGGTCCAGCAGCACCCGGGTCGGGGCGACCGGGCCGTAGCCGTCGCCCTCGACCGGCGCGTCCACGGGCAGCCCCTCCAGGAGCGGGAAGTCGTCGGGCAGGGCGTGCGCGGTGCCCGTCGGCCGCGCGGCCTCGGTGACCCCGGGTGGGGGGACGAGGGTCGGAGTCGCGGTGGGCGAGGCCACGGGCGGGTCAGCAGAGACGGCGCCCCGGTCGTCGCAGCCGGTCAGTCCGGCGGCCAGCAGCCCGGCCGTCAGCAGCACGACGGCGGCGGCGCCGCCGAGCATCGTCCTCATGCTCGTGCGACGCCGCCGCCGTCGGATTGGTTGCGCGGTCTGGACAGCTCAGCAGGGGTCGGCGGCGAAGACGCACATCGCGTCGACGACCGAGGTCGACTGCTCCTTCACCAGCGCGGCCGTGTCTTCGGCCGGCACCCCGTTCGAGTACGTCGTGGCCTCCAGGATCGCGTTGCCCACCCGCACCAGCTGGACCACGTCGATGTCGCCGGCGTCGGAGTAGTGGTTGACGTAGACCAACGACTGGTCGCCCTGGTCCCCCTGGTCAGGCAGTACGTCCACCCACCGTTGCTTCCCCACGGTCTGCAGGGCGCACGCCTGTGTCTCCGGGCCGAGGGCCGTCAGTGCCAGCTCGGCCTCACGCTCGGTCGGGTAGAGCGCCAGCGTGTGCGACGAACCGCCCTCGGACTCCCTGAAGACCGCTTGCCGGACCTCGGACGACGACGGGGGGGCCCATCCGGCGCAGACGTCGGTGACCTGTGACTCGTACGACGAGCCCGTTCGGACCGGTGCCGGCAAGCCTTCCGCCAGTGGGAAGTCGGCGGGGATCTCCTGGACCCACGTGACCGAGGGGGAGGGGTTCGCCGGCGGGGGAGTCGTGTCCGTGCTCTTGCTCGTGGCGGCCATCGCCAGCGGAGTGGCGATGATCGCCACGGCGGCGACGCCGCCGATCGCCGCGAGGGCGTTGTTGCGGCGGCGCAGCCGGGTGCCGCGACGGCGTACCTCGGTGGCGGGAAGCGGGTTCATGGTCAGTCCTGGGGTGGAGAAGTTCTCGAGCTCGTCCAGAGGGTCACGCATGGCTGAGTCCTTCCTCGTCGGCGAGCAGTGCGGCCAGCGCCGCGCGTCCCCGGCTCAGCCGGGCCTTGATGGTTCCTTCGGGGACACCGACCTCGCGGGCGACGTCGTGCACGGGCAGGTCGGCGATGTGGTGGAGCACCAGCGCCTGCCGCTGCGCCTCGGGCAGCTGCTTCAGCGCCGCCACCAGCGCCACGTGGGCCTCGCTGGGCGCCGCGCTCTCGTACGCCGGGCCGACGGCTCGGTCGGCTGGTCGGCGGCCGCGCACGGTGCGCCGCCAGCGGCTCACCGCGAGGCGGTACGCCGTGGTGCGCACCCAGGCCTCCGGGTGCTCGGCCTTCTCCAGTTTTCGGCGGTGCGCCCAGGCGCGGACGAACGCCTCCTGCACGCACTCCTGCGCCTCGTCGCGATTGCCGATCATGGCGTAGACCTGGCCCGTGATCCGCTGGAACGACGCGGTGTAGAAGTCGTCGAACTCGCGTTCGTCCATCGACTCTGGTCCCGTCTCGTCAGGTCAGCAGGGTTGCTGATCGTGGGGGATACGCCCGAGCGGGACCCACGGTTGCATGCGAGAGCGAGAAACTTCCGGAGGCGCTACGGCACGCGCTACGGCACGCGCTATTTGGGGGCGGGCATCTCCGCGAGCCGGTCCAGCGCCCGCTGGGTCAGCGCCTCGAAGGCCTCCGGAGCGATGGTGACGCCCTTGACGGGCACGAACCCGACCTGGGCCACGGCGGTGTCGTCGCGGACGATGCCCATCAGGAAGCTGATGGTCTTGTCGTCGGTGACCTCGGTGGTCACCCGCCACACCGTCAGGTCGGTGTCGCCCTTGCGGACGTCGCGCAGCCGGGTCACCTGGGTGCCCATCTGCTTCTTCGAGCAGCTCGCGAGCTTGTCGCGCACACCGGCCACGAACGCCTTGGCCCGCTTCGCGGGCAGGGTGCCGACCGACTCGGTGAGGCCGAACTCCGCGGCCAGCTTGGCCTCCGGCACCAGGAACGTCCGGGTCAGGTTGTTGGTCATCGGCGCCGCGCTGAAGTCGGTGCTGTCGCACTGCGTCGCGGCGGCGTTGTCGAGCGCCTTGCGCGGCTCGGTGCCGACCCAGGGCCGGTTGACGCCGGCGGCCGGAGGCAGGTCGATCTCGGCCAGCATCCCGGGAGCCTGGGCGACCGGCACCGGTGCCGCGGCCCGCGGCTTCGCGCTGGTCGCGCAGGCGCCGCCCTCGGGCAGCTGGCAGAGCTGGTCGACGCCCTGCGCGAGCACCTTCGCCATCGCCGCCGGCTTGGGCGACTTGTCGGCGCGGGTCGTGCTCACGGTCGTGGTCGTGAAGCTGCCGGTGCGGGCGACGCCGGCCACGATGGTGGTCTCCGGTGCGGACCAGTTGTGCAGCTCGAAGAGCTGCGCCTCGTCCCCCACGCCCGGCAGGTCGTACGTCGCGAGCAGCTGGGCCCGGTCCTCGTGGCAGCCGGCGAACCAGCCGACCGCGGCGTCGTAGCCGCGACGGGCGGCGCGCTCGGTCCGCGACGCCTCGGCGGACTGCATCACCGTGACCCTCGCCTTCTTCCCGCTGCCTGGCTCGAAGACGCGGACCAGTGCGGCGTCCGGGGTGCGGGGGGAGGCGTACCGGGTCTGCTGGCAGGCCATCACCAGGCCGTCACCGGCACTGTTGTCGTCGGTGCTGGCGACCGTCCAGTCCCCGGCGCCGGCCACGAGCCGGTCGAGGCTCGCCGGCTCGAGCAGGGCGTCCTCGGGCAGGTCGACCACGTCGGGCGTGCGAGCGCCGGATGGGTCGCCGGCCTCGATGCGTTCACCGGAGAGCGTGGGTCGTACGCCGTCGGCGTCGGTGACGAGGGTGCCGGCGACGACGAGCGCGGCCGCCGTCGCGGCGACACCGATGACGGTGTGCGTGCGTCGGCGGGTGGCGCCCTGGCGCCGGATGATCGTGGGCCGCGGCCAGCGGTTCGACTCGATGTGCTCACGGACGGCCTCGAGGACGCCGCGGACCTCGGTCGTGCCGATCTCGCGGTGCAGCGCGAACGTCGCGGCCGCGGTCTGCAGCTCGCGCTCCGCCTCGGTCCGGGGGAGGCCGACCTCCCGGGCCATCGCGGCGAGCGAGCTGGTGGTCAGCTCGGTCACCAGCAGCACCCGGCGCTGGGTCATCGACAGCCGACCGAGCGCGTCGAGGGTGGCCTTGAGCTCGGGGCCGAGGTTCTTCTCGCGGTGCCACAGCTTCGCCGTGTGCCGTCGTACGGCGTGCCGGCAGGCGTGCTCGCGGACCCAGGCCTCCGGGTCCTCCACGCGCGAGACCTTGCGCCAGTGGTGCCAGGCGACGACGAACGCGTCACGCACGGCTGCGCGGGAGGAGGGGAGGTCGCCAGTGAGGCAGTACGTCAGCAGCAGCAGGCGGGTGCGTACGTCCTTGTAGAACTGGTCGAACTCGTCGGGCTCCGTCATGGCGCCATCCACGGTAGCCCGACCCCCCGATCCACACCGATTCGGCGTGTGCGCCCCGATGCGAGGCCCGGGGCGGGCAATGATGTCCGGACCATGACCTCGCTGCTGCCCGGATCGATCTCGACCGGTCGTGCCGTGCTCGGCCGGAGCAGCACGGACCCGAGGCATCGGGCCCCGCTCGTCCCCGTCGCGCTCCTGGGCGGAGCGGCGGCCGCAGCCGCGACCCTGGTGGTCTGCCTCGCGCTCGGAGTCGTGGGCTGGTTCCTCGCTGACGCGGGCGCACACGGGACTCCGAGCGACGGTTTACGCGTGGGGGCGCTCGGTTGGCTGCTGGCCCACGGGTCCGGGGTGACCGTCAACGGGGTCGCGATCACCCTGGTGCCGCTCGGCATCTCGGCGCTCTGCGCCTGGTCGGCATGGCGGGTCGGCCACCGGGTCGGAGACGCGATCTCCGGGCACGGCCCGGACGCCGACCGGATCGCCGACGGCGAGCGGGACTGGACGGTCGCGATCGCAGCCTCCCTGTTCACCGCGGGCTACCTGACCGTGGCGATCATCACAGCCGTCGTGGCCTCGACCCCGGACACCTCACCGTCGCTGGCCCGGGTCGTCGGCTGGTCGCTCGTGCTCTCCGCGGCGTTCGGCTGGGCCGGGATCGCGACCGGCTCCGGACGGCTCGCGATCTGGGCGACGCTGGTGCCGCCGTGGCTGCGGGCGGCGCTCGCGGGCGGCCTGCGCATCCTGACGTCGTTCCTGGTCGTGTCGACCGCGGTCTTCCTGGTGGCCCTGGCCGTCGACTTCGGTACGGCGGTCAACGTGATGTCCCGGCTGCACACGAGTGCCGGTGACGCCACGGTCTACACCCTGCTCACCGCGACCCTCGTCCCGAACGCCGGGCTCTTCGCCGGCAGCTACCTGCTCGGGCCCGGCTTCCTGGTCGGCACGGGCACGATCGTCTCGCAGTCGTTGGTCTCCCTCGGACCGGTGCCGATGTTCCCGCTGCTCGCCGCGCTGCCGGACAACGGCGCGACGCCCGCCTGGGCGACGTACCTGCTCGCCGTGCCCCCGCTCGTCGCCGCCGTCGCGGCCGCCCGGGCACAGCGGCGTACCCCCACCCTCCGCTGGGAGGAGGGGGCCCTGCGCGGCTGCGTCGGCGGAGTGTTCGCCGGCCTGCTGCTCGGCGTCCTGGCCGCGGTCGCCGGCGGCGCTGCCGGTCCGGGCCGGATGAGTGTGGTCGGGCCGGACGCAATGGACGTGATGGTGCACGCCGTGACGGCCTTCGGGCTGGGCGGTGTCGTCGGCGGTCTCGCGATGACGTGGTGGCAGCGCCGCACCGCCCGTGACGCCTAGAATCCCCGCGTGTCCGAGCCAGCCGCCGTCGTCGTCCTCGTGTCGGGCTCCGGCACCAACCTCCAGGCGCTGATCGACGCCTGCGCCGACCCGGCGTACGGCGCCCGGGTGGTCGCGGTCGGCGCCGACCGCGACGGGATCGAGGGCCTGGCCCGGGCCGAGCGGGCGGGCATCCCCACGTTCCACCTGAAGGTCAAGGACTTCGACACCCGCGAGGAGTGGGACGCCGCGATGGCGGGCGCGGTGGCGGCGTACGACCCCGACATCGTCGTGCTCGCCGGCTTCATGAAGCTGGTGGGCAGCACCTTCCTGGCGCTGTACGGCGGCAAGGTGGTCAACACCCACCCCGCGCTGTCGCCGTCGTTCCCCGGGATGCACGGGCCCGCCGAGGCGCTGGCGTACGGCGTCAAGGTCACCGGCGCGACCCTCTTCGTGGTCGACCCCGGCGTCGACACCGGCCCGATCGTCGCCCAGCGGGCGGTCGAGGTTGCGCCGGACGACACCGTCGAGACCCTCCACGAGCGGATCAAGATCGCCGAGCGCGGCATGCTCGTCGACTCGATCGGCGCGATGGCCCGCGAGGGCTTCGTGGTCGAGGGACGGCACGTCCGGATCGGCGGCCTGGACCCCCTAGACTGACGCCACACGACTGGCGCAGGTGGGCGACCACCAGGGAGTGACGCCGGGAGCATCGACCGCCTGGGTGCTTCCCCCCAGATAATTGGCCGAGCCGCCCGACCCAGCAGGAGTCTCCGTGTCCGACAACCGAATCCCGATCAAGCGCGCCCTCGTCTCCGTCTACGACAAGTCCGGTCTCGAGGACCTCGTCCAGGCCCTCCACGACGCCGGCGTCGAGCTCGTCTCCACCGGCGGCTCGGCGGCGCTGATCGCCGGCCTCGGCCTGCCGGTCACCAAGGTCGAGGAGCTCACCGGTTTCCCCGAGTGCCTCGACGGCCGGGTGAAGACGCTGCACCCGCGCGTGCACGCCGGCATCCTCGCCGACCGCCGGCTCGACTCCCACGTGGAGCAGCTCGCGGAGCTCGGCGTCGAGCCGTTCGACCTGGTGATCTCGAACCTGTACCCCTTCGTCCAGACCGTCACGTCCGGTGCGACCCCCGACGAGTGCGTCGAGCAGATCGACATCGGTGGCCCGTCGATGGTCCGCGCCGCCGCCAAGAACCACCCCTCGGTCGCAATCGTCACCTCCCCGAGCAGCTACGCCGATGTCGTGGCCGCCCTCGCGGACGGTGGGTTCACGCTCGAGCAGCGCAAGCGCCTGGCGGCCGAGGCCTTCGTGCACACCGCGTCGTACGACGTGGCCGTGGCGTCGTGGATGGGCAGCGTGCTCACCGACTCCTCCGAGGGCACCGGCTTCCCCGCGTGGGTCGGCGGCACCTACGAGAAGGCCACGGTGCTGCGCTACGGCGAGAACCCGCACCAGAAGGCCGCGCTCTACCTCAACGGCTTCGGGCCGGGCGGCCTGGCGCAGGCCGAGCAGCTGCACGGCAAGGAGATGTCCTACAACAACTACGTCGACACCGACGCCGCCCGCCGGGCCGCCAACGACTTCGCCGAGCCAGCCGTCGCGATCATCAAGCACGCCAACCCGTGTGGGATCGCCGTCGGTGCGGACGTCGCCGAGGCGCACCGCAAGGCCCACGAGTGCGACCCGGTGTCCGCGTTCGGCGGAGTCATCGCCGTCAACCGGCCGGTCTCGGTCGAGATGGCCCGGCAGGTCGCCGAGGTGTTCACCGAGGTGATCGTCGCGCCGGCGTACGACGAAGGCGCCGTCGAGGTCCTCCAGGGCAAGAAGAACATCCGGATCCTGGTCGCCGACACGACCACCGGCTCCCCGGTCGAGACCCGCCCGATCTCGGGCGGCCTGCTGATGCAGCAGGTCGACCACGTCGACGCCGACGGCGACGACCCGTCGACCTGGACGCTGGCGACCGGCGAGGCGGCCTCGCCCGAGGTGCTGGCCGACCTGGCGTTCGCCTGGAAGGCCTGCCGCGCCGTGAAGTCCAACGCCATCCTTCTCGCCAAGGGCGGCGCCTCGGTCGGCGTCGGCATGGGACAGGTCAACCGGGTCGACTCGTGCAAGCTCGCCGTCGAGCGTGCGGGGGAGCGGTCGGTCGGCTCGGTCGCCGCGTCGGACGCGTTCTTCCCGTTCGAGGACGGCCCGCAGATCCTGATCGACGCCGGCGTCACCGCGATCGTCCAGCCCGGAGGGTCGGTGCGCGACGAGCTCACCATCGAGGCCGCCAAGGCCGCGGGCGTGACGATGTACTTCACCGGCACCCGGCACTTCTTCCACTGATCGACGACGACGAGAGACAGGATGACCACTGTGACCGCACAGAAGCTGGACGGCTCCGCCACCCTCAAGTCGATCAAGGTCGAGCTGACCGAGCGCGTGGCCAAGCTGCGTGAGCAGGGCGTGGTGCCCGGCCTCGGCACCGTCCTGGTCGGCGACGACCCGGGCTCGCACTGGTACGTCGGCGCCAAGCACAAGGACTGCGCCGAGATCGGCATCGAGTCGATCCGCGTCGACCTGCCGGCGACCGCGACCCAGGCCGAGGTCGAGGCGGAGATCGACCGCCTGAACGCCGACCCCGGCTGCACCGGGTTCCTGGTGCAGCAGCCGACCGGGCTCGACGAGTTCCGGCTGCTCTCGCGTGTCGACCCCGACAAGGACGTCGACGGCCTGCACCCGGTCAACCTCGGCAAGCTCGTGCTCGGCGAGAGCGGCCCGCTGCCGTGCACGCCGATCGGCTGCATCGAGCTGCTCCGCCGCCACGAGGTCGAGCTGAACGGCGCCGAGGTGGTCGTCGTCGGCCGCGGCCTCACCGTCGGTCGCCCCCTCGGTCTGCTCCTCACCCGCCGGTCCGAGAACTCCACCGTCACGCTGTGCCACACCGGCACCCGCGACCTGGCCGCGCACACGCGGACGGCCGACGTCATCGTGGCCGCCGCCGGCGTACCCGGGATCATCAGCGGCGACATGGTCAAGCCAGGTGCCGCGGTGCTCGATGTGGGCGTCTCGCGCGTCGACGGCAAGATCGCCGGCGACGTCGCGGACGACGTGTGGGACGTCGCGGGCTGGATCTCGCCCAACCCGGGCGGCGTGGGTCCGATGACCCGCGCGATGCTGCTCTCCAACATCGTCTCGGCGGCCGAGCGTCAGGTGTCGTGAGCGACCTCGAGCCGCCTTCGGACGAGGTGGAGCCGGTCTCCGCCGAGGAGATGGGCGCGGAGGAGGTCGGCGACGAGGAGCCACGTCGCTACCCGTCGACGATCGGCGGTGCGTTCTACCTCGTCGTGCTGGCGGTGGTCGCGATCTCGATCGGCATCATCACGACCGGTGACTGGCGGCTCGGCATCCGGTGGTTCGGGGGCGCGCTGCTCTTTGCGGCGGCGGTCCGGGCGGTGCTGCCGGCCAAGGACGCCGGCATGCTCGCCGTACGCAAGCGCTGGTGGGACTGCTTCCTGCTGATCGCGACCGGGATCGCGCTGATCGTCCTGGCCGGCTCGATCCCCGACCAACCCGGCCTGTAAACGCCGAGTCGGCGCCAGTTTTCAACCCAGGGCTGAAAACTGGCGCCGACTCGCGTGCAAACTGGCGCCGACTCGGCTCAGATCAGGCCGAGCTCCTTGACGGCGGCGCGCTCGTCGGCGAGCTCCGCGGTGGAGGCGTCGATCTTGCCGCGCGAGAAGTCGTCGATCTCGAGACCCTGGACGATCTCCCAGTTGCCGTCCTTGGTGGTGACGGGGAACGACGAGATCAGGCCCTCGGGGACGCCGTACGAGCCGTCGGAGACGACGGCCATCGAGACCCAGTCGTCCTTCGCGGAGCCGAGCAGCCAGTCGCGGGCGGCGTCGACGGTCGCCGAGGCGGCGGACGCGGCCGACGAGGAGCCGCGGGCGTCGATGATCGCGGCGCCGCGCTTGGCGACGGTCGGGATGAAGGTGTCCGCGATCCAGGCCTGGTCGTTCACGACCTCGGCGGCGTTCTTGCCGCCGATCTCGGCGTGGAAGATGTCGGGGTACTGCGTCGCCGAGTGGTTGCCCCAGATCGTCATCTTCTTGATGTCGGTCACGGCGGCACCGGTCTTGGCGGCAAGCTGCGAGATCGCGCGGTTGTGGTCGAGGCGGGTCAGCGCCGAGAACCGCTCCTGCGGGATGTCGGGGGCGTTGGTCATCGCGATCAGCGCGTTGGTGTTGGCCGGGTTGCCGGTGACACCGATGCGTACGTCGGACGCGGCCACCTTGTTGAGGGCCTTGCCCTGCGCGGTGAAGATCGCGCCGTTGGCCGACAGCAGGTCGCCGCGCTCCATGCCTGGGCCGCGCGGACGGGCGCCCACGAGCAGCGCGAGGTTGACGCCGTCGAAGATGGTCTCGGCGTCGTCGCCGATCTCGACGCCGGCCAGGTTGGGGAACGCACAGTCGTCCAGCTCCATGACGACGCCCTCGAGCGCCTTCAGGGCCGGCGTGATCTCCAGCAGCCGCAGCTCGATCGGGCGGTCGCCGAGCAGCGACCCGCTCGCGAGGCGGAACAGCAGGCTGTAACCGATCTGACCGGCGGCGCCGGTGACGGCGACCTTCAACGGGGTTGAGCTCACGACGACTCCTTGAACACGCGATGGTGAGGAATGGTGGGTTTTCCGGCTGCCGACGCTAGCAGCGGCGGAGGGTCCCGCCCGCACGAGGTCTGGGGTACGGGATCATGGCGGCCATGATCGACAGGGGGGTACGCCGCGCGCTGGTCGCGCTCGTCGTCCTCCCGCTGGCGTTGAGCGGGTGCGGCAGCGCGTCCGTCTCGAGCCCGCCGTCGGGCGTCGACAAGCTGGTCGTGCCGACTCCGTCACCGGATCGCGACGACTTCGTCGCCGCCGTCGACAACCCGTGGCTGCCGCTGGCCCCGGGGCGTACCTGGGCCTACCAGGTGGTCGACGTCGAGGGCGCCCACGAGCTGAGCGTCGCGGTCGAGGACGGCCCGGAGGTCGCGGGCGTCGCGACTACCGCCCGGGTCAGCACGGAGTCCGGCGAGACCACGACCGACTGGTTCGCGCAGGACATCCGCGGCAACGTCTGGTGGTTCGGGCGCGAGGGGGAGTGGCGGGCCGGCGCCGACGGTGCCGAGGCCGGGTTGGCGATGCCGGCGACCCCCCGGGTCGGCGACGGCTTCCGTACGGCGTACCAGCCCGGCGTCGTCGAGGACGTCGTCACGGTGCTGGCCCTCGACGGCTCGGCGACGGTCCCCGCGGCGTCGTACGACGACCTGCTGGTCACCCGGCAGACCACGGAGCTCGAGCCGGGCAGCTCTGTCGAGCAGTCCTGGGCGCGCGACGTCGGGCTGGTAGAGCAGGTCGAGCAGGGCCGCACCGTGCGGCTGACTGGGTTTCGAGACGGGCCTAGCGGCCCTCCTCAACCACCGGAGGACTAGCTGGGCGGGCGGATCTGGGTCCCGCCGTCGCCCTCGTCGCGCGACTCCCAGATGGGCGGCTCCTCGCCAGGATCTTGCAGAGTGACCTCCTCGACCACGATCGTCTCCTCGACGACGTACTCGGTCGCCGGCTCGGCCGCCGCATCCTGTGCGGCTGCTGCCTGCTCGGCCGCCTGCTGCGCCTGCCACTGCTCGGGCGTGGAGCCGACGGGGTGCCACTGCTGGCCGGCCGGGTCCCACTGCCAGCCGTCCTGCACGATCGGCGGCGCGGGCTCCTGGTTCCACTGCTGCTGGTACTGGTCTGGTGAGGCGTAGCCGGGCACCTGGGCGGCCGTGCGTGGCCGGCTGAAGCTGATGCCGGAGCCGGGGACCGCCTCGCCGACGCGGCCGAAGAGCAGCGGGTAGGCGAGCCCGGCGATGGCGGCGCCGACCAACGGCGCCAGGATGAAGAGCCACAGCTGGGCGATCGCGTCGGTGCCGGCGAACAGCGCGGGGCCGATCGACCGGGCCGGGTTGACCGAGGTGCCGGTGGCCGGGATCGCGACGAAGTGGATGGCGGCGAGGGTGAGGCCGATCGCCAGCGGCGCCAGCGCGGGGTGCTCGTTGCGCTCGTCGGTGACGGCGAGGATCACGGTCACGAAGATCGCCGTCATCACGAGCTCGAGGAGGAACGCCGCCCACCAGGCGTAGCCGCTGCCGGTGTCACCAAAGGCGTTCTGGCCCATGTTGCCGTTGGCATCGAACTCCGCGAAGCCCTGCATCAGCACGAAGAGCATCAGCGCGCCGAGGAAGGCGCCGACGAGCTGAGCGACGACGTACAACCCGACCTGGCGCCAGGCCATCCGGCCGCCCATCGCGGCACCGACCGAGACGGCGGGGTTGAAGTGCGCTCCGGAGACCCGGCCGAACGCGTAGACCATGATCATCACGGCGATGCCGAAGGTCAGACCGATCGTCTCGATGCTGAACTGGCCCGCCTGACCGGCGTACACGACGGAGCCGCAGCCGAAGAACACCAGGACGAACGTCCCGAGGACCTCGGCGGTGAGCTTCTGCTGGATGGTGGAGTCGGGCATCCGGGTGCTCCCCTCGTCGAGCATCCCCCTCGGACGCTCCGGGGCAGCACTCTAGTAGGCAACGGCTCCCGTTGCCCCGGCTAGGAGCGGGTGCGAAGGTGGGTGTGGCGGCCGCGTCAGGTATCTTGACGTCAAGGAATCCAGTCCGTTGCCCATCGGAACAGACCAGCCTCAGGAGTCTTCGAGCATGGCCAAGATCATCTACACGCACACCGACGAAGCGCCCCTGCTGGCGACGTACTCCTTCCTCCCGATCGTGCAGGCGTACGCCGGCAAGGCGGGCGTGGACATCAAGACCCGCGACATCTCGCTCTCCGGGCGCATCCTGGCGCAGTTCGGCATCGTCGACGACGCCCTCGCCGAGCTCGGTGACCTCGCCAAGACGCCCGAGGCCAACATCATCAAGCTGCCCAACGTCTCCGCCTCCATCCCGCAGCTGAAGGCCGCGATCAAGGAGCTGCAGGAGCAGGGCTACGACCTCCCCGACTACCCGGAGAACGCGCAGAGCGCCGAGGAGAAGGCCGTCGTCGCCAAGTACGACAAGGTCAAGGGCTCCGCGGTCAACCCGGTGCTGCGCGAGGGCAACTCCGACCGCCGCGCGCCGCTGTCGGTCAAGAACTACGCGAAGACCCACCCCCACCGCATGGGCAAGTGGAGCACCGAGTCGAAGACCAACGTCGCCACCATGGGCAAGGACGACTTCCGCTCCAACGAGAAGTCCGTCGTGATCCCGAGCGACGACACCCTGACCATCAAGCACGTCGGCGCCGACGGCACCGAGACCGTGCTGAAGGACGGCATCAAGGTCCTCGCCGGCGAGGTCGTCGACGGCACGTACATGAACGTGGCCGCGCTGCGCCGCTTCCTCACCGAGCAGATCGCCCGCGCCAAGGCTGACGACGTGCTCTTCTCGGTGCACCTGAAGGCCACGATGATGAAGGTCTCGGACCCGATCATCTTCGGCCACGTCGTGCAGGCGTTCTTCCCGACCCTCTTCGAGCAGTACGGCGAGGCGCTGGCCGCCGCGGGCATCTCCCCGAACGACGGCCTCGGCGCCCTGCTCAACGCCGTCGGCAGCATCCCCGAGGGCGACGCGATCAAGGCGGCCGTCACGGCCGGCCTGGCCGACGGCCCGACGATGGCGATGGTCGACTCCGACAAGGGCATCACCAACCTGCACGTCCCGTCCGACGTGATCATCGACGCCTCGATGCCGGCGATGATCCGCGGCGGCGGCCACATGTGGGGCCCCGACGGCAACGAGGCCGACACCCTCGCGGTGATCCCGGACTCGTCGTACGCCGGCGTCTACCAGGCCACCATCGACGACTGCCGCACCCACGGCGCGCTGGACCCCTCGACGATGGGCTCGGTGCCCAACGTCGGCCTGATGGCCCAGGCGGCCGAGGAGTACGGCTCGCACGACAAGACCTTCGAGGCGCCCTCCGCCGGCAAGATCCAGGTCGTCAACGCGGCCGGTGACGTGCTCATCGAGCACGACGTCGAGCCCGGTGACATCTGGCGTGCCTGCCAGACCAAGGACGCCCCGATCCGCGACTGGGTCAAGCTGGCCGTCACCCGCGCCCGCGCCTCAGGCTCGCCGGCGATCTTCTGGCTCGACGAGACCCGCGCCCATGACGCGAACCTGATCGCCAAGGTCAACGAGTACCTCCCGGAGCACGACACCGATGGTCTGACGATCGAGGTCATGGCGCCGGCCGAGGCGACGACGTACTCGCTGGAGCGGATCCGCAAGGGCGAGGACACCATCTCGGTCACCGGCAACGTGCTGCGCGACTACAACACAGACCTCTTCCCGATCCTCGAGCTCGGTACGTCGGCCAAGATGCTCTCCGTCGTACCGCTGATGAACGGCGGTGGCCTCTTCGAGACCGGCGCCGGCGGCTCGGCGCCCAAGCACGTGCAGCAGCTGGTGAAGGAGAACTACCTGCGCTGGGACAGCCTGGGCGAGTTCTTCGCGCTGGTGCCGTCGCTGGAGCTGTACGCCGAGCAGGCCGGCACCCCCGGCGCCAAGGTGCTCGCCGACGCCCTCGACCGCGCGACCGGCACGTTCCTCAACGAGGACAAGTCGCCGACCCGCAAGCTCGGCGGCATCGACAACCGCGGCTCGCACTTCTACCTGGCGCTCTACTGGGCCCAGGAGCTCGCCGCCCAGACCGAGGACGCCGAGCTGGCGGCCGCGTTCAAGCCGCTGGCGGACCGGCTGGCTGCCGACGAGAAGGCGATCGTGGACGAGCTGGTCGCCGTACAAGGCTCGCCGGCCGACATCGGCGGCTACTACCGGCCCGACGACGCCAAGGCGGATGCGGTGATGCGTCCGTCCGCGACCCTCAACGCGGCGCTGGCGTCCCTTGCCTGAGCAGGACGCGCCCGAGACCGAGGCCGGCTACGCCCACTGGGACCAGAAGCCGGCGCTCGGTCGTCTCGGGATGATCCTGGCGGTCGTGATCCCGGTGCTGATCGCGGCCGCGGGATTCGGCGTCGTCACCCTGATCTCCGAGGGCACCGACACGGCTGCCACGGCGATCAAGGTGCCGACCAACAGCTGGAAGCCCGGGCAGTCGGGCGGCAGCGAGACGATCCAGGGCACCCTGGCGGTCAACGCCCAGCGCTGCGTCTACCTGAAGAACCCCTCCGGGGAGCTCTGGCCGGTCTGGCCCGGTGGTTTCCGCGCCCGCCTCGACGCGAACGGCAAGGTCAGCCTGTACGACGGCAAGGACCACCTGGTCGCCCGCGACGGTGAGAGCGTCCAGGCCACCGGCATCTTCACCACGCCGGCGAACTTCGCCGGTGAGCCCTGCCTGCCCGCCAACGAACAGGTCGCGGTCGTGCAGTCCGAGGTGACCCGGATCGGCTGAGGGACGGCACCGCGCGGCCTACTCGTACCGGAACGTCGACACCAGGTCCTGCAGCTTCACCGACATCTGCGACAGCTCGGCGACGGCGCCGTGGAGCTGCTGGACGCTGTCGGTGGTCACCTGCGACGCGTCGGCGACCCGGCCGACGGTCTGGGCGATCTCGCCCGAGCCGGTGGCGGCGTCGGCGACGTTGCGGTTCATCTCCTGGGTGGTGAGCGTCTGCTCCTCCACCGCGGCGGCGATCGTGGTCTGCGAGTCGCTGATCCGGGCGACGACCGTGCCGATCTGGCCGATCGCGTCCACGGCGCCGGCGGCGTCGGCCTGGATGGCGCCGACCCGCTGGGTGATCTCCTCGGTCGCCCGGGCAGTCTCCTGGGCGAGCTCCTTGACCTCGTTGGCGACGACGGCGAAGCCCTTGCCGGCCTCGCCCGCACGAGCCGCCTCGATGGTCGCGTTCAGGGCGAGCAGGTTGGTCTGCTCGGCGATCGAGGTGATCACCTTCACGACGTTGCCGATCTCCTGGGAGGAGATGCCGAGCTTGCCGACGGTCACGCCGGTCTCCTCGGCGGTCTGCACGGCTTCGGTGGCCACGCCGGCGGCGTCGTGGGCGCTGCGGGCGATCTCCTGGATCGAGGCGCCCATCTGCTCGGAGCCGGCGGCGACCGTCTGCACGTTCTGCGAGACCGCGTCGGCGGCGGCGCTCACCAGCTGGGCCTCGGAGGACGTCTGTACGGCGGACGCGGAGATCGAGTTGGACGTGGCGGCGATCTCCTCGGCCGCGGCCGCCACGGTGGTGGCGGACGCCGCCATCGTGGTCACGATCTGGCGCAGCGAGCCCATCGTGGTGTCGAACGCCGCCGCGAGCTGGCCGATCTCGTCGCGCTGCTCGATACCGGGCGACGCCGTGAGGTCGCCGTCGGCCACCTTGTCGACGGCCTCGACGAAGCGGCGTACGGGCCGGACGATCGAGCGGGTGACCGCGACGCCCATCGCCAGCGCCAGCAGCAGGGCCAGCCCGGCGACGATCAGGATCGTGCGCTTGGCGCTGGTCGCCACGGCGTCGGCGTGCTCGTCCAGGGCCGCGGTGCGCTTGTCGACCGAGACGACGAGGGCCTGGGTGCTGTCGAGCAGGTCCGACCAGGTGGTCGCGAGGTCGCCGGCGTTGAGCACCTTGAACGCGGCGTGCATCTCGGCGTCGGTCTCGACGGCGCCGAGCTGCTCGGCCCAGGCGTCGGAGGCATCGAAGAAGGCGCTCCACTGCTGCGTGATCTTGTCGTAGTCGGCGCGCTCGCTGCCGCTCAGTGCACCCTCGTCGAAGCCAGCGAGCAGGTCGTCGACCACCGCGCGGTCGGCGACCAGACCGGACATGTTGTCGGCGTCCGGCTTCACGGCCGAGGCCGGGTCGGTCATCGCCGCCTCGGCGAAGATGAAGCCCTGCCACCCACTCACGTCGGCGTCGAGGTAGCGCAGCTCCTTGACGTCGTCGCGCATCTTGGCGAGCCGGGCCTGCTCGGCGCGCAGGTCGACCTGCTGCTGCGCCGCGTGGACGCCGGTCCCGGCCACGACGGCGAGGAGCAGGCAGAGGAGACCGAAGGCGAGGAAGAGCCGGCGGCCGATCGACAGGTGGTGCAACAGCTTGCGCATGGTGGGGGATGCCTCGCGTCGTGTGAGTCTTTGCTGGTCGGGGGCCACATCGGCGGCGAATTGGGTGACCTGAGGCGCGACCCGGGAAGATCACACCGATGCCTGGAATACCGCCGCCCCGACCCCCGGTTGCAGTCGGCGTGACCACCGCCCCCACCGCCACCCCTGCCGCGACGGCTCCGGCCGCCGCCGCGCACTACCGGGTCGCGGTGCTGGCGCTCGCCCTCGGCGGCTTCGCGATCGGCACCACCGAGTTCGTGACCATGGGCCTGCTGCCGCAGATCGCCGACGGCGTCGGCATCTCGATCCCGCAGGCCGGGCACATGATCTCGGCGTACGCCCTCGGGGTCGTGGTCGGCGCCCCGGTCATCGCGATCTTCGGGGCCAAGCTGCCTCGCCGGGCGCTGCTCGTCTGGCTGATGGCGGCGTACGCCGTCTTCAACGTGCTCAGCGCCGTGGCCGGCAGCTACGGCGTACTGGTCGTGGCGCGGTTCCTGGACGGCCTCCCACACGGTGCCTACTTCGGCGTCGCGTCGCTGGTGGCCGCCAGCCTGGCCGCTCCCGAGCACCGCGGCCGCGCCGTCGCGAGCGTGATGCTCGGCCTCTCCGTCGCCAACGTCGTCGGCGTCCCCGCTGCGACCTGGCTCGGTCAGCAGGTCGGCTGGCGCTCGGCGTACCTCTCCACCGCCGGGCTCGCGCTGCTCACCGTGGTGCTCGTCCTCGCGTACGTCCCCTCGATCCCCGGCAACCCGGCGGCGACGGGCCGCAAGGAGATGCTGTTCTTCCGCAACGGCCAGGCGATGCTGACGCTGCTCGCGGGCGCGGTGGGCTTCGGCGGACTGTTCGCGGTGTACTCCTACATCGCCCCGACCGTCACCGAGGTCGGTGGCCTGCCCGACTCGGCGGTCCCGGTCTTCACGGCCGCGTTCGGCCTCGGCATGGTCGCCGGCACCTGGCTGGCCGGGCGGCTGGCCGACTGGGACGTGTTCGCGACCCTGATCTGGTCGGGCGTCGGGTCCGGCCTGGTGATGCTGCTGGTGTGGGCGACGGCGCCGTACGGCTGGTGGCTGGTCCCCGCGATCTTCCTGGTGACCGCGATCGGCTCGGTCCTCGTGGTCAACCTCCAGCTCCGGCTGATGACGGTCTCCGGAGAGGCGCAGACCCTCGGTGCCGCCATGAACCACGCCTCGCTCAACATCGCCAACGCCCTCGGCGCCTGGCTCGGCGGCCTGGTGATCGCCGCCGGGTACGGCTACCGGGCGCCGGCCCTCGTCGGTGCCGCGCTGTCGGTCGCCGGCATCGCGGTGCTCTTCTGGTCGGCCGCCACCGACCGGCGTACCACCTCCGACGCCTAGCGTCCGCCGCCGCCCCGGATGCCGGGCCGCGGCGCCCGATGGGCGAGAATGACGGCCATGTCCACGACGACCGAACCCGAGGTCTCAGCAGCCGCGCAGGGGACCAGCACGTCCCGCCCGCGCGTGCTCTCCGGCATCCAGCCGACGGCCGACTCGTTCCACTTCGGCAACTACCTCGGCGCCCTGCGGCAGTGGGTGGACCTGCAGGATGAGTACCAGCCGTTCTTCTTCATCGCGGACCTGCACGCGATCACCGTCGAGCAGGACCCGAAGGTGCTGCGCGAGCGCACCCTGCGGGCCGCGGCGCAGCTGATCGCGATGGGCATCGACCCCGATCGGTCGGCGATCTTCGTCCAGTCCCAGGTCCCGGAGCACGCCCAGCTGGGGTGGGTGCTGCAGTGCCTGACCGGCTTCGGCGAGGCTCGTCGGATGACCCAGTTCAAGGACAAGTCGGCCAAGGGCGGTGAGGGTGCGGCGAGCGTCGGGCTGTTCACCTACCCGATCCTGCAGGCCGCCGACATCCTGCTCTACCGCCCGCACTTCGTGCCGGTCGGCGAGGACCAGCGCCAGCACCTCGAGCTGACGCGCGACCTGGCGCAGCGCTTCAACAGCCGCTACAAGAAGACGTTCCGGCTCCCGGAGCCCTACATCCTCAAGGCGACGGCCAAGATCACCGACCTCCAGGACCCGACGGCCAAGATGTCGAAGTCGGCGTCCTCCCCGTCGGGCATCGTCGAGATGCTCGACGACCCCAAGGTGTCCGCGAAGAAGATCCGGTCCGCGGTCACCGACTCGGACGCCGTCATCCGCTTCGACCCGGAGCACAAGCCCGGCGTGAGCAACCTGCTCACGATCTACGCCGCCCTCACCGGCCGCCCCGTCGCCGACCTCGAGGCGTCGTACGACGGCCGCGGGTACGGCGACCTGAAGAAGGACCTGGCCGAGGTCGTGGTCGACTTTGTGACGCCGTTCCGCGAGCGCACCCTCGAGCTGCTCGATGACCAGACCTACCTCGCTGGAGTGCTCCGCGACGGCGCCGAACAGGCCGGTGGGGTCGCCCGGGCGACCCTCAAGGACGTCTACCAGCGGGTCGGCTTCGTGCCGGCGGGACAGTAGGGTCCAAGAGTGCCGACGATTGGAGTGGCGGTCGCGATCCCGGAGCCCTGGGCGAGCGAGCTGCAGGACTACCGGACCGCCGTGGGAGACACCACGGCGGCGATGATCCCGACCCACATCACGCTGGTGCCGCCGACCGAGATCGAGGAGACGTCGGTCGCCGACGTCGAGAAGCACCTCGAGGAGGTCGCGGCCGACGTCGCGACGTACTGCGTACATCTGCGCGGGACGGGTACCTTCCGGCCTGTGTCGCCCGTCGTCTTCGTGACCCTCGTCGAGGGCATCTCGCAGTGTGAGCAGCTCGCCGGCGCCGTACGCCGCGGGCCGCTGGACGTCGACCTGCAGTACCCGTACCACCCGCACGTCACGGTCGCCCACCACCTGGAGGACCCGCTCCTGGACCGGGCGTTCGAGGAGCTCGCGACCTTCGAGTGCGAGTTCGACGTCTCCGACTTCCACCTCTACGTCCACGACGAGGACGCCGGCTGGCAGCCGACCCGGCGGTTCGCCCTCGAGGGCAGCGCCCGCTGACGATGCCGTCCCCCAAGGAGCGACTCGCGGAGCTCCGACGTCGGCGACCCCTGATCGACCACGCCGTACGCACCCAGGAGCACTACGGCGCGGTGAAGGCCGGCCAGCAGGCCGGCGCGGTCACCTACTTCGCGTTCCTGTCCTTCTTCCCCATCCTCGCGCTCGCGTTCTTCGTGGTCGGCTGGGTCGCGAAGATCTATCCCGACGCCGAGCAGAACCTCACCGATGCGCTCAACAGCGTCATGCCCGGCCTGGTGGGCACCAACGAGGGACAGATCCAGCTGGACGACATCCAGCGCGCGGCGGCGACGCTCGGGATCATCGGCGCCGTCGTACTCCTCTACTCCGGCCTGGGCTGGCTCGCCGCGATGCGAGACGCCCTGGTCGTCGTCTTCGAGGTCCCGGCGAAGGAGCAGCCCAACTTCGTCTTCGGCAAGATCCGGGACCTGATCACCCTGGCCCTGATCGGGGCGATCCTCCTGGTCTCGGTCGCGGTCGCCGGCTTCGTCGGGGGCTTCTCCAAGGACGTGCTCGACTGGATCCACCTCGGCGAGGAGCTGAGCTGGCTGGTCACGCTGCTCACGATCGTCCTCGGCCTCGGCGCCAACATGCTGCTCTTCTTCTCGATGTTCGTGCTGCTCGCCGAGCCGCACACCCCGCGCCGCTCCCTGTGGTCGGGTGCGCTGCTCGGCGCGATCGCGTTCGAGGTCCTCAAGCAGCTCTCGACGATCCTGTTCAAGTCGACCCAGGGCAACCCGGCCTTCCAGGCCTTCGGCATCGCCCTGATCGTGCTGGTCTGGATCAACTACTTCTCGCGGGTCGTGATGTACGCCGCCGCCTGGGCGCACACCTCGCGCGCCGCCCGGGCCGCCCGTCCTGAACCCACGCCCACGCCCGTCGAGGGCCCGCCGTCGCCGCCGCTCCGGCAGCCCGACGCGCTCGAGTACCCCTGGGCCGCGTCGTACGCCGCCGGCGCCGCCACCACGCTCGGCCTGGTCGCCCTGATCCGTAAGCTCAGCAGGAAGAAGTCATGAAGCTCGAACGCAAGCACGGCTGGCTCCTGGTCGGCATCGCCCTGTGGAACTTCGTCGTCTGGGGCACGTTCATCAAGAACCTCGCCGCCTCGCACGCCGCGGGGGAGGACCGCCCGGGCGGCTACTACGTCGCCCACTCGGTGCTCATCGTCGTCGACCTGGCGATCGGCGTCGTCCTCGGGCTGCTCGGCCTCAAGGTCCTGCGCAAAACCCCGAAGTAGCCGAGATGGTTTGAGCCGTGTTCCATGTGATGTTCCTCGAGCCCCGGATCCCGCCCAACACAGGGAACGCGATCCGAATGGTCGCCGGGACCGGAGCCACCCTGCACCTGGTCGAACCGCTCGGCTTCGATCTCTCGGAACCCAAGCTGCAGCGCGCAGGTCTCGACTACCACGACCTGGCGTCGTTGGTGGTGCACCCCGATCTCGACGCCGCGCTCGCCAGCCCGCCGCTGGCCGCCTCGAGGGTGTTCGCCTTCACGGCTCACGCCACCCGCTGGTACACCGACGTCGAATTCCAGCCGGACGACGTACTGCTCTTTGGTCCTGAACCGACCGGTCTGTCGGACGACGTACTGAGCCACCCCCGGGTCACCGACCGCCTGAGGATCCCGATGGTCGGCGGCCGGCGCTCGCTGAACCTCTCGAACTCTGCCGCCGTGGTGACCTACGAGGCCTGGCGCCAACAAGGGTTCCCTGGCGCGGAGTAGTTATGAGTGTGGGCGGCCCGGGCAGTCGGATTCGTGCCTCGGATCTGTCGAGGGCAAGGCCGTTGATTCACGGGCTGGCAGTCCAATCGCGGCGGATAGACACATGTCTCGGCTCCCATAGCTACGGTCCCGTAGTGGGACCTCAAGCTTCAGTCCCACTGGACGGAATGGCCGGAGCCATATTGGATGGCTTAGTCGCGGACGGCGCGGTGTGGGCGACCATCCGTCACGAACTGCGCCGCGGAGCTGAGAACCGAACTGAGGCCCCGACGCGCCACTGTGGAGAGCGGAACAATCCGTCCGGATTACGTCGCCGTTGAAGCGGCGCAGTCGCGCCGGAACGTCTGCAGGGCGCAAATGCATGTCCGTTTATGACCGAACCAGCCGGCGGCTCTGGCCGTGGGGTTCGAAGGGCCAATGCGAGACGTGGACGTCACGGCCTCGCTTGCTGTTGATCTTCCATCATTGGCCCGACGATGAAGTCCCGTGGGATGTTGCTGCCTACTGTGACAGTTCGTCAATGTGTCTGGTTAGTTCCGGAATGAGAAAATGCATTTCGCCAAACGAAGCTCGCAACATTCTATAGGACGCTTGATATTGAGCAAGGGCTCGTTCGCGGTCTCCGTGAGCTTCATAGCAATGACCCAAGCAGTGTCGTTCAAACGCGATGTCGTCGGCGCCTACGTCGGATTCAACGCCGAGGATGACGCATGCTCGGTGAGCCCACATTGAGTCGTTGGAACTGTAGCCGCTGGCATGTCCGAATTGGTGAAGTATTCGACGGGCGATTACGACGCGCGACCGCATGTGGGGCGACAATGCTCGGATTGCTTTTTTAACTTCTTCCCGGCTGCACTTTGCCAATATTGGGGCTGGCGGACACTCGTCGATCTGGTTTGGGTCGGCGGGCAGGTTTGGGGTGGCGTCATCGTCTTTATCGACGCGAGGGTCTACTTCACTGTTGCCATTTCCGTTCGCTTCATGTGCCAGCCGTTCCATCAATTCCATGCCGGCCAGGAGGGTTCCGACGGGGCCGTCTGGATTCCCCCCGAGAATCTGCCAGTAACGAATCGATTCACTGCGTCGCGCGGGTGTGATTTGGGGACCGCCGCGGTTGACTCCCCGCAACATGTGCGATGCTGCGACTTCGATCCTGGGCACAATTTTCATGGCTTCATCGGCGGAGCCGGTCACGGTGATTGTTTCGAGAGCTTTGATTACGCGGGCCTTGTTACCGGCTACGATGCCCGACTTGTAGTGCAGTTGGGCGACTCGATGTTCGTGGTCAATGACCGTTGTTGGTGTCACTTTCCCGCTTCGCGCGACCGTCAGGGTCGCGTCGGCTGTTTCCGCAATGGCGTCTGCGAACTTGAGGCTGGCTTCGGAGACGGTGTCGTCGCGGCTGACGCCGTAGTACGGGCCGCACCTTTCAATTGTGCGGAGGGCTGTGTCGGTAAGCGCCGGGCTGGGGTGTTCGTGGCGCGCCTCGAAATCTGCCGTTAGTCTATTAAGGATCGTCGCGAGGCGAGTGCGGTCCTCAGGCGTCGGCTGCCTGGTCTGCAGTTCGTCGAGCAATTCTGCCAGGGATATGACGGTTCCACCGAGACCGCTGGTGGGGCCGTAAGGGGAGTCCCGGTCGGCGGGCGTCGTCCCGTCGCTATTGCCGGTCCGGGCCCAAAGCGACAGCAGATGAACTATGTCTTCGGGCAGCGGTGTGTCGGCGGCGAGTTCGTCTGCGTCGTTGAGCCATCTGATTGCGTCGCGGCAGCGATTGACATCGATCAGTGTGTGTTCGATGTCGTTTGCCATTTCGGCGTCCTGGATCCGAGACCAGTGGTCACAGAACCTTTCGATCTGCTCAGCAATGGTTTCGGGTGCGACGAGAAGACGGGGGTATTCGATGAATATTCCCTCGTCGCCTTGGCGCTCGAGCCAGATATGGGCCACCGTGTAGGAGAGAAGCAGCCGGCCTGCGTACGTTGTGCGCGCTATGTCGAAATCAAGTTGGGTGCATGGTCCGATGTAAGCGCCATGTGCGTTTTCATGGGTTGCTACTGCTGCTGATAAGGCTAGGAAGGCTTCGTGCAGACGACGCTGTGAAACGGCCCGCTTGGCTGCTGTCACCGAGTCGAGACGGGTTTGGCCCACTACTCCCATGAGGGCGGCTCTGTGAAGTTCGACTTCGGGGATGGAGTCCGGGGGCGTGTCTTCGATTCGGCGGAGGGTTTGAAGCGCCGTCGCTTCGGCCTGTGCGCTGCGATCTAGGGCAGAGAGCAGTCGGCTTGACACGACACCGAAGATGATCGCGTCGACTCCGACTGGGTCCAACGTCGCCGCGAGTGGTGTAGCAGCATCTAGCAGAGAGCTGCTGGTGTGCGTGTAGCCAGCGGCCAGCAGTTCTGCGCTGACGTCGAGTGCCAGGATGGGGTCGGCGAGCGCCAGAACGTGAGGGGCGAGCGCAGGCGTGGGCTTATCCACAGCGCGTAGCCACTCCTTTAAGGCATCGCGTCCGTCGGACATCGAGCGTCGGCCTATTACAGTCAGTCCGATGAGGCGCACGTAGTCGTGAAGCGTGAAGTGCTGCCGACCGACGTCAATATTTGCGGCTAGGAGTCCTAGTACGTCTTCGAAGTTCTTGGTGTCGAGCTGTTCGTGATCCAACACTGAGAACGGTATTGGCGATGCGGCGCACGAGCAAAGCATTGCGATTGTCCTGCGGGAGGTTAGGTCTATCGCACGACGGATATTGGTCGCGATGGCCCGTTCGGCGGCGGCGGCCTGCTTGTCTTCCGTGGCGACGGCGCCGGTTCGTGAACTTCTTCTTCGACGGGTCGGAGCGGCGGCCCCTCGTCGTCCTTTGGCGGCTCCGACTGAAACCAGTGCGATGGGCAGTCCTCCTGCGTAGTCGAGAATGCCCTTCGACTCCCTTTCGGTCGTCGCGAAATTTTCAGCGATCCATCGGAGTGTTCGACCTGTCTCCTTCATAAGTCCAAGCCGAAGGCGTCCGGCCCTCCAGGTTTGCGTTGTCGCGAGGTACTGGTGACGTAGCCCTTGACCCATTAGGCCCGTGACCAATTCCTCTGTCTCGGTCGTGACGTTGTCAAGGACGATGATTCCCGGGTCCGAGCTTGTTCTTAATGCCTGGGCCAGGGTATCGAGCGCTGAGCTACGCACCGCAACGTTTGGTAGCGCTTCGAGAATCCCGGCGGCGGAATTCTCAAGTGATTCGGATGTGGTCGCATCCAACCAGAGGCTGAATGCGTTGTCGTTGAGGTTCTCTCGCATGTACTCGACCGCGAACCGCGACTTGCCCACCCCTGATGGTCCGGTGACCCAGACTGGTGTCGCGCCTATCCTTTGCGTCACACGGCGACTGAGGTTGAGGTCAGGCAGGTAGGTAAGTGTGTGGCCGCTGTTGACAGCTGAGTGACCTAGTTCCGATGTGTCGATAGAGTGCGGAATCTTGCGTCTTTCGACGATCTCGTCGCGGTCGCTGGTCGGGAGCGGGCCCCTGTCTTCGGTCGGCTCGTTCACCTCACCTTCGGTAGTTACGAGGTCACTTAAGAGTCTCAGCAACACTTCTGCGGAGGATCTCGATGCGAACTCTTTGTAGCGGTCGTTCTTGCGTTGGTCACCGAAGTCCATGACGCCTTTGACAACGAGCCAGTTAGGGACGCCGAGCCGCCATGCCGTGGAGGCGATTGTTGCTGCTTCCATCTCGATGGCCGCGAGAGTGCGAACGTTCCGTGTCAGGCTGGTCCACGTTACTGCGTCTTTGACGACGACGTCGCCGCTGGCCATCGGCGCGACAATGACCTTGAGTGGCAGCCTCTTTGGGCTGTCGATACCTTCATAGATTCGCTTGTTGATGTAGTCCAGACCGGCGGTCGTCAGTTGAGGGATGTGACTCTCGCGGTTGATGAGTGCCCTGCCCTCTAAGTTCTTTAGGTCGGATCGCCACATGCGAGCACTGAACATCTGGCTGTACCCGGGATGGGCCTTAGGGTCCGTCTTCTCTAGGAGTCGCTCCAGGACCCAGAGTCGTCGGTCCTCCGGCGATGGCAGCCCGTAGCACGCTAGGTCAGTTGAATTCAGGTCTTGCGCCGCTCGGACCCATCGGTCGTTGAGAACCGTCTGGTGAATGTCACCAGCGAAGTCATCAGAGGTGCGTTTGCCCTCTTCATAGCGGTAGGTGCGGTCTGCTACGACAACGTCACCGATGTTGGCTATGGAGGGGTTCCCTGCGCAAACGCCACTCATGGCCAGGCACTTTGGTGACAAACGCTCGACTAGCGCTGCCGCGATGGAGCCGGTTGATGTCCCGCCCATCCTTGTCGGCCGGGCCAACGCAAGCGTGAATGAACCGCCGTTCCCGACGTCATACTTGCCGAGCAGGTAGGGCGCATCTGTCCCACTTTCGCGTTCCGACCATTCGAGGACGCCCCTCTTGCTGCGGGACGTGCTCGTCGCAACTGTGCGCAGGGTCTCGTACTCACTCTGGAGGGCTGTAATCGCAAGAACATCGACACGTTCCACGTCTCGAACCCCCGGGTAGTCAACTCAGTAGGCGCGACCCCGATGCGCGCAAGAGGAACTCTAGTGCGACTTCCACTCGGCAACGCGTGCAACTCACAAACCCGCCAGGTAGGCCGGGTAGCCAACGCAACTTCTCGATCGCCTCGTCAGGAGTTGGCTCCAACGCCCCCTGTCCGGTGGGGGCGATGACCAAGGGCGTGGCATTGCCCGTTTCGAGGAGCCGGAACCTCGCGAAGCCTCGGGACGCGGTTCTAGCTCGTTCGGCGTGCGGGACAACCTCCGCCCCGGCATTGAAGTGCGTGCCGATGACAGCGTAGCGAAGTGTGTTCGGACTGATATGCCTGGGTATCGCGGCGGCTCGCGCGATCTGGCGGACCATGCGGTAGCCCCTGGATCAGACGCACCCGTCGTACCACCGCGGCGGTACTGTCGGCTGGCGCAGTTCTTCGTGCATCCAGTGCTTCGTCGAACCAGCGGCGGATGCAGCGGGTCATCCCGCCTCGCCAGGTGCGTCCTAATGGGCGAGGTGGAGCACATGCCGCACGGCAGCCAGGTGCCTCGCCGTGCTAGCTGGTCTCGATACGCCCGGTCACGGCTTCGTTCCTCAGCCGCGCGGGCACTCGACCTCCCTGACTATCGCTCCCCGAGCAAGCTCGGTGAGCGGTCAGTGACCGTGGCGCATGGCCTGGTGCAGGTCCCAGTTGAGGCGGGAGATCACGTCGAGCGGGATTTCCTTGGGGCAGGCGGCGGTGCACTCGCCGATGTTGGTGCAGCCGCCGAAGCCCTCGTGGTCGTGCTGGGCGACCATGTCGACGACCCGGGAGTCGCGCTCGGGCTGGCCCTGGGGGAGCTCGCCGAGGTGGGTGATCTTGGCGCCCATGAAGAGCGAGGCCGAGCCGTTGGGGCAGGCCGCGACGCAGGCGCCGCATCCGATGCAGGTGGCTACGTTGAACGCGCGGAGCGCGTCGTCGCGGGGGACCGGGACGGAGTGGGCCTCGGGGGCGGAGCCGGTGTTGACCGAGATGTAGCCGCCGGCCTGGATGATCCGGTCGAAGGCGCCGCGGTCGACGACGAGATCCTTGATCACCGGGAACGCGTCGGCGCGCCAGGGCTCGATCACGATCTCGTCGCCGTCCTTGAAGGACCGCATGTGCAGCTGGCAGGTGGTGGTGACCTCGGGGCCGTGCGCCTGGCCGTTGATCATCAGGCCGCACATGCCGCAGATGCCCTCGCGACAGTCGGAGTCGAACGCGACCGGGTCCTCGCCCTTGCTGTTGAGCTCCTCGTTGAGCACATCGAGCATCTCGAGGAACGACATGTCCTCGGAGACGCCGTCGAGCTCGTAGGTGTGCATCGCGCCCTTGGACGCGGCGTCCGGCTGGCGCCAGATCTTGAGAGTCACCTTCATTACTTGTAGCTCCGCTGCTTCATCTCGATGGCCGTGTAGACGAGGTCTTCCTTGTGCAGGACGGGCGGCTCGCCGTCGCCGGCGAACTCCCACGCGGCGACGTACGCGAACTGGTCGTCGTGGCGCAGCGCCTCGCCGTCCTCGGTCTGCGACTCGGCCCGGAAGTGGCCGCCGCAGGACTCGCGGCGGTTGAGGGCGTCGATGCACATCAGCTCGCCGAGCTCGAAGAAGTCGGCGACCCGGCCGGCACGCTCGAGC